>Ga0247813_10000302_pt1 | contig 53808 bp, 56 predicted proteins | sample UWRJL169409C1_FD_180719 | JGI IMG/M metagenome (GOLD analysis project Ga0247813, IMG submission 180719) | Plant litter microbial communities from Arlington Agricultural Research Station in Wisconsin, United States - UWRJ-L169-409C-1 | ecosystem: Environmental > Terrestrial > Plant litter >... | reverse complement strand
TAAGGGCTGAATGGATTCTTACTTTTTTAATACATCATTTTTTTCATGACCGTTGGTCGAAAAATTACAGGAGTTGGTCGGGTGTTACAGCGATATGGTATAATACGGGGAAATCTGCTGAAACGTTTGTGGGGTGTTGACGTCTTAACTACAAACAATTAAGAAAAAGATATTTAAAAAACTCAAAAACAAAAGATATGAAAACTTTATTCGCCACCGTATTAAAATCAGGTTCAGTTGCTATCGTTTTATTAGCATCAGTATTTAGCCTTACTGCATCAGCCGCCACTGTGACAGTTGAAACAGGAGCAGTCAATCCGGATATCAAAAAGGTAATTGTTACTGGTAATACCAAAGTGCTGCTGGTACAGAACACAAAAGAATATGTAACTATGGATAACCTGGATCTGGAGAAAGTCTTACTTAAACAAGTTGGTAACACTTTAACCATCAGCTCTTCAGAAAGCAGTCCGGTAACAGTGACTGTTTATGTGAAAGACTTGTACCGTATCGATGCTGCAGATAACTCTAACGTTAGAACATCAGGAAATTTTAATTTGAAAAACTTGCAGGTAATGCTGAAAGATGATGCAAGGGCACGGATCAAAGCAACTACAGAAAGTTTATATACTGTAATTGACGGACGTGCAAATTTAGAATTGATAGGTACTTCAGACAGCCATATCTCTAAAATGGCTGGGATTGCAACAATTGATACGGATAAATTCGCAGCGTTAAAAACAGAAGCGATCACAGCAGTGAATGAAGTTGTAGCGTTCAATTCACACAGAAAAGTTGAGTCAGCTCAAAAGTAATTTCGGTTCTATTTGAAATAATAAAAACAGACAATGCGGGTTCATACCCGCATTGTCTGTTTTTGTTTAGCAGCATGCTTTCTCTTCTACATCGGCATATATAGCTTTGCAAGTAGGTTTTTTCTATAATCTTACTTTTAAGAATAAGCTCGTTTATCCTGTGTTTGCTTTAGCAAAGGATAGTAAATCAATGACATCTATTTATTATCATCCTCCTTTAATAAAAATCATAAAAGAGGCGAAAGAAGACAAGTTTAATGGAAACTAGGTACACTGATGATAAAAAATCTAAGACTTATCAAAATTATCTATTTTGGGCAAAATGAGAAAAACAAAAATTGGGGTTTATTTAATCTCTTTACTGGCCGTGTATTATGTGTATCATAATTTTTTTTTCAAAACAACTATTTATGGTAAATATGTGAATCGTAATGTTGACATAGGACCTGCTATTCCTGATGTTGCAAATTCCGAAGACACATTGGTTATCTATCCAAACAATCGATTTGTTAGTCCTTTTTTTGGGAAGGGAACATACAGCATTGAATATGGCATTGATGGTACCTCGATAGATCTCAAATATGGCCAAGGCTTTAGTAGTGGTGTAATTTCTACCCATATAGAAAGAATGTATTTTAGTTCTCCCAAAATTGTGATTGATAGGGATTTGGCGAAGTATTATGAAAAAGTTGATTGAGTTCACAATAAAAAATGCATTATCGCAGGTGCGAACCTTCCTTGCTCCATTATTAAATTTTTCCATGCATTTTTAAGCTATTAAATGAAGATTTGCATCCTTATTTTTACTCATTAAATGCGCTAAATTATTGCCTCTGTTTTTCTTAAGACACCTGGACTCTTTCTTTCGGGTAAAGCGGCCCTATCGTCTGGGAAGGGCTATGTTAGGTCTAGGGATCTACTAGGGTAACTCTAGGGTGAGTCCGGTACTTTTTAACTAGTAGAATTGAACCGGACTGACCCTAGTTTAAACCTACTCGTACCCTAGACTTACCTTAACGCTACCCCGGGCATTCCTCCTGTCTATTCTTTTTACACCTGCTGCCCGGACAATTTTGGACACCGGAGGACAATTATGCACATCGCTACCAGAATGTTTTTCCCTGTTAAAACGATGATTTACATTTGTTTAAAATAATCAACACAATGTGATGACAAGAGCAAAAGGGAAATTTTTCAAAAGATTAGTTAGCCTGCTGGTGTTTAAAATATTAAACGACCGGCAGGCGGTGACCGTTGGTCGAAAAATTACAGGAGTTGGTCGGGTATTAAAGCAATATGGTATAATACGGGGAAATCTGCTGCAACGTTTAGGGGGTGTTGACGTCTTATATACAAACAATTAAGAAATAGACTTCAAAAACTCAAAAACAAAAAATATGAAAAATTTATTCGCCAACGTATTAAAATCAGGTTCAATTGCTATCGTTTTATTAGCTTCAGTATTCAGCCTCACTGTAACAGCCGCAACCGTTACAGTAGAAAGAGGAGGAGTGAATCCGGATATCAAAAAAGTAATCGTGACTGGCACGACCAGAGTACTGCTGGTACAAAATACCAAAGAATATGTAACGATGGATGCACTTGATTTGGAGAAGGTGTCAATTAAACAAGATGGTAATACTTTAACGATTAATTCTTCAGAAAGCAATCCGGTAACTGTGACTGTTTTTGTGAAAGATGTGTACCGCATCGATGCTTCAGACAAAGCTAACGTTAGCACATCAGGAAACTTTAGTGTAACCAATCTTCAGGTAATGCTGAAAGATGATGCGAAAGCCCGTATCACAGCCACTACAGCAAGTTTATATACCGTGATTGACGGACAGGCAAAATTAGAACTGATAGGTACTTCAGCTCATCACATCTCTAAAATGGCAGGTATTGCTACTATTGATACAAATAAGTTCGCAGCAGCAAAAACACAATCCATCACAGCAGATAGAGGAGCTGTAGCTTTTAATTCAGCTAAAAAATAGTAGAAGATCAAAAGATCCCGGTCATATGGGGATGCCTGGTTTGAAAGAGATGAACAAATATGTTTCGAAGATGAGACTTTATAAATTGAAGTGGCCCCCTAAAGTTGGAAAAACTTTAGGGGGCCACTTCAATAATACGGGCTCTGAATTAAATCATTACTATTTTAACACAGTGATGTCAATAATCACTGTCCTGTTGTAAAAACGTTGTTCAGGTAATTCATTCTCGAAAGGAGCGTGACTTAGTTCTTCACCAAAGCCTAAAGTCTCAAATTTCAACTGCTTACCAGCTAAAGCATTTTGAAGGATCTTTTGTGTCTCCTGAGCTCTGCTGTCAGACAGTTTTTGATTGTAATTTTCTTCTCCAACAATATCTGTATGGCCATGAATAATTACTGTCGAGCCTTCGGTGATAGTTGGTGCTACCACCTCTGCTAAGAATTTCTCATATGCGGTAACCGTTTCTGCATTATCAAAGTTAAACAGGATACTATAACGTAGCGCGTTTTGAAGAGTTTCGGTACGGCGTACTAAATGGATAGTGTCTTGTTTTCTTACAGGAAGACCATCTTTTGTCTCGCCTGACATCACAACTTTATAATCGCCTTGCGTTTGGGCACCTAAAATTGTATTTCCGGGTATGCTTTCCGTTTCTGACGAAAAAGGACCGTAGTGCTGAATACTTCCTCCTCTGTCAGTCAAATCTACAGACCAGGTTTTCAGGGCTTTTTTAGTGCCGCCAATGTTGAAAACAACGTTGCCGTCTGTTGGATTTGATTGTGTTTCGCTGATCTGGATAGGTTTCATCATTGTTCCGCCTACTTCCATTAATAATTCTGGTGAGGTACTTCTGATATCCACCCGGCGGTCTTCTGCTGTTAAAAATAAAAGCTCTTTTGTTGCGCCTGGCTGTACCGAAGGGAAAAGCGGTTTAGTGCTGCTTGTAAAAGTTATTCTGCTGGCTGCAATGTCGAAGGTATTTACCAGGTATTCCCTGATGGCTGCAGCAAAAGAAAGTCCTTCCTGAAGGCTCTGACGGGATGATCCTGTCAATGAAATTGAAGTTGTCACATTTTTCCGCATACGATCTCCTATAATATTGAGGATATGGTGGTAAACATTCAATTGTCTTGCTGAACGGCCTGCGGTGCTGGCAGTTTGCTGGTTTTGTAAGTTACTTTCTGTAAAACCTGATGCTTCATTTTTAGTTAAGGCTATATAACGTGAAGGTATGGTTGCTGCGCCTTCATCAAAAAATACAGCATTTAATAAAGGAAGGGTTTCACTTATCTGACGTTTCAACAGGATTTCTTTTGGTACCGTTACTAAGAAAGTGATCTCAGGCGTAGCAATGGCAACGGGGGTATCTTTAATGACTGATTTTCCTCCTTTACCAAACTTTAGTGCAATACCAGCCCTCACTGTTGTCATAGACCAGCTTTCAATATGTCGGGGGTCCTGCCCGAAATAGGGATGGAAAGATACAAATGGTGAGAGTCGGAACTGTGTACCACTTGTTGGTTTTGAGATCGGGATTTCGTATCCTACCCCTACCTGGCCAGAAAGCATTGTTTTACGCATTTCGCTCAGTTCTCCATCATTATTTTCTTGTTTCAGCTGTGTATAGTTGAAATCTTTTTGCAAATTAAAGGCAACTCTTGGTCCTGCAAAAAAGTAAAGATTGCTGGACTTAAATCCAAATCGTAAACTAGGCTCAATAGCAAAATAACTTACGTTTGTTTTAAGTGTAGCGGGGCAGTTACAAGGCGCAATTACATCGTCAAACTTTCCTGCGCGGCTATCGTAAGCCAGGTTTAGCATGCCGCCCCAGATTCTTCCCGGGCGGTATTCTACCAGTGCAGAGCCATATAAGCCGGCACCTTTGCCTTTATGAAAGGCTGCGGGTACAATGGATGAATTGTTTAAGCGTTGCGTGGTGCCATCAAAGAAATTAAAATTTGCACCTCCGGAAATACCAAACCACCATGTTGGCTGTACGTCCTGTGCTTTAACTGTTGTTTGTGCCATAAAGAGTACCATCAAACAGATGATCAGTTTATGTATACGTATATTGTTGAGTTTCATAATCAGTATGCTGTGTTTTCTGAAGCATGTATGTTACTCTTGTGAGTGACATACATGCTGATGAATTTAGGGTTGGATAACGGTTGCTGAATTCAGGGTAACGGCTGTTTGTGCCAGTAATCGTCCTGTAACTTTAGCTCCTGTGTTTAAAGAGATCAGTGTTTTACTGAGGATGATGCCGCTGAAATCAGTATTAGCACCAAGTGTTGCCTGGCCTGATACTACCCAGAAGATATTTTTTGCCTGAGCACCGCCTGTTAACTTGATAATAGCACTGTTGTTAACGGTTAGATTTTGTGCAATCTGGAACACCCAGATGTCATCCGGCCCACCGTTTAGTGTTACGCCTTCATTCGTGATCAATACACCGGTACTCCATTTATATAATCCCGAGGCCAGTATTCTGCCACTGATATCACCTTGGTAGAGTTCATTAATTGGTGCTGGTGTAACTAATGCATTTCCGGTATTAAATGCTGTTTCCATATCACTCACAGCCGTTGTCATCTTCGCCGGTGTTGGGGCAGCATAGTCTGATGCATATACCTTACCCGTGACAATCGGTGTATGGGAAGAGGTGCCATCAGTATCCATGATCAGTCCAAATCCTGTAATTGCAGTTGCAGCCGCAGGACTAACACCGATGTTACCTGTTATCGTAGTGATGCCTGTAGTTGAAATGCCTGATTTAGTCAGCGTAGCAAAATCAGCCGCAGTACCCAGATTAATTCCAACTTGTCCGGCAGGAGCGCTGGCAACGTAGTTGGCGGTGATATTTCTATTGGATGTCATTACCACAGTAATGGCATTTACAGTACCATTGGCATCACCGCTCCAGGTAGAAAATTTGTAGCCCGCGTTTGGTGTAGCGGTAAGATTCACTTGTGTGCCATAATTGTAAGTAGCCTGCATCGGGCTAACTGCAACCACGCCATTCACAGAGTTTACGATTAAGGTATAAGTATTTATGGTAAAATTAGCTACCAATGACCTGTTGCTGTTCATCGGAAATGTATAAGCTGCACTGGTAGATATTACTACTCCGTTTTCTGTCCAGTCCCTAAAGGTATAGCCTGTATTAGGTATCGCATTGATGTTTGCTGTCTCAGCCCGTTTGTAAGCGCGTGCACCAGTCGTTTGACCGCCCGCTGTTGGGGCAGATGATAATGCTAAAACAAAATCGGAAGATGGTCCCGCAATGTAATTGGCAACTAATGTCCTGTTAGTGGCAATAATGAACTGATAGACTGGATTCGCGGATACAGGAACCCCGCCTTCTGTCCAGTTAACGAAGATATATCCCTCGTTTGGTGTAGTTTCAATTTGAACTGTTGTACCTGCCGTGTAGGCACCTGAACCTCTGTTGGTACCACCTGCAATAGGATTTGAAGACAATACAACGCCCAGCTGCCCTGGCACTAAAGGCGCAAAATTGGCTATCAGTGTCCTGTTTCCAGCTATAGGGAAAGTATAAACAGAACTTGTAGAAACTGCAACTCCTGCTTCTGTCCAGTTAGTGAAGACATATCCTGTATTTGGGATCGCCGCCACAGTAGTAGATGCACCCTGGGCAAATACACCTGCGCCTGTCACTGTTCCGCCTTCTGCCGGTGTTGCTGCCAGAGTGATCAACGGAATAGTGGTGAATGACCATGTGTACTTCTCTGCCATAGCTGTTTTAAACCTGTCTTTAGTGCCTGTTGTTACCGTTCCGCTGTAAACAGTAAAAGGCAATAAGGCTACTGTTGGGGTAAAAGTAAAGATCTTGGTATTTGCTGTAGCTGATACTTTTCCTGGTACCAGTGTGGTACCCTGCATCACTGAAAAAGTCTGATCGTTAATGGTGGTGGAGTCCATGTCTGTATTAAAGGTGATGGTGATCACTTTACCTAATGCGACATCTACTGCTTTGTCCATCGGGTCGCTGGTCACTGTTGGACAGACACCAACAACTTCGCCTTCAAATTCATCTTTCCTGCAGCCTGCAGTAATGATCAGGGTTAATAATGCTATAGGCACTATGGCTTTGAGCATTTTAGTAAAACCATTGCTTAACGACAAGGGTATACTACTTTTTAAAAAAGTAATTGTTTTATTCATAATGATTTAAATAAATGGTGAATTGTTTTTGGGTAGATGTACCCCTTCCGATTTGCCTAATGCATTAAAAGGACCGTATGTGTCCATTTCTTCTCAGGTAAATGCAAAACGAGTGCCTCATTCTGAATGCAGATCTTTTGGGGAACAATTTCTACGTTGTGGGATTTAAAATACCCTCTTGAATCAGTGTAGGAATGGGTTTACTTAAAATAGTGTTTACTTTTTTAAAAATAATAACTTGCGAAAAATCATTTTTTTAAAACAAATTAATTTTTTTGTGATTAGAATAAAGGACTTTTCTGTAGTCCTGAACGTAACAGTGTAGTTCCAGACGTTCAGTAGCTGTGCAGATCAAACTGTTTGAGCACAGCCACAATTATCATCAGATCTGTTTCCGCTATTATAGCTTTTCCATTATCTTTGCCGCTTAATTTAATATCCCATCTCGTGTTTAATGTAAATAATATCTCCGTTTCTTTTGGTGGAACAACCTTATTTAGTGACGTAACGTTTTCAATCAACGAAAATGATAAAATAGCCCTGATGGGTAAAAATGGTGCTGGTAAGTCTACTATCTTAAAAATAATTGCCGGGGCTACAAAACCTACGTCTGGTAGTGTAACTGGTCCAAAAGAGGCAGTAATAGCTTATTTACCACAGCATTTGCTGACGGAAGATAATGTTACCGTTTTTGAAGAAACCTCAAAGGCTTTTCAGGAGATGCATCAGATGCAAAAGGAACTGGATGAGCTGAACGAGCAACTCAACATTAGAACGGATTATGACAGCGACGATTACATGAAGGTAATTGAGCGCGTATCGGAGTTGAGTGAGCAATTTTATTCGGTAGAAGAGGTCAATTACGATGCGGAGGTAGAAAAAGTGTTAAAAGGTCTGGGTTTTGAACGGGAGGACTTTAATCGTCAAACTTCAGAATTTTCGGGCGGATGGCGCATGAGGATTGAACTGGCCAAGATTTTATTAAAGAAACCGGATCTGATTTTACTGGATGAGCCAACTAACCACATGGATATTGAAAGCATCCAATGGTTAGAGGACTTTTTGATGAACTCAGCCAAGGCAGTGATGGTGATTTCGCATGACCGTACCTTTGTAGACAACATCACCAATCGTACAATTGAGGTGACCATGGGTCGGATCTACGATTACAAGGCGAAATACAGTCATTATCTGCAGTTGCGAGCCGACCGCCGTGTGCATCAATTGAAAGCCTACGAAGAACAACAACGTTTTATCGCGGATAATCAGGAGTTTATAGACCGTTTTAGAGGTACATATTCAAAAACGCTGCAGGTACAGTCGCGGGTAAAAATGCTCGAAAAACTTGAAGTCATCGAAATCGATGAAGTAGATACCTCGGCATTACGCCTGAAATTTCCACCTTCACCGCGTTCGGGTCAATACCCGGTAATTGTAGAAGAGTTAACCAAAGCTTATGGTGATCATGTTGTATTCGAAAAGGCATCATTGGTCATTGAGCGGGGAGAAAAGGTAGCTTTTGTTGGTAGAAATGGTGAAGGTAAATCGACAATGATTAAAGCCTTCATGAATGAGATTGATTTTGAAGGGAGTTTAAAGGTTGGGCACAATGCGAAGATTGGCTATTTTGCTCAGAATCAGGCATCATTGCTGGATGAGAATTTAACAGTTTTTGAAACAATTGATCAGATTCAGTTGAGCGATGGAAGTGTAAAGATCAAAGATCTTTTAGGTGCGTTTATGTTTAGTGGCGATGACACAACTAAAAAAGTTAAGGTGTTGTCTGGTGGTGAAAAAACCCGTTTGGCAATGATTAAACTTTTGCTGGAACCGGTAAATGTATTGATCCTGGATGAGCCGACTAACCATTTAGACATGAAGACCAAAGACATTATCAAAGAAGCCCTACAGGATTTTGATGGCACTCTGATTCTGGTATCACACGACCGGGATTTCCTGGACGGACTGGCGCACAAAGTATTTGAGTTTGGTAACAAACGCGTTCGCGAGCATTTTGAAGATATTAAAGGTTTCCTGGCCTACAAGAAAATGAACAGTTTGAAAGAAATTGACAACTAAGTAAAGCATATAGCTTTAAAGCTGAATCAGGCACCAGCATTTATTAAATAAGCAGGGATATTGAGAATTCGATATCCCCGCTAATGTATTATTGATTCAGCGACCTTGTCTCTACAATCACAAAATAACCAATTCGCGCTTTAATCAGCCATTTTCCATCCTGAAGCACATACTGGTCATCATATTTCACGCTGTAATCAGTGAGGATATCCTTCCCTTCATTTTCCCTGATCATTTTGATTTGAGAGAATGAAATACCAGTAGCAGTATCTCCATCAATTTTTACAGTATGCTGCCCGTTTAGAGTGAAGTAAGTTTTCACTTGAGCAACATGGACATTGAACTCTTTTTCCAGATTTGTTGTCCCTTCTACATTTGCCGCTAAAAAGTCGCCCATATAAACTTTGTATGTGGCATCTTTTGTAAATAAATCCATTTGCGCTGCAATCTTTTTATCGTCGCCCAAATAGGCATAGGCATCGATTAGATTCCTTAATTCTTCTTTTTTTCTTAAAATTTCTACTATCATGTTCTTGCTGTTTTAATAAGTTGATTTTCTGTTCCCACTCTGGAACTCGAATCCATAGGATTGATTTCCTTTTTTGGTATGGACAAAACTAGAGCAAGTTTGATAACAATTCGTTAGTCGTTACCTAAAGGTTATCGACTAATTATTAGGAAGGTACGCTACTGCGTATTGTATCTGCCGGTCGAAAAATGACCGGTCTGGTTCGGATGTTAACTGTTTTTGTAGAAAACGGAAAGGCTGCTGACTGTTTTACCGGTGTTGACGTCTTTTGTTGTAAGCAAAAATAGACTATGTTTGTTTGGACCTGTGAGGCATTACCTAAAGGTTATCGGCTAATCATTAAGAATTGATATATGAACGAACATAACGAAACCGCAGGCACAAATAAGGAATTCACCGAAGAATGTACCAAAGTGCTGTTGGCTGTTAGTGATGCGCTTTATTCTATAGGCGGAAAATGGAAACTCATGATCATTATTGCCATGGCAAGAGGGAATAACAGGTTTACTGAAATCCAGAGACAGGTTAAGGGAATTTCAGCAAGGGTATTATCAAGTGAGCTGAAGGAACTTGAACTCAATGGCTTTATCATCAAAAAAGTAGCAGTCGGATACCCTGTAATCATCGAATATGAATTGCTACCATACAGCCATACGTTGGAAGAGGTTGTTGGCGCAATGACGAGGTGGGGTATGCAGCATAGGGAAAAGATCAGAAGTGAAAGGTCTGCATCTGGTTCTTCATCAATATAATTTTGTTCGCTTTAGCAAATCAGCATTAATCGTCATTCCAGCAAGGCAAGTGTTTTTAATGTTTTATTGTCTTTTAGTCCTTCAAAATATTTCTGCAGCACTGCTTCAAAAACAGGATCTGCTCCCGGTACTAAAGAAAAAAGTGTCATAGAAGAGCGTAGCTTCAAATCATCCGGACTCCCGAATATTTTATGTGCATTATGACCTTCCAGACTGAGCACCGTATTTGCTGCCAGTATCAGCCTCGGCCCCAAAACCCGATGTGCCAGATAGTCGCCGGCTTCCTTCAGGTCTTTTATCGCATAAAACCGCGATGTTTCAGTGAAACCAAGACCCTGGATTTGCGGAAAAATGTACCACATCCAATGGCCCTTTTTCATTCCTCCCTTTAATTCCTGCAGAGCAGTCTGGTATATAGCTTTCTGGGCTGCTATATATCTTTCTAAGTTGTGCGTTTCCATAGTAAAGTTGGTTTACCGTATCTCTCATAATTACAATTAATAAGAACTTTAGTTTCAGGATATGCTGCGGATGAAAAAATAATTGTTCCGTTGGTCGAAAAATTACAGGAGTTGGTCGGGAGTTACAGCGTTGTGGTATAATACGGGGAATTCTGCTGAAACGTTTGTGGGGTGTTGACGTCTTATATACAAACAATTAAGAAATAGAATTTTAAAAAACCTCAAAACAAAAGATATGAAAACTTTATTCAACACCGTATTAAAATCAAGTTCAATGGCTATCGTTTTATTAGCTTCAGTATTTAGCCTTACTGCATCAGCCGCCACAATTGCAGTAGAAAGAGCAGCTGTAAATCCAGATATCAAAAAAGTAATCGTTACCGGCAATACTAAAGTGCTGCTGGTACAAAACACAAGAGAATATGTGACGGTGGATGCAGTTGATCTGGACAAAGTATCGTTGAAACAAGTGGGCAATACTTTAACGATCAATTCCTCAGAAAGCAATCCGGTGACAGTGACCGTTTATGTGAAAGACCTGTACCGCATCGATGCTTCTGATAAAGCCAGCGTTAACACATCAGGAAATTTTAACTTAACAAACCTTCAGATCATGCTGAAAGATGATGCTAAAGCTCGTGTTAAAGCAACTACAGAAAGTTTATATACAGTAATTGACGGACATGCAAACTTAGAACTGATCGGTACTTCCGCTAATCACATCTCTAAAATGGCCGGTATTGCGACTATCGATACTGATAAATTCGCTGCAGTAAAAACTGAGTCTGTTACAGCAGGAACTGACGGTGTAGCATTCAATTCACCTGCAAAATTAGCCGGAGCAAAATAATATCGACGATAACAAACACATTATCAATATTTAAACAGAGAATGCCGACTTTTTTTGCTGGCATTCTCTGTTTAAGCCGTTTGTGGTTATGATACACGGTAAGTTATTTCCCAAAGATTTAGCTATATATTTGAGTCGTTGACTATAAGTTGATCACAATTGAACCTAAACCATGCAAAAAACGCTTGACTACCTGCGGGAGCTAAAAATAAACAACAGTAAAGATTGGTTTCTTGACCATATGAACGAATATGAGGAGGCAAGAACTGAGCTCAATGATCTGGCATTTTTGGTCCTGGAGCAATTAGCTCTTTTTGATCCGCTACTGAATGATGAGGTAGATGTTAGCCGGTTTATCTCCAATCTGGTCATCATCAAGCCGAAAAAATCAGGGCCTTACCACACGCATTTTTCTATATCAATCAGTCCCCTGGCCAATGATGGAAATGAACCCCTTTATGATATCCACATTGATCCGGAGCAGAGTTACATCAGTATTAAATATGATCCCGATATTTTTGGGATCCAGGTGATGAGAAACTTCATCACAAAAAATGCTGATCAATTCCGTGAAATCCTGGAAGATACTTTTTCAGATGGCTTTGAGTTAAATGAGTCGTCTGTTTTAAGTGCCTTACCTAAAGGATATCAACCAGGAGTGCCTGGTGAACAATTCATTAAACTGCAGCGCTACGAAATCAGGTGTCCTGTTGATCTGTTGAAAGACCAGGGAGAATTAGTAAGGGATATTACTGCTAGTTTCAGGGCAGTTTTGCCTATGCTGAACTTTATGCGCAGGGGATTGGGACTGGCATAAGCTTACTATTTTGCCTGTGTATAAAATGAAACCCTCGATTATGTACCTTTGCAGGCATCAACAGAATTTTACTCAATGCAATCTTTAAGGCACATTATCAAATATACTTTAGTACTTATTTTTCTTCAGAGCTATTTCCTGCAGATCGGTCAGGCCCAGACAAAAGTGGTTTATCAGGAAAAATTTACTGAAAAAAGCTTGTCTAAAAACTGGGAGCAGGTCAATGGCAACTGGACAATTAAAAATGATACACTTTATGGAGAAAGGAACAGGGAGTGGGCGGTATTAATCGCAAAAAAGTCTTTGCCAGAAAACTATATCCTGTCCTTTTCCATGCTTGCAGATCCAAAAGCATACCTGTTTGAGTTGATGACCAACTTAAATGATAACCATTTTCTGGGAATCTTATTGAACCAGCTGGAGAACAGGGTGGCCATTGAAGACCGTGCTTTTTTTCCGAAGGGTGACGACATGGGAAGCCATATCCATACCAAAGGACACATTGGTAGACTACCCAAAGTAACAAAAACTGCAGAGGGAGTATGGACCGACTGGAAGGTGCAGAAAACGGATAACCAGATCTTTATCTGGATGAATGATGAAGAGATCATCAGTTTGAAGGATACAATGGGGATCGTTAAGCCCAAAGGGAAATTTGGTTTTGCCATTAATGGAAAGGCCAAAATCAAATCTGTAAAGCTTTTAAAAACAAAAGGGGAGGCCAGTTTACCTCCCGCTAATTTTAAAGGACGACCATTAATCAAAGCTTCATTCTCCTTTTCTGAATAAAGCAACTCAAATCAGCAGCAATAATAGCCATATGCTGGCAATGAGGGTTATATATGCTGTTATTAGATCGTATTTGGCGTATAAACTTTAATCATGCCATCGCCTTCGCTGCTCACCACAAGTAAGCTCTTTTTGGTAGGACTATTTTTAGCTGGAATAATCAATACACCTTCAGGCGCATCACCAGTAGCTAAGATTTGAAGAAAAACTGGTTTAGTTGGGATAGTCACATCATATACAGCTACTGCATCTGCTCTTTCTAATCCTACAAAGGCAACGTTTTTGTTTCCGATTTTTCCTACAGTGATACCTTCCGGCTCCACGCTTTTATCGTCACTGCGTTTATCATCATACATATTCGCCGCAATTGCTTTTACATCAAGCTCGTTTTTGCTGTCATATACCTGGGTTCCATCATTTCCGTTCCAAATGCTGAACGAGCGGGCACCGTAGGAGTAAAGTTCAGTAAATAATCCGTCTCCATTTGGATCCCCTAATGTAGTGGTGATTTGCAAGTTGCCTAACTGAGTTGCCTGCTGTAAAAGGCTGGCAGTAGGGAAGGCGGTAGGATCAAGCTGAATGGCTTTTACTCGCTTGATTTCTGAAAAACCAGTATACTCTCTTGAATCACCTTCGTTGGCAGTAAATAGAAAAGGTGTGCCACCTGATTCCAGCAGGGCGATCGCGTCTGGCATATAGATGCCTTTTACATTCCATTTGGCCAGGTCAGTTTTTTTGTCCTCATCACTCACATTAATTTCATTGCCGTCTGCATTATAGTCTTTAAAGCCCAGTGGGAAAATGTTGGTGATGGTTTTTGACGTCAGATCAATTTTTGCAATGGCGTTGTTTTCCTGTAAAGTAACCCAGGCGGTTTTTGAATCGCCGGATACAGTGATATATTCGGGCTCAATATCTTTAATGAAATTTTTACCGGGACCGAAGATCCTGAAGCCTTTAGCTTCTAAAGCGGCCTGCTGACCAGCAAAGGTACCAAATCCAATCGTGTTCACTGCATAATTATCTCCCACCGAGATGATCGAAACCGTTCCCTCCGGATCATTGGTATAAGCCGCATTGGGCTCGCCTTCATTGGCGGTCAGGATGTATTTTCCATCAGGAGAAAAAGTAATCATGTCTGGCAACGCGCCAACATTGATAACTTTTATTTCACTGTAATCGCTCGTTTTAAAAACGGCTACTTTACCATTTGCTTGTTTATCTAATGATTCGATCGCAGCGGCAAGTTTTCCTTCAGAGACAGCAAGACTGTTTACTGCGCCACCGTATGGTGCCATACTGATCGAGGTAATGTATTTCATATTTGCCGGGTCTTTGAAATCGATCACATCAATTTTATTAACGGTGGAGTTGTTCACTACAAATAAGCGGTTGGTAGCAGGATCAAAGGCAGTGATTTCTGCAGCGCCCTCACCTCCGATATTCAGCGAGCCGATTACTGCAAAAGTGGCAGGGTCTTCATTAATAAAAAATTCAGGTTCTGGTGCAGTAATTTCTTCTGTTGTGTTCTTTTTGCAGGCAGCTAAGCTCAGCAACAGTATAAAAGCGAGTAATTGTAATTTCATATGATTGGGGTTTATATCAATTTCAAACCTATTAAATTGCGATTAACATCGTTTAAAGCTGGTATTAAGCCTGTGTTAACCATTCTGGGCTTTTAGGATGATGAGGAGCAGAATGCCATCGGATTTAAGTTTTTACCTAACATGATGTTCACCTTACGGATACATTTTAGTGCTGATGGCTATCTATTTCAAGAAAAAATAATACTTTTGGCACCTCTATTGAGGAGGGCAACGTGAAAGGGATGTTCCTTTTATTTGCGCTTAAGATCCACTGCTCATATCAGGAGGGTTTTTTACAAAGACATTTTAAAACATTGATTCAGAAAAATGAATATTACACAGGAAAAGATTGACGACTTAAACGCGGTTGTAAAAATTAAAATTTCGCCTGAAGATTATACTGAAAAGGTCGATAAAACCATAAAAGAACAAGCTAAAAAATCTACGCTTCCAGGCTTCCGTAAGGGAATGGTGCCGGCTGCACACATCAAAAAGATGTATGGCAGAAGCATTTTAGTGGAAGAAGTGAATAATCTGCTAAGTGAATCACTTACAAAATACCTGGCAGACAATAAAATTGAAATTCTTGGTCAGCCACTACCAATGCTGAACGATGCAAAAGAATTTAAATGGGATGGTACTGACGAATTTGAATTTGACTATCAATTGGGATTAGCTCCGGCGATTGATTTCAACGTAACTGCTAAAGATAAATTTACACAATATAATGTAAAAGCTGACGAGGAAACGCTGGCTTCACGTATCAAAAACATCCGTCGTAGCTATGGCAAAATGACAAACCCTGAAGTTTCGGCAGATGACGATGTACTTTATGCCGAATTAGCACAACTTTCTCCTGATGGTTCAGTTTTTGAAGGTGGCATTACCAATACTGGTTCTATCCGTTTAGACCTGGTTAAAGATAAAGCGATATTGAAATCTTTGACAGGAGTTAAAAAGGGTGATGTATTAGAATTAGACTTACAGAAAACGTTTGAAAACAATGAAGTGGTCATCGCTAAGTTGTTAAACATCGGTGAAGATGAGGCTAAGGATTTACAATCTAAATTCCAGGTAACGGTAAAAAATGTAAACCGTTTAGAGGAAGCTGATTTGAACCAGGAGTTCTTTGATAAAATATTTGGTGAAGGTGTAATCACTGATGAAGCTGGTTTCACTGCTAAGATTACGGAAGAGATTGAAGGTATGTTTAAGCAGGATGCGGATCGTAAACTGCAAAATGATATGTATACACAGTTACTAGAGGGTGTGAACATTGAATTACCGGATGAATTTCTTCGTAAATGGTTAAAAACAACGAATGAAAAATTAACTGATGCTGAACTGGCGGAAGGTTATGATGATTTCGCTAAAAACCTGAAGTGGACTTTAATTGAGAATAAGATCATTAAAGACAATAGCATTGAGATTAAGTACCAGGATGTTTTTGAAACTGCTAAACAACGTTTAGATGCTCAGTTCAGAATGTACAGCCCGGCGCCTATGCCAGAAGATCAGTTGGCTGAATACACCACTACTTTCTTAAAAGAGAAAGATAATGGAAACCGCATTTTTGAAGAAGTGAAAGCACTTAAAGTGTTTGAATATATTCAGTCGGTTGCAACTTTAGACCAAAAGGATATAGCTTACAATAAGTTTATAGAAATGAACTAAGCTGTTTTTAAACAGCAGAGTAAATTTTCTTTAGAAATATTTGATAAGGCGGCTTTAAACAGGCCGCCTTATTTATATCATGGTAATTTAAATTTTACAATTTTAAAAAAAAATGCCAAATAGTATCATTAATTTGGTCATACGGTAATATAAAACAACAAAAACTAGTACTCATGAATATAGATAAAGAAGAATTTAGAAAATACGCAGTTAAACACCACCGTATTAACGGTTTAAACGTTGATCGCTTTATTGGACAAACGAATAACAATCCAAAAAGCATGACTCCTTACATCATTGAAGAGCGCCAGTTAAATGTAGCTCAGATGGATGTTTTCTCCCGCCTGATGATGGACAGGATTATCTTTTTAGGTGATGCAATCCACGATGGCAATGCAAATATTATTCAGGCACAGTTACTATTTCTGCAATCGACTGATAACAATAGAGATATACAAATTTATATTAACTCACCGGGTGGTTCTGTATATGCTGGATTAGGTATTTATGATACTATGCAGTATATTACTCCTGATGTAGCAACGATCTGTACGGGTATGGCAGCATCTATGGGTGCAGTTTTACTGGTTGCAGGTGCTGCTGGTAAACGTGCGGCATTACCGCATTCACGTGTGATGATTCACCAGCCTTCTGGTGGTTCACAGGGTGTAGCGTCAGATATGGAGATCAATCTGAGAGAAATGCTTAAATTGAAAAAAGAATTATATGATATCATTTCAGCACATTCAGGACAATCTTATGAATGGGTAGAAAAAGCGTCAGACCGTGATTACTGGATGAAAGCTGACGAAGCGAAAAGCTTTGGAATGATTGACGAAGTTTTAGGTTCGAATACGAACAAGGATAAAAAATAGATAATGGCTAAACAAACAAAAGATTCCCGTTGCTCTTTTTGCGGCTCAAGTAAGCAGGATACATTGATGCTTATTGAGGGACTTGATGCATACATTTGCGATAAATGTGTGACGCAGGCCCATCAGCTGGTGCTTCAGGAATTTGGCAATAAGCAGTCGAAAGGATTGGATCCTTCGGTAACGCTTTTAAAGCCAATGGAGATCAAAGCGCATATCGATCAGTACGTAATTGGTCAGGATGATGCTAAAAAGGTACTCTCTGTTGCGGTATATAACCATTATAAAAGGTTAGGACAAAAAGTTGACAAGGGTGATGAGGTAGAGATTGAAAAATCCAACATCATGCTGGTTGGTGAAACTGGTACGGGTAAAACTTTACTGGCAAAAACCATTGCTAAAATACTTCATGTCCCTTTCTGTATCTGTGATGCAACTGTATTAACAGAGGCAGGATACGTTGGAGAAGATGTAGAGAGTATCCTCACACGTTTGCTGCAGGCGGCTGATTATGATGTGGCTTCTGCGGAGCGTGGAATTGTTTATATTGATGAAGTAGATAAGGTAGCGCGTAAAAGTGATAACCCTTCTATTACCAGGGATGTATCTGGAGAGGGTGTACAGCAGGCATTGCTGAAGATCCTGGAAGGTACCGTGGTTAACGTTCCCCCTCAGGGTGGTCGTAAACACCCTGATCAGAAAATGATTCCTGTAAATACGAATAACATCTTGTTTATCTGTGGTGGTGCATTTGACGGGATAGAGCGTAAAATTGCAAATAGGTTGCGCACGCAGGCTGTAGGTTATAAGGTGAAGAAAGACGATACTGAACTTGATCTGGATAACTTATACAAGTATATCACGCCACAGGATTTGAAGTCTTTCGGACTAATTCCTGAGCTGATTGGTCGTGTGCCGGTTTTAACACATCTTAACCCACTTGATAAACAAGCATTGCGTAATATATTAACGGAGCCTAAGAACTCATTGTTCCGTCAGTATGTAAAATTGTTTGAGTTTGAAGGGGTGAAACTTGTTTTTGAAGACGAGGTGCTGGACTTTATTGTGGATAAGGCAATGGAATATAAGCTTGGTGCAAGGGGATTAAGATCCATTTGTGAAGCGATTATGCTGGATGCCATGTTTGATATACCGTCCGACCCAAGTATAAAGGAGCTGGTGATCTCGCTCGATTATGCGGTTGAGAAATTTGAAAAGGCCGACTTTAAAAAGTTAAAAGCTGCTTAAGAATTTAATCCCCGTTTTTAACGGGGATTTTTTTTATCTTGTTATTTTACAAAATCAATTGAGCAGCGGCTGTACTAGTAGTTAACAATAAACAAATAGATATGAATGAAGAAAAAGAAGTAAAAAAAGATGAAGAGATCGTAGCAAAGGCTAAAAAAATTAAAGAAGTTGAAAGCCCGGTTAAATCTGGTTTGAAGAGTAAAAGCGAAATCGTTAAAAACTGGTTACCGAGATATACAGGAAGGCCTTTAGAAGATTTCGGACAGTATATTTTGCTGACCAATTTCAGCAGGTATGTGCAGATGTTTTCTGAATGGAATGACAATGCACCGATCATGGGACTGGATAAACCAATGCAGAGTGTGACAGCGAACGGGATCACGATCATTAACTTCGGAATGGGAAGTCCTATGGCGGCGACCATGATGGATCTGCTGACTGCAATTATGCCGAAAGCGGTTTTGTTCCTGGGTAAATGTGGTGGCCTAAAAAAGAAAAACCAACTGGGTGATCTGATTCTGCCGATAGCAGCCATAAGGGGAGAAGGAACATCAACGGATTATATGCCTGCTGAAGTACCTGCCTTACCATCATTTGCCTTACAGAAAGCGATTTCTACCACGATCCGCGATCACTCACGTGATTATTGGACAGGAACTTGTTATACGACTAACCGCAGGGTTTGGGAGCATGACAAGGAGTTTAAGAAATACCTGAAGACTTTGAGAGCAATGGCCGTTGATATGGAAACTGCTACAATATTTACCACAGGTTTTGCGAATAAGATTCCTACAGGTGCCTTATTACTGGTTTCAGATCAGCCGATGATTCCTGAAGGGGTAAAGACAGCGGAAAGCGATAGCAGTGTAACAACTAATTACGTTGATACACATTTGAAAATTGGAATTGCTTCGTTAAAACAGCTGATCAATAATGGATTAACGGTTAAACACCTGCATTTCTAGAATAACTCAGATTGCTAAGATAACTCAGATTTCTTGGGAAAATCAAATAAAAACAGACTTCCCGTATGTTCACTGATCATGGACCAATCATCGAAAGGGAAATCTATAATTACAATTCCTGCTGTTGGCATATTGTAAATATTTGCATCAGCAAGGTAATTGGCAAAATCAGTCAATCCTGGATTATGACCAAAGAGCGCAATGTTGGAATAGCTGTTGTCCAGACCATTCAGGACATGGAGTAACGCGGTAACATTGGCTTCATAAATTGACGGTTCCTGCTGAATTTCAGCAGCGGGCATCTTCCAGACCTCCGAAAAGTGTTGTGCAGTGGTGAAGGCTCTTTTGGCCGGACTACTCACAATCAACTGTGGAACCAGTTGTTTACGACTGATCCTTTCTGCCATCTCAACTGCACATTTATGACCCCGATGGTTCAACGGGCGATCAAAATCTGTCATGCCACTATCTGCCCAGTCAGACTTACCATGCCTTACCAGTATGATTCTCTTCGTCATAATACTATTTTTAGGTGTTCGAGAAATTAACAATTACTTCATCAGGAATGTTTTTCATGCACTTAAAATGTCCGAGCGGACATTTTTCCAATCCGAATTTTGAGCATGGCCTGCAGGGCAGTTCTATTCCCACCACGAGTGAATCTTTTACTTTATAAGGGAAAACACCTAGCAGATCTGGTGTAGTGCCACCCCAGACGGAGGCTATCGGCATATTGAAAGCTTCTGCGATATGTGTCAGGCCCGTATCAAAACCTATCACTTTATAAGCCTTTGATACAATAAAAACGGATTGATCGAGATTCGTTTCTCCGCAGGTAGAGTATACATTGGCACCAACAGCCTGTTTAATCTCTTCTGCGTTAGCTTTTACATCGTTCCCACCCAAGAGCACGATGGGTAAATTAATGCCTTTACAGATCTCAATGATCTTTTCATTGGGCATGCGTTTCGTAAAGTGTGTAGCACCAATCACAAAAGCAATGTATTTCCCGCTATGGCTGGGCGGGAGGAAGGTCTCCAGTGCATATTCCTTAGCCACATAATAATCTATAGGCCTGTTGTCATTTTTGATGCCGAGAAATTTTACTGTCTCCAGGTAACGGTCCACCAGGTGGTCTTTAGAAAATAAAGACGACCATTTAAATTTCAATCCGAGCCACTTTTTTAACCTGTCTTTTTTATAGGTAGAGGAAGGAATTTGCGTGGCAATTTTAATGATAGACGTACGCAGGTTATTGTGCAGGTCGATAATCAAATCGAACTGCTCGGCTTTGATATCTCTGATCGTATCTGCCAGTTTGGGCTTCAGCAAATGGAGTTTGGTCAGATATGGATTCTGCTGATAGATGTATTTGAACTGGTCTTTGGTAAGGAAATGTACTTCGCAATCGGGTATTTGCAATTTCAGACAGCGTACAATAGGGGTGGTATAAATGATATCACCCATAGAACTGAAGCGAATGACTAATATTTTTTTAGGGCTTTTCAATTGCGCGGTAGGTTTACAATCCTGTTCAGGACTTTTTTATTTTCTCAATAATCGCAGTAGAGGAATAACCCGGCAGGAAGCTAAGTACCTCTACTTTACCGCCATTGGCGATCGTTTCTTTTGCGCCTACAATATTTTCAGTCGTATAATCGCCGCCCTTCACCAGCACATCTGGTAAGACTGTTTTGATCAGCTCCAAAGGGGTATCCTCATTGAATAATATTACTGCATCAATGAAATACATGGCACCCAGCAGGGCAGAGCGTGTGATTTCATCATTAACTGGTCGCTCAGGTCCTTTTAGCCGCTGCACAGAATCATCGCTGTTCAATCCTAAGATCAGCACATCACCCAGACTTGCGGCTTCAGTGAGGTATGCGACATGCCCTGCATGGAGCAGGTCAAAACAACCATTGGTAAAAACGATTTTTTTGCCCGTTCCTTTCCAGTGGTTCACTAAAGGTTTTAATTCTTCACGGGAGACTATTTTCTGACTTAATGCGTGTTTGCTGTTCATATTGAATGCTTAAAATAGAAGATCTACGGCCTTGCAGAACATATGGCCAATTAAAATATGCATTTCCTGTATCCTTGCGGTAGTTTCATCAGGTATAATAATATTCAGGTCGCACAGGTGATTCATTTCTCCACCGTCTCTGCCGGAAAGTCCAAGAGTTTTGCAGCCCAATTCTCTTGCTGTATGTAAAGCCTGAACGATATTCGGACTGTTACCACTTGTTGAAATCGCAATGAATAGGTCACCCGGACCAGCAAAAGCAGCGAGCTGCCTTGCAAAAACCCGCTCAAAGCCATAATCATTGCTGATTGCGGTCATGGCCGATGTATCTACCGTTAACGCAATTGCAGGTAATGCTTTACGGTCTTTCACATATCTTCCTGTCAATTCTGCTGCAATATGCTGTGCATCTGCCGCACTGCCGCCGTTACCTGCCAGCAGTATTTTTCCACCAGCAGTGATGATATCTGTAACTAGTTTACAGCCACTTTCAATATCAGGGATAAGGGAGTTGATGACCCTTTCAATCACTTGTTTATGGTGGTTAAGTTCTTCTGAAACCATAGGTGTTAATTTTTTAGCGCTGATATAATTTCTTCAATAGTAGTAGTTGCGCTTCCAATATGTTTAATCACTATTGAAGCGGCATAATTGGCAATGGTACAGGCTTCCTCAATGGAAAAACCTGAAGCGATACAGTACGATAAGGTAGCAATCACGGTATCACCCGCACCAGTTACATCGTATACTTCTGTAGCCACTACAGGAAGAATCTTGCAGCTGTCGGGTGTAATAATAGCGATGCCGCCTTCAGAAAGGGTGACAATCAGGTAGTCCGTGCCCGTAAAATTAAAAATTACAGCTGCGGCTTTCACCAGTTCATCCTGACTATGGATCTTTTCTGTTTTTGCGGCTTCGGCCAGTTCCTTACGGTTAGGCTTGATAATAAATGCACCTTTGTATTTGCTGTAGTCGAGCCCTTTAGGATCCACAATTACCCTTTTTCTCAGCGCATTGCAACTGTCGATAATTCTCAGGGAAAGCCCGGGGGTCAGCAATCCTTTATTGTAATCTGAAAGGATCACGATATCGCTCGAGGCGATGCAGTTTTGCAGGGAGTCGAAAAATACGTTTTCCAGTTCCGCAGCAATGTCATGTGTATCTTCCTGATCTATTCTTACGATCTGGTGATTGCCCGCAATCACCCGCGTTTTAACCGTAGTAGTGCGCGAGTCATCTTTCAGGATCAGTTGTGTGTCGATATTTTTTGTGGCCAGGATAGCTTTGATTTCTTCGCCAAAACTATCATTCCCTGTAATTCCTGCCAGGGAAACCTTTGCTCCCAGATCAATCAGGTTGCTGGCCACATTGGCGGCACCACCGATAATCTTATTTTCCTTTTTAACATTTACAATAGGGACAGGTGCCTCCGGCGAAAGTCGGGTGGCACTGCCAAATATATAATGGTCCAGCATCAAATCACCTATAACCAATATATTTGGTGGAGTATGGCTATAATGTGCATCGTGTAATTTCTGTGCAAGCATGCTGACGTATTAATTTTCAAATATAGGTATTACAATACTATCCCCTAAGGTTTAACTGAGTTGAAATAGGTAGTGATCTCTGACAGTGTAAATGCATTCAGACATTGTTTTGTTTCAAGGCCGCCTTTTCTGCCTATATATATGCCGTAATGCATATCTCTGAAACCTTCCATGCGGTGTGCATCGGGATTAACAGATAGTAGTACGCCTTTTTCCAGTGCGTAACGGTGCCATCTCCAGTCCAGATCAAGACGAAGCGGATTGGCATTGATCTCTATCACTACGTTATTTGCTGCACAGGCATCGATTACTTTTGCATAATCAATTGGGTAACCTTTTCTGCTGAGTAACAAACGACCTGTTGGGTGACCAAGAATGGTGGTATAAGGATTTTCAATGGCTCTGATTAACCTGGCTGTAGCTTTTTCCTCGTCCATTCGCAAATTGCTGTGTACCGAGGCGACTACAAAATCAAAGGTTTTCAGAATCTCATCACTATAATCCAATGATCCGTCATTCAGGATATCACTTTCAATTCCTTTAAATATTTTGAATGGTGCCAGTTTTATATTGAGGGCATCTATCTCCTGGTGCTGCGCATAAATCCGCTGTTCATTGAGTCCGTTGGCGTAAAAGGCAGACTTGGAGTGATCGCACATGCCCAGATATTCCAGTTGCAGCTCCTCCTTACAGTATACCGCCATCTGCTCCAGCGTATGTACCCCGTCGCTCCAGGTAGAGTGGTTATGCAGACTCCCTTTAAGGTCCTGGTAAGTGATCAGTTTCGGTAATGTATTCGTTTTGCTGAGTTCAATTTCGTTCATTCCTTCTCTCAGTTCCGGTTCGATATAAGTTAATCCAGCCTGCTGATAGATCGATTGTTCATCAGCAAAAGGACCCTCGCCGGCAAGTTTGAGTACCTCTTCCACATGGACAGCGTTACCGGTTAATTTAAACAGGTTCAGGTAGAAATCTGCTGCCGGATAAAGGTTTAATTGTATTTTGAGGCCGAAAGGACTTTGTGCGACAAACAGGTTTTCATCTTTCTGCTCAAATTCAAGCGCAGGGAAGGTGGCGATTTGCTCTGCTACAACTGCAATGTCATTTACACCCGCAACAAAATCCAGCTCTTCAATGATTTCACAATAACGACGGTAATCACCCGCCACCGTTAACAGCGCTGCAGGATCAATGTTGCTTAACCATAACAGTAACTCCGCAGATAAGGTATTTGCAAGTAATTCCGACTGCGAATACAGGAATTTCCCTTGCGCAGCCATCTTAAACTCAATTACCTTTTTAATTTCCTCTTGAGTTTTCAGTCCGAATCCTTTCGACTCTATCAGGCGGTTTTCATTACAGGCGTAATACAATTCACCTATATTCTCTATACCGAGATCCTTCCAGATCACTACTATTTTCTTCGGACCTATACCCTTGATGCCCAGCATTTCTACTATACCTTCGGGCGTATCCGCAAGTATGCTTTCTAAATCTGCCATGGATCCTGTTTGCAGGAGTTCCCATACTTTGGCCGACATGCTCTTGCCTAATCCATCGATTTTCTCAATCTCTTCGAAGGTTTTTGTATAAATTGCATAGGGGAGTTTATCCACCTTAAAAGCTGCATTTGCGACAGATTTTATCTTAAAAGGATTCTCATTATGCAGTTCCATCAACTGAGAAAGGAGGCGCAGGCTACGGGCTATCGTCTTGTTTTCCATTAAGGACAAAAATAAATAAAAAGATGGGTTATTCCCTATATATGTATTCTGGCATAGTTTTTTCGATATTTGGGTATGAAGATACTCAATTATGCAGGGGTTGTGCTGATGGGCTTAGCCACAGCATGTAGCTCATCCACAGAGAAAAGTGCTCATAAAGATAGCGTAAGCACGCAAACAGAAGAGGTTAAAGATTCTACTGCAGCAGATCCGCTGGAAGATACTACTATGCGAGCCGATGAATTAGCGGAGCGCGATGAATATGCGCTGATTGTTCCCGGAAAAAGAATTGGTCAGATTTCGCTGGGTCAGGACATGAAAGAGGTCTTTGATTTGCTCGGTACTCCCGATGATGGCGATGCGGCCATGGGAAGTGCAGTAGGGGTATGGATCAAAAGCTCAATGACCATTTATTCCCATTACCGGGACAGTACAATGGTCGTGAAAGCCGTGAAGCAGATCTCGGTGGCATCAGATACTTATTATACGGCAGGAAAAATTGAAACAGGAATGAGCCTGGCTAAAATTAAAGCGGCATATCCTGCTTTAAAAGAATCGGCTACCTATGTGAACCTGAAAACGAACGATAAACTGCAGGTATTTGATGACCTGGAAGGCGGAATAGCCTTTGATATACAGGCTAACAAATGTACGATGATTACTGTTCATCCAAAAGGCAAGCCCGTAAATGCGGCCTATCTTGATTTACATCCGGGTTGGAAAATAGTAGAGCAATAGTCGCCGACCATTGCTCTACTATTAATAATTACTGTGTTTTAATTTCAAATGGCATACGTGCCTGTATACCTGCATTTGTAATTGCTTTTTTCATTTGCTGATACAGCAGGAAGTTTTCTCCAAATTCTTTCTTTGCATAATATACCCTTACGTTATCCGTAGCGTCTTCCAGCAAAGATTTGATAGGATCTATTTTCTGAGGATATTCAACGATCTTATAATCTGATAACTTTGCTTTTTTGCCCGCTGCAACAATAGCATCATTAAAGTTACCAATCCTGTCTGCCAAGCCTATTTTAACCGCATCAGTACCGATCCATACATGTCCGCCACCAATGGAATCGATGTAGGCCTTCGACTTTTTACGGCCATCAGCCACGCGTGTAATAAAGCTGTCATACACATGATTCACATCAGTCTGGATAATTAATCTTTCACCCGCAGTCAGCGGACGGTTTACGCTCATGATATCCGCATACTGGCCTGTTTTTACACCATCGAAAGTAAGCCCCAGTTTATTCGTCATCAGGTTTTGGAAATTTGGAATGATCCCAAAAACACCAATTGAACCCGTAATCGTATTTGGCTGTACAAAAATAGAGTCGGCCGCACAGCCGATATAATATCCGCCAGAAGCAGCAACATCACCAAAAGAAGCAATAACAGGTTTAACCTTTCTGCTCAGTACAATTTCTCTCCAGATCACATCAGACGCCAGCGCGCTGCCACCGCCAGAATTTACACGCAGCACAATCGCTTTCACTTTATCATCCATTCTCGCCTTTCTGATGGCTCTTGAGATACGCTCGGAGCCTATCGATTCATCCGTACCTTCCCCGCCAGTGATATCTCCGTTCGCATAGATGACCGCAATTCTGTTTTTGCTATCACTATTTTCAGGTTCCTGGTTCGCTGCATATTCATTGATAGTTACCGTAGTCAGGTTTTCTTTTTTACCCTTTCCGCTCCATTTTTTTAGTTCATCCAGTACTTCATCCTTATATTTCAGGCCATCTACCATTTTATGCGTTACCGCATCCTGTGGAGACTGGATTTTGTATTCATTCGCAAACACGAATAAACTATCTTTCGATATTTTTCTGGAATCCGCAATACCTTCCAGGAAAGTGTTATATAAACCACCCACATAAGCAGTGACCTGCTGACGGTTATAATCACTCATTTTCTCATTGATAAAAGGCTCTACTGCACTTTTATAATTACCTACCCTGATGATCTGTGCTTCCACACCGATTTTCTCCATCGCCCCTTTAAAGAAGGTCAGCTGAGAACTGAAGCCCTTAAACTCCAGTGCACCCTGCGGGTTCAGGTAAACTTTATCCGCCACTGAAGCCAGGTAATACGCTTCCTGCGTATACACTTCACTGTAGGCAAGGATTTTCTTTTTACTCTTTTTGAAGTCAATCAGTGCATCCCTGATTTCTTTTAACGTGGCCTTACCTGCATCAGGAGAGCTTACGTTCAGGTAAATGCAATCAATATTATCATCTGTCTTTGCTCTTTTCAGCGCAAGGATCAGGTCGTAAAAGCCAATACTTTTACCCCCGCCAGAACCGATAATCGGCAGGTTATCAAACCTTTTATTTGGCGTACGTTCCTTGATACTCTGATCAAGATTGAGATACAGGACAGTATTGCTCGCTACATCTACTTTTTTATCATCATCAATGGCCGAGACGGCGGCGACTATGATGACAAAGAATAATATAACAATAAGGACAGTAGAAATGATAATTCCTACAACTGTGGCAAAAACATATTTGAAAAATTCTTTCATGTGGATGTTTACTATTTAGATTTGTAAATATATTAATAAGAATCAGGCTTTATATGCAGTTGGACAGCAAAGTGGTGTATTTGTTACTCGGAAGTAATTTAGGGGACAGAAGAGGCCTTATAGACGAAGCAATAATTAAGATCGGAGAGCAGATAGGGACCGTAGTGGCGCGTTCTGCGAATTATGAAACTGACGCCTGGGGGAAAGAAGACCAGCCCTCTTTCCTAAATGTCGCCCTCGCGGTATCCACCAGATTATCTGCCCTGGCTGTACTGGAAGAGGCACTTGCCATAGAAATGGAGCTGGGCAGAATCAGACTCGAGAAATGGGGAGCACGGTTAATTGATATAGATGTAATCTTATTTGGCGATGAAATAATTGACGAAGGGGCTAAGCTACAGGTGCCACATCCTGAAATGCAGAACAGAAAATTTGTGTTAGAACCACTCGCAGAGATTGCTGGCGGTGTTTTTCACCCTGTTTTTGGACAGACGGTTGCAGAATTGCTGCACCATCTGACTGATAATTTATCTGTATCTAAAATATTATAATTTTATTAGTTTTGTTGTGATGATTAACACAGAAAAAAATAACAGTCCGCTTGATCTTTCTTATCTGAGCGATATGTCTGGTGACAGTGCTGAATTTATGATTGAGATGATCGATATGTTTAAGGTGCAGACACCTTTATATGTAACTGATCTGGAACAGGCAATTCTTGCTGAAGACTGGGCTAAAACATCCGGTTTTGCACATAAAATCAAACCGACCTTCTCTTACGTAGGCAGGGAAGATGCCAGGGGACTTTTGCAGCAGATAGAAAACAATGCCAAAGAATTGAAAGATCTGGAAGCAATGCCTGCGGCATTAAAGGAGCTCAATGATTTTGTGCTGGTGTTGTACAGACAACTTGATGAAGCAAAAGCAGAATTAGAAAAGAAACTGTAGCTTTTCAGCTGGATTAATCTTCAATGCTTTTGCCCCGGAAGTGTAAGAGTGATGCACCGATGTATAAGATCAGTACAAATGGAATAGCGGTAAATTTCAGGAAAGCAATCAGTAAGGCTGATACAATCAGAAAGATGAATTTAATTTTATTCTGAGCCCAGTCGCGCGACCCGAATTTTAGCGAGAAGATCCTGATCTCACTGACCAGCAGCAAGCTCATGATCACTGTAACAGCGATCAGCAGCATCGAAGAGTTGATCAGTCCCGGATAATCTTTTTGAATAAAAGGCAGCGATACGATAAATAAAGTATTCATCGGTGTATTTAAACCGATGAAATCTTCTGTTTGTCTCGTGTCTATATTGAATTTGGCTAGCCGTAGTGCCGAAAATACCGTAATTAAAAATCCGAGGTAAGGCAGGTAAGGAGAAGAGAAATCACTGCTGGCAGTCAGCAGCTGATACATCACCGCTCCCGGCAAAAAGCCGAAACTCACCATATCTGCCAGTGAATCCAGTTCCTTTCCGATATTAGATTTTACATGTAAGAGGCGGGCTACAAAACCATCGAAAAAGTCGAATATTCCCGAAATCAGCACTGCATACGCAGTAAGGTGTAAATCGCCTTTAAATGCAAAAACTACACCAATACAGCCCGAAAGCAAGTTGGCGCAAGTTAATGCATTAGGAATGTGTTTCTTCATCGCAGACTAGCTGTTCATTGAAATTAAGAACTCTTCGTTTGTTTTAGTATTTCTTATTTGTGCCTGAACAAATTCCATAGCTTCCTGTGCATTCATATCAGCCAGGTGGTTACGTAAGATCCATACACGCTGTAAAGTATCTCTGTCATGTAACAGGTCATCTCTACGTGTACTTGATGCCGTGATATCGATAGCAGGGAAGATACGTTTGTTAGACAATTTACGGTCTAACTGCAGCTCCATGTTACCCGTACCTTTAAATTCTTCGAAGATTACCTCGTCCATTTTAGAACCGGTATCTGTCAATGCCGTAGCAAGAATCGTTAATGAACCACCCTTTTCGATGTTACGTGCCGCTCCGAAGAAACGTTTAGGTTTATGTAATGCATTTGCATCCACACCACCCGATAAGATTTTACCAGAAGCAGGAGCAGTCGTATTGTAAGCACGTGCCAGACGTGTGATAGAGTCTAACAAAATCACTACATCATGCCCGCATTCTACCAGGCGTTTTGCTTTTTCCAGTACGATATTCGCAATTTTTACGTGACGTTCTGCAGGCTCATCAAAAGTAGATGCAATTACTTCCGCACGTACACTTCTCGCCATATCCGTTACCTCTTCCGGACGCTCATCAATCAATAAGATGATCAGATAAACTTCAGGGTGGTTTTTAGCGATCGCGTTAGCTACCTCTTTCAGTAAATTCGTTTTACCCGTTTTAGGCTGTGCAACGATCAGACCACGCTGTCCTTTACCAATTGGCGTAAACAAGTCGATGATCCGTGTAGAGTAGTTATTTGTTTCTGTAAACAGGTTTAACCTTTCTGTAGGGAAAAGTGGCGTCAGGTAATCAAATGGCACCCTGTCTCTCACGTCAGCAGGCAATCTGCCGTTGATGGTTTCTACCCTTACCAAAGGGAAATATTTTTCACCCTCTTTAGGCGGACGGATACTTCCTTTTACCGTATCACCAGTTTTTAAACCAAATAATTTGATTTGCGACTGTGAAACGTAAATATCATCCGGTGAAGAAAGGTAGTTATAATCAGCAGATCTCAGGAATCCGTAACCATCAGGCATGATTTCCAATACACCTTCATTGGTGATTGTGTTGTCAAAATCCAGGTTGGAGTAGCTGTTTTCGTTCTGTTTATTGTTGTTATTATTCGGATTGTTGTTATTGTTTTTTGGTCTGTTGTCTTCCCTTACCGGCTTTGGCTTTCTAACTTCACCATTTCCTGTATTTGGTTGCGCAACGAAACCTGTTTTTTCTGTAACCGGTGCTGCAGTTTCTTTCACCTGTTCAGTTACCGGAGCTTCTGCTTCCACTTGCTCAGGTTGTTGTTCATTTTGAACTACAGGCTCTGGTGCATCAAACAGAGATGCCCTGTTGAAATTAGTTGGTGCAGCAGTATTTGCCGCCGCTTCAGCTTCATCCTTAGAAATACGCGCTCTCTTTGGTTTGTCGCCTGTACTGCTTTTAGCTGCTTTTGGTTTGGTCACTTTTACCGGACTCTGTTTAGCTTCTTTTACTGGGGCATCATCCTGAGCTGCAGGTGCAGATTCCGATTGAGCTTGTTGTTCGCTGATCTGGTGAATAACTTCTACCAGTTCTGCTTTGCGCAAATCGTCAGCATTTAGGATACCTTGAGATTTAGCTAACTCCCGCAGTTCTGCAGTGAGTTTTTCATTTAATTCTGTTTTGTTAAACATTATGTAGTTGTAGAGAATTTTTATAAAAAGTGTTTACCAATGGATCAAAGCAAAAAATGCAATCATTAAATTAGAAAAATAGAACAAATTTTGTGAGATTTTCTGGAATGATCAGATAAACTTTAGAGAATTATGTTGCAATTGTATGTATTTGTTATTTAATCTCCAAGGGAATTTGAAAATATAATAAAAAAATTACGCACAATGTGCAAAACTCAGTCCTCAGAATTGTTGCAAAATTTGGCATATTTGCGCACAATCTTAGCTACAATGAATAAAAAGCAACTATTTGAACAGATAAAAAGAAAAAAATCATTTCTGTGTGTGGGACTGGATCCGGTACTGGAAAATATTCCTGAACACCTGCTTTCGCACGAAGATCCTGTGTTTGAGTTTAACAGGCAATTGATCGATGCTACAGCAGATCTGTGTGTAGCTTATAAACCTAATACTGCATTTTACGAATCCCGCGGATTGAAAGGCTGGGAGAGTTTGCTGAAAACATGGAAACACATTCCTGAAGATATTTTTACCATCGCCGATGCAAAAAGAGGAGATATTGGAAATACCTCAGCCATGTATGCAGATGCCTTTTTTAACGAAGCGCAATCCGGGATGAGCTTTGATTCTATTACCGTTGCGCCTTATATGGGAAAGGATTCGGTAAGTCCTTTTTTAACACATGAGGGCAAATGGGTGATTTTACTCGCACTTACTTCGAATGCTGGTCATAATGATTTTCAATTACAAGAAACCAATGGTAGCAAATTATACGAGCAGGTGATCCGGGTTTCTTCTACCTGGGGAAACAGTGAAAATATGATGTACGTGGTAGGCGCAACCAAGCCGGAAGAGTTTGCCAATATCAGGAAACTGGCCCCTGAACATTTTTTACTGGTGCCGGGAGTAGGTGCGCAGGGCGGAAGTTTAGCTGAAGTGTGCAAGTTTGGATTGAATGATACCTGTGGATTGCTGGTCAACTCTGCAAGGGGAATTATTTATGCCAGTAAAGGTGAAGATTTTGCAGAAAAAGCAAGAGCCGAAGCTTTGAAATTACAGCAGGAAATGCAGGAAATATTGGAAAAAGCGGAGCTGATCTAGTTATTTTCCTTTTTTCAGTTTTTTATTGGATTGAGAAATGATCGCGTTAAATTAGCCGATGCTATTCAACGAGGATTTTTTACATTATATATGGCAGTTCAGGCTGCTGAACAAGCTGGCGCTTCATTGTACAAACGGTGAGGCGCTTTTTGTGCTCCACCCGGGTAAACTGAATACCAATGCAGGACCTGATTTTAGTTTTTCGCGGTTGAGAATGGGCGACTGTACCTGGGTTGGTAATGTGGAGATCCATTTGAGGTCGTCCGACTGGCTCTTGCACCATCATCACCTGGATCCAGCTTATGATACGGTTATCCTTCATGCCGTTTATGAAGATGATATGGCGATCTACCGGATGGATGGCACCTTAATCCCTGTACTGGTGATGAAAGATCTGCTGCCGGAAAATAAACTGGCCAGCTTTCAGTCGTTCCAGCAGCATGGCTATTTTTTCCCCTGTGCACAGCAGATCGGGACGGTCGACCGAAATACCGTTCAGGACATGATGGACCATATGCTTGTGGAAAGGCTCGAAGAGAAAGCCGCTGCTATATCCGAAAAGACCGCCTTTAACAAACACCACTGGAACGAAACCTTTTATTACCTGCTGCTGCGGAATTTTGGATTTAAAGTAAATGCCGTTCCTTTTGAATTGCTCGCAGATATACTGCCCAGTTCGCTACTGATCAGGTACAGAGATAATCCGCTACAGCTAGCCGCACTGTTATTCGGTCAGGCCGGTTTTCTGGAAAATGATTTCAAAGACGCCTATCCTCTGCAATTAAAAGCAGAGTTCCGCTTCCTGCAAAAGAAACATCAGTTACAGCCATTGTCGCCGTCCCTTTGGCAATTCTTAAGAATGCGGCCGCAGAATTTTCCTACCCGAAGGTTAGCACAGCTCGTTGCCTTGCTGTGGGGGCGACATCATTTTTTATCTCAGCTCCTGGAAACAAAAACATTGAAAGAGGTAAAGGCTATTTTCAGCTCAATTGAAGTAGACCCTTACTGGAAAAACCATTATCATTTCGATAAAGAAGTCAAGGAGACCACTGTACAATTCGGTGAGAAATCCATAGAGAACCTGATCATTAATGCTGTTTGTTTATCCCTATACAGCTACGGTAAAACCTTTAAAAAGCCGAACCTGATGCAGTATGCCATCACTCTTTTAAAAGAAATCCCCGCAGAGCACAATTCTATTGTAGATAAATACGTTAAGAATGGTCTAAGCGTGAAAAGCGCTTATCTTTCGCAGGCGGTACTACAATTAAATAAAAGCTATTGTAATCAGAAAAAATGCTTAAATTGTGTTATCGGAATTAAAATTTTAAATAAATAGACATGTTCCAGCGTATTGTAACCTTTTTCGAAAAGCAAAGTTTTGGGGTTTGCACTTACATCGCAGAGCGGTTTAATATGTCGATTTCCAAGATCAGGCTTTTTTTTATCTATTCTTCCTTTCTTGCAGTAGGTTTTCCAATTGTGTTTTATGTGATGGCTGCGCTGGTACTGGACGTGCGTCATTATATCAAACGCATCAGGTTGCGGATCTGGGATATGTAAGGTGCTAAGGTGATAATTAACATATATTCCTTTGTTAAATCAGAATAACATAACACATACAACTATATATTTTATATTTGTTGTTTATTAAGAGCGTAATTAAAATGTCGTTAAGGGGAAACCAATTTAAATCTAATTCATTCAAAAACGAATACGGTGGGAAACCGGCTTCAAAGGCATCACTCAAAGAGCCAAAGGAAAGATTTGAAAGGATGCCTACATTCCACTTTCAGGATGCACGGGTGCTTAAAATTACAGGCTTGTTTTTCCTGGTGCTGGCTATCTATTTCCTTGTTGCCTTCACTTCTTATTTATTTACCTGGCAGGAAGATTACAGTTATGTAATTGATGCCAATGGGGGCTGGAGCAATCTTTTCAAAACTGTAGAAGAATTACAACAACATAATATTCCAATCATTGTGCAGAACTGGCTCGGTAAATTCGGTGCCTTGTTGTCGCATCAATTTATCTATGAGTGGTTTGGCGTTGCTTCTTTTCTATTCGTTTTTGTTTTCTTCGTGATCGGTTACCGCCTGTTGTTTAAGGTGAAAATCCTCGCACTGGAAAAGACATTGGGCTATAGCTTATTTTTCCTGCTGTTCGGCTCACTCGGTTTCGGTTTTATGCATTCCTTTTTTCTCGATTCTCCACATTACCTCGAGGGAGAAATTGGTTACTGGACCAACAGATTGCTTGTTGCACAAATCGGTAATGCCGGTGTGGGCGGTTTGCTTACCTTTTTGGCTTTGTCGATTTTAATTATTGCCTACAATATAGATTTCAAATTACCCGAGCGTAGTAAACCCGCGCCCGGCGTACAGCTTGACCTTGAAGATGAAATTGCCTCCGTTTCCGGCAACGTACAACACAGACCGCAAACGGTAGCGCCTGAAAGGGAAGAAGAGGAGCAGGAAGAAGTATCCCCTACACGTGTAGAGTTTACTGTGAATGACCGACTCGCGAACCGTAAACAGGAGCAGAACATTGTGCTAACGCCGAGTCGTTTTGAAGAGAAAGAAGAAGAGGAGATTATACCAGTAAGGCCTCCGGTGGAGAACCTGATGAATGCACCGATTATTCTTTCGCCAATAGTAGAGCCTATTGCCGAGCTGGTTTTTGAAGATGTCACTCCTGTTCCACCAGCACATCAGCTGGTCATTGAAAAAACAGAAGAGGAGAAGAAATCTGAAGACCTCGTAGAGCAATTTGGTAATTACGATCCTACGTTGGATTTATCCAGCTATCAGTATCCTCATCTTGAGTTACTCGAAAACTACGGCTCTAACAAAATCTCTGTCAATGCAGAAGAATTAGAGGCCAATAAAAATAAGATTGTTCAGACCCTGAACCATTATAATATAGAGATCGACAAGATCAAAGCAACCATTGGTCCGACGGTAACCTTATATGAAATTATCCCTGCACCCGGTGTAAGGATTTCCAAGATTAAAAACCTGGAAGATGATATTGCATTAAGTTTAGCCGCATTGGGTATCCGTATTATTGCCCCAATGCCGGGTAAAGGTACGATCGGTATCGAGGTGCCGAATATGCATCCGGAGATGGTTTCTATGCGTAGTATTCTGGCTACCGAGAAATTCCAGAAAACCGATTACGATCTGCCTATAGCTTTGGGTAAAACTATCTCCAACGAGGTTTATATTGCAGATTTAGCCAAGATGCCCCATTTACTCGTTGCCGGTGCTACTGGTCAGGGTAAATCTGTAGGTATCAACGCTATCCTGGTTTCCTTACTTTATAAAAAACATCCATCCCAGCTTAAATTTGTACTGGTGGATCCTAAAAAGGTGGAACTTACACTATTCAATAAGATAGAGCGCCATTTCCTTGCTAAACTTCCAGGAGAGGCAGATGCGATCATCACCGATACGAAAAAAGTAATCAATACCCTGAACTCACTCTGTATTGAGATGGATCAGCGTTATGATTTACTGAAAGATGCACAGGTGAGGAACCTGAAAGAATACAATGAGAAGTTTATCAAGCGTAAATTAAATCCGAACAACTCACACCGTTTCCTGCCCTATATTGTGCTGGTAGTAGATGAGTTTGCCGATTTAATGATGACCGCAGGTAAGGAAGTGGAAACACCAATTGCCCGTCTGGCTCAGCTGGCACGTGCGGTAGGGATACATTTGGTACTTGCTACACAACGTCCTTCCGTAAATATCATTACTGGTACAATCAAGGCCAATTTCCCGGCACGTTTAGCCTTCAGGGTATTGTCTAAAATTGATTCACGGACTATCCTTGACAGCGGTGGTGCAGATCAGCTGATTGGTCGGGGGGATATGCTTTTATCCACTGGTAATGACCTGATCAGGCTACAGTGTGCTTTTGTAGACACGCCTGAGGTTGATCGTATTTCTGAATTTATCGGTAATCAGCGTGGATATGCGGAGGCTTATCAACTCCCTGAATACCTGGATGAAGCCGCAGAGTCGGCCAAGGCAGATTTTGATCCGTCCGACAGGGACAGTATGTTTGAAGATGCTGCACGATTGATAGTTATGCATCAGCAGGGTTCTACCTCACTGATCCAGCGCAAGCTGAAATTAGGGTATAACAGGGCAGGAAGAATTATCGATCAGCTGGAAGCAGCAGGAGTGGTAGGGCCATTTGAAGGCAGCAAGGCCAGAGAGGTATTACTGCCCGATGATTATGCTTTGGAACAATTCTTGGACAACCTCAAGAAATAGAGCTAATATTACACACATGATGAAGAAGATCCTACTATCACTACTGGTTTTAACCGGCGTGAGTTATACCATATATGCGCAGACAGACGAGAAGGCAAAGGTTATTTTAGCTGAAGTCAGTAAAAAATACCGTTCCTATACTACTGTGAAAACAGACTTTACCTTTACGCTTGACAATAAACAATCGAAAGTAAAAGAAACGCAGCAAGGAACTTTGTATGTGAAAGCAAATGCAAATAAATATAAAGTAACCATGACCGATCAGGATATGATCAGCGACGGTAAAAGTCAGTGGACGTATCTGAAAAAAGATAAAGAAGTCCAGGTTTCCAATGTGGACAACAGCAGTGAGTCACTGAATCCTGCCCAGATCTTTACCATTTATGAAAAAGGCTTTAAATACCTATATACAGGAGAAACTAAAGCAGGAGCGAAGACCTATCAAATGATAGATCTATCTCCGACAGATACCAATAAATCATTTTTCAAGATCAGGCTGAGCATAGACAAAGTAGCGAAGCGCATTGCCAGTGTGCTCATCTTTGATAAAAATGGCAACAGGTATACGTATACCATTAAAACATTTGTACCGAACGTTAAAGTTCCTGAAACGACCTTTACCTTTGATGCTAAGAAATATCCGGGAGTAGAGGTAGTAGATTTACGATGAAGATAACATTTCTGGGTACAGGGACTTCACAGGGAATACCAGTCATTAGCTGCGGTTGTGCAGTCTGTCATTCTGACGATTTTCGTGATAACCGGTTAAGGACTTCAATTCTAATGGAAACAGAGGATCGCACTATCGTTATTGATAGCGGTCCGGATTTCAGATACCAGATGCTGCGTGCGCGGGTGCATGATCTGGATGCGATTATCTATACCCATGAGCATAAGGATCACATAGCGGGGCTGGATGACATCAGGCCTTACAATTACCTGCAGCATAAAGATATTGAAGTATACGCTACGGTAAGAGTTCAGGAAGCACTCGAAAAGGAATTCTCCTATATCTTTGCCGCTAAGAAATACCCCGGGATACCTCAGATCAATATCCACACGATTACCGATCAGAACTTTTTTATAGGGGAGACAGAGATTATCCCCTTGGATATCATGCATTATAAACTCCCTATCCTGGGTTTCCGAATAAATGATTTCACTTATATCACTGATGCTAAAACAGTGCCTCAGCATACGATTGAAAAGATCAGAGGGACAAAAGTGTTGGTCATCAATGCCTTGCAGATAGAAGAGCATATTTCTCATTTTACTTTAGATGAAGCAATTGCTTTTGCAGAATTAATAGGTGCTGAGACAACTTATCTTACCCATATCAGTCATAATTTAGGTAAACATGCTGATGTTGAGGCGGTACTGCCTGCAAACATCAGTCTGGCTCATGACGGGATGATAATTAATGTCTAGTATTTTAAAATATCTCTTTATTATAAACTGAATAAATATATATTTGCACCCAGATACCCGGGTGGCGAAATTGGTAGACGCGCCAGCTTGAGGGGCTGGTGCTGGCAACGGCGTGGCAGTTCGAATCTGCTCTCGGGTACTCACCAGATTGATGGTTGATTTTTTTAAAAGGGTTGCTCATTAAAAAGCAACCCTTTCTTGTTGACTTTCAGTAGGTTGTCGTGAAGTTTCCTGTCCAGATATTTTGTTCTAACTGAACCTTGACCCCATACCAGACTATCTTTGAACAAACCCCTGACCAAAGTGTGCTTTTGGTTACGTTAGACTTGTCGTGAAGCACGAATAGATTCTCCAGACGTGGATACAAACGCTCGACGATATCCCTGTCTGATTTAATCTTTGATTTCTCATCGCTGTTTAGTACCGCTTCCACTAACCGTTTTTCATGCTGCAACTTTTTAAACCAGGTCTGATAGGTCGAGGTTTCGATTTCCTCATTCACCATCCGTTCTTCCAGTTTATAGATTTTCTCGTTGATTTCATTGAGTTCTTTCAGCTTTTGGGCATGGCGTTCATTTTTCATTTTTATGGGCTCTTTTAGCATTGCCTTTGAAGCCTCGATGATATAACGCGTTTGATGTTTGCATAAACTGAGCCCTCTGAGTACTTGTGCAAACTATCATGTAGAATTCCTCAAGGAATGTTCACATTGGTATGCTCAATACACCTGTAATACAGGTAGTATTTCTGTGCGCCTTTTTTCCAGCCCGCAGTCATTTTCTGTCCGCACCAACATTTCAAGATACCCCGTAATGGAAAGTCTTCGGCAGGCTGTTCCCTTTTCCTACGTTTCTTGGTAGTAAGCATGTCCTGGACCTGCCAGTATTACTGTCGAAAAAGAGGGACAGGAAACCAAGATGTATCTGGAGACAGCGGTACGCTACGGCAAATTGAACTTCTACGCTGAAAACGGGAAGCCTGAAAAAAGAGAGCAGTTCCAGAAGAAAATCGGGCTTGATATGAGAAATATCTTCACCAAGAAAATAGAACAGGGCAAGGATAAGGAAATTGCGCAGGGGCAGGGAATGGGTGTTTAGCTAGAAATTTAAAGTGAACTAATTAATTTAATAATCATATTAAAAACATGGAAAAATTTGAAAAATTAAAACAGCTGATCTCGAACACTGAAAGGGATACCGAAAAATTCTACAATGCCAACAATGCCGCTGCGGGAACTAGGGTTCGTAAAGTCATGCAGGAATTAAAAGTATTAGCTACAGGTATCAGAAAGGAGGTTTCAGAGAAGAAGAACGCCAAGTAATACAAGGTGTTTAAGAGATAAAATCCCGTCCAATCTGGACGGGATTTTATTATGCCCTTTTTTGCTGCTGATCTATCAATGAAAATATTGACCTGATTACGTTTGTCACATATGAATGCTGAAAACCAAAATCAAGTTGCAACTCGATATATTTTTGATAAATAAATGCGGAAAGGATAAAGGTATCACCGTTTTCGTCAGTTAGTAAATAGTCGTATTGATCCACGCCAAGCGTTGGCTGATAACTTTGTGAATCGTTTAGCTCAAATTTATATATTTTCGCCCAATGTGAAATCTCAGATAAGAGAGGTTTGCTTACCAATGATCCGAAATTATCAGTAGTCAGCAGGCCTAGATTGGGAATTCTAAACAAGACCTCCTGTAATTTAGTGAATTTCATCTGTTCAATTACATTCAAATCCTGCCAGAATTTGATGTAATCCTTCTTGATCTGATTGGTGTACGATAACAAGAGCTGATCAAAAAAGTAATTCTCGAATGTAGACTGATAGCGTTTATACCATTCGATCTTGGTCAGTTTCATGAGTCCAGACTTCAACTCAGCTAATGCTGTTAGTAGTCGGTTTGATTCAACCACATGACTATTGGTTTGGCTTTGATGGTCGGCAAGTATTTTAATCTGCTGAGTTAGGCTTAAAGAGTATTCTTCTACTTGTTCTGGTGTGAATGCGCTCATTTGTTTCTTTTCCTGCTAAGTTAGTTATTTGAACTGCGTAAGTGGAAAATTAGAGAGAATGTTGATGGTAATTTACCTTCTGATTTCTATTGCTTACCTTTAGGATATATCTAATGCTCATGACGCTACTTGAATATTTTTCCAACTTCTCTTCCATCTGGAAGATTACCATTTTTATAATCCTGTTCTGCGCATGGCCACTGAGCGCATACCTTATTTTCCACTACCATATAAATATATTTGCTCGGCTCGATATCCTTAAACTGTCCTTGCTGGCATCTGCAATGACCTCTCCCTTTCTGGTCATCAATTCGGGATTGACGCTTTTACTATTATATCCTGGGAATCCTGAGCTTGGCAAACAACGGGAAAATCTGCAGGTTATACCTGCCACGGCTTTTATAGCGGTAACATTTACCGCAATTGTATTATCGATCGGAAGTCTTCTGGCATTCCTTAACATCAATGTAAATGCGGTAACAATCACCATGGCATCAATCGAAGGGGCTTTTGTTCTGATTAGCATTTATTCTGCTATTAGAGAACGGGCATAGGCCTGGAAGGAGCATAGAATTTTACCCACAAGATTATCGGATATGAAAATATGCTCTGCATAAAATTTAAGCTGATAATCAATGGTTTATAAAATTTTATACGTTTTTGTCCTTTTCTGGGCCGAACATTTCTTATGTGAAATTCGATTATTTACTTGAACCTAAAGATGTAACTGTCTCTTTCACAGTGTCAATGTATTTTTCTTCGACTGCTTGGTTGCTTGGAATTTACTGTCGTTTATCACCCCGAATTAGCCCCATACATTTGGTTTCAGGCTTCATTGATCTGTTTTGCCTGTCCTTTCAGGGGCAAAAAGTGCAACTGATATTTGTAGGGATCATGAAATCAAAAGTAAAACAACGAGGTATACATAATATTTAGGATATGGAAACATTCAATTCAAATTTATACACACATATTCTTCCAGTGGTGGTGACTGGAATATTGGCCATAGCGGGAATTATTGTCAAAGCGATGCTATCAAAAGTAGGAAATAAACTCGCTTCCCGAGAAAAGACCGAAACCATAAACCAAGATGGTTCGGTAACCAAAAGAGAAATGGAAATCTATAAATAAGATGGCTGTGAAATATGAAAGTTTAATTATAAAAAAGTGTCTCTGCAAGTCTTGGTACATAACCAGAATTTCCCTGCAGGTTTACAAGGAATGCTTAGCTTTGGTTAAATTTAATGAAGATGGCATTCGATTTTGGATTTTCCCTGTATTTTCTTGACCCGCCAGAAGTGACTGCAGTTGAACAGTTTTTTGTTCAAATCCAGGGCAAAATTAATATTTATAGGCAACATGCTGAAACTACGATCAAGCTATATCAAACAGAAGCCAATGAAAAGCTAAAAACGCAGAAGGAAGAATATAAAGTGGCGATGGAGGCGGCAGATCTTGTTTATAAAAAAGTTTACCTTGAAACCGGAGGAAGCCAGGATGATAGACGTGCTTATGCTATGCATGAATCTGGCATTCAGGAAATAGAACATCATTACACCACCGCAGATGAGAACTTGAAGGCAAGCTTTATGGAAATGGCAGATCATTATAACAAATCTTCTGTAGTGACCTTGTATGCATTACTCGAGACCGAACTTCGGCGCCTTTGTGGGCATTTACATAGTGCATTTAGCTTACGTTTTACAGTAGAGCGTTTTGAAAAAACAGATTATCTAAAATCAATAATGGAATATATATCATTGGTTGCAGATCTGGATATCACCATTGTCGAACCAAAAATGAATAGGTTGCAGGAGCTTCAATTCCTCAGGAACAAGATCATGCATAATGGTGCAGAGTTTACGCTCGAAGCAAATCCTTGGTTAGAGGATTTGGTAAACAGTAGTAATGGAGGTCTTTTCTGGGAGCAGATCCCGGAAGAACAGTTGCGTATCTTACGTGTCCGATTGAATTTTATCGTACCTTATTATACTATTGTAAGTGACTTTTTCTTTGACCTGTTTTCATCATTAAACCTCAAATTACAATTTACGATCCTTACCAATAGAATATCCTTTCTTTTCGGTTTTTTAACTATAGGAGCAGTTGCATCCTATATTTCCCATAGGGATGTTGCCAACGGAACGCAGTTCATTTTTTTAATTAGATCACTAGAAGGCGATAATGGCTTCACTTTTAATTGCAAAATGACCATAACCACAGCAAGTGTTGATCAGGTTGTTATAACCAATCAATTAGATGTAATAGATAAAATGGAGAGATGGGTAGAGCAAATGAACGAAAATCCAGCTGTTTTGCGCCAGGCAATAGTCGGGTATCTAAATCCGAATAAAGCACATAAGATTGAAATTATGCTTTATCCTTAAATTTAAGTTGATACAAAGCCTTTGAGCATTTACGAGAGATAATTGCGCCGTGGACTATACCTTTATCTTTCTTCACCTTTTTTACCCAATCTACTCTGTTATGAACGAACTTTTTACTGAATTCGAGGGATTATTAAAAATACAGGAATTTTCTCTAAAAAAAGAGTTGAGGATGGCATATTTATGTACCTATGAAAAAATTGCGAAAGCATTGAAGAACGAGTATTCTGAAAATATTGATGTTAAGGTCAATAGGTGGGTAGAGGTTACCAAATTGCAATATTTTGAGAAAGTTGCACCGATCACTTACTTCTTTCAGGCTAAGATGCTTTATAGGGACGGATTCTATGAATCATCTATCATGTTATCGCGGTCAATAAGCGAAATGGTTTGTTACGAACTGTTATCAAGATTTTCCCATCCCTTCGGTGAACTGAGCCTGATCGAAACCCCGCTTTTCAGGCTTTTTGTAGATTTTCTAGCTCTCCCGAAGAGAATAGGGAAGAAGATATTCGAGGATGATATCGTTTCTAAATTAGGCACTATGGAGGATAAGAACTTTATAAAAGGGTCTTATACCTACAAAAAAGATAGTAAAGATTATCTCTTAAAGATTGAGGTCGCAAGGGAGAAAAAAAATCAAAAGCGGTTTTTCGATCTTTTTAATATTGTAGGCTTCCAACAACCTGACACATTCAGTAACAGCACCCATAAATTGTTTCATGAACTTTATGATATCGGCAATGAATATGTGCACTCTAAAGTATCGGCTGGTTCTGCAAAAGAAGACGCATTTAAGGTTTTAATGATGTTGACACAGATTCTGTCAGATATTTTCGGTCCAACGACAGGTCTCGAAGGTAAAGTCATTAAATCAGGGTACTCCGATTTTCCAGATATCTGTAAGGGAATGAACTTTGCAATTGAGGTTGGTCTGACAGTGGAAGATGCGCAGAGGATTTATTATAATATACCAGCGCAAAGACACTTCGAATCTGCCAAAAATATGATTGGGACTTGGAATGGAAGATGGCGCACCGTTACCGGCCAGTCAGCCTATGGAATACTTACCTTTCAGATGGAGCCAGGCGATATGATCACCGCTTCTATAGTTTTTATAAATTCCGATGAATTTGAAAATAAAGTGCCACTGGAAATACGGTTGTTCGACGGTTACATTCATCTTATTGGGTTCGATCTTTTAACCATGCAGCATTCGAGTACAATTCACCTTTCTTTTGAACTTGATTTTTTTGAAAAAGACCTAATGCTTGGCAATAGCCTTTCCCATTCTGGGAAGGCAATTTTTGAACGTCAAGTTACTGCAGGCTAGATAATGGATGATAGTAAGGATATCTATCCTGTCGCCTGTAATGTCGTCTACATAAATGTAAGTAATTCTGCCCTTCTTCATGCCAGCTAAATCCATACAACATTTTCATATTTTGCCTCTATGGTGATCATAGACATTGGTACAGGAATCTTTCTTTAAACCTTTTTTGCGAAGCTCTTTGGCTTTCACTGTAATTCTTTTCCTTCTGCCGCCCAATAGCCTCAGTTCTGCAATTGCGCAAAGCAGGTCTACCCTGTATTTTCTTGCATAGCCTTTTACCAAATTCTTCCTAGTATAGCTCGGTAGCCACGCTTTCGCCCTAGCCAGTCGGACGGCTTTTGTTTATGTAGTCCGTATTATAATGGTTTTCTTTTTCTTCTTTTTTGCCTGCATAGCGCCCAGCCTTTACACAATCATCATAAAAATAACAAAACTCCGGTTACGATTTTACAGGTGCATTCAAATTACCCCCAACCTTTTTGTGCCAAAATTTCTGAACAATCCATTAGCCTATTCAAGACCAAGCCCCCAAGGGGGGGCTGAAAAAAAATCTCCACACCTCGCTGCGCTCGGGTCGTATTTTTTTTCGCAAAGTCTTGCCTGCCTACTGGATTGTGGTCAGGTGATGGCATTTAACAAAAAGGCAGGTGGCTCCTGCCGACTGAATTTTTAAAAGGAGAAAACCCATGCGCAGAACAAAAGGCAGAAGCCCACCCACCGAACCGAACAGCGAAAAAGCAATCGCATTTCGCAACTATAGAACCGCCCTTTTTGGCCAAATCATTCAATTAATCATCAGTAAAAACTTAAAAATCAGAAATCATGAAAACTACAGTAATCACAAGCGAAAAACAAAATGGAGCAGTTAAAAATGCATCAACAGATAAATCGGCAATCCGTCCGGCAGTACCGTTAAAGGATAATGCCAATCAGGTCGATCCCGACAAAGAAAAGCCAAAGGCAGAAGCCGAAACCGCAAAACCTGTGACAGCTAAGACCGAGGAACAGCCAAAATAGGAAGCCAAAACAGTTGCGGTAACTGCAGAAACACCAAAGGCAGAACCAACGAAAATGGAAATTAAGGAGCAGTTAAAAGATGAAAAACCTGCGCTGAACTTGGAAGCGACCATAAAATTGGCATTGGATTTAAACCGCCGTATCAACCAAAGGGGCAAACTTTTGGAAACAATCGGTACACTGGAGGCTTTCGAGGTGGCGCAAAAGGACGATGCCGAGGAAACAGATAGCACACATTTTCAAGGTTGCGAATTGACCATTGAGGATGACAAGGGCAGGGAATTTACCACCAAAAACCCTTTTATCATCAATGCAGTGGCTAAAATGGTCAATACGCTTTGTGTGGATAAATTGGCGGAAATCGAGGGCGAAATCTTTATTCCTGTTAAATAATTAATAAAACGCTCCGCCTTTGGGTGGGGCGTTAATTCTTTCGTTTAATCAATTTATCATGTTTGAAGCATTTATAGAATTCTTAGACCAATTGTACTGGACTGGTTACGGGTTGGAATTCGAGGAGGAAAATCCAAAGGCATTTTATCAGCAGTTAGATAAGTTCAAAAAACTACATACCCAAAAACGATGAAGTACGAAACCCTATTTATTATGGTTCGTGTGGCAGTCCATGCCGACCATACCCAATTATCAGATATTGTAAACGAGATAGAAACACAGTCCACATTGAGCCTTAGCGATACCGCTAACATCAATGTTCTGGAAACTGAAATCCTTTTATCAAGAGTTAGGAACACTAAAAAAATTCATTATGGCACACAATCTTAATTATAATAGCAAGGCCGAAAAACACAGTTTTTTTTCTGTCAAAGAAAAAGCCTTGATTTGTGCAATGACTTTGCGAAAGTTGGTGTAGACGCACTGAATTAACGCCAACTCTTAACTCGCAAGGGCTACCGATATTCTAAAAAATATCGGTAGCCCTTGCGGGTAATAACTTTCGATAAGTGTCTCTTATTGTTCAGCTCTATCCGATTAAATTTATGGTTTTGTTGACAATTCAGTCATAAGTATTGTCAATAGTTTTTTCGGCTTCGTCTAATTTTTCTATAATTTTAATTGCTTTTTCAAAAGCTGCTAAATACAGCGGAAAGCTATAACTCAATTCAGAGATGGGATCAATTATACTTTCTCGCAATTCTGTATAATTATCCATTGCCATTTCTTGAGCATCTAATAGAATTTTATCTGTGTTTTCGCCATCATCCAAATGACCCATCTCTTCAAATTTTGCTTGCGTCTCATGATCAATATTAAAACTCGTATAGTTGTATAATTCACTGTTATAGGTGCAACAATTATTGATGATTTCACCTTGCGATTTCAGAATTTCAAAAACCTCTACCAGTTCTGAATTAAACTTCGATGTTTGGAGAGTATCCTGGATATCAATCATTAATATCATTAATTCAATGATGAACCTATTGTCAATGGATATTTTCGCTTTGGAAAATCTATCAGAAAGAATATCATTTATCGCAGTATTGTTTCCATCGAAGACGGCACGTTTGATTTCTGAAAGAGATGCCAAATAGTACTTTAGCTCAATTAGTAACTCTGAAGTCTTCCCATCTAAATAGCGATATGATTGGGGAATTAATGTATCAAAAAACTGTTCATCAATTTGACCGATTAGTTTTTTGTTGCTAATTAACACACCACATTCTATGTTATTCTGGCTCTCATCGCTGAAGTTCCCCGATCCGATATATCCATAATTGTCCGTCGTTATGATTTTAGCATGATTAGTAAAATTGAAATATATTTCGAATGATGATTTGAATTTTTTTGGTGACAGTTTTTCTAAATATATCTTTATGATCTTACTTGCTTTGACCCGATAAGTATCACCGAAATAGTTCTCAAATCTGCCAGGGATATTTGTGATGATTTTTATGTTTACCTCATCGGATAATGACTTTAGAAGATCGAGAAGCACGTCTTTATTTGAAGAAATATTATAAGTACATATTCTGATATTTTTAGCATTCTTGAAGTCATCCAAAACAGATTGATAAGAGTTTTGCAACTGGGTTAGTACAAGTAAATTATCATTATCAAAGTTGATTTTCTGTTCCATAAAACTAATTAAACTAGATAAGCCATTTTGGTGATTGTAAATCTAAGTCGATTTTTGCACTGTCCCAATTTCTATCACTGAAGAAATCATCTACGGAGGTTCCGATGGTGTGTCTGATAATTCTTTGATAAGCTGCTGCTTCCAGTACCTTTTCACCTAGCTTATCTTTTTGCAGTAACTGTTCAATGTAGAACTTATCGAATTCTTTTTTCTGCAATGTACTAAGGTCTTGGAGCAGAGCTTTTACTATGGCACCAACATACATATAATGCTTTTGGACGGTTGACTGATCTTTGCCATCAAATTCAGGAATGTTGATTAGCCATGAATGTTCACTGACAAGCTCCCTTTGGAAATGTCCAGTTTCAATTGTAATATTTACCTCTTTGCCCGTTATAAAAAGGGAAGTATGTTTTTTTGCTAGTTCACAGAGACTCACTTGTAAAAAGCTGGTAAATTCTTCACCAATAAACGACATAACTTCATTGTTTTTAAATGAGATCGTCCAGTTGTTGTCTAAGGCATTGAAATGGATATTTCTTTCGGAACCCAGGTCGCCAAATGGAGCGTCAATCAATTTTGAAGACAACACTTGTTCCAGTTTTACGAGATCGTCAAGTTCTGTTTCAAGTTGTGCCACTAAGGGCTTAATCATATCGGTCCAGATAAAACCAAGTCGTAATTTTATTTCAGTTGTAAGTTTTTCACTCCCTTTGACAATAAGGGAAGTTGAGTGAATTACAATTGCCATTTCCAATGTAGCTCTTACAAACTCTGGATCATATTCTGTTTCAAATCCCTTTTCATCGAATTCTCGTTTGGCGAAAATATAATATTTAAATGCTTGTATAGCGTTAATCCATGCACCATGCTGAAAATCCAGTTGTTGTATTAAAGTGAAAGCATTTTGTAAATGCTTATACATCCTAGGATCGGCAGATTGCCATGTACACCAGAATGCTAATAACGCATAATATTTGGCGGCGTAAGTCATTCCCAGTGCTTTATATACTTCTGAAATACCTTGGAGACAGATGATGTATGGTTCCATCAAAAGGTCAGTACGCCAGAATGCTTTCGCGCGATGAAAAAGCTCAATTGCCTTAAGGTAATTAATGAAGTCTCGTTTGTCAAGATGCAGCTTAGCTCTTTCGATTAAATCTTGCGCCGACTTATGAGCAAGCCCAGTCTTTTCAGCATACTCTTGAATTTCTCCTGTGAATTCATCAATCATCTCAACCAACTCATCATTGTCGCCGAGTTTAGTTAAGACCTTGATCAATTCTGTAAGTTGCCCATAAAGGTTGGCCAAGGAATAATAGTGTGCTTTTTCTAGCAGTGGAGGTATTTGACGGTAATAATTCAAAGCCATCTTGCACGACTCAGATTTATCTGAACCTCTAATTTGGTAAGCTAAGTGCCCTTGGAGTTCCAAAAGCTCACAGGTTCTGTCGATATTTGTTTCTGTTTCTAGGCTACTTTTGAGATGGGCAGAAATCCATTCCTCCCATTTATCGACTTCCGCTGTGGGAATGGAAAGATTATATAAATTAATTTGACCCTTGATTAACTGAAGAAGGGTAATGTCGGTTTCAATATCTTGAAGCCTGTGCCTTTGTTCCCAATTTTCAAAATAAAATTTTATCAATTCTTTATTTCCAATCAATGGGCTTTCGGTCATTTTACTTTCTTGATCATTTCCGATTTTGAGAAAAGCATATTCATATATAGCTTTTCGTTTTTGCGGGATTGCAGTATCATCTAATTCTATATATTGCTTCAATAGATTGAGCCAAATTTTACGATGGTTTTCGTCTAATTGTTGCCACCGGCAGTAACGTGCGCCATTCACAACAGTCTGGAATTCCCCTGGAAAAAACTGATTGATTTTAGAGACGCCTTTGTATAGCGCATAGGTTTCGACGTAGAGCTTATCTTCTTTTTCTCCTGCAGCAAGTAAAATGGAGTCCAGTAAGTCATTTGTTAGCTTACGGTCTTCAGGCTCGTCCTTTGAAGATCTTTGCCAAACTTCATTCACCAGTATAGATGAATACGTTACTGTTTTTCCTGCGTCCAACGGAAGTGGGATTTTTGGAATTAATTCATTTATTTTGGATAAAGTGGATGCCATTGCCGAATTTGAATCCACACCTTCAAATTTCCATTTAATACAGTTAATAAAGGAGTTATAGTCATCATCTGAAAGTTGATCAAATACATTTTTAGCGATTTGGAGATCGCTTTTCAAATTCACATTTTTCTCAATCTCCTTAGTTCGGTCTTCGGTATATTCTTTTAGAATTATTTTTACTCTCGTTCTGATACGTGTTAAAAGTTCTTCAGAAATATTGTCTTGATTCTGAGACCATTCCCTAAGTAAATCCGCATCGTTACCTTTTACATCCGTTGAAACAACAGAAGCATTGGTTTCAAAGAAAAATTCCACTTCATCAAAAGAGTACTCACCTTTAACATATAAACTAAAAAAGTGTGCTATTGCCTTTTTTATACCGTCTGTGGAAAACGAAAAATCTGTAGCGTAAAGTTTTATTTGGGTAAACTTAGTTTTGCTTTGAGACACATCACGAGATAGGATATCATCTTCATAATCGCAATAAATTTCTTCTTGACCGCCGTTAATTCTGTTTTCTATCCAATCTTCCAAGGTCTTTAACTGTTGGAAGGTATATCCCTTTTGGGCAGCGACTGCATCCCTGTTTTTGGCGAAAATGTGGAGCTTGTGTATGTTCATGAGTTGCTATTCTGCGGACAATTTACAGAAATATAAATTATTTAAAGTTACGGTACTGACTCGAGTATTTAATTGTAAATTAGCGCATTACAAATAAACGAACTCAAAATGGGCGAAACTCAAATCTCTGAAGAAATATTAAAGAAACTCCAAATTATTGACATCACTGTACAAAATGTCAATAGTGTGGATATCCTGGTTTTCATTTCTCCTAATGAAGATGCGGCAAACCAACTACATCACATCCTAAAAAACAATTTTAAGTCACTGGGAGTATTTATTGACGAGAAAACCGGTAATTATAATTTGAATGTCGAACTCAGAAATTCAGAATTTAGCTTTGGTTTTAATTCTACTAGGAATTCAACGAACTATCCTCCAGCTGCCAAGTTGGAAAATGGAAGTATAGATTCCATGACGATAGGGGTTTTTGGAGAAACCGAAGAAAATAGGAGGCCTGTTCATATTAATAAAGACCTGATAAGACTTGGAAGTTTAGATATTGGTAAATCTCTCGGCCGTGCAAAGGAAATTCAATTTATCACTGCTATCGACGATAATCCTCCAGCTGTAATTTTGCTCTTTTCTAATTGGGATCATATTCTTTTTGCGGAAGCAGATAATGCTTATGAAAAACTAAGGCCTATATCTATTATGGAACCTAAGTTGGAAATGAATTTCTTGCAGTCTGGTTTGCTGGAATTGCGAATTTGGGACATTGCTACTGATCTGGATGTAAAACTGAATGGACTGCAATTCACCCAGGCAGAATTAGATAAGTTCTTGCAGAACGTCGATGCTCAGGATTCATTTGTGTTTTCATTGGGGTTTCCGCCAAAAAGTGGGACTACTGCAGCAATAGCTTCAACCTCAAGAGGTGAAATTGACCTAATAAAACTGCATGGATATGTTGTAAAGAAATCTTGATATGAATAAAAAGAAAGATGATTTTTTCTATTAATATTCCTGTAATAGGAAAACTAGTCCACATGTACCTATATCCTAAATTAGACTACCGTTACTTAAACACTTCATGTGTCGTTTTTAAATTATCTTATTTGTTTTTTAAATAATTATTTTTACTTTCGAATAAGGAATTGAGCGCCCCAGTTGTGAGTGGCTGAAACGCAAGGCTAAATCAATAATTTACAAGTCATACAGCAAATTTTTGTTAAACAGCTGTCATGGTTGTTCTTAAACACTCACGACGATCAAAAGTCCAGTTTTAACACTAATTGCAATGAACTTTGAAATTACTAAAGCTTGCGCTGATTCTTTGCGCACCTTCGTCCAAAACAATTATGGAATCCAACTAAAATCGTCTCATGCACATGAACTAGTGGCGGCTTATTTTGGCTATTCTTCACGTGCTGCGCTGATTGCGGACAAACAATTTCCCATTGGAAACCTAAAGGATGCGAAAATTATAGTCCCGAAAACCCCAAGATCCTTAATTGAGCTGTGCATTAAGACTTTAGAAAAACTTCCTTCTGGACTTCCAGCTGGCGATATTCTTGCTGCGACAATTTACAAGACAATTACTACCAATGAACAATTGTCCGAGAATGTTTGGACAGATCTCAAAGAGATGGCGATCGCCTATGCAGAAGACAGGGTATTTCATAATGAGAAGATGATGGGTATAGATTATGGATTTGATCAAAGGGAACTGAACTGGCTTATAGAGGTGGATATCAAAACGATGGAGACCGATGTACTGATGACCGTTACATACGATTACCCCGCAAAGGCAAAAAAACCGAGCAGACATGCATCAGTAGCGGTAACACTGCCACGTATTGCTGGAATTATAGGATATGGCGAACCAAAGGTCCTGCCAACTTTTTATGCCGGCCACATGAGCGATCCCGACTATAGACTAAATCACGGTATTGATTAACATTATCGTTAGAGATTCTACAATATGCTATCCCTAGGATTGTTTAAAGATTTCTATTAATCCAATCTGTGTTTCCAATTTGGCTAAACAATGTAGCAAAAAATCAGGAAGCTAAACTTTTCATTCCGAATGTTTAGGATTTAAAGCCATCGATTTATTGGTGGCTTATTTATTTTTAATATTCTAATAAAAAGTATAGTAGACAGATATCATAACTTTTGAAAAAGCTAAATTTTACCTAACTTGGTTTATAAATGCGCTTGATAGACCGAAAAGATATTGAAAACTGGTCCGACCAATTTGACTCAAAAGGATATTTCCCTTTGTTGATTTCTCGTTTAGTAAGGTCTACTGCAACTGTAGGAACTTACGTAGATTTTCCTGTGGGCAGTACGGTATATATTGGAGGTTGGGATGGGATTGTTAAAAGTGACCAAGCGCAAGGATTTGTTCCCGATGGAATTTCGCTTTGGGAATTAGGTACTGAGTCAACGGTAAAGGGCAAAGCAGACGAAGATTATTTAAAGCGAACGCAAGATCCCGAAGGATACATGCCTGCTGAGAGCACTTTTATTTTTGTGACCCCACATTTCTGGAAAAAGAAAGACAAGTGGGTACAGGAAAAATTAGCTGATGGTAAATGGAAAGACATCCGAGTATATGACTCTTCCATCTTGGCCCAGTGGCTTGATGAGGCTGCTGCTGTATCAAGATGGTTTTCAGTTTTCATCAACAGGTATCCATCTGATGGCATAATAACTGCAGAAGAATATTGGCGGGAATGGTCTTTAGGGTCAATCGGACAACTTCCCCCAGAAACTATAACAGCTGGTAGGTCTATTGAAATCAACCTGTTAACTGAATTTTTAAATGGTCCGGCTGGAATAAAAGCGGTCAGGGCAGCATCTAAAGATGAGGCCATTGCGTTTATACTTGCAGCGTCAAAATCTTTCGAAGAACACCCAAGGGAAAGATTTTTTTCAAGGACTTTGATTATCGATACCCCGGGTAATTTCAGGAGTGTGAGGATCAATGTAAAAACGCTTAACCTTATTGCCAGGTTCGATGAACCTCAGGCCTTATATGCCGCAGCAGCTGACGGCCACAACGTCTTGGTGCCTTTGGGACCGGATGATACGTTAAATCAGCCAACTATAGACCTTCCTACAATCGATAGGGACGGTCAGATAGATGGTTTAATGAAGTTGGGAATCAACCATTCAGATGCGGAAAGATTTTCAAGGGAAGCTGGACGGGATATTACAATATTGAAACGTCTATTGAATTTTCCGCAAAATAGGCTTCCTTGGTTGGACCAGGGATATATTCGGAAAATCATTCCTGCAATGTTGATCGGAAGGTGGAATGCCGATAAAAGAGGGGATCATCAATTGCTCGAAGTGTTATCAGGCCTAAGCTATGTAAATTATGCTAATGATGCGCTAGGCCTGACTAAAATAGAAGAATCTCCATTGATTAAAATAGGCGAACTCTATAGATTGAAATCGCCGCTTGATATTTGGGCTGGACTTGCAAGCTCGCTTACAGAAAATGATCTTTTAAGGCTTAGGAATTGTTTCATACTCGCTTTTAAAAATGGCAATCCATTGGCACTTCCCAGTAACGAGAAACATAAATGGATAATAGAATTCAACAAGGAAAAGATGTATTCGTCTTGGGCGAGAGAGGGGCTTGTTCAATCATTGATCCTGATTGGGATCTATGGCAACAATCTTAACTTGACCAGTGTGGGTGATGCTCAGATATGGGTAGATAATATTATTTATGATCTCTTCTCGGAAGCAAATGGAGATGTTTGGATCTCTCTTGATCGCGAAATGCCGTTACTTGCCGAGGCGGCACCCGATGCGTTTCTTTCCATTATCGAGAAGTCACTTAAAGTCGATAACTCGCCAATCATGGATCTTTTTTTAGAAGAGAATGGATTTCTCCACAAGACCAGCCATCATACCGGGCTTTTGTGGGCATTAGAAGGTTTGGCATGGCTTCCAGAATATTTCGGTCAAGCCAGTCTAATCCTAGCTCATCTGTCTAGTATTGACCCAGGTGGACAGCTTTCAAACCGTCCGTTCAACAGTCTAGTCGAAATCTTCAAAGTTTGGCACTTCCAGACGCTCGCGAGTACCGATGAACGTATTGCAGTACTTGATACGATATGTCGAAACCAATATAACATTGGCTGGAAATTGCTGATTACTCTTTTGCCGGAGTCGCATGGAGTAGCGCATCCCACACATAAAATGCGTTGGCGTGTATTCAAGCACAACTTTAACATAGACTACACCTATCAGGATATGTGGGATATGCAGCACAACATTATCAGGTTGTTGTTAGAATTTCATGATGGTTCAGATGCCCAGACGGCTCAGTTGATCGATAAGTCGGTTGAGTTAGCTACGAATGACCGCAATAAGGTACTAGAACTGGTTTCAGCTTCTATTGGAACAGCAAAAAGCGATTCAGAAATGAGCTGGGGAGAATTACGAAAAATTCTATCTCACCACCGTTCACATCCCGAAACAGACTGGGCCCTTCCAGAAGATGTACTGAAAAAGTATCAGGAGCTGTATGACGCTCTTGTCCCAAAAGATAGTATTGAGCAACTCAAATGGCTTTTTGATGGCTATCCGGAGTTTCCAGAAGGAAATACGTAT
>Ga0247813_10000300_pt1 | contig 53970 bp, 84 predicted proteins | sample UWRJL169409C1_FD_180719 | JGI IMG/M metagenome (GOLD analysis project Ga0247813, IMG submission 180719) | Plant litter microbial communities from Arlington Agricultural Research Station in Wisconsin, United States - UWRJ-L169-409C-1 | ecosystem: Environmental > Terrestrial > Plant litter >... | reverse complement strand
AACCCCAAAGGCTTATTTAGGGGCTGTGCATTTGGGGTTTAGTAGCGACTGGCACGAACGCCATTTTTGGGCCGCTGTAACCTTGGTAGCCGTATCTGCAACTAAATTCGAGTACCTATTTACTAACCACTTCGACTGGCCCACCCACAACCTTTGGAACAGCAGCAATGAAGTATTTACAGGGCTGGAAACAGCTATTGATAACCTTAAAAAACAGATTACCCCATGACACCCCAACAACTCGACACACTCGGAAAACACGCCATAATAATCGCCGTGCTGATGGTAGCGGTGGTATTTCTAAAAATTATCTTTTACACTAAAAACACAGACAAATGAAACCACAGCAACAACTACTATGTAGGGGCCGGTCTACTGGAGACCTAAAGCCATGGATAACCGGCTACTACCACTTCGATGCTGAACTGAACCAGCACTTTATATGCTCTGAAAAAACGCTATTCCGGCATGAGGTAGATGGCGATACTGTTGGGCAGTTTACGGGCGTGGAGGACAGGAATTGGAATAATGTGTATCAAGGTGATATTGCAAAGCTGTACAAAAAGAACGAAGAAGGAGAAATAACGAAAGAACATGTTATTGCAGTGTGTGAGTGGCAGCCAAAAAATATGCAATTCAGGTCCCAATTGCCTGCATGCTTACCATTTGATGTTAGAAGAGACCAAATAGAAGTTATCGGCAACATTCACGACAACCCACAGAACCTATGAACCTATACATCCGCCACTACACCCGACCCAACAAAACACGGCGGCAGCGTAAGCATGAACTGCTGATAAAGTTTTGCATAATACTAAACATTCACTCACTTAAAACACGTATAAAATGAGCACAGAAACAGGAATACAGATACTAACGAACAACCTGCCTACGCTAAAGGCATTGATGGGCCTGAACGCCCGCCCCGGTACTGACATTGAAACAATGGTACTGCAGGAAATACAGTATGTAGAAGAACATGGATTTAAAACCCCCGCTATTCTGCAATGCGCACCGCAAAGCATACTGATAGCCGTTCGCAGGGCCATAAAGCTAAACCTCACCTTAGACCCCGATGCAAAGCTGATGTACCTTATACCGGGCAGCGTGAAGCAGGGAAATAGCTATGTAAAGGTACTTGAAGCCCCTTTAACTGCTAATGGTGCATTGTCGGTAGCCTATCAGTGCGGAACGATATTAGACCACGAACGCCCATCGGTTTCGTACAATGAAAAAGGACAGTGCATAAAGGTTACAGTAAAGCTATTGCGCCCGTCTGTGCCTTCACCACGGTGGGAAACAATCGAATATGATACTGTGTACTTCAAAAAGTGGATGACTGCCAGCCACAAAAAGAATGCACGTACATGGAACGCACAGCACAGCACAAAGCCACAGCCGGATGCCAACACCCTGAACCATGCAAACGAACTGTACCGTAGCCACAACGGCAGCATAGACCCTGAATTTGCTATAGCCAAGGCACTGCGCCACTCGCTCGAAAAGCTCGGCACAAACCCGAATGCTAAGGTGATGCTTAATGTGTCCATACCTACCGAAAAGCGCGTGACCAACGAACCGGAAGAAGAATTTACAGAGGCAGAAGAAATGACCGGCACATACTCGCCTTCATTTATTGTTTCACCGCCGGATGCGATAACAGCGAATGACCTATGAACCACGAACACGAAGTAACGAATAGCAGCATGATTGCCCGTGTCGCATGGATAGATAACACGCTGACAGTATCATTCAAAAATAACAGGCAGTATGTGTATGTAGATGTACCGTTCAGCACGTACATGGAAATGAAGCAGGCAGACAGCGTAGGCGGCTATTACAATAGCAAAATCAAAGGAATTTTCTCACACCCACAACCAAACCAATAATGTCACAGGAACTCACAGTAATACAACAGGCGGCCATACCGGATGCCACAAAAAAGGCTACAGGCTGGCAGGCGTTCGGATATAATGCCGCGCTAACAGAGGTGCAGCTAAATCACGAAGCTGCGACCGCTATAGCCGCCACCCCATTACCAACATCAATAGAGCTGATAGCAGAGTATGAATTAGTGTTGGCTGGACTAAAGCGCGGACAACAGGAAATTTCGGTGCAACGCCAAAAAATAACCGCCGTTACTGACGCATGGAAAGAACGACAGATGACCGCTGAAAAGTCCGTTAAAGCACACATAGAAGCATACGGCGCGGCACTGCTGCCACTAAAGCAACAGGCACAGGCGGAGGCCAACGCAAAGCAGGCACGCATTAACGCCTTAGCTTCATTTAAAACAATGGCACTACAGGAATACAATGAGCTGCAAAGCAAGTGCCAGCAGCTAATCAATGACCGCGTAGCAGACCTGTATATCCGCGCTATTGAATCGCCTACCTGCACCAGCATAGAACCCGCTGTAATGGATAAAATGAAACTGGCACTACAGGCTAAAGACTTCATGTTGCCGGAAATGAAGGATAGCGACCCCGAAAAACTGGCAATAATTACGGAAATATTCGGCGCGCACAATCCCGATAGCTACGTAGACATGTACCACAAGCTACTGACGCTGAAATTTTCCAGCTTCGCGAACGATAAAAAGTTCAGCGCGGAATCAGTGGCACAGGCGACCTACGAAAAGCAGACCACGGCACAGGATATTGCAGACGAAAAGAATATGCAAAACATATCTGCTACAATGCAGGGGCATGCAGTAGAGCGCGTAGAACTGGCACATAAGTCACTGAAAGAAGTGTATGTATTGGATATGGACGACACCGCCGCCACCGGCCTCGCTATAATGAGCGCGTTTATAACCCTGAAAGGATGGGATAAGCTGCGCACAAAATCAGTTTTCAATGTGAAAATATCACAAATGGCTGATGTGCTGGCGCGCCTGAAAAGTGAAGATAACGACCTAACCATAACGGGTATCACGTTCAAAAAAGAAGACAGGCTATGATAACATTCACTAATCACAAGGTATTGCCTGAAATGGAGTTCGGGCAATACCTTTCAAGCCCCGGCTACTCCAACAGTTTCTTTAAGTACAATATAAACGGGGTCATGCCCACGATAGATGAAACGCCTAAAATGCGACTAGGTTCTATGGTAGATGCTATAATCACTGGTGGTAAGTCTTTCCCGCCAAATTCAGCCAGTTTCCAGCAGGCAAAACGCATAGCTATGTACATGCTCGATAAGATGCCGTACCTGTACCAATTAAAGAAGCAGGTAGGCGTAACGGCGACCGCTGAATATTCAGGGTTCACCATACATGTAAAGTCACTGGTAGACTTCGTTCTGCCACGTATCGCCACTGTAGAAATGAAGGTATGCGGGATTAAAAGCAAGGATGCCGAAAAGCACATTGAATACATGGGGTACGATAATCAGTGTTACATTGAGCGTTCATGTGCCAACGTCCCTAAATCATACCTGCTTATCTATTGCGCAAAAAGTGACGATATATTTTTTAGTGACAGGAAAACACCGACCGCGCCGGACTGGATGGCGGAACAAATATTGAAATTCGGGACAGCTTAAATTAACCACATGATACACAAAAAAGAAGCAAAGCAAGTATACGCCATGTTCGCGCTACTGAAATGCGCTGAACAATACAAAGACTACCTATTAGGGTGCGGGGGTATTCAATTTGGCATAAAGCAGGCTATGAAAGAGTTTTTTAAACGGTTTACGTTGTTTGAAAAGTTCTTTATAAAGGACGTTACACCGGAAGACCGGAAACTATGGGCCGACGACTGGAAGCGCGATTTTATGGTGTACGGCTCCGTGTTCACACTAATGTCGGAAATGACAGACGAACAACGCTCAAGTGTAGAAAAATACGCTCAGGAGGTGGCGGAGCAATGACGCGAATATACCACCCGTGGCACCTATGGGAAGACCACCAGCACGGATTTTACGACAACATGTCAGGAAGCGAAAAAGAACAAAAACTACGATCCGTTATAGAAATGTTTTCGCAACCGGATAAGACAAAAGAATACATGCAAAAAGTAGTTGACGAATGGCGATATTCCTGTGAGCATAACCTTAGCAACCCCTCACTAAATCGCATAGCTTACTTGGGTCAGGCTGCATGTTGCCTGTATGCAGGTGTTCCAAGTACCGTAACTATGGAGGCGTGGTCACTGCTCACCAAACCACAGCAGAACGAAGCAGACAGCATAGCAGACGTAATATTGCAATCATGGATTAACGCACAAACAGAATGCCAAAGTACAGATTAGATGTCAATGTTTATGAAGCGGCTGTACAGCGCACACAATGGGTATTCGACACATTTAAGCGGGTGTATATTTCGTTCAGCGGGGGTAAGGATAGTACGGTAATGCTGCATATAGTGATGAAAGAAGCAGTGAAGCGCAGCGCAAAAGTTGGCGTGCTAATTGTAGACCTCGAAGGGCAATATAAATTCACAATAGACCACCTTCACGCCTGCATAGAACAGTATGCGGATAACATAGAGTTGTATTGGGTGTGCCTGCCTATTCACCTGAGAAATGCAGTAAGCGTGTATGAGCCCTTTTGGAAGTGTTGGGATGCTGAACAAAAAGAAAATTGGATAAGGCCAATACCTGAAAAGGCAATAAGTGACCCGTCATTTTTCCCGTTCTTTCGTGATGGTATGGAGTTTGAAGAGTTTGTACCTGAGTTTGGCGAATGGTATTCACAAGGTCAATCGTGCGCGTGTCTGGTAGGCATAAGGACAGATGAAAGCCTGAACCGCTACCGGACTATAGCCAGCAAGGACAAAGTTACGATACAGGGCCGGTGTTACACAACTCTGGTAACCCCTAATGTATTCAACGTCTACCCCATATACGATATGACCACGGAGGACATTTGGATATACCACAGCAAACACCCAACAGACAGATATAACCAGCTATACGAACTGATGCACAAGGCTGGGCTATCTATACACCAGCAGCGGATATGCCAGCCCTACGGCGATGACCAGCGGCGCGGCCTGTGGCTGTTTCACCTCATAGAACCTGAAACATGGGCGAAGGTCGTAGCGCGTGTAAATGGCGCAAACAGCGGCGCGCTGTACATTAACGAAAGTGGTTCTATAAACGGCTACAACCGCGTAAAACTGCCGCCTAACCATACATGGAATAGTTTCGCCGGATTATTCCTTAACAGCATACCGGACGTAACAAAACAGCACTACCTGAATAAAATATACACGTTCATTGAGTGGTGGCGCGAACGGGGCTACCCTGACGGAATACCGGACGAAGCTCCCTATATTCTGGAAAGCAAAAAACTTGCCCCATCGTGGCGCAGAATATGCAAGTCCCTATTAAGGAACGATTTTTGGTGCAAGGGTTTAGGGTTCACACAACAGAAAACAGCGGCTTATCAACGGTACTTAGGCTTAAAAAAATCACGCAGACTAAAAGACAATTTTTATGACGGAAATTAAAGACTACATAGCGTCGCTGGCTGAACTGCCATTAGCTGAAAAGGTAAATGCAATAAATGAACTTCGCCTACTCATTCACGAAGTAAGCCCGTTCAAAACGGAGCCGGTAGACTGCGTGCTATGGGTCATCAACAACAGCGTGTACGCCAATGACTACAACCCCAACAGCGTTGCCCCACCAGAAAAGGAGTTGCTAAGGGTAAGTATATCCAATGACGGTTACACGCAGCCGATTGTTACAATGCCGGACGGTGACGGTAATAGGGAGGTTATAGACGGGTTTCACCGTAATATAGTTGGCAAGGATTGCCCCGATATAACTGCCAGAATACATGGCTATCTTCCGGTGGTGACCATACGGGAAAGCCAGACCGGTAAAGGCGACAGAATAGCGTCTACAATACGCCACAACAGGGCGCGCGGGAAACATAAGGTTGATAGCATGTCTGAAATTGTGGTTGACCTTAAACGCCGAAACTGGTCACCGGAAAAAATAAGCAAAGAATTAGGCATGGACGCTGACGAAGTATTAAGGCTATCGCAGATAAGCGGACTTGTAGAATTATTCTCTGATAAAGAATTTTCGGCTGCATGGGAGCCTGAACCAGAACGCGAAAACGAAACTATATCATGAGTATTCAACTTTACCCAGACCAAAAGGAATTTTACAAAAACATCGCCGAGGGAGTGGCGGCACGTAAGCGCGAGATAGCGTGTGCCGCCACTGGTTTCGGTAAGTCGAAGGTGTTTATAACGATAGCCCTGAATGCACTGCAAAAGCGCACAGTGTTGGTGGTTACTGAATCCGACAAAATATACAGGCAACTGGACGCGGAAATACCGGGGGGCGTGAATATCAACAGCACCGCAAAGCTTACATACATTCAGCCGGGACGGTTGTACATAGCAATGGCGCAAACACTGGCACGGAGGCCAAAACTAATAAGCCAGTTCTCAATGATGGGCGAAGGTCTACTAACTATCAATGACGAAGCTCACATAGGTACAGCGACCAAGCTATTGCTACAGTTACCGCAATCACTGCTTATTGGATTTACGGCCACGCCTGCAATGAAGTGGGCCAAGCACCTGCCACTACTTTACAACGGCATTACTGTAGGCTCACAGCCCGAATGGTTGGTAGACAATGGCCGACTAATGCCATACACCCACGCGCAGGTAATACCATCCGGCATTAGCACGCTGAAAATAGGCAGCAATGGTGACTTTACGGAAGAATCACAGGAACGTATTTTTGACACACCGGACGCGCACAGGTTTGCATTGCAGTACTTAGATGAATCACCCTATAAACGCTGCATGATTTTTTGCGCCTCGATAAAATCCGCTGAATCATTGGCGGCATACCTTAGCGAACAGGGTCGCGCAAACTGTGTGCAGCACAGCCGTTACGACATTCGCAGTGAGGCGAAACAATCCTACGACCTTGGACAGTTCCACGATTTGGGTTCGCCGGTTACTATCTGCATATCAGTAGCCAGCATGAACAAGGGTTATGACTTTCCACCGGTAGACCTAATTTTTCTGTACATGGCTACTACATCACTACCGCGTTATCTGCAATCTATTGGCCGTGGTTCGCGCATGTCAACAGCTACCGGTAAAACCGGTTTTCGTGTTGTTGACTTTGGCGGCAACGGCAAGCGGCACGGCAGGTGGGACTATAATCACCCGTGGGCCGAAATGTGGAACAAGATACCAAAGAAGCGCGAAGGGGTTGCTCCGGTGAAGATATGCCCGAAATGTAACTATATGCTACGGCCTACTGCTATGGAGTGTCCGAACTGTGGTCATGTATTTGTTAAGCAGGCGGTTGAGCAACTGGATGGGGTTAGGACTGTGATGTTGGAAAAACCGAAATACGGCAAGAAACTAAGTGAACTAACTGCGATAGAGCTTGCTAAATGGTCAAAGGAAAACGACAAATTGAACTTTGCTATCAGGGTTGCTAAGGCTCGGAGCATATCCGACCCTGAATTTTTGACTATATTCGGCATGGCTAAGGGCTATAAGTTGGGATGGGCCGAACACCACCGCGCAAAGGTCGGAGAAAAAGTATTTTACACGAATAAATTAGTTTGATTTTCAGCGATTTATTAGTATATTCGCAGTCCAGTAATTCAGAGGTAGAAGCCTGAATAATCAACAACATTTTACGCCCACATGGGGCTGACGGAGGCAACACAGCAGAGCTTGAGCCGCTTCTACCCGTCAATCCCATGTGGGCTTTATTAATTTATGAAAATAGATTTTGCCAAACTTTCCCCAACTCCGGAATTTAAAACACCATTTGACGAGCAGAGCCATTTCACGATAATAGCGCATGGTGATGCTATATTGAACGCTTAAGATGAGTTGGCGCACGAATTGAAGATTGAAGAAATACAGAACTTTAAAGAGGTTGAAGAAAAAATAAGGTGTTTCAGGGAAAAGCAGTGTGCGTTTTGTGGCGGTAAACTTAATTATGTTTCCAGTTATGGTTTTTGGGGCTGCGAGAACTACAAGACCATAAAAGGCAAACATATGTCATTCAGCGGAAAGGAACCGGTAATAAAGCCACGGGTACAGGTGCCACGTGATGTTTTAGCCTACGTGCTAAAGGCGTGTGGGCTTATTAAGCAGATAAAGTATAAGCCGTTATGGGAGTTCATTAAAGGCACAGGAAGAAAGGATTTAAGGTTAGAATATGGCTTTACCCCTACCGAAACACTCTATAATGGGTATGAAAAGGCAAAGATAAATTCATTAAAACAGGAGGCCGAAGCCCTTGTATATCTTCGTGGAATTTGGGATATTGTGATACCTCAACAGTGCATTGAGTATAAACTATCCGGCAGCGCACGTAGTATTTGTTTTCCAGACTTCATTTGCAGCAATAAAGCAGAGGTTAGAATAATAGACGCTAAACTATTTGCCTTAGACGATGATCAGTTGACACTATACATAAACCTTATCCGGCACATCATGCAGTCCAAAGGCGACAGGAGGCCCGTAACAGGTGCCTATATAGTTTATAAAGACGATTTTGGGCCGCTTACACCCGCTTCAAATTACCCCTTAATAAGAATATAAATGTCCGAAAAATCTTACTGGTTTTCTCATGATTATAATGCAGGGCAAGACCCGAAAATGGTGAAGTTGCAAATGTCTATGGGACATGAGGGGAAAGGTATTTTTTGGGATTTAGTAGAGCTTATGTATACTCAGGGCGGCGCGTTGAAGTTGGCCGAAATACCCACCTATTGCTTTACGCTAAGGGTAGATATTAGTAAAATAATGTGCGTAATAAATGACTTCGATTTGTTCAAAAAAGACGAAAATGAATTTTGGAGCAATAGTGTAAGAAAACGCTTAGAATTAAGAAATGAAAAATCTCTAAAAGCTTCAAAATCAGCCAAAACGAGGTGGGAAGATGCGAACGCAATGCGAACGCATAGCGATGGCAATGCTATAAAAGAAAAGAAAGGAAAAGAAAAGAAAGGAAATAATACTATTACTAACGTAATAGTATTTTCTGAGGAACAAAAAAAAGAATTCGATTTGTTTCAAAATTGGATAGAGAAAAACACCCCTTCGCTATTCTCTATGTGTGAGCCGTTCACAACTGAACAATACTTTGAGATACGGGATATGGGTTATAGGAAACGGCAAATGACTGACATGTGCGAAAAGATGCACAACAATAACTCACTTACCAAAAAATACAAATCTGCATTTATAACACTTAAAAACTGGCTTAAGCAATATGGCACCCCTCAATAAAACCCAACTAAACACGCTCATATATGGCAAAGTGCCACCACAAGCTACAGAATTGGAGCAAGCGGTAATAGGTGCGTGCCTGTTAGAGCGTGAAGCATTTGAAACAGTACATGAGCTGCTAAAGCCTGAAATGTTCTATGTAGACGCGCACCAAAAGATATATGCAGCAATGGTGCAGTTATTCAACCAGCACCGGCCAATTGATTTGCTTACCGTGGCTGAACAACTCAACAAAACAGCAGAACTTGAAATAGTCGGGGGCCGGTACGCCCTAACATTGCTCACTCAGTCTGTAAATTCATCCGCTCACGTACAGACGCACTCGCTGATAATAATAGAAAAATTCAACAGCAGGGAGATTATCAGGATTTGCGGCAAAGCAATAGCAGACGCATACGATGACAATCAAGACGTTTTTGACCTTATAGCCGATACTGAAAAGCAGATACAGGCAATAACAGAGGGCAACTCTATAAGCGAATTTGTGGCTATTGGCGAAACTTATACCGAAATGCTGATGGACATAGAAGAAATGAAAGACAGGCCGCAGGGACTTACCGGCATAGATACCGGTTATGAAGAAATAAACAGCATGACGGACGGCTGGCAGCCGGGAAACCTCATAGTACTGGCAGCACGCCCATCTGTAGGTAAAACGGCCCTTGCACTTAACTTTGCACTTAAAGGCATGGTGCCTACTCTGATATTCTCATTAGAGGCCGGTAAAAAGGAATTGGTGAAAAGGTTTGCGGCAATGAAAACGGGGGTTTTCTTTTCGGCAGTAAAAAAGGCTGATCTTACAGACTACCAAAGTCAGAAACTTATAGAATACGCTTCGTTTTTCTATAGCCTGCCAATTGAGATAGACGACAAAACGCAAAGCCTTGATAGGATAGTTGCAGCCATACGCCGGAAAGTAAAAAAGAACAAAATAAAGATTGTCTACATTGACTACCTGCAATTGATACGGGCAAACAGGGACAAGAACGGCAACAGGGAACAGGAAATTGCAACCATTACCCGCACACTTAAACTGTTAGCCTCGGAGCTGGAAATTTCTATAGTAGCATTGGCTCAGCTTAACAGGGAGGTTGAAAAAACAACTACTAAACGCCCTACTTTGTCAAACCTTAGAGAATCCGGCGCAGTAGAGCAAGATGCAAACATAGTCATGATGATATGGCCCAACCAAATATCAGAGGAAGAAACAAAGCACATAGTGTGTATTGTGAAAAACAGGGACGGGCAATGTGGCGATGTAGAGTTGAAGTTTTCCGGCGACCTTATGCTATGGGAAACGCCAACACCAACCACACGCCCACCTGATAACCCGCGCGCTGGATTTCAGCACTTACGCAACCCACTACCACCAGAAGATGACGCACCATTTTAACACAAATACGCAAATATGAAAACACCAAACCAAATACTAGAAATAGAATCAACCACCAACCCCGACACAGGCGTGAATGGCTACGCCACAGAAGCCAGACAAGGCGCAGATTACTACCAATGGGCGCACAACACCTACCTAGCTGACCTGCATGGCTTGCTATTCCATGTACCGAACGAAATAACACGGGCTAAGGGCGAAACTGTAGACCAGCACAGGCAGCGCGTAATGGCACTTGTAGCGCAGGGTTTAGTATCAGGGGTACAAGATTACATCTACATAGGAGAACCCCGCTTAAATCGCCCCGCAGTTGGTATAGAACTGAAATTGCCGTCTGGTACGGTAGGGCCGAAACAGCGGGACATACACGAACGGCACGCAATAGCCGGCGTGCCTACCTACGTACCGCGCACATTCCCGCAATGGAGATACTGCATTGAGTGCGTTGTTTTGGGTATGGCAGTGCAGGAGCATCACGATATTATTTCACCCGCCGGGAATGGCATAAAAAATGGAAAATGATACACATTAATGCAGTATTAGCAATTTACATATCAATTAACCTAGTTGTGGCGGGTTACTACCTAAGGGATGATCAATTTAAGTTGAAGGGTAAAATTATACTTTTTTTTATTTTAGTGGTATTCGGAATTTCATTCCTGATATACGATTTCATATCCCAAATGTTTAAATGGCTTGCTACTTTCTTTCAGATAAATTTCTTTTATACATACTACTTTACTAAGAAATACTACAACATGGAACATGAATCACTTGAAAGATGGAATAGCGTATCAAATAGCTATTTCAACGGAACAGGTCTTAGGCACAGAATTTACCGATATTGCGCTAAAAAAGTAAGCAAGAGAAACAACTACACTTGGAACAATAAAATAAATATATCATGATCCCCCACAAACCAACACCAAACCAAAAGGCGCTTATTGAGCAGTTGAGGACGCGAAAGGCGGAACGTTTCTCGAAATGGTACATATGGGTAGACGGCGAGGACGTTATCCACACAGAAATTATGAACGCCCTCATCCGCCACGGGTACGCACAGGTAGACAGGGAGGGTATTGTAACTTTAACCGATAAAGGCAGGGATTATGCCGCCAAGTAGGTATTTTTTGCCCGTATCAGTTTTTTGTTTACTTTTGGGGATATGGCAGAAGAACTGATAGATATAGCAAACCTTAATGAAAAACAGAAGACTTTCTGCGAGGAATATCTAATAGACCTTAATGCAACACAGGCAGCACAAAGGGCCGGTTACAGCAAAGATACTGCATACTCTCAGGGTCAACGTTTGTTGAAGCATGTTGATATTCGCGCGTATATACAACAAAAAATGAAAGAAAGAAGTGCAAATACTTTGGTAGATGCAACTTTCGTCGTTGAAAAATTAAAAGAGGTAGCAGATAGGTGCATGCAGGCTACACCTGTAATGGTGTTCAATCCGATTGATAAATGCATGGAGCAAAAGACCGATGAAGAAGGTCAGGGGGTGTGGGAATTTGACAGCAATGGAGCAAACAGGGCGTTAGAGCTGATGGGTAAGCATGTAGCCATGTTCACCGATAAGAAGGAAATTAACGCCAATGTCACTACCGACCAAGTTTTCAAAATAGGCGACCAAGAAATAAAAATAGGGTAATGTGGCTAATCAAATCCTATTCGATGCTTTCCCGAAGCAGCAAAAGTTTATTGAGGCCGCATTTGATAAACAGCACAAATACATACTTTACGGTGGCGGCATACGCTCAGGTAAGACATTTTGCGGACTAGGTACGCTTATTTTGCTGGCTAAGGTTTACCCTAATACACGATGGGCAATAGTCAGGGATAGCCTGCAAACGTTGAAGCGCAATACTATACCGTCATTCAACAAAATAGTACCCACCAACTTTATTACAAAATACAATCAGGACACGCAAACTGTTACATTCCGAAATGGGTCACAGATTATTTTCTTTTCTGAAAATTTCGATGACGATAAGGAGTTGAACAGATGGAAGGGTCTTGAAGTAAACGGTTTCCTGTTGGAAGAGGCTAACGAACTACAGGAAGTGTCTTTTTGGAAGGCAATAGAACGTGCCGGTTCTCATATACCGCCTATTGGATGCGTGAAGCCTAAGCCTCTGGTGTTGATGACCTGTAACCCTTCGTGGTCATGGGTTAAAACGCTATTGTACGACCGATGGAAGGCAGGCACATTGCCGGATGACTTCATGTACATACCTGCTCTTATTACCGATAACCCATTCATTACTGCTGATGCCGATTACATGGCTTCTCTTGCAAATCTGCCTACGGTGCAGTATGAGATATACGTTAAAGGAAATTGGGATATTAACCTAAATGAATACCCTTGGCTGTATGCGTTCAGGGATGAATACGATAAGCGTTCACACATTCGAAAACTCCCATTCCTACAATCGGAACCCGTTTACCTAACATTCGATATTAACGCCGACCCCTTGAGCTGCACTGCTTGGCAGATGTCACGACAGCGGGGCGGCGGCGGTAATTTCCTGCACGCAATACGTGAATTTGGTGGGCATATCAAAGTAGATGACATTTGCAATCACATACTAACCGCATTTCCAAATAGTATACTGTACGTTACCGGAGACCGTTCGGGGCAAAATCAGGACGTGGGCCGCAACCAGACTATTTACCAAATGATTCAGGCATTGTTGGGGCTATCTGATAGGCAAATGAACCTTAACACCGCCAATTTGGAACATGCAGATAGCCGGTTGCTGTGTAATGCCGTTTTTGAGCATTACCCCGTGTATGTTGACCCGTGCTGTGTGACGCTGATAGCTGATATGCGAAAGGCGACTGTAGACCAGAAAAGTGTTAAGGGTTCGCAGTTGCTAAAGGACAGGGATAACTACAAGATGGATTACTTTGATGGCATGCGCTACTTGCTGCAAACGTACTTTTTGCAATACATACGCGATACATATTTGAAGTTATTGAAAAAGTAGTACATTTGACACATGGCACAGTACAAAAACAACCCACTTTATCGTGAGGTATATCCCGGTTTTTATGCACCGGCAGAAGATACGCAATACCACAAGTCCCGCGAACTGGCGATGCAAGCACAAGACACATTCAGCCGTTGCGGCGTGTCGCCGGAAGTGCTGCAATCCTTTGTAAAGGAAATTTTAGACCGCGTAAATAAGCAGGTGCCTATAACTACGTTCATAAGCGACATGTCGGCTATTGCTCATAACCTGCAATATCGGATCAACAACACCTTAGATGAACAGTGCATTTTGCGTATGGCTGCCATAGGCGTATTCATAGAGGGCGAAAACCCTGATGAAGTGCATGAAGCATATACCCGTAAGAAGCTGGATATGGCAAAGGCAGACCCCGCGCTACGTGATTTTTTTTTGATTCAGGGCGTAGCACTTACGCCCGACTATGCGACAATTTGTCGTGGTTTGCAGGTAAGGGAATATTTGACGAGCAGGGAGGAAGCAATAAATATGCTGATGTTACCCAAGACCCCGTGAAGCTAATGGAGCAGTGTTACCATGGCGTGGTGCAGTCTTGTTTAGCGCGCGCAGAAGGTGACCAGCAACAGGCTGATTATTTAGCTAACTGCACTTACTTTGAATACTATTACCGAATACTGAATTATAACGAATGGCTTGACAAAAGGAACGAAGCCATTAAAAACGCGAATAAGGCATGATAAAAACCATACTACACGAAACCACAAGATACCCCGCATTTCAGGCTGCAGGATTTGCCGCTAAATTCGCGTTTCCGTTCGCCCGTGAAGTATGCCGTGGTTATGGCTGCGATGTGGGCTGTAACCGTCCGGAATGGGCCTTTACTGACATTGATGGCGTGCCAGCGTTACAGGTTGACCCCGCATTAGGCGAATATGATGCAATGAACCTGCCGCCGGGACATTTTGATTACATATTCAGCTCGCATTGCGCAGAACACTTATCGAACTGGGTCGATGCGTTGGATTACTGGCAGACGCGCATAAAGCGTGCGGGTGTGTTGTTCCTGTACCTGCCGCACCCTACGCAGACATACTGGCTGCCGTGGAACAACCGTAAGCATGTGCATGTGTTCACGCCTGTACTGATCCGGGATTATCTGACAGCAAGAGGATGGGAAAACATTTTTGTATCGGGTGTGGATTTGAATAACAGTTTTTGTGTAATGGCTCAAAAAGCGTAGGGAATGAATAAAGTAGCTCTAGTAATACCGGTGTACAACAGGCCGGAATACGTGAAGCAGTGTTTTGAATCGCTGACTGCGTTGACTGTGAAGCCGGATATGGTTGTAATTGTTGACGATGGCAGCACAGAAATAATGCCTGAACATCCTTGGCGCTCATTAGTTAAAGAACAAGGCTACATATGGCGCATGTTGGGCACGAACCACGGCGTTAAACATGCGCTAATGATAGGCATTGAAGATGCGATTACGGCAGGCGCCGACCTTATCATAACCCTCGACAGCGACACGTTAGTAAAGCCGGATTTTATTGAAAGGTTGGTTAGATTGCACGACCGGCAAAAAATGATTGTTTCGGGTTTCAACAACCCTAAAGAGAAAATAATTAAGTTGCTGGATAGCTGCGCAGTAAAAGCCCACGCCAACGGCATAAATATGTGTTTCAACCGTGAGCAATACGAAAAGCACATAAAGCCAGCACTACAGGCAAAGTCTGGCAACTGGGATTACATGGCAAGTGAAAGCGCAGGAAGCGTAGCAATTACAATACCTTCATGTGTTCAGCACATCGGTCTAAAGTCAAGCATGGGGCATATAGGCGCAGACGTAGCGCACGACTTTAAACGCCTTTCTCTGCCTAACGTCACCCTGTTCGGTATTGATGGGCATGATGTTGCAGGCATCAACCGTGCCGCGGAAATAAGCCAGCGTGATATACAATTTGGGGCCGTCAACATAATTACTAAAGACCTGTTCAGGAAAGGCACTAATGAGCAACGGCGAGAGGACTACAGCCGCTTCATGCTCAAAGAACTTTACAAGCATTTCAGCACATCGCATGTGCTGACTATTCACGCTGACGGGTATGTACTTAACTGTGAGGCGTGGAACCCTGAATGGTTGCAATACGACTACATAGGCGCAACATGGTGGTATAAAGACGGGCGCAACGTAGGTAACGGCGGATTTTCGCTGCGCAGTAAAAAGCTGTGTGACTTGCTGGCTGAACACCATTTGGATTATCTTCACCCCGAAGACTACCACATATGCCGGACATACCGGCCAGCATTGGAGCAGTTGGGTATCAAGTTCGCACCGGCAGAGGTCGCCGACCGGTTTAGCATTGAGGCGTACGGTGTGCCTTCACCTGATAACAGGTATTCCGGTTCGTTCGGTTTCCACGGGCCGCATGTAGATATGTCAATGTTGCCGAAAGATTTGCAATACCGAAAAAAATAAGTACTTTTACCATGTAGCCGGAAAACTACGATTGTTCAAACTTATTGCCACCTTATATGCTGATACCTACCGGGGTTGATGCGTTTTGGTGGCTTTTTTTGTTTATGGAAAAGTCATTTGAAGAAGTATTTGAAAGGTACGATTGCTATAATCTCGAAAAAGAGCAAGTAGAGACCATAGATTTGTTGATGACTATTTCGGAGAAAAAAGATTTATCGTATATCGACTTAGATACCATATGCGGCTTATTCCCAAATCTTAAAAACTATCTTCTATGACCATTATCCCCAACCAATTTTTCGGACTCGGCGATATAATTTTCACTCAAACATTAGTACACCGCATAGCAGACGGCAGGCCAATAGTGTGGCCTGTGCTGGCTCATTTCGTAGAAGGCTTGCAGCGTGCATACCCGCATATTAAGTTCGTAGACCACCGCACAATGCAAATAGACTTTGACCGGCGTGATCAATACGAATTTGAGCATCCGACATTAGGCCGGTGTACCGCGTTGCCTTTGAGGTGGGCAGATGCTATACTGAAAGTGCCGTACAATGACTGCATGAAGGCTAAGTATATGCTGTATGGTATGGATTTTGAGGATTGGCGGGAAAGGGCGATGTGGGTGAGGGATGAGAAACAGGAAAAAGAATTGCAGTATAATTACCCTTATACACCCAATGAATGTATTCTGGTTAATAATATTTTTGGTAGTGAAAGCAAACTAACCATTTCTATACCGATAGTTAGAGACAACTACACCATCCTAATGCACCCATTGAAATCATTTTCTATTTTCGATTGGGCGCATATGATTGAGAAATGCAAAGAAATCCACACCGTCAACACCTCCATTATCTACCTACTAGAACTACTCGACTTGAAAGCCCCTGAAATTCACCTATACCAACGTCCGATAAAAGGGCAGACATTTGATAATATTTCTTACCTGCTGAAAAAGCATAAATACGTATTTCATGGCTAAACACTCAATAGAAACCCGTAGCAGCTCGCTATTCACCGAAATCAGCTATAACGAATCGGCGCGGATATTAACCGTGGATATGATAAACTATGGCAAGTACGAATACCGTGATTTTCCTATGTCCATGTGGTTGAGGTTTAAGAATGCAGCCAGCTACGGCAGTTTCTATAATACATATGTTAAAGGTGTTTATCAGTTTAAAAGGTTGAGATAATGGACACAGCAGCACATGTTTTAGTATGCACCATGCAATGTACCGCATCTGAAAAGAAACTGATAGTACACGCAATGCAGGTATTTGGTATGCAGGTATTAAATGAGGCATTGCAGCAAGGGGCATCGTTGCCTAAAGATGTAGTGGATGTTATCATTCAAAAAATCAAGCAATGACAAAACCAATGATATTCAAGATGTGGCCGCATGCCGAAATAATAACTAACGGTAAGATTATAAAACTCCATGTTATGGGCATGAACTGGGGCTATCACTCAAATTTGCTTAACACTTTTATACAGGTAGTTTTATGAATATGCCTAATGTTACGGTCATTACGCCAAACACATACGACAGGAAAGAAATGGCATTCCGTGCTGATTGCATAATTTCAGAACAAGACTATAAGGGCAAAATTGAGCATCTATGCGATTTTAGCAACAACTGCATAGGTTTCAAAAGGAATAACCTATGCAGACATGCTTCTGGCGAAATAATACTGCATTTTGACAGCGACGACATATACGCCCCCGACTGGATAACCCGCAGCGTAGAAGCCCTGCAAAGCAGTGGGGCCGACATAGTAGGTCTATCAAACGCCTACTTCTACGATACACAGCGCAGGCAGATGCACGAACTAACACCCAAGGGCCAACTATACCTATGCGGGGCCACACTGTGCTACTGGCGCAAAACATGGGAGCGTAAGCCATTCCCTGACACGTCCCACGGTGAAGACACGGCGTTTATAAGCAACAATGGCCGCCTGCATTGCCACGGATATAAAGAGGGCTTTATCGCAACAGTACACGGTGGTAATACTGAATGCCATAAAGCCCTGCCATTACTTAAAAAAACGAATGCTACGCCTGCCCTACTTCATTGGTTGCCATAACCGATTCTATATCGTCAAATTCCTTTCTCATTATTTCTACTGCCTTTAGCTGCGCCTCGGTGAAGTCCGATTCCATCAGACGGCAAGCGTCCTGAAATTCGAGGTATTCACCACGGCTGCACTGTAGCTGTGCGCCGTTGACCATAGAGAACAACTGTAATACTATGTTGTACTGGTTGTAGGTGTACTGTTCGGCGCGGAGTATGTCGTTATACAGGTTATGCGCTATTCTCAGGCCGGATGCGCTGAAATTGCTGAACGTAAGCCAGAACCAGTGTGCGAATTGTTCCGGCACATACGGCGGCACATAGATATTTTCACTTAGCCACTGCTGGCTGAACGCCTGAAATCGTGCTTCTTTCTGTTGTTCGGGTGTTGGTTTTGGTGTCGAAGGCTGCGGGGCAACCGGCATGCTGATTTTCTTGTTCAATTTGTCTGCCATAACTATTTGGTTTTAGCCCCAAATATAGTGTAATTTCGCTACATGGCTGAAATAATAGAAGTAATCACAAAGCTATCGGTAGAGGTTGGCAACAATGCACCATTGCAGGCGCAATTAGATGCGTTCAAAAAACAGGCCGAGGCCATTGAAGACCTACGAAAAAAAAAGGAACTGTTAGAGCGGCAATCAGCCAAGGATACAGACACGGAGCGCGTAAAGCGTGCTAAAAAGGCCATAGACGACCTGAATAAATCCATTGATACGCAGACTAAGCAGTTGACAAAGCAGGTGCAGCAGTCACCATTAATACAAAATGCGCTCACGCGGGAGTTGGGTATTATTGAGCAGTTGACCGATAAAATAAACGACCTGAAACAAGCACGGGAAAGGCAAACATCAGTTGAGGCTACAAAGGGGATTACGGCGGAAATTGAGGTGTTGAAAAAGGAATTGGCAGATTTGACAAGTCCTGAACAAAACATCATAGAGCAGTTGTTTGGTGATAGTTTTAAGGATGAGGCGGCAGGGGCTGTGAGGGGCTTATTACAGGGCATAGGTTTAGGCACAGGGCTATCTATCATACCGGGCGTAGTTGATGCGTTAACGGGGCTCATTACCTATGAGCTGAGTTTAAATCAGCAGTCACGTGATTTGCTGGAAGTGAATGAAAAACTGGCAGGTTCTTTCGAGGCGTTGGGTGATTCTATATTACAAGTTGTAGAAGATCAGGAAAAGCTAGACATTCTGCGCAAAAGTTCCTTTGCTACGTCTGTTGATGGTTTAAAGCGTACTGAGGAAGCAGCAAAGGCGGCAGGGGTTGTTAATGGTGAGGTTGCAAAGGCAGAACAAACAAACTTTGAGGCTGCACAGAAACGCCGGGCCGCTGAATTGTCGGATGCAAAGCAGGCAGAGCAGGCAATCAACACATTCAGGGAGAAAGTAAAGGATTTGCAGCTCATAGGAGGTCAAGATGTAGAAGAGAGCATATTAACCCGCATACTTCCGGACAAGCAAAGAATACAGATAGCAAAAGACCTGTTTGCTGAAATATCAAAAATATCATTACCTGAAAAAGAAAAAGAGCAATTCCGGTTAGACTTGGCGGATGCAGTTAAACAGCGTGTATCGTTTCGTGATGTATTGCTAAGGGTTGAAAGGGAATATGGTGTGAAACTGGAAGAGCAGCGGCAAAGCGTATTAGACAAAGAAGCCGAAATAGAACAAGCTCGTATAGAGTTTGTAGCAAAGCGTAATGCGGCTATCTTCCAGCTTAACAAAAAGCTCAATCAGGAAATATCAGCCGACAATGATAAATACCTGCTTGACGAAATCGCACGCAGGGAGAAAACAGCGCAAAACATTGAGGAATCATTCAATATTCAGGGTGCGGCGGCGGTTCGTGCGCTTAACTTAGAACTTGATGCGGCAGAAAAGGCGGGTACAGCTACGGCAGAGGTACGGGCGAAGTTCGATATTCGTTTCGACAACCTTGTGCGCGACAATGAAGCTAAGAAACTGGAAGCCATCCGATTATTCAATGAGCAGCAGTTACATGAGCAGCAGAAATTAAATCAGGAACTGCTATCGGAGGAACTTGCACACGCCAACCAGCAGTTACAACTACTTACCGGCGTAGACCTGCAACAGAATTTGGAGTTACGCAATAATGTTGCTGATAAGGAATTGCAGGTACAAAGGGCGGCTAATAGTGCGCAATATGATGAGCAGGTGCAATCGCTGAACAAGCGCAGGGCTGAACTTGAAAAACAGGGACTTACCGAAACGGCAGAATATCAGCAGTTGTTGGACGACCTTAGCCGGATATACACCATATACCAGCAGAAACAACAGGATGAAGAATCAGCGGCACAGGTAAAGCGCATCAACAACATAAAGCAGGGGTACGCTGATATTATCGCAGAGGTTCAGCGGCAGACAGCGCAACTAAATGCGTCCGTTGCTAAGGGTTTTAGTGAAGAGCAGTTAGCCATATCCGGTAAAGGCGGTGGTGGGTTCTTTGGCCGTGACTTTAAAAACCGGTTGGCAACATTGCGCAATATTGGTGTTCAGGAGCGTGTAAACATTGAGCAGAACACACAACTGCGCATAGCGGCACAAAACAGGCTGGAACAGGCCAATAAAGCGCGTGAAGGGGCAACCACACCCGAAGGCATTAAAGCCGCGCAGGAACAAGTGGATTTAGCCATTACTGAACTGGACAGGTTGGACGCTGCAATCAATGCCAGCAATACTAAAATAAATGACAGCACGCGTAATATTACGGTTGCCTATGTGTCAGCCTTTGCCGATGCGTTCACGCAGATAACACAGATTGCGGCACAAGGATATAACACACTGAACACATACCGGCTGCAAGATCTTGACAGGGAAATACAGGCCCGTGAGCAGCGTGTATCGGCGGCTATTGCGCTGACTGAAAAGGGCAATACGCAGGTACTGGATATTGAAACAAAGGCACTAAGGGCGGCACAGATTGAGCAGCGCAAGTCAGCACAGCAGCAGCAGGCGGTAAACAGTGCATTGCAGCTTAGTTATGCTCTATTGGCAGTAGCGAAGGCGGCGGCAGAGGGCGGCGGCATTGCTTCTATTGCTACCGTTGCGGCGGCGGTCGGGGCTATTGTTTCCGGTTATGGGTTGGTTCGAGGTTTGGATAGGAGTTCACAGTTAGAAGGGTTCAAAGACGGTGTAGTAGGGTACAAGGGCAAAGGCACCGGCACCAGTGACAGCAATTTAGTTCGCATAAGTGCAGGTGAAAGCATTATGACCGAGGCGGCCACTAGACGAAACAAACCATTATTGGAAGCTATGAACAAGGGGTATAGCCTTGCGCCTGCCAACTACATGGGGTCGCATGGCACACGTAGCGACATAGATGGGCTACGCAGCGAAATGAGGGCCGTTCGTGAGGCCGTAGAGGGGCAGAAATTGAGCGTTAGGAATACAATTGATGAAAGGGGTGTGGCTCTGATTACAGAGCGGCAAATGAGGAAAGACCGCGTTAAATGGAAAAGTTAGTATCTTTGGCAAATGAAATATTTAATATTAATAGTTGCTATTTGTGCGGTGTCCTGCAAAAAACTAAAATCGTCATACGATTGCAAGTGCAGCAATGGGGCAAGTTTCCACATAGGTAATGAGTATGAATTAGCTAAGGGCTACTGCGAAATGCGCCAAAGGAACATTAACGATACGGCAAAAAATGACGTTACCTGTAAGCTGAAATAAATGCTCAAACAACTAACGATACAGCTAAGGAAACGGCAGCTAAAGGATATTTACGGTAACGATGTGTACTACACCGGCCCTAATCCTTTGTCTTTGGCTGTGACTATTGGCAGTATCAGTAACCCGTGGCAAGACTTCACCGATTATGTTGAAGGGCTACAAGACATAGAATTAGAATGGTCAGCCGAAAAAACAGACGATGGCAAAGCGGCAGTAGGTAAGTTTGCGCCGGTTAAAGGGGTTTCTGCTTCACTGTCGTTTGAACGTGCCGCATATGATTTTCTAAAGGCTTATTTGGTTGACGATGTGGCCGGTACGCTAAATCAGGTAGAGGTACAGATAACCGATACAAGCTGCGGCAGGTACACGGGATATTTCATTAAGTCCGATCACTTGGAGTGGTGCGAATTTAACAGCCTATGCGTGTTCAACCTGAATTTGAAGCAGATTGAAGATTATACGAACTGCATAGAGCGCACGGTAATTAGCGATAACTGGCAAGGCTGGTTCCAGCCCGAACCGGTAGACGTAAACACGGGGCTGTTAGTCAAACACCCGCGTTTCGGGTACTGCATAGAAAAGCGGCCCAACTGGACGTTAGTGTTACTGTGGCAATTGTCCATGTTGGTAGCTATAATAATGTCACTGCTGTACACAGTGTTCTATCCGATATTGCTGATTGTGTGGCTTATCCGTGTGGCATTGTCGGGACTGATTGCCGCTATCAACTTCATTATTTCAGCAGTAAATGCTATTATCGCTATAGTCGGCGGTACGCCAATACCTGATATACCCGATGCAGACCCCGGCCCCGCACCTGTTACACCTGTAGAAGTATTCTTAGGATGGGCTAACACCATGATTGAGGCGGCAGGCTGTGGCAGGGAACACCCCGCGCCGTTCGTTCGTGACTATATTCTGAATGTCTGCAATAAGTGTGGTGTAGTAGTTTCCGCTTCGACCGCTGATACATTCTTTGCGCCTATCATATCACTTACACATAGTGACGGTGCATTACACACAGAGCCGAACCCTGATTATAACGCATGTTACTTATTCCCGCAGGTGAAGCGTGGCGTGCGCAGGTTCAGAAAAATAAACCTGTTTACCGGAGAAACAGACCCTGACACTACAACATACTACCAGCCTGAAAACGCGCCTGTAATATCGCTTGATAGGTTTTTAGATGAAATGGGGAACCTGTATAACAGCCAGTGGCGGATAATAGTAGAGGCGGGTGTTCCTACGCTGTATTTTAAGCGAAAAGATTGGTTTCAAGACCAAGCCCCGTTGTATGATTTCAGTATAGGCGGTGCAGACCGTAGTAAGATAGTTGAGGGTATATGTTATGAGCAGCAGGAATTAGTATTGCCTGCATCCGTTTCGTATCTGTACGAAGACGACACAGCCGATAAATGTGGTGTAGAGGCAGGCGACTTCTACAACGGCACACAGCATATATCATTCGGGAATACCGTTATCAATCCTATTTTTAACGGTATGCTCAATAAGCTATCCGGTTTTTCAGCGGCTCACTTTAACTGTGATGGCAGCACTACCAATTACATATATGATGCGCTACAAGTGTCGTACTCACTTACGGCGGTAAGCCCATTAGGGTTGGTGATACTCGGAGAACTGGCAACCAAGATAGGCGCATATGCAGACTACAAATTGTTGTTGCAGTCCGAAACAATCAGCAAACCTAAAATACTAATATGGGATGGTGATGTTGCTAATCCAACCGACCCAAACTACCTGAATGCTACGGCGGTACGTGACAAGATAAATATTGATGGCACAGTATATACTATTGGCAAGTCCGGCTATGCTGGCACTGTGCCGGGAATTACTGAACCGACCATTAACACGCTGTACCCTACTATGGTGCCGGACGTTGGCGGGACTACATTTGTTCCTGCTTCTATACCTTCGCCTACGCCGTGGGTTGACAATCACCCGCCGAAAGTAGAGGTTATAGGCCAATTCCCGCCGTTTGGAACTCCGGCAGGTGTATATGCGGTAACCAACATTTTCGGGGCAACAGTGCTGGCAAATGCGGCAATACTGGTTAATTACTCTATGTACTATGAGCCACACTATGCAGGCACGTTATGGGATAGATACCATTGGATAGATGACCCGTGCAGATACCCACGTTTGAATAAAAAATGGCGGTTGAAAATACCTTTGTGCTGTGAGGATATAGAAAAATTGAGGCTTACTGAAAATGTAAATGGGCAAAGACTGTTATTTACTGTACTTTTGGACACAACATTTTATAACATGGGCATAATTACAGGCATCAAAGCATGTTATAAAGTGGGCGATAGTGAGGGGACAGGACAGTATATAGAATTATCGGGAGTAGTATGATTATGAAAAACTGGAAAATATTACCTTACGGGCTTTATTCGGTTAGGTTTGTTGACGAACTGGACTTTAGGAGAATGCAAAGAAACAGACTACTGAAAGTAGTTCGTAAATTGGCATCTTACGCAAAAGAAGCGCAGAATAATTTAGACAGTGACATTTTAAACTATATCTCAGCACGGGCGTAGTATGATCTTCGTAAACAACATATCAGAGCTTCAATATTACCATTCGGCAGAGCCTTACGGGTGCTACTCCGATGCTATTTTCAGCCCATTGGATATGTCTTTACAGGCTAACGGTTTTGCGCTGTCTTCGCCGGTTATCGCAGTCACTGTAAACGTGTGTAGCGTTGATGGTTCATTTCAGGAAGACGGTACAGCGTATTTTGATATTTATTTTGCCTCGTTCATGTTAGGCGGGACTACCTACTACTTTGTAAATATTCGTGGAAACAGCTACAGTGATTACATGCTCTCCAATAAGTGTTATGTACTGAATGTAGTAATTACAAATGCAGGTGTTACCCTGTTCAATAAGTGGACACAGCAATACAAAATAGCTTCCGTGGTTCCCGGTTCTTTCGTTCCTGAAATACTGATTGACGGAGTGCCAACTGCGCCATGTATTCCCGGTGCGAATCCGGCATTATGTGGTGAAGAATATGTAAAACTGCAAACGTCATTTGATTGCTTCGATGTTTATACCGGCGACTACTACGCTACAGGTTCAGCTATTACAGGTATTCCCTTTACATACACCCGTTACAGCTACATACCGGGCAGATTCAGGGACTTACCTACAGAGGTGGAGCGCATAATAAGCATTAACAACAGGACACAAAAAACGGGCTATACTGCACAATACACGCTTACCGGCAATGTCGCTTTCCCCGTGTGGAAAATGAAAGACATTGAGGGCATGCTACGTGGTAACAAACTGTTTGTTGACGATGTAGAGCGGCAGTCTATAGGCGGCAAGGTATTTGAGCAGGTAGCAGGTGTACCCGTGAATTGCGTGTACATGTATAAGATGGCTATACCATTTCAAGGTAATTTCGAATGGCAGATGTACGGTTGCCAACCTGATTGCAGTAGCCTTGCAACGTATTACCTGTTCCCTGCGCCATTTGAACGCCTGTACGATGATAGCATGAGGCTGATAGCACAAAGCCCCGATACGCTGGCGATATATCTTGATTCATTGCCGGGAACGTCCGAGGTTGCGCAATTACCGTTTGTGGCTCCATGTCCTGTATATGCCACACTAAAGGTTATCAGCAGCGGTGTGCTGCCTAAGTTCCTGTATGTAGACCAGCCGATAGCACAGCAAAGGATATTCCCTAAGCAGCTGCCGGTAAATACTACAGACCTTTCACCGTTGTGCAATGGAGTGACGAATAACAATCAGGTGCCAGTACCGGACGTTACGGGTGAAGATGACATAGCAATATCAGTACCCGTGCCTGATATTACGGGTGAAGATGATGTAGATTATAACGAATACATGATAGCTATAACCCCTGCGCCCGGTTGGTTGTTGTCGCCAAACTACAGCAGTGCGGTGCAATACGGAGGTGAGGGAACGCTGAATATGTCATGGTCTACAGGCGCATATTCAGGGCCGTTTACTAATATGGTGTTGGGTGTTATGCAGTCCGGTATGCCTTCGCGGGACATACTCATAACTTCAACCGATAACGGAAACATGCCGCCTGCATCTACATTGCTGATTGAAATGGATGGTACTATTACCTATTCAGGACAGGAAACAAGCACGGCAGGCAGCACATACTACATTGAATTATTCAACATAAAATATCCGCTTTAAATGGCCCGGCTACACAGATTGTTTATAGGTGATGACAGCAACAGTACATTGTACTATGAGCTGTGGTTTCGCATTGTCGGTGCTACCAACTGGACACAGCAAACATATACGTACCCGCTGCCGGTTTATCAGTCGGTAAGCCCTGCCGTTGACAGTGCATTTATTGGTATAGGCCCACTGGCAGACGATACCGATTATGAGTATCAACTACGCAGGTGTAACCCTGATAATCAATTCAGCGATTGGGAAACAGATACATTTACAACAGGACAATAAGCCATGCCTACAATAACCATACCCGCGCCTACAGGCTCATTTCTTGTAACTATAGAAGACAGCAGCACTACTGTTGTATATGGCCCTGTAGTTCAAACGAACGCCACATTTGACCCCGGTATAACTACGCCCGGTGACTATGTGGCTTATGTAGATAATTCAGGTGCGGATAATGGATTTTGCTTTACTATATCAGAGTGTGAATGTCCAATATTGTCCGATGTTTCTGTAGATATGGGAACTACGCCAATAATTTTTGGCTATGCGCGTTTCGACTTCGATATGTCTGGTGGGTTCAGTTGCCCGTTTAAAATAAGTGGCATAGTTACTGGTGGTAGTGTGTTCACGGTAACCATTAATTCACTATCTGACTTAGTGAGCATAGGCGGGGATATTTACAGAAAAACAGTATGGATAGGCGGATATGCCACATCATTCATTTACTCTGTAACGCTATTGGATAATATCATTTGCACCGATGGGAACTATGTAATTGAGTGTAACGGCCCGGTGTTGTGCAATCAGGAAACCGGTGAATACTACGCATTAATACCTACTAACCCCGCATGTACTGAATGGGATTTGTACCTGTTTGTTGATGATTGCGGCAGCGGGTGCAACAGCTACACCGTGAACTACCTGCAAACAAATGCGCTTACATCAGGCGTGCCGGATAGCGGTACTTATTCTGACGATGCGATATGCGGCAGCGGATGCACACCTAACCCGATACCGATAAACCCCAACATGAATATAGTTGGCTTTACTAACTGTGATGGTGACGTATTCCCAATTTATCAGGTGACTTACACTGACTGTTGCGGCACTACACACACTACCATAGTAACCGCCTCATAAAAGATTTTTGTTTGTTATTTTAAAATGCCTACTTTTACCACAGCAATTGCCGGATACAATTGTGATTATTAACTGACATAATACTCACAAAATGGCATCAACTCCGTGTTTTACTAATTGCACGCCTGCACAGCTTATCGGGCTTCCTTCGCCCGATTGTTCCAACACATTCCGGCAGACTACGCCAATACGTTTCGGGTTCTACAATTGCGACATTACACTGCCTACAGGCGATCAGGCCGCAGTAAATGCAGCAATGTTAGCCCTTGCTGAATCAGGTGATTTGGTATTCAGTAACCGGCTGTTCAATATGACATTTGAAGACCCCAACTATGAAGAAATAGCAATTGACGATTGCCGCCCTTCTATTCAGGTTCTGCAAGGACGCGCGGTGACGTTTGAAGACCGATACATACAGGACGTTTCAAGCGTTTCCCCGTTCATAAATGATACGTTCTTTGATTACACGTACTGGATGGATAAGCTAACCAATCAGGGTAACATACGGTTCCTGTTGGGATACTGCAATAACGATTTCCGTAAGATAGATTTCATAGGCTCGCTTCGTGGGTTCGTGAACTATATACGGCCTACAACGCAGGGCGCAACTGCAACAGAAACAAAGCAGTTCCGCTTACTGTTCAACGGTGATCCGCTGGACATGCGTAACAAAGTATTCTTCAATGCTACCGATGCCGGTATCATACTTTAATCCTTTAATTTGGCGTGATTATGGCTCGTAGCCAAACAGAAGTTTTAAGTATGCTTAACGGCAGTTTTGCCCTGCAACCTTTCCTTATACAGTGGCAGAATATATTTTATAGAACCTCGATACATACCACAGGTACGTGTCCGAGGTTCTACCCATTGCGGTATAATGAAACAAGCGGTTACGCATTAGGCACAGCACAAACTACGCCTACATGGTGGATAAATGCTAATTACGATTTAATATTCGATACCTACCTGCTTAACCGATATCCCCGCGAACCACAGATAACAAGGGAATACCGTAAGTCTGTTTACAGGCCGTATCAAATGGCCCCACTGCTGGAAGCTATCAATAGCCTGTCAGCGTGTATTTTTGGCGACAGCAAATACACACTGCTGATATCAGACACAGAAGACCAAAAGTATATAGACGGGAAAAACTTTTCAGGTAAAACGTTTGTAGGGTATTTCGAGTGGATGTTTAAAGCCATATGCGAAGACCCTAACAGTCTGTTTGTGGTGAAGCCAAAAGTAAGCCGCAAAGAAACCGGCACAATGGTAGAGCCTGAAATCATACATATACCTTCTGCCGAAATACTATACATAAGCGAAGATGAAGTAGTTTATTACGAACCATTTTCAGATAGGCAGTATGCGTGGTGGATTACTGATACCGGATATTTCAGGTTTAAGCGAGAGGAGGACGGTAAGACATATGTAAATGCTGATGGCGTGGACGATGGATATTATGCACACTTGCTGAACCGTAAGCCTATACATATTGCAGGCGGAATATGGAATACGTTGCGTTACTATGACAGCTATCTAAAGGCTGCATTGCCATTTTGTGATGACTTTGTTTCTGCACACAGTGACGTGCAGATGGTAAATAAAGAGGCGTGTTTTCCATTTATTCAGATGGTGCAGACAGATTGCCCCGGCTGCAATGCGCACGGGGAGGTACAGTTTTGTAACACGTGCCACCATAAAGGCAGCCAGTGCGTATGCGAATCTGAAAATAAAGACTTTTCACGAATTGCTTGCCCCGACTGTAACGGCGCAAAGTTCATAATGTCTTTCAATCCCGGCCAGCGGGTAATGGTGCCGAAAGATATGGCAGATAAGGAGTTGCTTAAAATAATCAACTTCGATGTTAACATCAACAAGCATCTACAAGAAACGGCAGACCTTATAAAAGCAGGTATTAAAAGCTCCCTTCACCAACAGACCATAGACGAAGCGCAAAGCGGCAAAGCAAAAGAAATAGACCGAGAGGCTGAATACCTGTACCGGTCAATGGTAAGTAATGGTGTGTGGAATCTTATAGAATCGTGCTTAATTGACGTGTTATCTATCCGGCATACCCAAGTAACGGACGGAGAGCGTAAGCCGGAAATACCGCAATATGAGTTAGTGAAGCCTACTGATTTTGCGCTTAAAACGGAGTTTGATTTGCTGGAAGAAATGAAGGAAAGCAAAGACGCAGACATACCGGAATACGTGATTAAAAAGCAGCTTGAGCAGTACGTTGATAAGGTTTTTGGCGGCAGTGATTACATGAAGCGAAAGGTGTCACTTATCAACCAAATGGACCCGTTCGCTGTTACTCCAATGATAGAAAAATCGGCAATGCTGGCAAGTAATGCAATCACAATAGATGCGTTTTCATTCAGCAATAACCTGCCTACCATACTTGACAAAATAAAGCGTGAGCGCGGTACAATATGGTTTGTGAATGCTCCGTATGATGAAATTGAAGCACTGGTAAAAAAAGAGAACGACACCATTGAAAAGCCGGAACCACCGGAAACAACAGAAACAGTAGTAAAAGTTAACGAATAAAAAAATCGATTATGGCAAAGCTAACAACCAAAGACAAAGAACTGATGGACAAAAACCCATCCATTACAGACCCGCACCAACTGCTGTTGATGGGGCTAAGTGAGCAGGGGTTTAACATCCTTGTGGAAGAACAAAAGGGTAAAGCACACACGGATGTTACCGCGACAAAGCCGGTACTAAGGCCCGTAAAGCATATATTGCAACCTTCATTGGACACCCCCGCGCCGGCCAGCGGCAACACAGCCGAAAAAGCGCGTCTTGTACCCATATCCGGTGGTAAAGGTTCGCTTATGAGCAAGAAACGCGCCGAAAGCATGGTAAAGCGTTATCCCACACAATTTAAACTCGGATAGCATGAAAGACAACAAAAAAGTACTACAACCCGTACTACAGCCCACGGTAGTAACGCATTCAAGTGAAACAGTACTTGAAGCCGGATATGTAGAAGTAGAAGTATCGGGTAGCGGCTCAATGGTAGTCACTCAGGAAATGTGGGACAGGGTATATAGTAAACGGGAAAATTTCACTTTAAAAAAAAAGTAGCATATGGCACAGCGCAAATTAACAGCAAAACAATTACAGCAAGCGTACAGCAAGTTAACAGGGGAGGACGTAGACCTTGTTGCGGACGATAATGCAGAAACGGCATACAATGAGGATGAAATATTGAGCCTTGTTGATGCGAACCGTAGCCCGATAATAGAGCAGAAACTAAGGGGCGTACTGGAAGGCGAAATTAACGGTAAAGTGTCCGGAAAGATAACCGCCGCACATAAAAAAACGCTCATAGAGCTTACCGGCATACCCGCAGCAGAAATAGAAGGCAAGGACGGTAAAGAAGCCACACGTTTGGCCGTTCAGCATTACGCCAAGAGCCTCGGAACGGACAAGGACACGGCAGCACAGCAGCTACAAGAGGTAATGTCTAACCATGCCAAGGAACTGGAAGCAGTAAAGGGTACGCTAACTGCTAAAGAACAAGAGTTTCAGCAGAAAATAGCTTCTTTCGGCATTAAAAATGTGCTGGGACAGTTGTACGCGAATGCTAAGGGGATTGACCCGAAGGCGAAAAAAGATATACTGCAATCAGATTTTGAGCAGTATTTGCACGGCAACTTTACTGTGAAGCTGACAGAGGACGGTAAGGATATAGTGTTGTACGAAAAAAACAACCCGAATAACCTCGCGCTGAATGATGCCCGTTCGCAGCAGGTTAAACTTGCCGACATACAGAAACAATACCACGTAGACCGGATGCAGTGGAACGAAGACAACAGGGCCGTAAATCCGGCGGAGGCAATAGCAAAGCCGAAAGACCACTTTGTTAAAGGGGCTGATGGTAACATGATGTCGCCAAACCAGCAGGCAGAGAGCAACCTTATGGAGTATTTAGGCATTCCAGCGTAGTGTGGGCCGCTGTGCCATAACCAGTGAACCACGACAGGCCCACACAGCAATGTGTGGGTTTTTTTATTTTTATTTTGCTATATCAAAACGCTTACATACTTTTACACCGTGTTCATGGTCACTCCTAAAACCATTGCAGGTTTCACGCACCTATCCGTAACGCGTTGCAGGCTGAACCGAGCCTAACAGCAAGAGGTTAATATCAATCTTTTATTAACCTCTTAAATTACTGACAACATGTCATTTTTAAATGCAGGCAGGGCAATTCAGAAATTTCTTTATGACCAGAAATACAGAACCCCGATATTTGAAGGCATAAGGGCCGTACTGAATGCCCGTGACCTGAATAGCACTATACGCGAAGTTTCCGGCGATTTCCTTGACGGCCCCGGCAAGCTGCGCCAACTGAAAGTGTCTTACTACCCTATACAGTGCGATGTGGTAAGTGAAGATACTTCGATAAACCTGTGTGCGCCCGGCACTGAGCAGGCACCAATACAGAACTTCTACACGATAAACAAGCTGCTGAAAAGCAAGACATACAGCCTGTACCCTGACCAGCTCCGTTATGTAGATGGTGACTTTCAGATACAAGACCACGGCCGCATACAGATAGCCACTATCCTTGGCGCGCTGGAAAAGGAACTGGATATACAGATACTCACAGACATTATCGCCCACAAGGGTGTACATGCTGATGGCTCTGAGTTCGGCGCACGTGTAACAGCCAGCAACACAACTAACGGACTGATGACCCCGATGGGTTTCTGGCAGATAGAGCTGGAACAAACAGACCTTGCCTATGTCAATACGTTCTACATTGGTAAAACTGAGGTGTTCTACTGGCGCAAGGCAAGCGAGATTGCAACAGCCAATACCACACTGGGCCAAAACTTCGCATCGCTGGCAATCGCCAACCTGTACTATGATGTGAACCTGAACACCATAATGGGTGTAGGGCCGACCGACCCTGAATACATACTCACATTCACGCCGGAAGCGTTGAAGTTCGTGAGCTGGAACAGGAACGCCGGTATGTGGGCTACCAACATCACTGACTGGGCCACGGGCTTCGATTCTCTGATGAAGATGGGCACAGAAACAGTAGTGCGTACCACATTCAAAAGCCCGAACTACGATATTCTGTGGGACTTCTATATGCACTACACCCCGTGCGTAGAAGGCAGCTATACAGGCCGCTATGACTGGCATTTCGAGCTTAACTGGGACATACTTTATACACCTATACAGGTTTGTAACGCCGAAGGTATCAACGGCATCATGCTTTACCGCACATGTCCTATCGTAGTGCCTAACTGCCCAACCGGCACAGCACTTAGCCCTGTAGTAGAAGAAGACACTTTCAGCTATAACCCCGCGTTCAGCTATCCGTTCACAGTAACGAACCTCAACATCGGCGGACAGCAGTCTTACCCGAATGTATCGGTTGCCAATGATACGGCACTTGTTGCCCTGTTCAATGCAAGCTACAGCGGTGTAACATTCACCCTGAACGGCGTGAACATACAGTACAGCGGTTACACTGCACTGGCAGGTAACATCAACGACACAGCGTTTACATTCACAGCGTAATAGCAATTTTTAACTAACCCAAAACAGGGGTGTGGGTTCATGCCTGCACCCCTGTTTTACTTTTATAGCAATATGCTTGTATCTTGCCTTAATGACGTTGTTTCACTCGGACTTTGTGAAGATGAAACAAGCACCAGCGGGTTAACGCTGATGAATGCACCGGGTATGTCACCGCTCAATGGTAACAAGATTGCCACGGAGCAGTACGGTACAGGCGTTGCAATGTTCAACGCTAAGAAAGAAACAGCTATTATTACCGTAAGAAATGACTTCATAGGCGTGTTGCAGGCTAACAACATTGCCAGCACACTAACAGAAAGGCTATACGATACGGCATACTTCAATACCACGGAGGACACCGGTACATATGACGGGTACAGGGGACAGGTACTCAAAGGAAGAACTACACGGGGCGGCTTACGTAAGCTGAAAATAAAGAAAATACAATGTTTCCCGTTGGTGTCCGGTGATGGGCAAATACTCATTACCGACTACAACAACGGGATAGAGATAAGCACGTATGTAGATGTTACTTTTGTAGCTAACCAGCTTAACACATTCAACATCGAATACACAGCGCAGAATCATACTATTTTGGTTCGCGTAGATAACACAACCATTCATTTTGGGTCAAGCGTGATAACCTGCAAAGATGGGTGTAGTGGCAGTAAAAACCCATGCGGCAGCGCACAGGGTTACGATGGCGATGGAGCCGTAAGGTCGAACGGGTACGGGCTTAATATTCAGTTTGTTTGTGAGTGCGATTATGAAGCATTGATGTGCAATTTTTCCCGCGCATTTATGGGTGAATTGATATGGTTGAAGTGGCAGGAAATGGTGTATGAAGAAATGTACAAGTCTAACCGGTGGAATAGCTGGACGACATACAACAGGGAGGATATACAAAAATACTACCTACCGGAATTACAGGGCAAATACACGTCCAAATTCAGTGCTATGATTGAAGGGGGACTATTTGAAATGCTTAAACAATATCAGGACGAATGCCTTAATTGCAGGGGAATTGTAGTAATGACAAACATATGACAGTAACGCTCGCGACATTGATGGAACGGCTAGAAAACCTTAACGCTACCTTAGTCGGTGGTGATTTGGTTGACCTTGCCATTGCACCAGCGGCAGCAGGTTTGTTGCTGGCTATCCGTAACAGGGTGAAAAATAAAGGCGAAGCTACAGACGGCAGCCAGTTGCGTAAGTACAGTACTAAGCAAATGTATGCCGCGCAAAGCCAGTTTGTGGGCGGTGGGTTCTTTGGGTATGGCAAGACCAGTGCGAATGACATTACGTTAGACACCTACACGATAAACAAGCTGCGTAAGGGTAAGTTAGAGCCGACAAAAAAAGGGCTGTACAATCCGATATTAGTACGCAAAAACTACCAGCAGCGCAAATCAATGTATCTGCCGGGTGGATATAAAGAACTAAGGGATATTCAGGGATTGCGCACAGACATAACAAACATGAGCTACGGCGGCCAAATGCTTAATGATTATCAAGAGGGCAGGCAGGGCGATGCAATTGTTTTGGGACTTACCACACAACGTAGCGCGGATGTGTATAATGGGCAGGCATACGGTACGGGTAAAATGGCAGGAAGAGGTGTATTTTTGCAGGCCTCGGCATCAGAAATAGAAGAATTTGAAAAAAGGGCTTTATTTTCCCTGAAACGGTTGACGGTAGGAATTATATTAGAAGGGGAAACATTAGGTGTAAATATAGGGCAATGACGATAACAGAACACATAACGGCTGTAGCTGACTTCATAAAGGAGAATAACACCTACTTTGATAAATATTTCCCGTTCGCTGAACAAGATGAAATTATAGGCGTAGTGAACGATGGGTATGAACGTATATTCCCATCTGACGAATATGGAAACTACTTCTACATACGATACCCGCATACGGCGCAGTTTGATACCAGCAACAGCAACGTTATAGCTGATATGGCAGGTAGCATAGGTATTAAATACGACCTTGTTTTAGTGTCGTGCGTGCGCGATGCTGATGAAACATTGTTGCTCGAAAATCTGTTATCTACGCTTGCCAACTACTGTAAAGGCAACTTCCGATACACGAAAGCAAATTGGGGTGCCGGCGCGATACTACAGGAGTTAATCAAGATACCGGACAGCGACAGGGTAAACGCACTACAGCGATTACCTGAAAATATGCAGGTTGTTTCAATCAGCTTCACCTATACGATACCATACGTTTATAAGGCACTAAGGTGCATTCAAAATCCCTGCAAAAATTGTTAGTTATGGAAACAAAATTTATAGTACTATCCGGTTTATTTGTGCTTGGTTACATGGGCTTCATTAAATTCATGTGGGGCGCAATGCAGACAAACGGGCTTTTAGATGTTATTACCGGTGGTAAGTGGCAGTGTGCAATGGATGCGCTGTATAAGCGAGGCTCAATGCTGGAAAAGGTATTTGGTGGCTGTGAGCAGTGTACATCGTGGTGGTGGGTATTGCCGTATATGCCTTTATACGTTTTTGGCATGCAGTTGTTTACTCAATGGCCTTTAGGTGCAGCAGGTAGCGCGGTGTGGCTGTTATTATTTTGGTTCATTGCATCCCTTGCAGGTTTTTTCACCCTTACATACAATCAAAAATGAGTTGTCCAGCCTGTACAATAAATGAGTGCATAAACTTGTACGTTAATCCATGCGACACCGGAATAAATACCGGTATAGTATTGACCGAAAGCGGTAACTACACAGTAAGGATAGAATTTAACGGTGCGTTTAAAACGTCTGTTATAGCTGTGGTTGCTGATGAACCTATAGTATTGCCTAATACATTAAATTCATCTTACCTGCACGTAATGACCATATTTGACAGTGATGGAGAATTAGTAAATGACACCTGCTATAAGTTGAATATGCACATGACATTAGGTATGGGCAACAACATTACACCTAACCCCGAAGCAGGCGCAAACAAGCTAATTATAGTTGACGTTGACGGACAGGAATACACGGATGCGTTCTTTGCGCTGCACGAAATTCAGGCCATATCTACAGAGAATCAAACCTATTTACGTGACGTAGGTTTCACGCAGTCAGGGGCTACTATCACAGCTATTTCATTCGGATTTTTTAACGGGCAAACAATATTCGCACAGGCATGAGGATTTTAAAATTAGTACTGTTTTTAATGGCATTGTGCCTGTTGTCGTCTGTTACTTATGGGCAGATCACTTACAGTTTCGGGGCTACCAGCCGCACGACTGATACCAGCCGCACTTTAGGCGTTCTAAAATTGGGTGCATATACTAATACTAATGCTGCACGGTTTTTAACGACTGATGCGAATGGTAAGGTTATTTTTGCTGTACCGGCAGGCGGTGGCGGTAGTGGTGATAGTGCTACGTTTTATACCAATTTCAGGGCAGATACAAGCCGGACGAATATTTATACGGCTATTAATGGGAAGGGTACAGTTTCGATTGTTGCTACAGGTTACGGCACATTAGGCGGCCCGATAACAACAACCGGTACAGTGCGTGTGGACACTGGCGTTATTGCAAACAGGCGGTATGTGGATAGTGTTGCAGCGAATATTCCGAGCAGTTTTGACACTACACACATTTATGCAGCATTAGCAGACACGGCAGCAGATGTACGTGCAGCCGCAGCATTAGCTCTTGCAGACACCGCACAATCTTTGCGGGATAGCTTAGTCCCGTATAATGGTGCGACACATAATGTAAACTTAGGCGAACACAATATTTTGCCAAACAGCGTTGTACTTGACCTGACACCAACCGGATCACTGACGACTACCGGACAAATGTATTGGGATGCAACGAATGAAACAATATCTGTACCGCTAAATAATGAGGTTACATTACAAGTAGGACAGGAAAACCACATCAGAGCAAGGAACAATACCGGCGTAACAATTACGGACGGGCAGGCGGTTTATATAAATGATGCACTTGGCAACAATCCCACAATAGCATTAGCAGATGCACGAACACTGGCTACCTCGTTTATGGTGGGCATAGCCACGGAAAACATACCGGATAATACTACCGGATTTGTTACCACACTCGGCACGGTTATGGGCTTCAATACTTCATCATTTTCGGACGGTGACATATTGTATCTTGATACTGTAGCAGGGCAGATTACAAATGTGCCGGCAAAGCACCCATACTATACTATGATAGTCGGTATTGCGCTGAATAGCACGGTAAACGGTAGGATATTTGTACAGCCAGCTGCGCCATTAGCATGTGATACAACGCTGTCAGGAAATAGTAATTCAATTGCGCCGACACAGGCAGCAGTAAGATCATTGGCTAATCATAAAGTTACCAGCGTTAGCGGCACAGCAGGCAGAATAAGCAGCACAGGCGGCGTAAATCCTGTGTTAGACCTTGTTACAGTAAATGCTACACCGGCTACTACAGGCAGCGCAACAGCTATACCGGTAATAACCGTTGATGCTTATGGGCGCACAACTACTGTAACTACGGTTGCGCCTACTATAGCCGGTTCGGCCGGTGGTGATCTTACGGGGACATATCCAAATCCTACGCTTGCAGCGGCCGGAACGGCAGGGACATACAACAATGTCACCACCGACAGCAAGGGCCGTGTAACCTCCGGCGCATACGTCATGCCGCCCGTTCAGCGTGCGGTACGTGTTGCTACTACTGCTTCATTAACGGCTACATACAACAATAATGCGGCGGGAGTAGGTGCAACACTAACAAACAGCGGCACACTCGCAGCGTTAAGCATTGACGGCGTTGCACTGGCAGTTAATGACAGGGTGTTAGTATGGAGCGAGGCGGTAGCTAACAGGTTCAGGCAGGGCATATACACCGTTACGACAGTCGGCAGCGGTGCCGTGGCATGGGTACTCACAAGGGCTACAGACTTCGACAATCATTCACCGGACGGGTTGATATTGCAAGGTGCGGCGGTAGTAGTAAGCGAAGGTACACAGGCGGCTATATCGGTAGTCGAAACAGCGGCACCACCGTTTACAATGGGTACTACTGCGATAACTTTTGCGGGGAATAGTGCAAGTTCTATTGTGGGGGGGTATGTGAGTAGCATTACTGCTGGAAGTACGTTGATTACTATCACGCCTACGGTTGGTGCGGCGATTGCTACTCCGAATGTAACAACGGGTTTTTGGCAGTTCACATTAGGCATACAGGTGGCAAATGGTATTCGTGTAGGCTCCGGAGCGTCCGGTAATACACTGAACACAGGCGTAGGGTTGAACACATTGGCAGTACTTGCCAGCGGGAATAATCAAACTACATTCGGTTCAAGCGCAATGGATGCGGTTACAAACCCGACAGGTGGCAGCGGCGGCAATACGGCAGTAGGCAGTGGCGCGCTTGGAGCCATTACCACCAGCAACGGCAACACAGCCATAGGGCATAATGCAATGAATGGCACTGTAGCAACGGGCGTGATAGATAATACGGCGGTGGGTGTGAATGCTCTACAGTTTGCAGATCAGGACAATAATGTTGCGGTGGGTGTTGGTGCGGGTAGTGGAACAACAGGGGCGCACTATACAGGTATTAATGGCGTTTTTCTCGGATATGGCGCGGGTTCAGCGATGGTAAGCGGGAGTAACAATGTAATTACAGGCGGTCACAGCGGTAATGCTGGGGGCCTGAATGTAACAGCCAGCAGCAATAATATTATACTTGCAGATGGTGCCGGTAACATTCGGGCCTACATTCCGAGCAGTGGTAACTGGATTTTAGGCGCAGTGGCTGACGATGGTACAAACAAACTACAGGTAACAGGCAGCGCGGCAATTAGTAGCCTTACAACACCTGCCGGACTTGCTACGGATTACATGGTGTTAGCCAACCCATCTACCGGCCAGCTACGGACGGCGGCCACGACAATAACAGTAACCGCCACAGGCAACACCACATTCACACTACCCGCACTAATGCAGCTTGTAAGCATTACGGCAGTGCCTGTAGGGGCTGAAACTATCCGCGTGGGTACTTCTTCCGGCGGCACACAAATAGGCGGTGATGTGGCATATTCTGCGGGTGTGTTCACTACAACTACGTTCAATCGCCTGTTATCTGCCAGCAGTTCAACAATTTATTTAAACGGTGCGGCAGGTAGTGTAACTTATTATATCAAATTGTTGTAGATTTGGGGCTATGAAATCTATACTCATATTCTTATTGTGTCTGTGCCTTTCGGCTATTTGGTACATAAATTCAATGCTTTATACTAGCCTATCGCTAGCCATATACTCAAATTTTGCACTTGCTGCAATTGCATTGTTTATTTCCCTAAACATCGCAGCCGAATTTTCGCACGATGAAGAAGAAACAACCCCCTCAAACTGGTACGATGATGTACACACAATGGACTAAAAAAGGTAACATGAGACAACTTTCTGATGACGTAATCGAATACATTTGCACTATTGTACACATGATTGTCGTAATCGCCTTAGTATATCTCTCAAAGTAAAACAGCTATATGAAATACACACTACTCATCCTCCTAATACTGTTCCGGTTCACCGACAGCAGCGCAACAATAACCGTGCGCTATGACAGCGTAGGCACATACTATTACACCGATATTACAGATACGCTCTGTGGTTTCGGCACCGATATAAGCACCCGCATGGGCGTTATCGTTTCCGGTGATAATACCATAGATAACGGCATGTTATCAGTGTTTACCTACTCCGATGCAGGCGTGAAGCAATGCACATACAACCTACCATTTAACGGCACCGCATACCACATGTACCGCGACATATGCAGCGATGATACTACTGCGCGTGTAGTGTATCTTTATAACTATATTCGTACTCAGATACCACAATTAAGACCCATAGAATAAGATGAAAAACCTACTAATTTTCCTCCTACTTGCCCGCTCCCTGTCAGTAGCAGCGGGGCAAACCGGTGTAACTGTTACGCCTGTGATAATGTTTGCAAATGGTGTGTATATGTCAGGGCTTTGTCAGGACACTATGGGTGTTATTGACGTTAGCACACATTCGCCGTGGGCAAGCGAGTGCGCAAAGAAGTACATAGACCGTAGGGACAGAGATACAGCGGCTGCACTTAGGGCGGCAATGTCTTCTGCTGCACGCGCCGCACTATCAGTAGTCACCACCAACGCAACACCGGCTTACAATGCAGCAACCGGCGTTATCAGCATACCGGCAACATCTACCCGCCGAGATACATCATATACCGGAACTACTAACGGCGCGGGTTTATTCAACATTACATTCCCTGTGGCATATGCCGCAACACCTTCGATACAAGCCAATATTATAGGCGGTACAGATCAGTATCAATGTAGGGTAATTTCTATTTCAACTACAGCATTTTCAGTACTTGTATATCAGCGCGTATCTGTGCTTACTTTGGCCTTGTCTATAGCGACTACGCCGGTAAGCGGGGCAACGGTTGACGTGCTGATAGTGCGTAGGTAATTTGTAACTTTTAAACCAATATAAAAATGTGTTGTACAGACAATAAAGTATGCTACCACGTAGACAACATAGGCAGCGACCTAATAACAGGCATTGATAATGTACCACAGGTGCCAACATCGGTAACAGGTACGGTTGCCAACTACATAGGCAGCATGTGGATAGAAAAAGACAGGAACGGCGCAAATGTGCTGTGCGGTTATGCTGACGTAGGTGCCAATGCCTCAATCAACTTCACAGATTCCGGCGGCAATAACCCATACACCAGCGTAGCGGTAGAGTTCGTAGGCGGCAGACCACCAGTAATTCGCAAATGAGCATAGTATTTACCATAATTGCCATACTAACGAATACGCTGCCACGGTGGCTTATTCATAGTGAGGGGCTGCCAGCCAAAACAGCGGCGGCACTAAGTCAATCATTCTGCACATGGCAGGCGTTCTCATTCGTGTGCATGGCTATAGCCTGTAAGCTGTACAAATGCACGACACGGGAAAAGGTTTGGTTAGAGTATTGCGGCGTTTTGGCTGTAAATAACTGGATAGACGAAGTGAGGGGGCAAGCGGCCCAAATCGACGGAATAGAAATAATTTTTGCAGCATCGGCTACCGCATGGCTCATTTACAGATTATGTCAAACAGACAAACACTCTACCAAGAAACTTTAGACGTGCTAACGAAGTACGGAGCATGGTTTGCCTACGTCCTTATAGGGCTTGTAGGTACTTTTGGGCTGGATATAATCAATAAGAAGCGCATAACCCGATTGTATATTCTCGGCACCAGCTTTATGGGTATTTTCGTAGGTTTCATTACAAGTAAGTGGTTCCTTGCACATGCACCTGAGGCTGGCGCATATTGCGTGCCGGTCGCTACCCTTGCAAGCCGCGACATAATGATATTCCTAAAGCTGATAGACTGGCGGGGCGTACTGGCGAAAGTAACAAGATTAGAAATTAAGGATAAACCGTAAAATATGGCAGACATTAAATTCGGAGTTGCACAGGTGAACAACCCCACGCCGAAAGGGCTGAAATTAGCCTTTCGCATTTTCTCATTCATTAACGGCGCAATTGCTATCGTGCTAACCATGCTGCCCGGCATACCGGAACACCTGAAATATCAGATAGTAACAGGCATGACTATAGGCACCACGCTAATGCACTACACTATAAAGTTTTTCGGGCTGACTGATACGGGAATGGAGGATATTGGGATATAATTTGGTGAATTGAAAAATAGTAGTACATTTGTGGCATGAATACAACGAAACATTTTAGCTTTAGTTATTGGTACGGAAACGTTACCAAGCGATAGCTATTTTGTTAAACATAATAGTGTCCCGCTTGGTGAAAACTAAGCGGGATTTTTGTTTTTATACGTGCCAATGTCCCAAGGATGGCGAAAAGGTCTCCAAAACCATTTGGCAGAGTTCGATTCTCTGGGTGCGTGCAAAATACCCTTATAGCTCAACGGCAGAGCTACCGGCTTTTAACCGGATGATCATGGTTCAATTCCATGTGGGGGTACATTATGGGAGCGTAGCTGATGCGGTCTTAGCGAAGGTCTGAAAAACCTTAGATGTTGGTTCGACCCCAACCGTTCCCACAAAATCGGAGTATAGGTAAGATGGATAAAACGGGTGGACTGTAAATCAGCCGCCTTATGGCTTCGGGGGTTCGAATCCCTCTACTTCGACTTTACACCCGTCCACGTGGCGGGTGTTTTGTTTATGGAAAGTTGTATATTTGTGGCGCACTACGCTATTGCATCTACTTCGATGTTTTGGTTTAGAGTATCCGCCCGGTCAGCATAACATGGTGGATTTGAAAGGGGGTAACGATTCGTTATGCCCTTTTTTGTTTAAAGCAACCCACCGCCACCCCTGAAAGTAAATTATGCAGAAATGTTTGGTAGTGTCAAAAACGTTACTACCTTTGTAGCCTCAAACCGAAAGTAAGTAGGTTATCGGTGCAGCGGGGTTCGAGTCCCCAAGCCTAAGCAATATCGTGTTGTCGGCGCAGGAGCAAAAAACGATTCAATGAAAGTCTAACGCCGCTCCGATGCGGCGTTACTCATTTTACACCAACTAACCGGAAATTGCGGAAAGTTTATTACCTTTACCGTCCGGTAATGTTGCCGGATAAACTTTGCGAAAAAAAATGACACATCAAGAGAAGCAAGACCAAATTTTTCAGTACGCAGTTAAGCTGTACGGAGCAATTGCACAGGTGTTTGAAGAAGACAATGACTTTCACATACCACAGGAAGACCTAAACGATGACCAGAAATTCACCATGTTTATGCATGCGTTGGCTACGGTGGTTCCTAACAGGATATTCAATGAGTTAACGAATAGCGGCCTGAACAACATGGAGTTTAACCATGCTGCAAATAGTCTGGTATTCCAATATTGTACGGTATCTACCGACTAACTCCCGCTGTTTTCTCGCAAAGTTATCAGCGAGGCAGTACTAAGGCTCACAACTGTGGGCCTTTTTTATTACCTTTACCCCTCACAAAAAAACATTCACAAAATGAAACAGACAAATGCACAGTTATTATCGAGGGTAAAGGAGTTGGAAGGGCTGGTTAAAGCACAGTTGGCACAGAGCAACAAGCAGGCGGCGAAACTTGAATCGAACAAAATAACCATTTCCTCCCTCGGAAATCAAGTAGACGAAGCGGAAAATATTATGAAAGGGTTGTTCAATGAGCGAGATAAACTACGTGCCGATGTTGCTCCGCTACACGCAGCAGTAAGGGAAAAGGACAAAACTATTGAAGGGCTTAGTGTACACATTGAAAAATGTAACTCTGCTATCAATTCCCTCAACTGCCAGCTTGACGAAGCGATAGGCAGCCGCGCAGACCTGAAAGCAGAAATAGACGGGCTTACGGCTACGCTTGCAGACAGGCGCACGTACATCGAACAACTACATGCACAGGATTCAGGTAAAGATGAAACGATTGCAGAACTAAGTGCGGATAATGCAGAATTGAAAAAAGGGATTAACGGGTGGTGTACTATCAATACAGAACTACAAAAAGAGGTTGCATTTAACAAACGTACGCTGACCACCGCAGCAGAACAGATAAATGAACTTACCGCCGAAATTGTGGAATTGAAGGCGAAAGCGGAGCGCAACGAATATGATGCACATGTGTTGGACATGCTGCTTTCGGAGCAAGAGAAAAAGCCTATTCACCGAATAGAAAACATTCTCGCAGACCTTACCAATACAGAGCGGGCATTTACACTCGCCGAACTGGTAAAATCAGCACACAACCACTTTGCAACAGAGCGCAATCAAGCAGTAGAAACCGCCAACCACTACGCCGAATGCCTTAACTTACTACCGTAGGTTCGTGAATGTTCCCTACGCGTACTGCCCTGCCGAAAGGTGGGGCTTTTTTGTGTATCTTTGTCGGGCCGCAGGTAGCGGTGAAAAACTTTGCGAAAAAATGGGAAGAGAATTAAGGAGAGTTCCGGCCAATTGGAAACACCCACAAGACAGTTACGGGAAATATATTCCTATGTACAATGAAAGCTACGCAGCGGCATTAGCTGAATGGCTGAAAAACAACGACCTTTGGAGTAAACGCGAACACCCTGAACAAGACAGCGATTATAAGTATTATGCAGAATATGGGGGCGATGCGCCGTGTGTTTCTTCTTATCTGCCATATGACCCAAAAGACGCGGAATTGTGTACCCATTTTCAGGGTTACGAAACAACCACAGAGGGTACGCCTATAACACCTGTTTTTTCAACCATTGATGAGTGCGCCGAATTTGCGGCTGAACATGCTACCACATTTGCCGAATTTAAGGCGGATAAAGCTAAATGGATGGCTATTTTTGGCGCAGGTGACATTGAAATGCACAGAATGGGCAACATAATATTTATCTAACTCCCGCTGTTTTCTCGCAAAGTTTTCAGCGAGGCAGTGAACGGCCTGCACCTTGACACGTGTGGGCCTTTTTTGTGTGAATTAATTACTTATCTTTACAACATGTTAGACAACATCGGCAAAGTGCCACCACCAGATAAGACAGCGAGCCGAACAATACTTGGCATCGTAATTACCTCACTACTAATAATCGGTATCATATGTTCCTTCGTAAACTAATGCTCGCTTTCGGGGCTGTCCCCGCATCAATCCGCCGCATATCAGAAAAGGTATTGCAGGTGACGACTAAGCTGCTGTGGCTGGCAGAAAGTAAGGGCGCAATAATCGTTACACAGGTCATACCGGGCGATAAAGACGAAGCATTGAGGCTGGCCCTGATTGTGGCCCTGAATGCCCTGAAAGAACGTCTTGAAGGTGCAGCCACATCACGGGAGCGTAAGCGTGTGGCAAAGGAAATAGCAACACGCATGATAGCCCATATTGACGAACACCGTCTTGAAAGCGAAAAGTACGGCGAACTGTTTGAAAAGGTGTTTGAGGATAATAAACAGGTGTTGGCATAAATCAGTCGTAGAAAAGCTAAATATACCGTCCGGCAAAGACGGGGCTGCGGGTAGAAATCCCGCCTGATTTAATCTACAACTTTTGCCCTAAAATTATGTACAACTTTTGCGTGGATATTATATTAAATAATACACCCCGCAAGTATGGGGATTACGGGGTGTAGGTAATAAGAACACGGAAAGTAGCCACAAATATACACCATGAACACAGAAACACAAAATCAATCCGTAACCCTGCCGTTATCGCTGGCAGAAACGGCACTACAGATAGCTACAACATACATCGGCAAAAAGGAAATTCCAGCGGGTAGCAATGCCGGGCCGTTTGTCGAAGCATGCCTGAAAACGGTGGGACTTGGCAAAAATAATGCTTGGTGTATGGCCTTTGTTTACCGATGCTTCAATGAAGCTGCCGAAATCCTCCATGTAGCCAATCCTTTGCACAAAACAGGCGGCGTATTGAACGGATGGCGTAATGCTCCACAACACATGCGTAAGCCTAAAAACGCCACTATTTTACCGGGCTACATATTCATTATGGATTATGGCAAAGGATTAGGCCATACCGGCATAGTAGTATCTGTAGATGGTGGCGTAATGGTGACAATAGAAGGCAATACCGATGCGAACGGGAGCCGTACCGGCGGCATGGTATGCAGACGTACACGAAGGTTAGACGACCCGAAATTAGTGGGGTTTATAGGGTAAAGGAACGGGGCCATTTCGGCCCCGTCTGTTACTTACCCCAAATATCATATTCAAGTGCTTCTAAAACTTCTTCTCTATATTCTTCGTAAGTTGCCGATAATCTGCCGGATAAGTTTTCGAGAAAACAGGTCAAATAACCCTGTGCGTACTTGTCGCTTATCTGCTCAATTATTACATCGAGCCAGCCGGATGTACTTATGTCTGCATCTTCAACGGCTTCAATTGCTTGTTCCTGTGTCATAAGTTTTGTTTTTAAACAGGTGCCACGATTTGCGGCACCCGTGGGGTTAGTTACTCGTCTTCGTCCTGATGTAAGTAGTTGAATGGATTATACCCTGTTTCCATTTTGAACTTACTAAACGCATCTACGGCGGTTTTGTCATTGGTAACAAGCGTTATTTCTCCTTTGTCTATAGGGCCGTAAACCTCAGAGTGCTTGCCCAATACTTCGCCAAAATGTATTACATTTTCAGACTTAACAAGGTCGTCAACGGCTGTTTTAGTTGCTATAAATATTCCGTGCAGGTGTCCGCTCCTGCCTGCCGAAAAACATAGTCTGTATATTCCCTTTTTCATAATCCCCCGCCTCCAGCGGTTGTTTAGTTGTTAGTGATGAAATTCTGTAAATTGTTGAGCATCTGAACGTCGCCAGTATCGTCAACCTCGGCGATAGCCTTTGCTTCTATTATGTCTTTTAGGATAACAATTGCCTCCTTTGCAATCTCAATGTTTTCGTTATATCCGCATGCTTTATCTACGGCAGATTCAATCGGGCTTCGTGGCTTATTCAGCTTCAATAACAACTGCTGTAGCATATAATAACCCGCATCCATTGTGGCGTATGCCGTAAAAACTTCGCTGCTTTCGTATCTGTTTTTCATCTTATTATTACTGCGCCTTATCGCAGGTGGTTATGGCAACATAGGTGCCGGTGAGTGAATTACATTATTTCTCCTATAAAGGACCCTTTAAAAACCGCATCGGATACGGTTAGTCCGCTTGATAGATATACCTTATAGCCAAGTAGCCTTGGCGACATATACTGCTCAATGGACTGCCTTACTTGCTCCTCGCTACATGGGCCAAACTCGTCGGATGTGCCGTATAGGTATAGTTTCTTTTCGGCATGAACTAAGTGCCACCATCCACCGCCTATTACGGTCTTAATGTCGTCTGCCAACTCTCTGTGAAAGTCAATAGCAGATGCCATGCGAAACTGCCCGTTAGTAATTATCCATTTATTTGCCATTGGTGCGCTCTTTTAAAATGTCAACCGCACGGGAAATTCCAGCGGCAAGGGCTATGTCGTGGGTGTCGTATGTGCTATGGCTATCGCCTAAACTCCATTCTGTGCCGTTCAGCATAAACAGCTCATAGACCCATTTTTTAGGCAGGTAGTTGATGTCCGGTTGTGCGGATATGTGCAAGCCCTTCACGTCACGTAACCATTCAGCGGCTTCATTCAGGTCGGGGGCAGAAACGCACAAAGGGAATTTGTTGTGATTCACGGATGATACTACCTTATAGTACGCCTTACATTCAGGCCCATAATAATGCGGCTTACACGGCACATCGTACCCCACCTCTTTCAGCCCTACGGCCGTTTCTTTGTTAACTCTTTTCATCTTGTGTGGTTTGTTTAGTTATCAATAATTTCCTCCGTTTCAAAATCAACTCGAAATGGTCTGCGTGCTTCAATCCGCCATACATTATATCGCACGCCTGTTTGTGTATGAGCGATTCAATAATTGCTATCTGCTGGTCTATGCTCATTGCTGCTCGGTTTTATACGTTTCAAAATAGAATACCACAGGTTTTGCCGTTTCCTCAATAAGCCCGTATCTCTTTGCGAACCTGTATTGCGGGCTATACTTGTTGAGGCTTTGCATGAAGGCCGCTATTACGCCTCTGAAATGCTCTATCGGCGCATTTGTCTTCATCATGTTGCACGAAGCGCATGAGGGGTAATAATTATCCTCTGTGTTGCGTTCAGGGTGTTCGCATTCACTATCTGTGTATAGTCCCTTATCTGACCTTTTCAACACTCTGTTTATCGGCAGCACGTGGTCTACATGCCAACCTTTGGTTAGCTCACACCCGCAATAAGCGCACCTGCCGCCAAACTTATCGTGTACCTGTTGCCGTGTTTTCTTTGTCATTGTTCATCCTTAAAAGTGGTTAGAAAAATATATGCGTTGTCGTCCCATGCGGCGGGGCCGTGTTTCTTTATGATGGTCGCGGGGAAATTGGTAAACATTTCCTCTCTGTCGTTGCCTGATACCCCTAATTCGACAAAATTCGTCACATCCTTCACCCTCAAACACTCCACGCTCTCAACAACCAACCACCTGCGCACGGCTGATAGCGGCATGGTGACGGGGGAACGGTAATCATCAAAATGATACTCGGAATACTGTTCATTCCCTTTGTCTGAATCATAGATATAGGCAACGTGTATTCTTTTCCCTTCAACAATCTCGTATACTTCGCCCCACTTTTCCTTCGCCGCCACTCGCTGGCCGATGGCGTAGGGGGCAAACTTAGTTAGTTCAGAAGCATATACCTGCTTTCCATTGTACGACATCATCTGTACATTCCTTAGCAACCCTGTGCGTACCGGCTGCGGCTTCACCAAACTAACCACAGCACTTGCGCCGGGGGTGAGTATTACGTATGATTTAGGCATATTATCTAGATTTAATTTTATCGGCTATAAAATATTTTGAGTTTTCCAGTAAGTCGCTTACTTTGGCGTCTAATTTGTCTCCCAATACGTTTTTGACGGAACACGAATTGTTCTTTTTAAAGTCAGAACTCCATGAATATGCGCCCATCAGCCTGATTACTTTCTCTATTATTTCAGGTGCAGATTCGAGCGAAACTGTTTGGCCTACATTATATTTATACAAGAAGTGGCTACATGATGCGTGTTTTTCAAAAACAGCCAATGCGTTATTCCATTCAGCATAGGTTACTATTGAATAAAAGTCATTGGTTTTTGTTACGTCACTTATCTCCTTGTGAAACCTGCATACTTTTAGGTGCTGGCAAGTTGAACAGTCTTTCAGTACTGTTATTGTCTTTTCTTCGGTGTTTATTTCGAATGACATTTTTCTATCAATTTTAGTGCATTTGCACTGGTTAAAAATTAGTTGGTTGTTATAATACCCCCATGCTCAATAATGAATACAGGGTAATCGGGTGCGCCCCATTCCGGTCTGCCGATGCCTATTCGTATGCCCTTGCATTCTATAAGCATTGAAGGGCGGTGTTTCCCGTAGCCGTTGGTGAAATGGGTGTGTGTGAAGGGAATAAACGCTATGTCTTCGTATTCCGCTGGGTCAATAGTCCATTCGCCTTCCGGTGTTTGCTCTAGCCACGATGTCCTAACCAGCCGCCTTATCCAATACGGCTTTATCTCCCTGTACTCCTCTTTTTTAACCCCGCTCAAGGTCATATCGTACCACTGCTTTTTTAGCGTGGCGGTTAGTACTTTACTCATTGCTGCTGTTTTTTGAAGATTGTGAATAGTTGTTGTGTCGATACATTTTCCCCGGTGTCAACCATGGTCCAATTGAATGTCCCAAGCTCCCTGTATGCCCTGCAATCAGGCGTAAGTAGCCATTCCGCAAACCCTATCGGGTCAGCCCACTGTGCGCCAGCGGTGAATGATTCTGTGCTGCATTTAATAGCATTAGCCGCCTCGTCATTGTTGTTAGAAAACAGGTGTCCGTTAAGGTCAAAAACGCTGTAGTCTGCGTAGACCTCGGCTGCGGAAAGTAGTTGCTCACTCATCACCCACCCCCTTTTCAACAGCTATACCAGCCGCTATGAGGTCTACGCCTCGAAATGGGAGCAGGTAACTTTTGGAGCGTAGGTAGTCGACAATTGCGACAGCATTTTTTGCGCCTACCTTGCAAGGGTCGCCATAATCTTCAATCAGGTCTTGTGCGATTTCCTTGCCTATCCTTTCGTAATTATCGTAATCGTTCCAGCCATGCCGATATTTTCTTTCTGCCTCCGATATATCCGCCAGCTTCGCCACCTCAATCGCATGCTCATCCGTTATGCGGGACAAAGGCGTAAGTAGGAGCTTCACCTCATCCGGTATAAACTCGTAGTATTCGCCATTGTTGTCTATAGTGGCTTTGTAGGCTGCCAGCTCTACTATCTTGCCTGTATCGGCAGGGAAATGCGGGTTACGCTCATCCTGTCCTATTGCGGTTGCATTCGGGTACGCCCCAAACGCCGCCATTCTCAATTCGTTATTCATTTTTGGTTTTTTAAGTGTGATTAAAATGGGTGATAATTCCAGTCCTTATCATACAGCATTTCGTAGGTTTTGCGGCTGTAAACGCTTACGTAGCAATGTCTGTATTCCACGGGGCGCATTAGGTGTTTCTTGCAGTTTTTACGATGTTTTCTACTCATTTGTTTCGTTTTTACCCGGCACAAGTCCGTGTGATTGTAAATAATGCTGTAATTCAGGCTCATAGAACGTGTTGTAGTCCCCGTCACTGTCTGTGTGGTTCTTTTCAAACAGCTTACGTACAGCATCCGCCATTTCAGCCAGAGCAAGACGGGCAACGGGCAGATAGTATTTGTATTCGTTTTCTACTATGCTTACAAGCCCTTCCTTAATCGCTAATTCTTTCCATGTGGCATGGTCGGAGGTGTACTTGCCCTTTTCAAATTCGGCGTTATGCTCAGCGGCCGCCATTTTCTCGGCCAGCTGGTGTAGTCTTTCGTTGTAGGTCATGTGGTGTGTTTTGGTGGTGGCGGCAATGGTTGCCAATGTGTTACTTCTCGTTCAGTAAATTTGCTGTCAATAACTATTCGCTTGCCCATATCCCCATAAGCCTCGGCACCCGGCACAATTGACCACCAGCCATTAACAGCGACAAAGCATGTTATAATCAGTTCGTCATTCGTGAAGCATAGGTAATGCCCTGAGTTTTCCGGCATTCTGTCTTTTGCGCTTACCCAATTCGATTTGTATTCTATCTTGTATCTTCTCTTTTTCATTATGTGATTTTTAAAATGGCATATCTGCCAGTGAGTTGATTGGAGCGAAGGAGGGAGGCGAAGGATTCAAGTGCATAGCCGAAAAATCCAACAGGCCCATTATCGTAGTCAGTGTACCATGCGCACATAATGCCCGTTTCTAATTCAACTATCATTCCCGCCTGTTCCTCTGTTATCGTAGCGGTGTCGGCTATGAGGGGGTATGAGCCGGGCGGGAGTGTTACATGTGACCAGGTAGACGAACACGATTCTGTCCTGTAATGCAGGTAGCCTGTAGTGCGTGTGTTGATGGTTTCCGGCTTCACATCTTCCGGCACCCCCACAAATAGAAAATCGCCGTTGCCTGTTGTTATTTTGTGCATGGGTAAGGTTTTTCAAATGTTATAGATAGTGTAGTAGGCATGATTTTAACGGTGCCGTCATGTAGTGCATTCAGCGTGTGCATAATGACCGTCAGTTCTTCTTCTTTGGCGGCTACCTGCCTATATGTGCCGTCCGATAATTCTGCTATTATGGCTATTCTTTTCAGTATCATTTCTGTGAATTTAAGTATGTGAGATATTCTGTTTCGGTGGCGGGTTCTATGCCGAGGTCGTAGCCTAAGTACAGGGAGCAAACATAATCGTGGTCAAGATAAACCTCGTTTTCTGTGAAATCCCACCTGTCTACTTTTACTATTTCCCCATCTTTAATATCTTCCACGTCTGTGCATTTCAGGTACAAGGGCATTTCCTCAGCCTTACGCCGTTCGTGCCATTTAAGGTGGCGGAAAAGGTGGGGGTATTTGTCGTAGAAATCCGTTCCCTGCATTTTGTTGCCCGTAACGTTCCCTGACAGAAACATTGGAGCCTCGGAAAAATCTATTATCTGCCCTACGGTAAACGGGCTATTCGGGTAATCCTCTATCACCTCGTACCTTGGCTGTAGTAGTTGCTCTGTGGTCATTTGCTTAGTTTGTGGTTTTTAAAATGGTAAATCATCTAAGTCTATTTCTTCATTAGGTGCTGGCGGTAAAGGCATCCAGTATATTGGCGGTAGAATTCCCATTTCTTTACCATTGCTCCAGTTCCCATACACACCTATCACCTGAATGTAACTGCCAATGTATCTGCCGTAAATCTTGCAGTAACAAAGCACTTGCATATCAAAAGGCGGGTTCTGCTCACTTGACTTTATCCACCTTATCGGCGGATCTTGTTGCTGCTGCTGTTGCGTGGACTGAGTAACGGCCCCGCAGTCGTATTCATTATAGCAGTCTCGGCCCAGTACCCCGCCGCACCATTTACATGTTCTCATTTTCTGTTATTTTCCCTGTTATAAATTTTCTTCGCAGCCTTTTTATCGGGTGCAAGAATTGTCTTGTCGTGGATTGTGAAGGGGTGTAGCTTGACCACGTTCGGACTACTGCCGCTCACGTCTATGTCGGCGGGGTTGATGGGTGTTGGGCCTGTCTGCATAAGGCTATTACCTATCAACATTTCGGGAACCATTAGTAACGCTCCCATCATTGCTTTGTTTCTCATGTGGTTTGTTGTTTAAGTTGATTTAATGCGTCCTGCCATGCTAATTCAAAGGACTGTAAGGAAAATCCTATTGCGTCACCGTCCCGACCGTCCTGTATGTAAAACAATACACCGCGCTTCTGTGCTACCGCATCCGGCCACACCTGTAGTACTTTTTCTTTGGGGGTCATATGCTCTTGGTTGCATTGGTTAGTGAAATAGTTGCATTGCCTATGTCTAAAATCACGCTCTGGCATAGGCTCCTTATTTGTGACTGCACAATCCATATTTCTCTTTCCGAAACATCAGGCTTTATCTGCCTGATAGTGTCTGTTATCTCAGATATAGCGCGGTCTACCGTCTGCTTTACTTCGTTTTCTGTGCTCATTTTATCTTTGCTTTTTCGCGGGTGAGGAATGGGGTTACTTGCTCAATTTAGCCCTGTATGTTTCGAGCTTCTTTTTTGTTTCCTTTGTTTCATGCTCCATTGCCGAAATGAGGCTACTCACTTGCGCCTTGGTTACTTCACTGTTTTCTTTTAGTGCCACCAAATCGCTGAAAGCCTTTACTGTAGGCTTATCCGTCATTTTGTCCCTGAAATAAAATACCTTGAATGCTTTTTTCATTTTTGTTGGTTTGTTTCTGCAAATATAGGTGTTTATATTTTACCGCGCAAATAATTTATTTTTATTTTTTTCTAAAATAAAGTTGCAAGTATCAGAATTAGCATTACCTTTGCCTTATCAAACCAATGACGGGGCGAGGAAAACATTCAGGGATATGACACGGATAAAAATATTTGCTCAGGAATTATTGGAAGATGTGGAGCGGTCGGTTAACGACTTTATAAAGACAGAAACAGAAAGGACAAAATCAAAAACAGACGGCAATGTGTCCTTTACTGTGGTTAACATACAGATGGTTATTGATCGACAGTTCACCCAAATAATGGTTACTTATTCATATTCACTTTAACTCACCACCCAACATGCAATCACTAGAACAACTATACGCAGACCTCACAGCTACAACAGAGGCGCAGACTAAGCTACTAACGGAGTATGCGGACAGCCTTAAAGCGAACATGACACCTCAGGGTAGAATTGAACTTGCTGAACACATGGTACTAACACTATCCCCTAACGCATTCGGTAAATATCCGGTAAGCCGTGAGGCGTTGAATAGGGCTATTGCGGAGCTGGACAGTCTGGTAGCGGCGCACACCGCCAGCCGCATAACGGGCACCGGCTTCTACAGCAAAGGCAGCAATGACGGCACCGCTGAAAATGATGCAAGGGAAAGAAATTTATCGTTAATGCAGTAAAAAAACATAACATGCTAACCACAAACCAGCGAATCAAGCAGCACGAACGAGCTATAGGATACCTGAGAATGATACGGCAGTGCAGGTATCGCACCGATTCAGCGAAACAATACAGTGCACTCAATTACGCAGATGGCACCATTAATGTGCATTATAAGAAAACGGCCGTACGCTATGAAGAATTAGCCGACTTTATGAAAACCCGATACGATAACATTTTAAAACAGTTACAATGAGCAAGAACTACAGGCTATACGGCAGCCCACTTACAGGTAAAATATATATTGCCCGAACAAGCCCTAAAAACGAAAGCATAATGTTGGACAAAACAGAGGTCCCGTTACACGATTTCTTTAGTGCCATTGCTTCATACATTCGGGTGCATGGAAATGAAAATGAAGTCACAATTACTGCTGACGAAAAACCAATACTAACACTTAAATCATTTCCTGAAAACTTCTAAGCCATGCTAACCACCAACCGCCGAACACTCGAAACGCTCTACAACATACTATACCGCCACGAATACGGCTCACAGGAACTAACGGTAACGATGGCAAAGGCTTATTTAGGGGCTGTGCATTTGGGGTTTAGTAGCGACTGGCACGAACGCCATTTTTGGGCCGCTGTAACCTTGGTAGCCGTATCTGCAACTAAATTCGAGTACCTATTTACTAACCACT
>Ga0247813_10000299_pt1 | contig 54309 bp, 32 predicted proteins | sample UWRJL169409C1_FD_180719 | JGI IMG/M metagenome (GOLD analysis project Ga0247813, IMG submission 180719) | Plant litter microbial communities from Arlington Agricultural Research Station in Wisconsin, United States - UWRJ-L169-409C-1 | ecosystem: Environmental > Terrestrial > Plant litter >... | reverse complement strand
AATCAATCATCTACGTAGAAACCAAGCAATAATCCAAACACAAATTAAAATTCCAAAAACATGAATCAAAAACAAATGCGGTATGTTGTAAACTGTCAGAGCATTAAAAAATCCATTTTGATTAAAGCACTCTTTTTTGTCGCTTTATTTTTTATAGGATCAACAATGAAAGCAGCCAGCGTTAACAGCAGTAAAAGGGTAACCTTAAAAGTTGAAAATGAAACGATAAAGAATGTTTTTCAGAAAATAGAAAAACAAGCTGATGTACATTTTATGTACGAAACCAATCAGGTCAATACCAATCAGAAAATTAGCCTGAAACTGAGTAACGTAACCTTAGAACAGGCATTAGATAAAATATGCAGCAATTTTTTCCTGAAATACGAAATTGTAAGTAACAATATCGTCATCAAAAAAAATCAAAAATTAGCAGATGCAGGACAAGGTAAAATAAGTATTTCAGGAACTGTTTTTGGAGGAGATGACGGAATGCCATTGCCGGGCGTGGGGATAAAAGACAAGAATTCTGACGTAACTGCAACGACAGATTTTGACGGAACTTTCAAGATGGAAATCAATTCATCAGAAGCTGTACTTGTTTTTTCGTACGTAGGTTATATTACGCAGGAAGTAAAAGTAACAAGTTCAGATAAAAACATAAGCGTTAAACTATTAGCCGACATGAAACAGCTTCAGGAAGTTGTGGTTATGGGATATGGTTCGGTAAAAAAGAATGAAGTTTTGGGAGCTGTTGGAACGGTTTCTATGAAAGAAACTTCAAGCAGAACGTACAACAGTGCAGCCGAATTACTACAAGGTACAGTTGCAGGTGTTACGGTAATTAATAATGGTGGAGATCCTACGGCTGAACCAACAATCAACATTCGTGGTATTGGTTCCCTGAATGCCGAAACACCTTTGATCGTGTTGGACGGAATCATCTACAGCGGATCTTTAAACACATTAAACCCAAATGATATTGCATCTATAAGTGTGCTAAAAGATGCGGCTTCGGCAGCAATTTATGGGGCAAGGGCTTCCGGTGGTGTAATTTTAATTACGTCCAAAAAAGGAACTTCTGATCATATTAATGTCAATGTAAATTATCAGGGAGGTTTTCAGAGTGTAGCCAAAAAATTAGATGTGTTGGATGCTGCCGGATATGCCGATGCCATGAACACAGCCAGAGATAATGCCGGTATGCCTAGAATTCCTGCTTTTGATACTGCATTTGAGCCAACAGCAAGAACAACGAAAACAAACTGGATGGATGAAATTTTCCGTACAGGTGAGATTCAGGATTTGTCTATTTCGGTAAACGGAAAAACCGAAAAATCGAATTTCTTTTTGTCAGGAAGTTATAGAAAAAACGAAGGAATTTTATTGAATACTTTCGGGACAAGATATACAGCAAGAGCCAACTCTTCTTTTAAACTGGCGCCCAATTTTACATTAGGAGAAAACATGTCGTATTCCTTAACAGATGGTCAGGCGGCAAATACAAATAGCGGTTATACAGGTGCAATTTTAGCAGCGATTTTTTATCCGCCAAATGCAACCATTTACAGAGAAGACGGTTCAGGACAATTTGGAGGAGTTCCTGAAAAATACATCGGTTCGTACGGCGACGTGATTAATCCGGTGGCCTATTTAAAAAGACTGGACAACAGAAATCCTGTTTCGACTATTTTGATCAATCCTTATGCCGAATGGGAAATTATTTCAGGATTAAAAGTAAAATCAAACTGGGGTTATACCAGAATTCAAAACAACTCAACCGATTTTGCAGTTAAAATTACAGAACCGGGTAAAGTGTTTGATTTTAACAGATTAACCTTAACCAACTCAACAACAACCGATTTGTTAAGTGAACAGACTCTTTCTTACGAAAAATCATTAGGCAAACATAATTTCAAAGCTTTAGCCGGATATACGTACCAACAAACCAAAAGAGATTTTTATACAGTGCAGGGAACAGGTTTTGATAACGAAGATGCCTCTCAGCGTTATTTATTGAATGCTAAATTGGTACAGCAAACAGCTGCCGGATTGTCTGAAGAAATTATTTCTTCTTATGTTGGAAGATTGAATTACGACTTTAATCAAAAATATTTAATATCAGGAATTGTTCGTCGTGACGGAACTTCAAAACTAACATCTGCAAACCGTTGGAAAGTTTATCCTTCTGTTTCTGCAGGTTGGTTGATCTCTGAAGAAGGATTCATGAAAGGCATTAATCCGATAATCAGTACATTAAAATTACGTGGAAGCTGGGGACAAATAGGAAACTTAGGAAACCTTGGACCGTACCAGTTTAGTGTACCATTGACTCAAACACAAGGTCTGATAGGTTCAACTCCGGTAATCAATTACGGATACGCAGAAAGCGAATTATCAAACCCTAATTTAAGATGGGAAAGCTCTGAACAAACCAACGTAGGATTAGATTTCACGATGTTCAATAGCGCTTTGTCAGGATCTCTTGATGCTTATGTAAAAACAAACAAAGACATGTTGGTTCGTGATCAGCTTCCGGGTGTTTCGGGAACTCCGCTGGGGAGAATTGTAAACTCAGGAAATGTAGAAAACAAAGGAATCGAAGCAAGTTTGACGTACCAAAAAACTCGTGGCGATTTTAAATTTGATGTAACAGCAAACGCAGCCTTTTTAAGCAATAAAATTGTTTCGATCAAAGATGATTTAACCTCTCTTGAACCATTGAATTTAAGCCGAGTTCGTAGTTTGCCTTTGGCCAATATTTATCAGGTAGGAAGTCCGGTTGGTGCTTTTTATGGCTATTCTACAGACGGATTGTTCCAAAGTAATGCTGAGGCAAAAGGGTATGTAAATACCAAAGGCGAAGTGTATCAGCCAAATGCTGTTGCGGGAGATATTAAATTTAAAGATGTAAACGGAGACGGTGTCATCAACAACAGCGATCGAGTTGTGTTGGGAAGTCCTTTTCCTAAAACCACTTTTAGTTTAAACATGAACTTTAAATACAAAGGTTTCGATATGAATGTGTTTTTTAGCGGAGCAGCAGGAAATAGCGTTTTTAATGCGGTAAAACATACTGGTTTAAACGGTTCTTTCCCGGGATATAATTTATTGGCCGAGTCTAAAAATGCCTGGTCGCCAACCAATACGAACACTAGTATTCCGGTACTTTCATCAACAGATAACAATAATAACTTTGGCCGAATCTCTGATTTTTATATCGAAGATGCATCTTTCGTAAGATTAAGAAACCTTTCGATTGGTTATACTGTAAAAGACCAATGGCTAAACGGAAAAGCAAAATTGAGATTCTTTATCTCAGGACAAAACCTTTTCACGATCACCAAATATTCAGGAATGGATCCTGAGGTTGGCTTAAACAACTTTGGTATGGACTTAGGAAAATATCCACTTTCCCGTATTTATATGACGGGTGTAAATGCAACTTTTTAAAAAACATAAAACAAATAAAATGAAAAATTTAAGTCTTTTAGTATTGAGTTTTGTGCTTTTACTGGGCGTTACAGCTTGCGAAAGCGAACTTGATCTGGTTCCGCAAGGAGCACCTTCAAGCGGAAATTTCTGGAAAACGCCTGCAGATGCAAAAGCAGGAGTAAACGCGATTTATGCTTTATATTCTGATGATAATATGTACGGTCGCGGATTTTTCTGGCTGAACAATGCAAGTGATGATATTGGTACCAAACCAAGACAAAACGCAGAACGTATCAAAAATTTTATTGTTGATGGTGCAGAATCTGATACCAAAGATATTTGGAGAATTCACTACGAAATCATGAAACGCTGCAACGATGTGATTCGGAACATTCCGAAGATTAATCTAGATGAAAAAACAAAAAACACCATGTTGGGCGAAGCTTATTTCAACCATGCTGTAATGCATTTAGAATTGGCGTATCACTATGGAGACGATCGTGCGGGAATTCCAATTCAGGATCGCGAAAACCCTACCAATGTGTATGTGCCAAGAGCTAAAAATGTAGCTGAAAACTATGCCTATATCGCAGCAGATTTAGTAAAAGCAGCTGAGTTATTGCCTTATTTTAATGAACTAACTCCTGACAATTATGGTCGTGCTCATAAAACAGCAGCCTGGGGATATTTGGTTCGTACGTATTTGTATGCCAAAGACTGGGACAATGCGATTAAGTATGCCAACATGATTGTTGCCAGTGGAAAACACAAATTGCTGGACAATTTTGAAGATGTATTTAAAATCAAAAACAACTGGTCTTCAGAATATATCTGGTCTGTAACTTCAAGTGCCGAAAATACTTCTTTAGGTTCAATTTTCCCTGGAGTTTGTCTGGAAGATAAAGGTTGGGGAGCTTACAACGGTTGGGGAAATTTTTATCCTACCAAAGAATTGTTTGATACCTACGATCCAACAGATAAAAGACGCAGCGCGACTATTTTGCAAAAAGGAGATAAATTCCTGTATTTTGGTGAATTAGTAACTTTTAATGAAGGAAAATATATAGTAAGTTCAAGTAACAGAACCGGATATCAGTTCAATAAATATATGGAGCCGTTTGGTTACCCAAAAACAACTTCTGGCGGAATCGACATTCGTTATGTAAACGCCAACGGAGACAAGCCTTCAACCGCTTTAAACGTACCTCTTTTGCGTTATGCCGATGTGATTTTGATGTTGGCCGAAGCCAAACTAATGAAAGGCCTAAACGCCGATACCGAAATCAATATGATTCGTCACCGTGCAGGTCTGGGCGATCTTTCCGGAGCAACACTAACCGATTTAAAAAGAGAAAGACGTTGCGAACTGGCCGGAGAATGGACAGACCGTCATTTCGATTTAGTACGTTGGGGCGATGCTCAGGCGACGTATGCAAAACCTTTACACCATTATAACGGAACCGTGATTTATCCGGCCCGTAATTTCAACCCGGCCATTCACCATGTTTGGCCAATACCACCAGACGAAATTGCAGTGAGTAAAGGAGCGCTTACGCAAAATAAAGGCTGGTAATTTGTAGTTTCAGTTTATTTGTTTTGTTTTTTCTACGCTGCAAGCTTGTCGGAGCTTGCAGTCGTAAGAAAAAAAACAAATGAATTTTTAAATATAAAAACAGGCCAGTCTTTTTTTTTGGGAAAAGGCTGGTTTGTTTGATTTTTTGCCACAGATTAAAGGATTAAAAATGATTTTACCCGATGAAACTATACAAAGAATCTCCTCATAGTTTGTCATATCGACCGAAGGGAGAAATCACACTAGAAGTACACAAAGAAAATCGCCAATCTTTGTCGAGTCCCGTGTGTGATTTCTCCCTTCGGTCGAAATGACAAACTAAACGAGTTATGTGCATTTAAACAAGTCTCAGAGAGACGTCATATTTATAGAAATTTAATCTGATACAAAGAATTTGAACCCCATCGGGGTGACATATATATCGCTCCTCAGGAGCTCTAAAGGGGGAATCAATAATTGCTATAAATATTATGCTCCAATGGAGCTTTAAAAATCAAATAACATAAAATGAGAAAAAAACTTTGCGCCTTTGCGTCTTTGCGCGATTAAAACTCACAAAGGGTAGCAATTCTCATTGCGGAGTTACTTGCGAAGATTTCTCGTTCCTCGAAATGACAAACTAAACGAGCTATGTGCATTGAAACAAGTGAAACGCCTTTATTACACGCCCCAAAAAACTATGTTCCTATGTGTTTAAATTAACCTCAACCAGAATAAAAAAAATCTCCAAAAACTTTTTAAAAAAAAACAAACCCAATTTTTGCAATGAAAAAAATAATCACCCTTTTTTGCCTCCAATTCTTTGTGTTTGCACAAGCGCAGGAATACAGTTCATCCAACATTCATTCGCATAATGATTATGCGGGTAAACTTCCTTTTTACGAAGCTTATTCTAATGAAACTGGCGTTATCGAAGCCGATGTTTTTATCGTAAATAATGAACTTTTTGTAGCGCATACCTCAAAAGAAATTAACGCACAAAATACCCTTAAAAGTCAATATCTGGATCCGCTTTCTAATAAATTAAAAAGTCTTGGCGGAAAAGCATACCCAAGTAATAAGTCTTTAATTTTAATGATTGACATCAAAACAGAAGCCGATGCAACTTTAAAATTAATTGCCCAACAATTGAAAACCTACCCTGATTTAATTTCGAACAAAAATCTAAAAGTCGTAATTTCAGGAAACCGACCTTCTCCAACAAACTGGAAAGACTATCCTGATTTTATTTATTTTGACGGAAGATTAAATGAAAATTATACTCCGGAACAATTGTCGCGCGTCGAAATGATCAGCGAAGATTTAAAAGAAATCACCATCTGGAACGGGAAAGGTGTAATGACTCAGGCCGATACTGAAAAAGTGCAAGCCATCATTAAAAAAGTGCACGATCAGAACAAAAAAATCAGATTCTGGGCCACGCAGGATAATGTAAATACCTGGATGACTTTGATGAACCTAAAAGTTGATTTTATTGGTACCGATAATGTTCCGGAACTGACACATTTCATTAATAATATCAAATCGACATTTTACCAAAATACCGAATTTCATCAGGCGTATGTTCCTAAAAACACTTCGGCTTTCGCCAAAAAGAAACCCAAAAATGTTATTCTTTTAATTGGTGACGGAATGGGTCTAACGCAGATTTATTCAGGTTACACGGCGAATAAAGGGCAACTGAGTTTGTTTAATATTCCAACTCAGGGATTTTCGATCACCAAATCTTCAGACAGTTACATTACCGATTCGGCTGCGGGAGCAACGGCAATGGCAACGGGACATAAAAGCAATAATCGTTTTATAAGCGTCGATGAAAACGGAAAACCATTAGAATTAATCACCCAACAATTGGCAAAGAAAAACTATAAAACGGCCATTATTTCAGCCGGAAATATTACTGATGCCACTCCTGCATGTTTTTATGCACATCAACCCGAGAGAAGTTACAGCCAGCCAATTGCCGAAGATTTTTTATCGAATCCGTCAGATATTTTGATAGGAGGAGGGCCAAAAGAATTTACATCGCGAAAAGATGGTAAGGATTTGTCAAAATTATTGATCGAAAAAGGCTATACTTTTTCGGATAAATTCAGCTCTTTGGATACCATCAAAAATTTCAAATTTATTGTTTTGGATGACGCTTCGGTAGTGTCTATGAAAAACGGAAGAGGAGATTTTTTATCTAAATCTTTAGCCAAAGCAACCTCAACTTTTGCCAAAACAAAAAATCCGTTTTTTATCATGGCCGAAGGCGCACAAATCGATTACGGCGGACACCAGAATAACGTAGAATATGTGGTTCGTGAAATGCTCGATTTTGATAAAGTCATAGGACAGGCAATGGAATTTGTAGACAAAAATCCGGAAACATTATTAATCGTTACGGCAGATCACGAAACGGGCGGACTTTCCTTAATTGACGGAAGTATCGAAAAAGGATATGTACACGGAAGTTTTAGTACCAATGATCATACGGCAGTTCCAGTTCCGGTTTTTGCTTACGGTCCGGGCGCTCAAAATTTTACGGGCGTTTACCAAAATACTGAAATTTATACAAAGATTATGGAGGTTTTATCTAAAAAATAGTATTCGTTTTGTTTTAAAAATTTTAAGAGACGGTTTAATAAACTGTCTCTTTTTTTTTATAAATAAATGAATCTTCAAAAAAAGTAAAGAAATAAAGAAAGCTATTGTTTTTTAAATGTTTTGTAGTCAGTGTTTTATATTCTCGGTCTGAAATTCTAATGTTCCTTTAATGTGGCAGCGAAAATTTAGATTTAAATTGCGCGATTATTGTTTTTTTTAGAGAAAGAACCTTGAATCTGGGTTTGTTTTCAGGAGAAAATAAACTGAATCAAGAGTTCTTTTTTATACTAATATTAAAATAAATGCTGAACAAAATTAAAAATAGTCTTTTCTGTAAATGCCTTCAGGCGTTGCTAATCGGCTATTTTTTAATGAGCAGTATCAATTTGTCTACTAATTTTAGCCAAATTATAAATGATAATGCCGAGGTAAATTCGGTAAAAGGAATGACTTGCAATTTCCTGAAAAAAATATTCAAATGCGACGGAATTCCTGAAGAAGTAGATGACTATAAAACTAAAGAGGCTAAAACCACTAAGCTTGCAAAAGGCATTGTTTTATTAGAATATCTGATTCCGCTTGATGCATCTCTGGCGGGTTTGTATTTCCAAAATAGACCTAAAAGAAAAAATTACATAGACAATCCCCTTTTTTTATTCGCTTTTCACGGCAAGATCTATTTACCTCCACCCCAGAGAATTGTGTAAATATTTCACTTTTTTTTTGTAGATTTAAATGAAAATCTCTCATCCTTAATACGGTATTTACCGTATGTTAATGTCTATCTATTAATCTTGTATTTATATATAAATTCATGACACCATTAAAACGTTTTTATAATTTACTCGCACTTGATAAGCGCGACGTTTATCAAATTATATTTTACGCCGCTTTTGCGGGTCTCGTAAATCTTTCCCTGCCTTTAGGAATTCAGGCCATTATCAATTTTATTCAAAGCGGGCAGTTAAGTGTTTCGTGGGTTGTGCTTGTTTTTTTGGTCACCGTTGGAGTTGGTTTTGGCGGAGTTTTGATCATTTTGCAGCTGCGAATTGTCGAAAATCTTCAGCAAAGAATTTTTGTGCGATCTTCATTTGAATTTGCTTACAGAATGCCTTTAATTAAATTCAAAGAAATGTATTCTGAATATGCACCCGAAAAAGCCAACCGTTTTTTTGATACGCTGATGGTGCAAAAAGGAACGGCAAAACTTTTACTTGATTTTTGTGCCGCTTTTCTGCAGGTAGGTTTTGGTATTATATTATTGGTTTTGTACCATTCCTTTTTTACCGTAATTGGTCTTTTGTTTATCGTTATTCTATATGTCATTTTTAAATTTTCGTATAAAGATGGTTTAGAAACCAGCCTGAATGAATCTAAGTTTAAATATAAAGTAGCAGCCTGGATTCAGGAAATTGCGCGCAATCGTGAAAGTTTTAGAAGAAAAGGCGGTTTCGAATATGCATTAAACAGAAACGACGGTTATGTGAGCGAGTATATCAATTATCGCGAAAAGCATTTTCAGGTCATGAAAAAACAATACATTCAGCTTACTATTTTTAAAGTGATTGTTACGGCTGCCCTTTTGTCGATTGGTGGTTTTCTGGTAATTCACCATCAAATGAATATCGGGCAGTTTGTGGCAGCTGAAATTGTGATTGTATTGCTGATCAATTCAGTAGAAAAAATAATCTTTGGGCTGGAATCTTTTTATGATGTACTGACTTCTGTCGAAAAAATTGGTCAGGTTACTGATATGGAGATTTCGGGCATTCCGCAAACCTCAGCTGTAAGCGATACCGGCATCAATATCGAAACCGAAAGTGTTGCTTATAACTATCCGGATCACAACAAAAAATCCCTTAAAAATATCAACCTGAAAATATCTCAGGGAGAAAAGATCATTTTAAGAGGAACAAATGGTGCAGGAAAAAGTACTTTATTACGCTTGCTTTCCGGTTTACTGGAACCCGAAAGCGGTACAATGTACATCACAGATAATTATATGAACCGACTTGACGAAAATACTTATAGAGCTCAGGCGGGTACATTTTTGCAAGGCGACACGCTTTTTGCCGGAACCATTAGAGAGAATATTCTTTTTGGTAACGAAACCATTAATAATGATGAGCTAAAATGGGCGCTGGACAATGTTTGTCTTACACCTTACATTAAAACTTTTCCTAACGGACTTGAGAATCAGATTCATCCGGGCGGACGTGAACTTTCGGCTTCAGATGTTCAAAAAATTCTTTTGGCGCGAAGCATTGTAAACAAACCTAATATATTATTCCTCGAAGATCCCGTTGATAAAATGGACGAATTGACTTCGGGTAAAATAGTTGATTTTTTACTTTCTGAAGAAAATAACTGGACGGTAATTTTAACTTCTAAAAATGATATTTGGAAGAATAAATGCGACCGTATGATCACGATTGATGATGGAAAAATTATTAACGACATAAAGCTTTAATCATGCTCAATTTATCTAAAGATAATAACGTACTTATTACTCCCGGAAAATACGTTTCGATAACCAGCGTTGCCCGCAGACCCCATTATAAAATTTTAAACAGAGTCATCGTAGGTTTTTTATTGTTCGCATTAGGTTGTCTTTTCCTTCCCTGGACACAAAACATTTCAGGAAGCGGATCAGTCACGACATTAAAACCGGACCAAAGACCACAAACCGTTCACAATGCCATTGCCGGAAGAGTAGAGAAGTGGTTTGTAAAAGAAGGCGATTTTGTAAAAAAAGGTGATACCATTCTTTTTATTTCAGAAACCAAAGAAGATTACCTGGATCCAAATTTGGTAGGCAACACCAAAGATCAGGTCGATGCTAAAAAAATGGCTGTAGAATCTTATGGCGATAAAGTGACTTCACTGAACGATCAGGCAAAATCGCTTAATACTGAAAGAGAATTAAAACTGCAACAGGCACAAAATAAAATAAAGCAGTCCCTGCTGAAAATAAAAAGTGACAGCATGGATCTTGAAGCTGTAAAAACACAGTTAAGAATCGCTCAGACACAGTTTAATCGTTCTACGGCCCTTAATAAAGAAGGTCTAAAACCAATGACCGATGTAGAGCAAAAGCGACTAAAACTACAGGAATCTGAAGCGTATATTATTACGCAGCAAAATAAATTGTTAAGCAGTAAAAATGAGCTTATAAATGCCAGAGTCGAGATTAATAGAATTGGAGCTGAATATGCTGAAAAAATTTCGAAATCAAGAAGTGATAAGTTTACCGCTTTAAGTACACAATATGATACAGAAGCTCAGGTAAATAAGCTGGAGAATCAATATGCAAATTATAGCATAAGAAACGGAATGTACTATATTACAGCGCCTCAAAGCGGCTATGTAAACCGCGCATTATTAACCGGTCTTGGAGAAACCATAAAAGAGGGAACCCCAATCGTCAGTATCATGCCTGCAACTTATGATATAGCGGTCGAAACGTATGTAGACCCTATCGATCTTCCGTTGGTACATCGTGGTGCAGACGTACGCGTTTGGTTTGACGGATGGCCTAGAATTGTATTCTCAGGATGGCCTGGATTGTCTTACGGAACCTTTGGAGGCAAAATTGTGGCCATAGAAAACTTTATAAGCGCCAACGGAAAATACAGAGTATTAATTGCTCCAGATGGTAATAAAGAAGAGAAATGGCCCAAAGAGCTAAGTATAGGTGCCGGAGCACAAAGTATAGCTTTGTTAGAAACCGTTTCGGTATGGTATGAAATATGGCGTAACCTAAATGGTTTTCCGCCAAATTATTATAAGTCAGATGAAAAAGCAGCAAATGGAAAGGAAAAGAAATAAGAGGAGAACCGCTGTAAAACTGTTTTCTTTTTTATTCTTATTGGGCATTGTTACAGGTTACAGTCAGGATTTTAATAAAGAAGAATTAAGTTATAGCGAGTTTTTAGGATACGTAAAAAAATACCATCCATTGGTCAAACAAGCCAACCTTGAAGTAAGCACCGCCCAGGCAATGCTTATGGTGGCACGCGGCGGATTTGATCCAAAGATTGAAGTAGATTACAATAAAAAAGAATTTAAAGGAACCGAATATTATTCGTTACTCAACAGCAGTTTTAAAATCCCAACCTGGTACGGTGTCGAAATCAAAGCTGGTTTTGATGATACAGACGGACAATATTACAATCCGCAAAACCGTACGCCCGAAGCCGGATTAACCTCATTAGGAATTAGCGTAGCTTTAGGTCAGGGAATGTTTATCAACCAGCGAATGGCAGATGTTCGCGAAGGAAAATTGCAGTTAAAACTAAGCGATGCACAGAGAAAACTTAGGGCAATCGAGGTTTTGTACAAAGCCAGTGAAGCGTATTTTGAATGGAGAAAAAGTTATAACGAAGCCGAACTTTATAAAAGTTATCTGGGTTTTGCCAGTACTCGTTTTAATGGTGTAAAAAAGCTGATTGAGCTTGGAGATTCTCCTGCGATAGACAGTGTCGAAGCAGGAATTACGGTACGAAACAGAGAACTGAATGTTGAAAACGGAAATCTGAAACTGGCCAAAGCCAAGCTGAATCTGTCTAATTATTTATGGATCGAAAGTGTTCCTGTCGAGTTAGAAGATAATGTAAAACCGGAACAAAATTTAATTCAGACGCTTGAGGGCACCTTGAATACCTCAGCAATGATGGTAAATTCAGAAACCTTTGAAGCGCATCCTAAAATTCAGGCTCTGGAAACTAAAATGTCGATGCTCGAAATCAACAGACAGCTCAAAGCAAATTCATTATTGCCAAAACTGAATGTGGGTTACAATTATATTTCTGAACCTTCTTATTTTAATTCTTTTAATGCTGATGATTATAAGTTTAATATCGATTTTAGTATTCCAATTTTTCTGCGAAAAGAACGCGGAGGACTTAAACTTGCGAAACTTAAAATTCAGGATTTAAAGTTTGATATCGATCAGCAAAGACTTGAACTTAAAAATAAAATCAAAGCGCAGCAAACCGAAATTGCTTCATTAAAAAGGCAAAAAAACGTTATTGACAATCTGGTCAAAGATTACGTGACCATGCTCAACTCAGAGGAGAAACTGTTTTCCTTTGGCGAAAGCTCGATCTTTCTGATCAATTCGCGTGAAAATAATCTGGTGAGTGCAAAACTATCTCAAATTAGTATCGAAAATCAGTTTTATATTTCAAATGCTGAGTTGTATAAAATACTGGCAAATCCCGATTGATTGTAATGCTTAAGAATTTAGTTATATTTAATTGTTGACTGAAAAAACCTGTGAAATTTATATTTGCAGGTTTTTTCTATTTTAAGATGTTTGTTATTTAAGGTTCTTAATTAGCCGATTTTAAATTGTCGCCATCTTTATCGTGAAGCCTTCTGAAAACTAATCCGGAAAGAATAGTCAGAAAACCTACGACAAGAAATGTATATCGAAATGCATTGTGAATTTCATTATGAATAAGTTTTATATCACCCTGAAAAATTTTAAGGACTAAAAGTCCAAAGGCAATTCCAAAACCAATGGCCAATTGCTGATTGACAGAAACTAAGGAGTTGCCACTACTGGTATGATAAACCCTTAAATCGGCAATAGAAATAGAATTCATAGAAGTAAACTGTATGGAGTTGAAGAAACCCAACACCGAAATAATAGGAACATACCAATAAAAAGAAGTATGAATAGACGGAATGGCCAATGCACAAATTAAAACACCAATAATAAAAGTATTCACCATTAATGTTTTTCTATAACCGTAAGTATTTAGAATTCTAATAACAGCCGATTTTCCAAACATTGCAGTAAGGGCCATTGGTGCTACAATCCATCCTGAAGTTACCGCCGACTGTCCGTAAGCAATTTGAATCATCATTGGCAATAATAAAGGAATCGAACTAAAACCCAGACGAGTTGCCAGATTGCCCACTATACCAACCCTAAAAGTTCTTACCTTAAATAAATTCAAAGGAAAAAGCGGATTGTTGTCTGTAACAGCATGGCGATAGTACCAATACAACATTAAAAATCCGGACAGTAACACCATTAAAACCGGTGTCAGACGAACAGTATTGCCAAATAATTCTAAAGAGACAGACAATAATAGCGAAGCCGCTGCAAAAATTAAAAAGCCTTTTAAATCAAAATCGATTATAGGAGATTTGTAATCAGGCATGTATTTTAAACTTAAAAGAATACCAATAATCCCAAACGGAATATTGATCAGGAAAATCCAGTGCCAGGACAGATAATCAACCATATATCCGCCCACCAAAGGACCTAACACGGGACCAATCAGGGCAGGGATAATGGCAAAATTCATTGCCTTCAATAATTCTTTTTTAGGAAATGTTCTAATAAGGGCCAGCTTGCCAACAGGAGTCATCAAACTGCCTCCGATACCCTGAATGACACGGGAAAAAATAAGATGATTTAAATTCTGCGAAAGCGAACAAAATAAAGATCCAATGCTAAATAATAATAAAGCAAAAATAAAGACTTTCTTAGTTCCAAATTTATCAGATAAAAAACCGCTAACCGGCATGAAAAGCGCAAGAGTCAATACGTAACTAATAATAGCATTTTGCATATCAAGCGGCGACTCGTTTAAATCTTTGGCAATAGCTGTTATCGAGGTATTTAGAATGGTAGAATCGAGCATTTGCATAAAGATCGAAGTCGCCAAAATAATGGGTAGTATTTTTTTGGTGGTTTCAATGTTTAGTTCTGCAGGGTTTGCGTTCATATTTTTAAAACTTTTTCTTTATTTAAAATTTAAATCTGGATACTTAAAATTTTATAACCTGTTATAAAATCATACTAGCTAATTGTTTAAAAACATGGTCCCGATAGCTATCGGGATTGTTTACTTAAAAAAAGGCGTTTCACTTAGTTAAAAATACATCCCGATAGCTATCGGGACTATGTGAAAGAAATCAGTTTCTTTTTGTCTCCTTTTTGGTACACATAAAATCTATGTTTCTATGTGTTTAAATTTTTTCACGCAGATCTCGCAGATCTTGTTTAAAATTTAATCCTTAGCATAAAAAAATCTCCTAAATCTGCGAGAAAAATAATCTATGTCTTAAATGAAATTTCCATATTAAATCAGGTAAATAAAAGTTATAGAAATTTACTTTTAAAAACCATTAACTTTTCTCTCGTCATTTCGTTTATGGCATATGAAATTCCGCCCATACCAATTCCTGAAGAATCCCTTCCTCCAAATGGCATCCAATCGACTCTAAATGCCGTATGATCATTAACCATAACAGCAGTAGCATTTAGTTTTTTAACGGTATCCAAAGCAATATCTAAATTTTTTGTAAAAACGGCTGCCTGAAAATGAACATCGAGTGCATTGGCTCTTTTTATGGCTTCATCGCGGTCTGTAAAAGAATAAATGCAAACAACAGGACCAAAGATTTCGGTAGTAGAAACTTTCGAATCCTCTGACGGATTAAACAAAACGGTAGGCTCAAAGAAAGTATCAGAAATCCTTTTTCCGCCTGTGATTAATTTAGCACCTTTTTTAATGGCTTCATTCACCCATTCCTCGACGCGATCGACTTCTTTGGGCGTGATAAGCGGCCCTACATCTGTTTTTTTATCTAACGGATTTCCTGTAACCAGTTTATTGGTTGCAGCTGCAAACTCCTCGATAAAATGATCACAAATACCTTCATTTACATAAACTCTCTGAACCGAAACACAAACTTGTCCCGCATGATAAAAACCACCTTTTACGAGATCAGGAATCATTTCCTTAAAATCAGCATCACTTTCAACAATGACAGGCGCGGCGCCACCATGTTCCAAAGCACATCTTGTACCTGGTGATAGTTTACTTTTTAAATACCAGCCTACTTTGGCTGAACCGATAAAAGAGAAAAAATTAACTCTCGGGTCTGTCACCAGTAATTCGGCAACTTCATTATCGCATAAAATAATCTGAAGCCAGCCAGCTGGTAATCCTGCTTCTTTCAAAATATCGGCAAGAGCCAAACCCGATAATGGTGTTGCAGTTGCGGGTTTAAAAATTACGGGACAACCGGCAGCAATAGCCGTTACGATTTGGTGACCCGCTAAATTTAACGGATGATTAAAAGCACTAACAGCCACCACAATCCCGATAGGTTCTTTTGAGGTAAAAGCAATCCTGTTTAAAGAAGCTTCGGTAAGACCCATTGGAATTTGTTCTCCTTTTATTTGAGAAATGTGTTCTGCTGCTAATTTTACGCTTTTGATGGCTCGAAGTACTTCAGCTCTGGAATCCTGATATGGTTTTCCGCCTTCATTTATAGCAGTAACCAATAATTCCTCAATTTTGTCATTCATTATCGAAGCTGTTTTTTCCAGTATTTCAATTCTCTTATAAGCGGGAATCCAATTCGAGTGATCTGTAAATAAATTTTGGGCGGTAGTAAGCATACTCTCAATATCATTTTTACTTATAAGGGGTAATTCTTTAATAAAACTTTGATCGTATGGAGATGTGATTTTTGCAGTCATTTTCATAATGTCTTTTATTTTAAATCAGGGTAAAAAAGTAATTCCTGATATCTTTTTTGCTATTGTATTTAATCTAAAGTTAATTAAATTAATCCTCATAACAGGCAAAATGCTTAAAATAGATCTCCTAATTTCGTTTTAGATGAGTCCTTTTATTTAGAATATAAAGATGATAATAGTTCTTGCTGATGAAAAAAGAAGCTCTGTATCTGGATGATACAAATTTATTAACTTTGAGTTTCTAACTACAACCAATTATAAGGATGGAAAAAATAGAGCACATCAATTACATCAAATCTCCCATTGCAGAAGTTTATAAAACACTAACAACACAGGAAGGTCTTGGCGCTGTCTGGACAACAGAATTGATTGTAAAGCCGGAAGTGGGTTTTATCAATGAGTTTGATTTTGATGATAATTATGATACAAAAATGAAAGTGGTCGAACTGTCTCCCAATAAAAGAATCCTATGGGAATGCGTGGCCTCTGATCCGGAATGGATTGGTACCAAAATTTCATTTGACATGACAGAAAAAAACGGAGTTACATCTGTTGTTCTCAAACATTTGGACTGGCGCGAACTGACCGAGTTTTACCAGTGGTGCAATTATAATTGGGCCATGTTTCTGTTAAGTCTTAAAAGTTATTGCGAAGATGGGGAAGGAACGCCATACCAAAAGCGAAAGTTTTAGTGGTGTTCTGCAAAAAGAAAATGCAATATTGATTATATTATTAAAGCTTCATCAGTAAAATAGGGACATTTTTTTCTGATTAAATATATATCACCCCGCTGGGGTTTCTCTCCACGTGGCATAATAAAGTTTCTATAAATATCCCGTCCCACTGGGCAATGTTATTAAATTAGATTGTGTTCCATCGGAACACCTCATCGGTAGAAAAAAAATGCATCGTGAGAAACATCGTCCCATTGGGACGTTTGAGAAATTGTATATGTTTTTACCAATTATTATCTATAAAATCAAACGTTCCTACGGAACGTGAAAAAATGCCGTATTTATTGGGCTACCATTGAAATGTTCCGATGGAACAAAAACAAAGTGATATAATATTGTCCTTAACAAATTGTCCCATTTGATTTTTTCTTAACTTAATCAAATTGGCACTATTCCTTCAGTGAATCAAGCTCCATCGGAGCGTCATATTTATAGTAATATATAAGTCCCTGACACTATAGCTCCATCGGAGCGATATACAATTTCCTTCTGATTAATGACGTGCTATTCTTAATGAGCTTTTTTTTATTGTATTACATTCAAATCTCTAAAAACAGATTTCGTGATTTCTTTTCGGCAATTGCCAAAATTAGAAGCGTTTAGTTTCCTGTCTTGCAAAAGGCGTGTGGCAAAAAAGTAAGCTCCGTTTTTATTTTCGATGTAACCCACCCACCAGCCGGTATTGATGTCGTTTTCTCTGGTCCAGCCAGTTTTGGAGTGAATGGTATAATCATCGTTTTGTTCGGTTATCATTACTTTTTTTACGATATGTATGTTACGCTTAGAGAAAGGCAATTTTTCTTCGTAGAGTTTTTTAAGGAACTCCACCTGATTGATAGGTGAAATTCCGAAGGCTCCAAAATTCCAAAAATCGGGATCAGTTTGCGAAAGGTTTATGTTTCCGTAATGACAAAGCGTTAAATATTTTTTGTAATTGTCCTTTCCAATTTTCTTTGCCAATTCAATAAAAGCCCATCCTGCCGAAACTTCAAAAGCTTCTTTTACGGTTATGTCGTGATAGATATTGGGGCGATAATCGTATTTTAGAGTATCGGTACTTCCCGGCCATTTTACGATGTCATTCTCGCTTGCAATGGTTTTTGTTTCAAGGGCAATCAGTAAGTTGATAATTTTGAATGTTGAAGCAGGCAATGTTTCTTTTCTTGTAGCAACAGTGTCAGACAAAATCCAGGTATGATTTTTATTGTCATAAATCGCAATAGCGCCTTCGACATTACATTCATCAAAATATTTTTTAAAATCCTGACGCACCAAAACCTCATCATTTTTTGATGTAAAATGATTGTCTTTTCTTTTTGTTGAACAGGAAAAAAGAAGTGCGATAAAGAGAATTCCAAAAACATACCGTGTCGATTTCATATTGATGCTTTAAAATATTAGTCGGATTTTAGAAAAAGTTTTTCGCCACGAATTTCACGAATTTTCACTAATTAAAATATTCAAATGGATATTAATTATTATGCGCAATTAACATAAAAAATTCGTGCTCATTCGTGGAATTCGTGGCGAAAAAAAACTTGTAAAGTCTTTTTTAAACTTTAAAAATCAATTTCTTTTTATAGAAAATCCATAATATAAAAGACCAAAAAACAGCATATATAAGTGCATAAGCCAACGAAGCATTCAACGGATTTTCGAACCAGGTTGCAATTCCGTATTTGTAAATCGACGTTTGAAGACTAATTTCTTCTGAAGCTATTTCCGGACTTTGTACCTTAATTGCACTCAACGCTCTCGGAATAATTCCTGAAAAGAAAAACACAATCATAGGATTTACGCCCCAGATTAAAAATAGTTTTGTCCATTTTGTATAGTTTGCAACATCTATTATATAATATAAAAGAGTTAAACAGATTGTAGCAATTCCGGCCGTGTATAAAACATACGAACTTGTCCAAAGCGATTTGTTGATTGGGAAGAAAGTGTTCCAGAGTAAACCCAAAGCGACCAAAACAATTCCTGCAATAGCTAGTTTTTTTACAATTTCGATTTTGGTGATTTGCATGTTTAGTATTTGACCAATAAACATTCCCATGATTCCTGTACCAATGGCTGGTAAAGTGCTCAAAATTCCTTCAGGATCCCAGGTTTTACTAGAAGCCCATAAATGTCCGTTTAAAAGCAAATTGTCTAACCACGCAGCCAGATTAGTTCCTTTGTCGAAATTGGCGGGGCCGAATCCCGGAACCGGAATAAAAGCCATCAAAATCCAGTAAATCAATAAAATCGAAGCGGCAACGATAAGTTGTGTTTTCAGGTTTGTTTTTAAATATAAAATAGAAGTAAAGAAATATACAATTCCTATTCGTTGCAGAACGCCAGGAATTCTTACGTCTTCAAAAGCTTCGATTCCGCTGTAGGCTAAGGATATTAGTATGGCAAAAATCCCTACTGCGAGATAGGTTTTAACTTTTAAAGTAAAGTTGCCTAAAAGAGCATAAGCTACTGCAAAAGTGATTAATAATCTCAGGAGTAATAACGGAATTCCTTCTAAACCAAATAATTCGAATCGGCTGAAAAAAGCGAGAAAAAATCCTAAACAGAAGATTCGTAACGAACGAACCATAATTTTATTAAAAATCGCCAAATCAAAATGTTTCGTTGGCATTGCAAACGGAATCGCGGTTCCCATTATAAAAACGAAAAAAGGAAATACTAAATCGGTAGGAGTACATCCGTGCCATTCGGCGTGTTCTAAAGGCGGATAAATAGAGGCCCAGCTTCCCGGATTGTTGACAATGGTCATCAATAAAATGGTAAATCCTCTAAATACATCCAGTGAAATTAAACGTTCTTTTGTCATTGGTTGGGTTATTTTTTTGGTTTCGTTAGTTATCTAAAAAAAAGAGAAAATTTAGGATTGTTTTTTTTAATTTGGAAAAGAAATTTTACCCATCGATACGGATGGAATTCTTTTTCGTGGTCCAAAATCAGAAGTGCCTCCGGAAACGGTTTCATTGGCTAAAATGGCAAATAATATGGCTTCTTTTGCATCGCCTGAAATGCCTAAAACATCAGTATTTTCAAAATTACAAGGCAATAATTCTTTTAGCCATCCCACTAATAATGGGTTGTGCGCACCACCGCCCGACATATAAACGGTGAAAGTTTCAGGAGAATAGATTGTATTGTTTATGGCTGAATGTATAGCTTCTGCAATTGTTTCTGCGCTGAATCGGGTTAATGTTGCCAATAAGTCTTCGATAGTAATATTTTGGGTATTGCTTTGGGTTTGCGCTTTTCGAACATAGTCAATACTAAAAAGTTCCGGACCTGTAGTTTTTGGGAACGGTTTAGCAAAGAATTCATCTCCTTTTAAAGCTTTTAAAAGAGGAGAATTGACATGGCCTTTTTTCGCAATTTCGGCATCTTTATCATACGATTTCTCAGGAAAATGAAGTCGGGTAAAGGCATCAATTAAGGTATTTCCTGTTCCTGTATCGGTAACAAAAACTTCTTCGGGATTATGACTTGAGGGCAAATAAGTAAAATTAGCTATTCCGCCCATATTGAGCATAATGCGGTTTTCATCTTTTTTGCTAAATAAAAAATAATCTCCGTAAACGGCCAATGGCGCTCCTTCGCCGCCTGCTGCAAGATGTTTTTGCCTAAAATCAGAAATGGTTATAATGCCGGTTTTTACAGCAATATGATCTCCGTCGCCAATTTGCAAAGTACCGTTTGGAAATTTTTCCTGCTGATGCAAAATCTTCGGAGCATGAAAAACAGTTTGTCCGTGTGAGGCTACCAAATCAATTTTTTCAGCCGGAATTTTCCAATGGTTCAAACGATCCAGAATAATATTAGCATGAAGAATCCCAATCCATTCATTCAATAAAACCAAATTCTGAAAATCTATTGTTGGTTTGGCAAATACGTTTCTGATTTCGGTTTTTACTTCTTTAGAATAATCAACGGTGTCAAATTGAATTAATTGCACTTCCGTAGTGTCGCCTGAACCTGAAATTTCGCATAAAGCCACATCCAGACCATCTAATGAAGTACCAGACATTAATCCGATAATAGTTCGGGAGGATTTTTGGGCAATTTTATAGAGTGATTCCAGATTTGCATTCATAACATTGTTTTTTTTTAAATAAAATTATTTTTCGTTGTGTATAATTATTTTAAACACATAGAAACATAGATTTTAGAACTCAAAATAGGCGTTTCACTTGTTTAAAATACACATATCCAGCTATGCGAAAGAAATGTATTTCTTTTTTGAATTCTTTTTAATAACAGAAAAATATGTTTCTATGTGTTTAAAAAATGCCAACTTATAAGCCAACTCGTATTTTTTTATTTTATAATAGCTTCCTGAATAATTTGCTGAATTTCTTCTCTAATTTTTCCTTTGGCTAATTTATTCTCATCTCCGTTCGTTCCGGGATAGGTTCTGTTGGATAAAAATACATAAACAATTTCTGTTTCAGGATCGACCCAGGCGATGTTTCCTGTAAATCCGGTATGACCAAAACTGGAGGGAGATACACAAGCACAGGTTGGTCCGTCTTTACCAATTCGTTTATCAAAACCTAAACCTCTCTGAACGCCCTGATTGGCATAATAACAAGTATTAAATGCATCAAATGTTTGTGGAGAGAAATATTCTTTATTACCGTAATTTCCTTTTTGCAAATAAAGCTGCATCATTTTGGCAACATCCATGGCGTTAGAAAAAATTCCTGCATGACCGGCAACTCCGCCTTCCATTGCTGCTGCCATATCGTGTACATAACCCTGAATAACCTGATGTCTGAAATATGTATCAATTTCGGTAGGGGCAATGTTGCTTTTGTCGAATTTGTCTAACGGATTGTAAAGCGTATTGTTCATTCCGAGTGTGCTGTAAAAATTCTGTTTACTCAGATCTTCCAGTTTTTTATGCGTTTTTCTTTCCAGATATTCTTTTAAAATGATAAAAGTAAAATCGCTGTATTTGTATTCTTTTTTAAGCGATACCGGACTATCGGCAATGATTTTCATGATCGTATCGTGATAATCATTTCGAATATAAAGGTTGTCTGCCACTTTTGTGGTAAAACCAGTTTCGGCTATTTTTCGATAGTATTTTTCAGAAGGATTATTATTGCTGTCTAATGTTGCTTTGTAAAACGGAATCCAGGCCTGAAGTCCGGCATAATGAGTTAATAAATCCTTGAAAATGATATTTTCTTTGTTTGTTTTGGCAAAAAACGGCACCATATCTTTCAATTTGGTATCGAGATTCACTTTTTCTTTATCATACAATTGCATCACGTTGGGCAATGTAGATATCATTTTCGAAATCGAAGCGACATCATATAAATCGGTGTTGGTTACTTTTTTTCCGTTCTCATAAGTTTGATTTCCGTATGATTTCTGAAAAATTACACTTCCTTTTCTGGCCACCAAAACCTGCATTCCCGGCGCCATTTTGCCGTCAATTGCTTTTTGCGCCACCGCATCGATTTTTGATAGAATGGCGGGATTCATATTCACATTTTCCGGAGCGGTAAAAGCGAGACGATTCAATTTTTCGGTCGTTAATCCGTCATTTACTTTGAATGAAGTATTGATGGATACCGCCAGTTTTCCTTTGGCTGCAATAGCACCAAAAAGTAATTCGGCAGAAACGACCTGACTGATATCTGAATTTTGGTACGAAACCACTAAGCCTTCAATATCATCAAAATCAGAAATGGACAATAGCGAATATGGTTTGGCAAAAATGTCGAGAATTACGTCGTTGTGTTTCGCAATTTCTTTTAGCCAAAGCATTTCTGTTAATGTAAATTCTTGTTTTTCCCAAGGTTTATTTACTTTATGAAAGCTGATAATTACCTTGTCAAATTTTCTCAATTCCTTATTCAGGCTGTCAAGATTGGTGTCTTTAACTTCTGTTATTTCGGTATATTTTTTTAATGTAGAAACAAAAGTACTGTTCGTATCATCGCCTAATTTTACGTAGGCAATTTTTTGATCGAGTTCTTTTATAGGCAATATTTCTTTTTCATTTTTTAAAACAGTAACCGCGTTTTCATACAATTGATAATGCAGCGCATCATTTTGCGACGGATTAAGATCCGTATAAATATTGGCCATATCAATAGGCTTGTAATGATTTAATCCTGCTTTGAATTTATAATGCAGTATTTTTTTTACCGAATGTGCCAAGCGTTCCTCAGTAATTACATTTTCATTATAAGCTGCTTCCAGTTTTTGCACCGCTACGGGAACATTTTCAGGACAAAGTAAAATATCATTTCCGGCAAGAATTACCGCAATTTCTAAATCTCCGGGACCTTTAAAATTGCTGGCACCTTTCATGGCCAAACCATCGGTAAAAATTAAACCTTCGAAACCTAACTCTTTTTGAAGCAGGTTGGTCACTACATTATAAGAAGCCGAAGAAGGCATATTTGGAGTTGTTTCTAAACTCGGAATATTAAGATGCCCAACCATAACCGATACTAAACCTTCATCAAATATTCTTTTGTACGGATACAATTCGATTTGCTCCAGTCTTTCTTTCGAAAAAGTAACCAAAGGCAAAGCGTGATGAGAATCTGTTGCGGTATCGCCATGTCCGGGGAAATGTTTTCCGGTACTAAAAACGCCCTGACTTTGTACGCCTTTCATTAAAGCAATCGCTTTTTCGCTTACATTAACTTTGTCTTCGCCAAAAGAACGGTTTCCAATAATTGGGTTTTTAGGGTTGGTATTGATGTCTAAAACCGGAGCAAAATTAAAATGAATTCCGATTCGTTTGTTTTCGTTGGCCATATTTCGACCCACTTTCTCAATTAAATTCAAATCCTGAATCGCGCCCAAAGTCATATTCCACGGATATCGGTAAGTAGAATCCAATCGCATTGCCAATCCCCATTCGGCATCAATTCCTACGAACAAAGGCACTTTTGCTTTCGATTGGTACAGATTGGTCAATTTCGCCTGACGAACCGGCCCGCCCTGAAAAAAGATTACTCCGCCTACTTTATAATCCTGAACCAGTTTATTGACTTCGTTTACGTGAACAGAATCTTTATTCGAATAAGCCGAAATCATAAACAATTGACCTACTTTTTCACGAAGTGACATTTTGTTGTAAATACTGTCGACCCAGGCAGTTTCTCTGTCTGAATCTTTGAAAAAAGTTTTTTTCTCTGCTGTTTTTGGAGCGTTATAAACGACTGTATCTGTAGTAACGGGATCTGTTTTTAAATCTTTAATTGTAGTGTCTTTTTTAGAAACGCCACAATTGGTGATTAAAAATAAAAATGAAGCACAAAGGCTGATTTTTATGATGTAATCTTTCATGTTTATTATTTTTTGGGCAATTGAAGCTTGTTTAAAAAGATTTCAATTGATTATTCAATAGAGTTGTGTTTTTAAGATGGGTTTAAAAACTTATTTTTTCAGTGCTGCGGGAACTTGTCAGGTATAATCCTAAATAGGTTATGAGTCCGTTTAGCACGATTAATTCATTATCAAAAACATATCCTGAAAATAACATTGCTGAATTTTCATTGATTAAATACGTGAAGAAAGGCGATAATAAACAAATTACCGGAACAAATTTATCTTTTACATGTCTTGATTTCTGGAACAATCCAAAAGCATATAATCCTAATAATGGACCATAAGTATAAGACGCCACTTTGAATATCATTCCAACCACAGAACTATCGTTGATCGAATTGAAAATTAGGATGACAAAGAAAATCAATGCAGAGAAACTAATATGAACCAAATGTCTTGTTCGAACGGTATTTTTCTTGCTGTTTTCGGCTTTGTCCATACCTAAAAAATCAACGCAAAAAGAAGTGGTTAAAGCTGTTAAGGCAGAGTCTGTCGTAGCAAATGTTGCGGCTATGATTCCTAATAAAAATACAATTGCCGGAATTGTAGCCAAATGATTCAGGGCAATTTCCGGGAAAAGTAAATCGGTTCTTGGTTTGCCGGTTACTAAATCAGTCGGGATTGCGATGCCGTTTTTGTTGGCATAGATATAAAGTAAAGCACCAACACTTAAAAAGAAAATGTTGATGACAACAAAGATTCCTGTAAAAGTGAACATGTTTTTTTGTGCTTCGCCAATGTTTTTACAGCTCAGGTTTTTTTGCATTAAATCCTGATCCAATCCTGTCATGGCAATGGTTACAAACATTCCGCCCAATATTTGTTTGACGAAATGGAATTTACTTCCCAGAAAATCATCAAAGAAAAATATTTTAGAATAATTACTGTTTTTTACTTCTTCGAAAGCGCCAATCGCACTTAAATCCATACGGTCGCAGATGAAATAAATGGTAAGAAAAACTGAAGTTACCAGAAAAAACGTTTGTAAAGTATCGGTTATAATAATCGTTTTTAAGCCGCCTCTGTATGTATAAGAAAAAATTAGCAACAATGAAATCAAAACTGTAACGGCAAACGGAATATGATAAAAATCGAATACAAAACGCTGTAATACAATCACCACCAAATAAAGCCTGAACGCTGAACTTACGGTTCTACTGATCAGGAAAATAGACGCTGCGGTTTTATAGCTATAAAAGCCCATTCGTTGCTCTATATATCCGTAAATCGAAGTTAAATTCATTCGATAATACAACGGCAATAATAATTTTGTGATTACTATAAAACCTATCGCATTACCCAAAACAAACTGAAAATACTTGAATTGCTCGCCACTTGGTGCACCCACTTCTCCGGGAACAGATATAAAGGTTACTCCTGAAAGTGCCGTTCCTATCATCCCAAAAGCAACCAGATACCATTTTGAGTTTTTATTGGCGGTAAAAAAAGCATCATTTCCGCCGTCTTTTCTACTCACCCGATGCGAGATGTAGAATAAAGTTCCGAAATAAATGATGATAAGAAGAAGGATGGTACTTGGTGTCATTGTATAGTTTTGGTGGTTGGTTTTTAATGAATTTTGGTGAATCAAAAGTGAATCAAAAGTGAATCAAAGATGAATAAAACGGTTGATTAAACCTAACGGGTTTTTAAAACCTGTCAGGTTTAGTTCTAGTTTTCCTGATTTTTGCTTTGAGACAATAAAACAGCTCTTACGCTTTTGTGTTTTTGCAGTAATTCTTCGGCTAAATCATATTCAATTCCAAGTTCTTCCATAATCATCTTGATGCCGCGTTTTACCAGTTTTTCGTTAGACAATTGCATGTCTACCATTTTGTTACCTTTTACTTTTCCTAACTTAATCATAACCGAAGTAGAGATCATGTTTAAGGTCAGTTTTTGGGCTGTTCCGGCTTTCATTCTCGTGCTTCCCGTTAAGAACTCAGGTCCTACGATCAATTCGATAGGATAATCGGCTTCCTGAGCAATAAGTCCGTTGCTGATGCACGAAATACTTCCGGTTTTGATGTTGTGTTCTTTTGCTTTTTTCAAAGCGCCTAAAACATAAGGCGTGTTTCCTGAAGCTGCAATCCCGATAATGAAATCTAGACTTGAAATTTCAAATTTAGCCAAGTCCTTCCATGCTTGTTCAGTGTCGTCTTCGGCGTTTTCAACTGCTTTTCTAATGGCAGTATCTCCACCGGCAATTATTCCGATAATCATATCATGCGGCACGCCAAAAGTTGGAGGGCATTCTGATGCATCCAAAATTCCAATTCGTCCCGAAGTTCCTGCTCCAATATAAAATAATCTGCCGCCCAACTGCATTTTTTTCACAATCGCTTTCACCAGTTTCTCAATTTTAGGAATCTGCTCTTCGATAATATGCGGCACTTTTTTATCTTCTGTATTGATATTCGTAAGAAGTTCTTTCACGCTCATTTGATCCAAGTCTTTGTACAAAGATTCTTGTTCAGTTTCAGGATTTTTATTTTTCATTTTTCTTTTTTTTTGATTTTTGAAACCAAAGTTGGTTGAATAATTCGGTTTCGATATTTTGCAATTAATTGGTTTGTCTTTATAGGCGGGGTGTAATTTTCTTAACACATAGAAACATAGCTTTTGTTACTTTAAAAAAGGCGTTTTACTTATTTAAAATACACATAAGGACTACGTAGAAAAAACACTTGTTTTAATAGATTAGGTAAGCCTTTCTCATTTTTTTGAAGGCTTCTAAATCCTTCTGCCAGCTCTTTCTTATTTCATTTTCAGAAACTCCGCTTTCGATTTGCTGTTGCAGCTTTTTAGTTCCGGCAAGTTTGGTGAAAAAGGGATTGAAGAATTTTGTTTTATCACTAGTATTTTGATAGGCTTTTATCAGCCATTTAAGTTCTAATTGAGTGAGTTTAGGATAGGAAGTTAAATCTTCTCCAAAACATTCTTTTCCGTTATAAAGCGGATCTTTGGCTCCAAAATTTGGTTTTGGAGTAAAAGTAAAATTGGTTTTCTTTAAAAAAGGAGAACCGTAAATTTGAAATTGTTTCTCGGTTCCGCGTCCCATACTTACGTTTGTTCCTTCAAAAAGACACAAACTGGCGTATAGGTTTATCGATTGGTCATTAGGTAAATTGGGTGATGGTTTTGCGAGTAAACTGTATGGCATATCTCTTTTATAATCGACACAAGGAATAACAGTGAGTTTGCATTGAACGGCATTTTTTAACCATTTTTCGCCATTGATCATTTTCGAATATTCCCCAATTGTCAGACCGTGAAGTAACGGAATAGGGTGCATGCCCACAAAACTCGTAAATTCTTTTTCTAAAAGTGGTCCGTCTACGATACCGCCATTTGGATTTGGTCTGTCCAGAACAATAAGCTGAATTCCGTTTTCTGCGCAAGCTTCCATTACATAATGCAAAGAAGAAATATAGGTGTAAAAACGAGCACCAACATCCTGCAAATCGAATATCATAACATCGATTCCAGCCAATTGTGCCGCTTTTGGTTTTTTATTGTCTCCGTAAAGAGAAATGATAGGCAATCCTGTTTTTGGGTCTTTTCCGTCTACTACATGTTCGCCTGCATCGGCAGTTCCTCTAAATCCGTGTTCGGGCGCAAAAATAGTTTGTACGGCAATTTTCTTTTCTAATAAAAAATCTACCACATGTGTTTTATCAGATAAAATTCCGGTTTGATTCGTAACGATTCCCACTTTTTTATCTTTCAGTAAAGGCAGGTACTTTTCGTAATTATCAGCTCCGGTTTTAATGGAAGAGGCTGTAATTTCGTGAGGATTATTTTTTGCAGCTTTTTGAAATGAATTGGAATAAGACGGCGTGTAAATTATAGAAGTTACTATAAAGACACTTTTTGCTATGAATTTTATCATTTTAAATTACAGTTTAGTAGTGAGAAGACAAAATTGACTCAATAAAATTATATTATTATTTGATTGGTAGTGTAAGTTTTTTTGATTTGATGATGTAGTGTGGTATTCTGGAAAGGGAAGTCTATGATTTTTAGACCGGTATTTTGTTTTTGTAAGATGCTGCTATGTCTTTTTACAAAGAATAATTTTAAAATACTACCTCTGGTTTTAGTTCCCAGAGGTAGTGTATTATTTATGGGTTTGGTAATTGAAGATTACCAGCCCGGGTTTTGTTTTAATGTAACACCTTGAGCTTTATATAAATCAATATCATTAGTAGGGATATTCATTAAATAATGTTTTGGTTCAAAGGTTCTTGTGCTTGCAGGATAAATTTTCACATATCCGTTACCATCAACTACAGTTTGTGACCCAACAGGAGTACCAATTCTAGCTCCAAGATTTACATCAGGATTTTTTGAAGTATCAAGATAATCTCCTTTTTTCCAACGGTAAATATCAGCTTGTCTTAAAGTAGTCCAGCTCATAAATTCTATTTGACGCTCACGACGTACTTCCCAAATTAGTGGGCTAACGACACCAGAGATTTGCTCTAAAGCTGAAGTTCTTCTTGGATCATTGATTGCTACATTTCCGGCAGAAGCATTGTTTCCGTCAGTAGTCAAAGCAGCAATTCCGGCACGTGCACGTACTTTATTGATCGAAATATCAAGATCGTTATTGGTAGCGGTACCCAATTCAGCACAAGCTTCGGCATAATTTAAATATACTTCGCTTAAGGTAAAGATTGGAGCATCAGTATAATTTCGTCCTCCTGTAGTAACATCAGGACCAGTAGTAGCAGGATTGTTGTACAATTCGAATACATATCCTGACATCGAAACTAAAGCCGTTGTACCAAAAGGTTTTCCTTTGTAACCATAATTTGCAGGATTTACAGTTTTACCAAAACGCGGATCTCTGTTTGCAAAAGTCTTAGTTACGTTATCATCACCGGTATATTGTGCATTTCCGGCTTGTTGAATTGGTAATCCATTTGTAGTTACATAACTGTCAGCAGCCCATTTTGTTAAGCCGTATTGAATAGTTGATGTATTGGTGTAGTTTTGAAGAGAGTGCATCAATACGTTTGTTAAATAACGTTTTGCCAATATCACTTCTGTATTTCCAAGTAATTCAACTGAGTTGTAAAGTGATTTCCAATCTGCATTTAATTTATAAGCCGGATTGTTCATTACAGCTAATGAAGCCACTTTTGCTTTGTTAAGATAAGCACTTCCATCCTGACCTAAATGATATTTTCTGTAAGTTCCTTCGTATAAACAAGCATTACTTAATGCTGCATAAGCTGTGTATTTGTTTACAGTAGCATTTTTATCGTCTGAAACAAGCATTAAGTTTGCAGCTTCTTCTAATTCTGCAATTACTTTGTCCATAACTTCACCCCTTGGTGTTGCCGGAGCATAAACTGCCGGATCTCCCTGAATTAAATATTTATCAGTATAAGGAACATCCCCCATTTTTTGCACTAAACGAAAGTAGGTGTAAGCTCTAAAGAATTTAGCTACCCCAATATAATGGTTCTTTTTCTCAGCAGACATACTCACTGTTGGTATTTTTTCCAACATCAAGTTACAACGGCGAATAAGCGTATAATATTCATTCCAGGAATAAACATTAGTAGTTGCTGCAGTAACCGGCATTTGATAAAAAGTAAAGGCTGATAAGTTATCATCTACTTTGTAATCACTTCCGTGGTAATAGAAAAAAGAAAGTCCGATTGTCGTACCATTTCCGTAACCATAAAAAGTATCATAGTTAAGCCATGAAAATGTTTTTACGTTATCTTCTGATTGCCAAAAGTTTTCATTTGTAAATTTATCTGCAGGGTCATCTGTAAGATAGTCTGAACAACTAACTGCACTCATTGCTACTGTAGCTGCGGCAAGCATTAGCAGAAATCTTGATTTTATAATTGATTTTTTCATTTTAAAAGTTTTGAATAGTTAGTATTAGAAAGCAAGCTCAACACCAAAAGATATGGTTTTGGTATAAGGATACGCTCTTCCCCAGAACACTTCTGTTTCATCAATTTCAGGGTCAACAGGAAGACGTTTGTCTGCCCATGTTACTAAGTTTTCGCCTGAAGCATAAATTCTTACTTTCTCTAAAAAAGCTCTTTTTACTAAGTCTTTTGGCAATGAATATCCAAGAGTAACATTTTTTAGACGGAAATAAGACATGTCTAATAAATATCTTGTTGAGCTGACAAAGTTGTTTGAACCTGAAGTACCTGCGCCAAGAGTATTGGCTTCATTTCCATAATATGGATTTGGCCAGTAAGCCTGAGTATTTTCCGGTGTCCAGTAATCAGCCTGATTCGCATACATTTGCTGAGGTGCACGATAGAAAGGCAATACAGCATCTGAAGCAGCCCAGTAATCACGTTTTCCAACTCCCTGGAAGAAACCTGAAATATCAAATCCGCGGTATTTTCCACCTAATGTAATACCGTATTTGTAACGTGGCGTTGTATTACCAATTTTTTTCAAATCTCCGTGATCGTCTGCAGTTCCTGCACCACGTGTGATCGCTCCGTCTCCGTCAAGATCTACGTAATGAACATCTCCTGCTCCGTATTTAAAGTTACCTACCATTGTTTTAGAATAATCAACACCATTTACTGTTTTTCCGTTGTTGGTAATTACGTCATCAGCCTGAAGAAGTCTGTCGCTGGTTAAACCCCAGATTTGACCAATTTCGTAACCATCATAATAAGGATAAGTAGTAGGAGTAACCAAACCTAATAATTTAGAAGTATTGTTCCATTTTGTAATTACAGATTGGTAATCAGATAAAGCTACATCAACAAATACCGAAGCATTTTCGCTTAAGTTTTTATTAAAGTTCAAAGACAATTCCCAACCTCTTGTTCTCATGTTTCCTGAGTTGGTTTGCGCAGCATTTTGACCAAATGAACCCGGAAGTGTTATACCAGGAGCCAACATTCCTTTTGTATCACGTTGGTACCAGTCGAAAGAAGCACCAAGCATGTCAAATATTTTAATATCGATACCCAAATCTTTGGTGTATACTTTTTCCCAGGTTAATGAAGGATCAACGTTAGTTGGTAAACCTGTAGAAGGAGGCAATGTAGAACCGCTGTTTACCCATGAAGGATTAGCAGAGTTCAGGATCGATAAGAAAGCATTGTTTCCTACGTTTTGATTTCCAATTGCACCAATAGAACCACGTATTTTAAGGTCGTTTAACCAACCGCGTGTGCTTTCCATGAATTTTTCATTCACAATTTTATATCCTACAGAAGCAGAAGGGAAGAATCCCCATTGTTCGTTTGTAGGGAATTTTGAAGAACCATCGTAACGAGCATTCAATTCTAATAAATAAATTCCGTTATAATCGTAGTTGATACGGCCAAAGAAACCTGCAATAGAATACGTTGTTTCGGCCGGATTAAGTGAGGTATTAGCAGATCCTGAAACAAATTGTTCTCCTACTGCAAGATTAAACTCCGGTTTTGATTTGTCTAAAAGTGTATTTCTTCTGGCGTAGTTACGAGAGAAATCCTGCCACTCAGAGTTAAAACCTCCTAAAACTTTGAAACTATGTTTGTTGATTTGTTTTTTATAGTTGGCATAAATATTCACAACATTCGTAACTGATTCTGATTTAGATTGTGCTACATAATCATTTCCGGCTTCAAGAGTTGCAGGAATTGCAGTTTGAATTGTGGTAGCATCGTATGGCATTGCAGACCAGCTGTCCCACGCTAAGAATTTACCACCATTTTGTTTTCTGTTGTAAAAATTAGTCACGCTGCTTACTTCAGCAATCACGTTAAAATCTTTGGTAATATCTGCTGTAAACTTAGCGCTTAATCTGTTGTTGCGTTGTATGTTTTCATTTCTTGATGCGTTAGCGATATATCCTCCCGCAGTACGGAAATTATAGCCTCTGTATGTTCCAAAGTTTGGGAAATACTGTCCCCATCGAAGTGCATATCCAAAATAACCTCCATAACTTGTATCATCAGTACCAGAACCGCCGTAGTAGTTAAATGGCTGGTCGTATGTACTGTTAATAGTCATTACTTTGAAATCACCCGTAAGCCAGTCGGCCAATTTTGTAGTGAATCCTAAATTTATGTTGGTTCTTTGTCTTTGTTCCTGGTTTACTCTCAACATACCCTCTTGGTTAGTAAGGGCAAACGAAGCAAAGAAAGAACTTTTGTCTCCTAAGTTACCTTGTGCCGAAAGATTGTGAGTAGTCTGAAGCGCATTGTTTGCATACAATTCTTTATTAGCATCCCAAACTCTGTAGAAATAAGGTGTACCATTTTTAATCTCCCAGTCTTCACCATAAACCATTTCATGACTGGTACGATTGTTTGCATATTTTTCTTTCCAGTTTTTAATTCCGGCAAGTAAAGTATTGTAGTTTGCTCCAAAAATTTCCGGTACAGCACCATCCGTACGTGTTCCTGCAGCAATTAGTCCCGGAATTTCTTCTGTTGGATCTAAGAATTTTAAGGTAGAAATAGGATTCACGAAAGCGGTATTGGCAGAATAAGAAAATCTCACTTTTCCTTCTCCGGTTTTTCCTCCTTTGGTAGTAATCAATACAACCCCAAAAGCAGCACGTGCACCGTAAATAGAAGCCGAAGCGGCATCTTTAAGTACGGTCATTGTAGCAATATCATTTGGATTGATAAGCGATAAATCTGTAGGAACTCCATCAACTAATATTAAAGGAGCGTCTGAACCATTAATAGTTCCGGCTCCACGTATGTTAATATTCGCCGTACGATTGATATTCCCTGAGTTAAAACTAACATTTACACCTGGCGTAGTACCTTGTAATGCTTTACTTACATCTGTAAGAGGTCTGCTTCCAATAGTTTTGGCTACATCGATTGAGGCAACAGCTCCGGTTAAGTTGGTTTTTTTCTGAGAAGAAAATCCCACAATTACAACTTCGTCTAGTTTTGAAGTGGTCTCAGCAAGAGAAACGTTTATTTTTTGCTGTCCTTCAATTTTTACCACTTGTGTCTCAGATCCCATGTAGCTAAAAACTAAGCTTTGCCCTGTTGAGGCTGGGATACTGTAGTTTCCGTCAAAGTCGGTAGTGGTACCATTTTTAGTTCCCTGAATAAGGATACTAACCCCTGGTATAGGAAACCCATCCGCTTTGTTTTTTACAGTTCCGGTAATTGTTTTTGTTTGCCCAAATGTTACTTGAATGAACAAAACCAACAATGAAATAAGGAATAATTTTTTCATGATTATTTGGTTTTTTTAATGGTTGTTGAGCAAATATATTTATTTATTGCATATAAATGCAGTTTTTTGTATCTTTTTTCGAAAATTAATTCAAATAACGCAAAATAACGCATATTTAATATGTAAAATCTTTCTGCTTTATAATATTGAATGCGATTCTGCAAACTATTGCAGTTTCCTACAAAAGCACTGCTATTCAATTGAAATATTTGATATATTTGTCCTGAATTTTAACTTTTTAAAAAAATGCTGAAAGCCGAAAGACATCAATATATAATGACGAAGCTTATTGAAGAGCAGAAAGTTGTCACAACAGATTTAGCTTTGGCTCTTGATTTATCTGAAGATACAATTAGGCGTGATTTAAACGAATTAGACAGTAAAAAGCTACTGGAAAAGGTGTATGGCGGAGCTGTGCAGGTTTCGGAAAAATCCGTTGATGTTTTTAATATTAATATAGCCGCCGAGGAAGAAAAGAAAAAGATTGTGACAAAAGCACTCTCTTTATTGCATGACGGACAGGTTATTATAATGAGTGGTGGAAGCACTAATCTGGTTTTTGCAAAGTTGATTCCTTCAGATTTAAAAGCTACAATATATACGTATAGTTTACCAATCGCCATGCAATTATCTCAGCATCCCAATATCGATTTAATATTTATTGGTGGCAAAATGCAAAAAAATGCAATGGTAACCATTGGTATGGATGTTATTCAGGTGGTGTCTAAAATTAAAGCTGATATTTGTTTTATAGGTGCCAGCAGCATTAACATCAAACAAGGTCTTACCGAGATTGGTTATGAGATCTCAATTGTCAAAAAAGCCATGATAGAGGCTTCTGACAGGGTTGTGTCGATGTTTTCTTCGGATAAACTCAACACTAAAATGCCGCATGTGGTGTGCGATTTAAATCTTTTGGACACCATTGTAACCGAATTAAATCCGGAAGATACAAGACTGGAAGAATATAAAAAGTCAGGTGTTTTTATCTTATAAATTCCAATTTCATTAGTATTATTTGCGTTATTTTGCGTTATTTGAATTTTATTTTGTTAAATAACGCAAAATAATGTAATTGTTCTCTTTTTTGTACATATATTTGTTAAAACTAATTTTTTAACTTAGATATATTATGAAAACGAATACTTCTTTGGCTTACGACATTCCCGGGAAATTTGAAGAAACCCGATTTGAAAAAAATCATAACGTGATTTTTGAAAATTCTGTTCAGGGTTCAAAAATGGTTGCTCAGGAAATAGCCGAATTAATCCGTTCAAAACAAGCCAACAATGAATCTTGTGTTTTAGGACTTGCCACAGGATCATCACCTATAAAAGTATACGAAGAATTGGTGCGCATGCACAAAGAAGATGGGCTTAGTTTTTATAATGTGATCTCTTTTAATCTGGATGAATATTATCCAATGACCAAAGAGAACCGTCAGAGCTACCATTATTTCATGCATCAATATCTTTTTAATCACATCGATATTAAACCGGAAAACATCAATATTCCTGACGGAACCGTTGCGATCGAAGAACTGAACCAATATTGTGTTGATTACGAATTGAAAATAAAAGAAGCCGGAGGACTTGATTTTCAGCTTTTAGGAATTGGGCGTACCGGACACGTAGGTTTCAACGAACCGGGATCACACATCAATTCAGGAACCCGAATTATTACACTGGATCATATTACAAGAGTAGACGCTTCATCAGATTTTAACGGAATTGACAATGTTCCTAAAAGAGCTATTACGATGGGAGTTTCGACAATCCTTAGATCTAAAAGAATTGTACTAATGGCTTGGGGACAAAATAAAGCGTCTATTATTAAAAGAACAATTCAGGGCGAAATAACCTCAGATGTTCCTGCTACTTTTTTACAAAACCATGCTAATGCTACTTTTGTATTAGACCAATTTTCTGCATCTGAATTAACCCGATTCGAAACACCATGGTTAGTGGGCGGATGTACCTGGACCCAGGAATTAAAAAGCAAAGCGATTGTTTGGCTTTGCAGAGAAACGAAACAATCAATATTAAAATTGACCGACAGAGACTACAACAACAACGGAATGTCGGACCTTTTGGCTCAGGAAGGTTCTGCGTATGATTTGAATATTAATATGTTCAATGTATTACAGCATACTATTACAGGATGGCCGGGTGGAAAACCAAATACAGATGATTCGCATCGTCCCGAAAGAGCCAATCCTGCAAAAAAACGAGTGATCCTTTTTAGTCCACATCCTGATGATGATGTGATTTCTATGGGAGGAACTTTTTCAAAATTAATCAAACAAGGTCACGATGTACATGTTGTATATCAAACTTCCGGAAATATAGCGGTTACAGATGACGAAGCATTGAAATTTGCCGAGGTTGCCAAAGATTTTTTAGGTGATGCAGAATCACAAATCAACTTTAAATCGGTGATTGATTTTTTAAATAGTAAATCCGAAAATCAAATTGATTCTCTTGAAGTTCGAAAATTAAAAGGATTAATCCGAAGAAGAGAATCTTATGCAGCCACAAGATATATTGGTTTAAAAGATGAAAATACACACTTTTTAGATCTTCCGTTTTACGAAACAGGACAGGTAAAGAAAAATCCGTTAGGTCCTGAAGATATTGCCATTGTAAAAGATATTATAGCCAAAATAAAACCTCATCAGGTATTTGCCGCAGGAGATTTAGCCGATCCGCACGGAACGCACGAAGTTTGTCTGAATGCGATTTTTGCTGCCATGAAAGAGCTAAAACCAGAAAAATATATGGATGATTGCTGGTTATGGTTGTACAGAGGGGCGTGGCACGAATGGGACATTCACGAAATTGACATGGCCGTTCCGCTTTCTCCATCAGAAGTATTGCTAAAACGCAGTGCCATTTTATACCACCAATCTCAAAAAGACCGGGTTATGTTTCAAGGAAACGACTCAAGGGAATTCTGGGTGAGAGCCGAAGACCGTAATAAAAATACTGCCATTTTATATGATGATTTAGGATTGGCAGAATACGAAGCAATCGAAGCCTTTAAACGTTTTGATTATTAATACATCTAATTTTTTTTAAACACATAGAAACATAGATTTAAACAAAAACAAAAGAGTATTTAAGAAAAATATAATTTTTTCACATACAAACTATGTGTATTTAAATTAGTGACACGCCTTTTAATAAGTTTCATGGACTATGTTCCTATGTGTTTAAAAATATTTGCATAATAAAATTAAGGTTACCTATTTCAAATTACCAACCAAAAGCAATACAACCAATTCAATGTCCAGTCTTCTCCCATTACAGCAACTTTCAGATTCATTAGAGGGAACTCTTTTTTACGATGAGCTTTATAAGAAATTATATGCTACAGATGCTTCTGCTTATAGAATTATACCTGAGGCAGTTGCAATTCCAAAATCAGTAGAAGATATTGCTAAGATTATTCGCTTTGCGGCAAAAAACAATATTTCGATAACACCCAGAACTGCCGGAACATCTTTGGCCGGACAAACGGTAGGAAACGGAATAATCGTAGATGTCTCTAAACATTTTACAAAAATTGTTGCTTTTGATGCCGAAAAGAAAACCATAACAGTGCAACCCGGCGTAATTCGCGATGAGTTGAATTTGTATTTGAAGCCACACGGATTATTTTTTAGTCCAACAACCTCAACGACGAATCGATGTATGATTGGCGGAATGGTCGGGAATAATTCATCCGGAACAACATCAATACGTTACGGTGTTACCCGAGATAAAATTGTGGAGATAAAAGCGGTTTTGAGTGACGGAAGTCTTGCGGTATTTAAAGATTTAACTTCAGAAGAGTTTATCGAGAAGACAAAAGGAGATTCTTTAGAAAGTAAAATTTATAAAACGATTTACGAGGAACTTTCGAACAAGGAAAATCAGGAAGAAATTAACAGGGAGTTTCCAAAACCTGAAATTCACAGACGAAATACAGGTTATGCCATTGATGCCTTATTAAAATCAGCATTATTTTCGGGAACAGAAAATACAATCAATTTAGGGGAATTACTTTGCGGAAGCGAAGGAACTCTGGCATTTACTACAGAAATTACCTTAAAAGTAGATGATTTGCCGCCAACCAATAATATTATGGTTGTGGCGCATTTTTATACCATTCAGGAAAGTTTAGAAGCGGTAGTTGTAGCAATGAAACATCATTTGTACACCTGTGAAATGATGGATGATACGATTTTAGATTGTACCAAAACCAATAGGGAACAAGCCAAAAACCGATTTTTTATTGTGGGAGAACCAAAAGCGGTTATCATGCTTGAAGTAGGATCGCATATTAGCATGGAAGATGCTGAATTGCAAGCCGATGCTTTGATTAAAGATCTTGAAGCTAATAACTTTGGATATGCTTTACCTAAAATTTACGGAACCGATATTGATAAAGTAAATGAGGTTCGGAAAGCAGGTTTGGGACTTTTAGGAAGCATTGTTGGCGATGATAAAGCAGCCGATTCAATTGAAGATACAGCAGTCGAATTAAGCGATCTCCCTAATTATATTGCCGATTTTGCTGCCATGATGGAAAGACATGGTCAAAGCGCCATTTATTACGCACATGCCGGAGCCGGAGAGCTGCATTTACGTCCGAAGATCAATTTAAAAACAAAAGAAGGATTACATCAGTTTAGAAATATATCCACGGAAGTGGCTCATTTAGTAAAAAAATACAAAGGTTCGTTAAGCGGTGAACATGGCGACGGAATTTTGCGAGGAGAGTTTCTGCCTTTTATGATTGGGGATAAAAATTATGAACTGCTAAAACGAATAAAAAAAGCATTTGATCCTGATACGATTTTAAACGTTGGAAAAATTGTAAATGCTTCTAAAATGGATGAAAATCTTCGTTTTGAAGCAGGAAGAATAGAACCGGATATAAAAACAATTCAGGATTTCTCAGACAGTATGGGGATTTTACGTGCTGCCGAAAAATGCAATGGCTCAGGCGATTGCAGGAAATTGCCATCGGCGGGAGGAACTTTGTGTCCGAGTTATCGCGCCACACGAAACGAAAAAGATACCACTCGTGCCAGAGCCAACGCACTGAGAGAATATCTGACCCATTCTGAAAAAGACAATAAATTCGACCATGAAGAATTGTATAAAGTATTTGAGTTGTGCGTAAGCTGTAAAGCCTGTGCCAGCGAATGCCCAAGCAATGTTGATGTAGCGACTTTAAAATCGGAGTTTTTGTACCAATACCAAAAAGCAAACGGATTTTCCGTTCGAAATAAAATCTTTGCTTTCAATTCAAAACTCAATAAGTTAGGAAGCATCGCGCCAGCTATGACCAATTTTGTAGCCAATTTGCCTTTGGTTAAAAAAAGTATGGGAATCGCACCAAAAAGACAAGTGCCTTTATTAGCGCCAACAACTTTTAGAAAATGGTACGAAAAAAATAAAAAATCAGCCGTAAATAATACTTTCGAAAACGGTAAAGTTTATCTTTTTTGTGATGAATTTACCAATTATTATGATGTTTCGGTAGGGATTGATGCGTATGAATTACTGACCAAAATAGGTTATGAAGTACTTATAATTGATCATGAAGAAAGCGGAAGAGCTTTTATATCGAAAGGTTTTCTGGAAGAAGCGCAGGATATTGCCAATAAAAATGTGGCTATTTTTAAAGATTTAATTGATGAAAATACGCCATTAATCGGAATAGAACCTTCGGCAATATTGACTTTTAGAGACGAATATATTCGACTGGCCTATGATAAAGAGGGCGCCGAAAAATTATCAAAAAATACCTTTACGATCGAAGAATTCTTTAAAAGAGAAATAACAAATGGAAAAATCCATTCGGGACAATTTTCGGATACAGAGAAAACAATAAAAATTCACGGACATTGTCATCAAAAGTCATTAAGTACTATTGAGGCTTCGTTTGCAATGTTGAATTTGCCCAAAAACAGTTCGGTTACCATTTATAATTCAGGTTGTTGTGGTATGGCGGGTTCATTTGGCTACGAAAAAGAGCATTACGAAATCAGTATGCAAATGGGCGAGGATACATTGTTTCCAAAAATTCGTACCACCGAAGCGACAACAGCAATTGCTGCTGCGGGAACAAGCTGCCGTCATCAGATTTTTGACGGAACGAATAGAAAAGCAATGCATCCGGTAACTATTTTAAGAGATTGTTTAAGATGATTTTACGAATTTTAAATGAAGCTTAATTTCTTTTTACCATTAAGAGATTAAGTAATTTAAGGCTTTATGAAATTAATATCTTAATGGTAAAAAAAAGATACTTATTTTGACATAATAATTAAAACAAGATTTTATGAAAAAAGCAATCTGCACCCTATTTCTGATATTTGTATTTTTTTCTGCGAAAGCAGCTAAAACAGATACAATTCAGGTTTTTAGCCCTTCAATGAATAAAAGCATAAAAACCTGCGTGATAACGCCGGATGATTATAAAAAAAGCAATAAAAAATTCCCTGTTGTTTATTTGCTTCACGGTTACAGCGGCAATTATGGCAGTTGGGCAAAAGACTTTAAGGATCTTGCAAGACAGGTCGATCAATATGGTTTTATAGTAATTGGTGTTGATGGAAATTTTTCAAGCTGGTATTTTGATAGTCCGATAGATCCAACTTTTAAGTACGAAACTTATGTAATAAAGGAATTAGTTCCTTTTGTAGATAAAAATTACAAAACCATTGCCAGCCGCGAAGGCAGAGCAATATCAGGTCTTAGCATGGGCGGACACGGCGCTTTGTATTTGTCATTTAGACATCAGGATGTATTTGGAGCAGCAGGAAGTATGAGCGGTGGAGTCGATATTCGCCCGTTTCCTGAAAACTGGGATATCAAAAAACGCCTTGGAACACTAACAGAATTTCCTGAAAATTGGGAGAAAAATACCGTTACCAATATGCTTGAACTGGTAAAAGACAACAAGCTGAAAATGATTATAGATTGCGGTGTAGATGATTTTTTTATGGATGTAAACCGTGAACTTCATAATAAGATGCTGACCCTAAAAATAAATCACGATTATATAGAACGTCCGGGAAAACACAATATTGAATATTGGGAGAATTCCTTAAAATTTCAATTGTTATTTTTTGATAATTTTTTCAAAGAAAACAAATTGAAGTAAGAAATTATGTTTTGCAATTCACACATTAGCAATACATAAAAATTGGTTTGGTTACCTATCCTAACAGGTTTTTTAAACCTGTTAGGTATTTTTCAGTAACAGATTTAAAATGATTTTTTCGCCACAAATTGCACAAATTTTCACGAATTAAATCTGCCAAATCTGCCAAATCTGCGAGAGAAAAAAGTTAGCCACAAATTTTACAAATTTTCACAAATTGAATCTACGTGAAAAAAAGAACACAATATATATTGTAGAGACGCACAGCAGTGCGTCTAACATTCCTGATAGCTATCGGGATAAAAGATTAAAATGATTTTTTTACCACAAATTTCACAAATTTTCACAATTGAATCTGTTTAATGTGTGTGAGAAAAAAAATAGATTAAAAGAAAGCTTTGCGAACATCGCGTAAACCTTGGCGTTCTTTGCGGTTAATCTAACACCATCATAGTAGAATTTGTTTCAAAATAAATTAAAACAAACCCATGAAATATCTATTTTCCAGAATACTATTGATTTTTATAATAACATCCGGTTTTTCTCAAAACGCAGAAAAATCAGGAATTATAAAATTCGTACAACTTACAGATTTACATGTTTCTCCGGGAAATGAAAATGATTTTTTGTTGCAGAATATTATAAAAGAAATCAATAAATCTGATAATGAATTTGTGGTGGTAACGGGAGATTTAACCAATCGTGGTGCCGATGATGAACTTAAAAATGTCCATGCTATTCTTTCGAATTTAAAAATTCCGTATTATGTTATTTCCGGAAATCACGAAACCAACTGGAGCGAAAGTGCCGGTTTAACCTATAAAAAAATATGGGGCAACGATCGCTTTGTATTTTCGAAAGGAGAATATCTTTTCATAGGATTTCCGTGTGGTCCTTATATGAAAATGGGAGATGGTTTTGTAAAACACGAAGATGTGCTTTGGCTGGATAAAACCCTAAAAGACAGCCTTAAAAATAACAATAAAAAAGTCCTGAATTTTGCACATTACCCTTTAGATAATAGCGTAAGTAATTATAAAGAAGTGCTTCAGGTTTTAGAAAAATATCCTACTGTCGCCAGTTTTTGCGGTCACGGACATACTTTAAAAAAATATGATTTCTCAGGCTTAAGCGGAATTATGGGCGCGTCGATTACCTCACGCGATGGTAAAACCAAAAGTTACAACGAAGTAATTATCAGTAAAGACAGTATTCGTATTTATCAGAAACAAATTGATCAACCAGGCGTTTTTAAATTTTCGGTTCCGTCGACACCTTCAAAAATTGAAATTCCAAAAGATTCAGGGACAGACATTTCTCCTTTTGTAAAAGATATTGCCTCGATTTATAGTGTTCCTTCTTTTGATAAAAAAAGCCTTTTTTTTGCTAATTCTATTGGGGAGATACAATCGGTTAATTTGAAAAATAAAGGACTTAACTGGAAAAAAGAAACCGGAAATGCCATTTATTTTTCTCCAACCGTCGTAAAAAACAACCTCATTATTGGTACAATCGAAGGAAATATATTGGGATTGGATACACAATCCGGCAATCAAAAATGGAATATTCCCGTTGGAGGTGTTTTGGTGGGTTCGCCAATTGTCGAAAATAATAAACTTTATACAGCAAGTTCTAATGCATTTATTTGTATCGATGCCGTTAGCGGAAAAATGCTTTGGCAAAATAAATTGGCTGAGTCTTATTCACAAGGAACTCCTTTGATACATGGCGATAAAATTATTTTTGGCGCATGGGATACCAATGTTTATTGTTTGAATAAAAATACGGGAACGCTCATTTGGAAATGGAATAACGGTAACAATAAACAAGTCTTATATTCAGCAGGAAACGTGAATATGGTGGCATCAAAAAACCGACTTTATCTGGTTACTCCTGAACGTTTTCTGACGATTTTAGAAATAGAAAGCGGCAAAATACTTTTAAGAACTTCGAAATGGAGAGTAAGGGAATCGATGGGAAAAAGCCAGGACGGAAAATGGTTTTATGCCAAAACAATGGAAGGCGAACTTTTAAGATTACCGCTTAATGATGATCTGGAACTGACGGAAGAAAATTTGGTAAACCAAAGCAAAATTTTAGATCTAAAACTAGGATACGAACATAATCCTGCGGGAATAGTAGAAAATAAAAACAAAATATACATAGGCAGCCGAAAAGGTGAAGTTGTTGTGGTGGATGCTGAAAAATTTGAAATTATAAAACAAATCAATTTAGGAAGTTCCAGTGTAAATGGTTTCTCGATTGACGATCAGGGAAAAGTTTGGACATCGCTTATAGAAGGCGGTATTTATTTATTAGAGTAGTTATGTTGTTAGTGGTCCTAACAGGTTTTTAAAACCTGTTAGGTATTTTTTCGCTACAGAGTAAAAGTTTTTTTCGCCACAAATTTCACGAATTTCCGCGAATTGAATCTGCTAAATCTGCCGAATCTGCGAGAGAAAAAAGATTCCAGAAAGTACTAAGAATAAAATGAATTATTTATAAATGATGATTATTTACAATTAGTCCGTCCAGTTTGTCATTTCGACGAAGGAGAAATCCTCGCAAGAAACTCGACAATGATTGGCTTTTAGGAATGGAGCTGCTTGCGAGGATTTCTCCTTCGTCGAAATGACAATATTGAGTAAAACTTTGCTCGAAGAGGTATCGGAATTACGATTGATTTCTCTGTCAAAAAGATAAAAACATATTAACTAACCAAAAATAATATTTATGAAAAGTTTAAAAATAATATTGCTCGTTATATTGTTTCAAACCAATATTTTTAGCCAGCAACCAGCAAAAAGAGAAATGCGTGCGGCGTGGATATCTACGGTAGACAATATCGACTGGCCGTCGAAACCTGGCTTGTCAGACAAGGAAATGAAGACCGAAATGATTACAATTTTGGATAATTTACGATCTTATAATCTGAATACCGTCGTTTTTCAAATTCGTCCTACTGCAGATGCTTATTACAAATCAACCAAAGAACCTGCTTCGCACTGGATTACAGGAACACAAGGAGTTGCCCCGGGTTTTGATCCGTTGCAATTAATGATTGATGAAGCCGGAAAACGCGGAATGAGTGTTCACGTTTGGCTTAATCCGTATCGTGTGCAAAAAGATACGACGAACGAAGTGCTTTCAAAAAATCATTTGTTTTTTAAGAAACCTGAACTGTTTCTTACTTACGGAAAAACAAGATATTTTAATCCGGGATATAAAGAAACCAGAGATTTTGTAGCTTCTGTAGTGGGCGAAATAGTCCGTAATTATAACATTCAGGCCATTCATATGGATGATTATTTTTATCCTTATAAAATTGCAGGACAAGAATTTCCTGATCAGGCGGCTTTCGCCAAAGATCCACGGGAGTTTAAAGACAAAGACGATTGGAGAAGAGATAATGTCGATTTGATCATCAAGCAAATACGCGATACCATAATTGCGAATAAACCAGATGTCGAATTTGGAATTTCACCTTTTGGAGTCTGGCGAAATATTGCCAAAGATTCGCAAGGTTCGAATACCGTGGCCGGAGCAACCAATTATGATGATTTGTATGCCAACATTTTGAAATGGCAAAAAGAAAACTGGATCGATTATGTTACGCCACAATTGTATTGGCACATTGGTTTTGACAGGGCTAATTTTGAAGTTTTGGCAAAATGGTGGGCAGCGCACAAATACGGAGCCAATGTTTATATAGGTCATGGAGTTTATAAGCTTTCGAAAACGGCAAAAGAGGTAGAGTGGAGAAGTCCGGATCAGATTGTGAAACAAATAGAAATGATTCGTACAATGCCTTTGCTTGATGGTTCGATGCATTTTACAGCAACCAATTTTCTGAAAAAAGGAGATACGCTGAGAAAACCTCTTATGGAAAAACAATATAAATACATCGCTTTAACGCCCGAAGCGAACAGGGTTACAAGGATAAAACCTCAACCACCGGTAAATGCTTCGATTGCTCAAAAAGGCAGCACTGCAGTTCTGACATGGAAAGCTGGGTTAAACAATCAAAAATATGTGATTTACAGATTTCCTAAATCAAAAATAACCGATTTCTCTAATCCGGAGAACATTTATTATGTAACAACAGCAACAAAATTAGAGGTTCCGAACGCTAATTTACAGCAATATACCTACGCCATTACCGCTTTGAGTAATACACAAACGGAGAGCAGTCCGATACAATTTTAATAAAACAAAAGTTTAAAAAAGATGAAAAAAAGTATTTTACTAATCGCCATTTTCCTGAGTTCGCTGAATACGATACAGGCTCAGCAACTGGATATAATCCCGAGGCCTGTAAAAATAGAACAGAAAGATAAAGTGTTTATAATTCCTTCACCATTGAAGATTATTATTGACAAAAAGATAGAAAAAAGTACCCTTTATATTGCAAGTGATTTTTTTAAAATTACAGGAATTACGGCATCGGTTGTTAACGGAAATAAACAGGAAAAAAATACAATAGCACTTTTGGTCGATGAAAAAATGAGTCTTCCAAATGATGGGTATCAGTTGACTGTCAATAAAAAAGGAGTTTTGGTAAAAGGAAAAACTCCAAATGGCGTCCTGAACGGTTTTCAAACTTTACTACAAATTTACTCTGCAAAAGATGTGAATAAAGGAACAATTCCGTTTGTGAAAATTGAAGATTATCCTCGTTTTGACTGGCGCGGAATGATGCTGGATTGTTCTAGACAATTTTTTGATAAACAAACGGTTGAAAATTATATCGATTGGCTGGCAGCACATAAAATGAATGTTTTTCACTGGCATCTTACTGATGATAACGGCTGGAGAGCCGAAATAAAATCAATGCCGGATTTGACTGCAAAAGGAGCCTGGAGAGGACCGGGAGAAGTATTATTGCCATCGTACGGTTCTGGAAACAAACGTTATGGAGGTTTCTACACTCAGGAAGATATGAAAGAAGTGGTTGCGTATGCATCTGCCCGAGGTATTGCTGTAATGCCCGAAATTGAAATTCCGGGACATTCGCGTGCGGTAACAGCAGCGTATCCTGAGATTGGTTGTGCTATAACGCAGGAACTTAAAAGTGTTCAGGGTGAAGTAAAAAATGTTTGGTGTGTAGGACGTGAAGAAAACTACCAAATTTTAGATTCGATTATTAGAGAAGTTTCGGGAATTTTTCCTTTTGAATATATTCATATTGCAGGAGACGAAGTCAATCGTGCCAACTGGGAACATTGTCCAAAATGCCAGGCTTTGATGGCGAAAGAAGGATTTACAGATAGTTTTCAGCTTCAGAATTATTTCTTTAGAAGAGTTCAAACCATTGTGGATAAATATCATAAAAAAACAAATGGCTGGAATGAAATTTTAAAAGGCGGAGAAATAAACCCAAACACTTTAATTAGTGCGTGGCAGGGAATAAGCTACGGAATTGAATCGGCTAAAAAAGGACATGAAACCATTATGATGCCCGGACAATATACGTATTTTGATATGGCACAATCTGAAAATGAACGCGGGCATCGCTGGGCAGCCATTACAGATACCAAAAGAGCGTATTCGTTTGAACCAATTCCGGAGAATGAGTTAACACCTGAACAGCAAAAACTGATAAAAGGAGTTCAGGGCGCTTTATGGAGCGAATATCTGGATCGCCCAACTCGATTTATGGAGTACCAAAGTTACCCTAGAATTGCTGCTTTATCAGAAATAGGATGGACTAAAAAAGAAGATAAAAACTGGGATGATTTTTACGGAAGATTAACACACAGTCATTTACAGCGTTTGGCCAATATGGGAATTGCTTTTAGGGATTTTCCGCCAACAGCAATTTACAAAAGCGGAACTATTACCGTGACTCCGCCTTATGAAGGAGCTGTTGTGCGTTATGATGCGCAAGGAAATGAACCTACAAGACAATCGCCTTTGTATACTAATCCAATTCAGACCAAAGAATACGAGCAATATATGTTCCGTACTTTTTTTAATGAAGATGTGGCGAGTCCTGCTGTAAAAGTCGAAAAACTGCCGGTTGCCAACTGGAATACTTCTAAAATTGAGGTTGTAAACATTTCGGAAAATATTTCTGAAAATGTAGACAAAAAAGGAATTTGGTACCTCACTTTTGAACCAACAACTGATGCAAGTGCGAACGGAAGTATCAGATCTGTTTCACTTTTTGAAAATGATAAATTGATACAAACTTATGCAGAAGAAAAAACACTGAAATCAAAACCTCGTTTGCGATTTGTGATCGAAAATTACAACGAAAAAAATACGTACCGTTTAGATTTTGTGGTCGATAATAAAGAAGCTACAGCATCTTCGGCGAAGGTCAATTTTAATTGCTCTCCTTATTTAGAACCAGAAGTAAAAGTCACCTCATCGATGGCGGAGAATCCTAAATTCCCTATTTCGAAATTAGAAGATTATAATATAGAAACGTATTTACGTACCGATGTTGCCTGCGCAAATGGCGACTGGATTTTATACACTTTTACCAATCCTGTTGTTTCCTCAAAAATTGATGTATTAACAGGGATTCCGCATCACCCGAGATTTATTGTCAATGATGGTCATGTCGAATATTCATACAATGGTGTCGATTTTGAAAAAGGAGACAGTTTTGATTACGGAAATGCATCTATTTATCCAAAACAGCCTGTAAAAGCAGTTAAGATTATGATAACGGCCACAAACAACGAACCTTTGATGGCGGCTCAGGATTTAAGAATTAATCCATAAACCAATGAAAAAAATAGGAGTTAGAATCGTAGTTGTCTTTTTGATTTTTTTAGGGATGAGTTGCCAGTCGCTTAAAAATTCAAACAAGTTTTTTGATACAAAGCAAAATGAAGTTTTCATCGACTCGATGATGAATAATGCCTTAGGAAAAGGATTTTTTCCGGGAGCACAAATTATTGTGGGGAGTAAAGATTCTGTTTTTATCTTGAAAAATTATGGTTATCATGATTACTCAAAAAAAGAATTAGTAAAAACCGATGATGTGTACGATTTGGCTTCTATGTCGAAGGTTTTAGGCGCAACACTGGTAACCATGCGTTTGGTGAGCGAGGATAAAATAAATGTAGACGATAAATTGGGAGAAATTGTTCCTTTTTATAAAAACACGGCTATTGCTGATTTAACTGTTTTTGAATTATTAACGCACACATCAGGATTAACGCCAAGTATTACTTTTTACCAAAGTTTGCTTTCTACGCCAGACGGATCGCCTTTGTTAAGCAACCAGCAATCTGAGAATTATCCGGATTTGTTTGATACAATGTATGTGAATAAAAATATTGTTTACGATTCAAACTACCTTTCTTTCGAACCTAAAGATCAGTATGTTCAGGTGTATAAAAATATGTGGATCAATCCTGAATTTTATAAAACAGTTTACGGGAAAATTGCTGTTGCCAATACACATGAACGTGGTAAATATTTGTATAGCGATCTCAATTTGCTTTTGGTACAACAAATCATAGAGACAAAAACAGGGCAGAAACTCGATCAATTGGCTAAAGGAATTTATAGTGAATTGGGGATTTCAAAAATTGGATACAATCCGCTAAAATGGACTTCGGAGGAAAATGTAATGCCAACCGAAATTGATCATTTTTTCAGAAAAGATACGATCAAAGGTTATGTGCACGATGAAGCAGCGGCTATTTTGGGAGGAGTTTCAGGAAATGCAGGTTTATTTGGCAATGCACAATCGATCTCAGTTATTTGCCAAATGCTTTTGAATAATGGTAAATATCACGGAAAACAAATTTTAAAGTCAAAAGTGGTAAAGGAGTTTACAAAATCGCCTCTGGTAAAAAAAGGAATTTACCGCGGACTCGGTTTTGATAAACGTAAACCGGATGAATTTTACAAGAAAAATGATTTTGGACATACTGGTTTTACAGGAACTTTTTTCTTTATGAATCCTGATAATAACAGGTTTTTAATCATTCTGACGAATCGCGTAAATCCAACGAGAACAAACAGATTAATGTACAAGGATGATTTTACTGCTAAAATTTGGAGGCAAATTAATAAGTAAAAAGGTTTGCCACTAATTGCACGAATTTTCACGAATTAAATTTTAAAAATCTGTGGGCGAAATTTAAACACTACCGGTAGCTATTGGGATTGCAGGATTAAAATGATTTTTTCTACCACGAATTCACGAATTAGTTTATGAATGAAAGCGAAAAAAGCAACCGTGAATTAAGCTAATGTATTCGCAATAATTCGTGAATTCGTGGCGAAAAAAAATATAATCTGTGGCAAACGAAAAAACATAAACTTTATGAAAAGACTAACTATACTATGCGTACTAATTTCAGCAGTATCTTTTGCGCAAAAAATAAAAACGGGAGCAGAAAATTATACCGCTTATCTGCCTTTATTAAAAGGAAAAACAATTGGTGTTGTCACCAATCAAACAGGTATTATCGATTCGAAAACTCATTTGGTTGATCTTCTGGTTCAGAAAAACATCAAAATCAAAACGATTTTTGCGCCTGAACATGGTTTTCGTGGTACAGCCGATGCCGGCGAACACGTATCTGATGAAATCGATTCGAAAACAGGTTTATCTATTACTTCCCTCTACGGTAAAAGCAATAAACCAACTCCAGAACAACTGAAAGGAATTGATATCATGGTTTTTGATTTGCAGGATGTAGGAACACGTTTGTATACTTATGTTTCTACGATGCACAGAATAATGGAATCGTGTGCCGAAAATAATATTCCGCTAATAGTATTAGATCGTCCAAATCCGAATATTGCGATTGTAGACGGGCCGGTTTTGGATATTGCTTTTAAAAGCGGAATAGGAATGCATCCAACGCCTTTGCTTCACGGAATGACTTTGGGGGAAGAAGCCAAAATGATCAATGGTCAAAAATGGCTGAAAGACGGCATTCAATGTAATTTGACCGTGATTCCGTGCTTGAATTATAACAGAAACATGAAGTATAGTTTGCCGGTTCGCCCTTCGCCAAATTTACCAAATGATCAATCGATTAATTTATATGTGAGTTTGTGTCTTTTTGAAGGAACAAACGTAAGTATGGGACGCGGAACCGAAAAACAATTTCAGATTTACGGTTCGCCTTATTTACCAAAAAGCGATTTTGCATTTACGCCCAAACCGAATTTTGGAGACAAAGATCCGTTGTACAATGGAGTAGAATGTAATGGAGAGGATTTATCGGCAATACCGAGAATTAGTAAACTGGAAATTAAATGGCTGATCAAAGCCTACCAAACTACAGCAGATAAATCGAAATTTTTTGATAAAAGAAAATTCTCTATTCGGGCAGGAAATGAAAAACTGCAACAGCAAATCGAAGCAGGAATTTCGGAACAGGAAATAAGAAACAGCTGGAAAGAAGGTTTGCAGGAATTTAAAAAAATGAGAAAGCAGTATTTGATTTATAGAGAGAGGTAGGGTTTGGGAACTGTATTTAGAAAAGGGAATAGTATTTTACTATTCCCTTTTTTAATGGAGTGGATTGTGATTGAACTATTTATAATTCGAATTTAATATGTCCAAATAAAGAGTTTATTATTAAATTAATCATTATAAGAATTAATCTTAGTTGACGATTTTATCCAGACATTGTCCAAGCCTTTTCCTCTTGCAATAGCTCTTTCTGCTGCTAGTAGCATTGAAGCACCCCAGTTTCCTTAAATGGTAATTGTTTTTGAAACCACTCCTAATGCTAAATTAGTAAAAATCGTAACGAATTCTGATTGATCAAGATTCATGTTAGCATAGCTGTGAGTTATTTTGATAACTTTTCATCTTGTAGTCCGGTTCTTTTGCGTATATAAATGGCAAACAATCAAACTAATATCAATTGACTTGTTGGCTAATGTTTGTTACAATTCTAGGTAATAATAATATAACACTATCTTTGGTTTCATGTCATAAAAGTTTTACATATTTCAAATTTTTTAAGTCAAATGCTAATGCATTTACTCTAATTTTAAGATTACCTGAATATGTGTCGGTGAAGAGAATTGTTTGATTCCAATTCCTTACTCTAAATTCAGTACCAATTCTTTCAAAGTAAAATGTTGGTTCGTCTATAATTGTACTCTTAATTATTTGGCCTCTATTATTAGGATGAAATAATCCTGTACTTGATTGATAAGCATAAATTGGATTGTCTCTTCCAACTCCATTTAAATAAGCCGAAACTTTAAATTTTACAGAACTGTCATTAGTTGCTAATAAACTAATAATATCAACATCAGGACCAATAGATATTGGACCACTAGATAAAGGTGTAGGAGTTGGTGTTACATATACTCTGAAATTTTGACCTACTGGAATTTCAAAAAAATCGGCAGAACAAGCAATGTTGAATAAGTTAAGTTTAAATTCTCCAGGAACTGCTATATTCGGATTTCCAGTTACTATAGTGAAATCTCTTTCTATTGGTATAAAAACTTCACCCAAAACAACCAATAATGCATTTGGGAAAACCCTTGAAATTCCATTGTCTAACGTTACAGAAAAGTTTCCTTCCGCACTTTCTGTAGTAACATTAACATGTACTTCATTATCACTTTTAAAATCAATTTTATTAACCGTTTGACCTTGAATTACTACCGTCATATTTGGAGTGAAAAACGAGCCTTTTAAAATAATGTTTCCGGTTGTATTTGGTAAAAAATTATAAGGTAGAATTTCAGTAAGATATGGTGCAGGATAAATGGAAGATATAGGTAAAGAGTATAGTTTTAAATTGCCACTTGCATCCGTACTTAAAACTTTATTTGTGGATAATTGTCCATCATTTCGCGTTGATGGATAATTTCCAAGTTTTAAATTAGAACTATTAAGGTCAGGAATAGAATTTGCTAAATCTTGTGCTGTACCTTGAAAACCACCTTTATCTGTTTTGTTATTTACTAAATCTTTTAGAATTTTCCCCTGTCTTGCATCTAGTGCTTTACCTTCTTGATCATAATCTAACGCATTATAACTATCAACCTTAATATTTTTTGTAGCTATAAATTCTAATTCGCCTTTTGAATTTGTAGCTAAAATTTTGTCTCGCTCATCTGTTTCTAAGTCAGATACTCTTATTCTGTTGTGATTTGTGTTCATTTTTTGTGGTATTAGTTCTATATTTTTAAGTTAGGTGCATCAACTTTAAATGCTTTAGTAAACTTTCTTTTTGAAGTAGTTCTATACCATTTTCGATTTCGAACATCTATGAAAAGACCTGTTATTTCAGCCAAGATGTAAACTAATCCGAAAATGAACAATGATATAAGCGATAAAATAAACCGCATTTATTGTAGATTTAAAATGATTAATTCTTTAAAAGTCATTGGCTCCATGCCAAATACCTGATTATTAAAAACGGTTAGAATAGCCGGATCGGTTTCCGATTCGAATGCATTTAACAGATCATCTTTAAAGCCTGTACGTAGATATGTTTGATAAATCGCACCGTATTTAGCATAAAGCATCTTATACAAATCAGGATTTCTCGAGTTTAACCACTCATCCGCTGCATAACGCTCTTCTTTTAAAATTTTTCTTTGCTTTTGGCTTGAAAAACCTTTGATTGTTTCAGTCCCGTCACCCAAAAAAATAGGCTGTAGTGCAAAATAATAAGGTTGCAAACTTTTTGTATACGCAATTTCACCAACCCAATCAAAATAATGAATGTCTTTGCGCATCCCTATAAATAAATTGGGATAAGTTATATTATTATAAACGAAATCTTTGTATATCTTAACATACTGAATTCTCACCGCTTCGCGATCAGATAAGTCAAAGTATGACTTTGAAACCTTACAACCTTTCGTGTTGTAATCAGGCTCTTTAGCATATAAAAACGGCAAACAATCAAAGGAAATATCAGTTATTGTATTTGCACTTGTTTTATACTTTTCTAAGTAGTGATTAATTACTAATTGTGCACCCATATTTATAAATTGATTAATTTAATATTAGTAACATCTACACCCCAACAGCCAATGGTTATGTACATAGGAGTTGCTTCATGATATGTTATATTTCTGAATGGCACTCCATTTCTAAAGATAAAATAATTACCAGATATTCTTTTGAAGGCCCATTGCACGGATAATTCTTCATGAAGAAAATTATTACTTAATTGTGAACCAGCACCTAAATAATCAAAAAAGCCCAGCTGTAGATGATTATCATGCATATCGGTCATTCCGATAAGGTATATATCAACATTATCACTTACACGTGTTAATTTTACATATTGTCTATTATAATTGTACCCTGATAAAGAAGGATTCCCTAACGGAGATCGTGACCAATTCCAAAACATTATGAAATCTCCAGTAGTAGAGGGTGTAAAAAAAGTAGTTTTAATTTTAGCAATATTTGAAGTGTTTAAAACATTTAAATGCACTTCACCTGATTGCGATAAATCAGGGTTTCCCACTAAAACTGTCCAATCTTCCTTTGCTGGTTTAAAAACACTTCCGTATGTAATAAATAATGCATTATCTTTTGTGGTCGATAATCCATTATTTAACGTACAAGAAAAATTTCCTTCTGCCGATCCAGTAGTGACATTTATTTTTATTAATTGGCTACTTATAAAAGTTGCATAATGTATAGTTGTAACCCCTTCAATAATAATAGCATTGGGATTAGTAACTCTATCGCACATTTGAGGTGTAAAAAAATCCCCATGAATTAGTATGTCACCAGTACTGTTTGGCAAATAGCTATCAGGAATTAATTCTGAAATATAAGGAGCTGGTGATATCGGGATTGTGTACAGTCTTAAATTACCATTTGCATCTGTACTTAATATTTTATTAGTTGGTAGTTGTCCATCATTTCGGGTATTTGGATAACCTCCTAACTTCAAATTCGCGGCATTTAAGTCAGGAATAGAATTTGCTAAATCTTGTGCTGTACCTTGAAAACCACCTTTATCTGTTTTGTTATTAACTAAATCTTTTAGAATTTTTCCCTGCCTCGCGTCAAGAGCTTTACCTTCCTGGTCGTAATCTAAAGCATTGTAACTATCAACCTTGATATTTTTTGTGGCTATAAATTCTAATTCACCATTTGAATTTGTAACTAAAATTTTATCTGGATCATCTGTTTCTAAGTCAGATACTTTTATTCTGTTGTGATTTGTGTTCATTTTTTAAGATATTAGTTCAATATATTTTAAGTTACGTACATCAGAATTTAATAAACTGACAGCTAATTGTAGATTATTTGGAAATGTAGCCGTGTTACTCACTGTTGCAATTAAAACTTTTCCATCATTAGCATATGCATTTACGATATTTCCAACTTTTCTTAATTCTAAATACTTGCTTCGATCTATTGATAAGTATCCAACTTGTTGCCCATTAATTCCAAAATAAATTCTATTAGGATCACTTTCGAAACGACCATAATCTTCAATATAAAATTTAGTTTCGTTAGTGTTTTTGTCTTTAATAGTTACAAAACTATCTATCCCACCTATAGATAATGGTGAAAATGGCATAAGAAAACGAATTGAAAAATCTTTTGAAACATCTATTAACCTAGTCCATTTTCCAGATGCTCTTACGTTATCAATAATACACAAAGCAGTGCCTTTTTCTGTAACATTAATGTTTAATTTATCAACCCAATCAGATTCGACAGAATCATAAACAGTTCCTAATAAAACTGAAAATGCATCTGCAAATGTTTTAGAAATTCCATTATTTATTGTAACGTTAAACGTACCTTCTGTTTGGCCAGTTGTTACATT
>Ga0247813_10000298_pt1 | contig 54575 bp, 50 predicted proteins | sample UWRJL169409C1_FD_180719 | JGI IMG/M metagenome (GOLD analysis project Ga0247813, IMG submission 180719) | Plant litter microbial communities from Arlington Agricultural Research Station in Wisconsin, United States - UWRJ-L169-409C-1 | ecosystem: Environmental > Terrestrial > Plant litter >... | reverse complement strand
AAGGGGATAATTACGGATGAAATCCGGATGGATGAGCAACGAAAAACCTTCATAATCGTTGTCGTTGCCCATGATGGAGATCAGTTGGTTGGGTGCGGTAAATATCATTCCACCTTCATTGAAATCATAATATCCCTGGCCATAACCGATCTGGCCTTTGAGGATTTTTTTATAAGATATCTTATAAAAATTGAACAGGTAACTGCTGTGAAAACTTTGTTTTTCCACCTTCATCCTGCTATTATCAATCAGGCTGATCAGTGGATGGAGTGGTTTGGGCAGCCCCAGCATTTCATGAAGATCCGAAACGGAATTTACTTTGTATGGACTTTGATTTTCTTTACGCATGCGAATTATTTGAAGAGAATGCTTAATTATTTCCGAAGACCATCTGGTTCATTTCAACAACTGCGGCTTCGCTGCCAATTTCAAGACGGCGGTTGTAAAGCTGGTTGGCGAATACGCCGGCAACATAACGTAATTGTTTTTTGCCATCGGTAGCAGCTTCATATACCGTATCGGCAATGAGTTCTACCGGTTCAAAATTATCAGGATCCATCAATTCAAAAAGTTTCTGAAGTCCTGCTTCGTATGCCGGATGCCTGGCCACAACAAGCGATTCGCCTGCAAAGTTAGTTTTAATACCGCCTGGCGCAATTGTTTTGATGCCGATATTATGCAGGCCTAATTCAAATGACATGCTTTCGCTCCAGCCCTCGAGCGCCCATTTGGTAGCATGATAGACTGAATCCAATGGGAAGGTCAGCAGTCCGCCGATGGAAGTAGTGGTAATGAAAAGCCCTTTTTTCTTTTCCCGGAAATAGGGTGCAAATGCTTTTGTAACACGGATGACGCCGAGCAGGTTGGTATCCAGTTGTTTTACGAGTTGTTCATCCGTAAAAGCTTCCAGCGCGCCGATAAGGCCATAACCGGCATTGTTGAAAACGACGTCTATTTCGTGCAGGGCGATAGCCGTCTGTACGGTAGATCGTATCTGGGCCGGATCAGTGACATCGAGTGGTAAAACGGTCACATTTGAAAGGGTTGAAAGTTCAGCTTCTTTGGAAGGATTACGCATGGTAGCGATCACATTCCAGCCTTTGCGTTGAAATAAAAGGGCGGTGGCTTTGCCTAATCCTGTAGAAGCTCCCGTAATGAAAATTGTCTGTTGCATGATGTGGTAGGTTTAATTTGATCATGCAAAAATGGAACAGATATTTCGGTGGAAAGTAGCTGGATTGCAGGTTCTGTTAGCCAAAATGACGAACGCCGAGAAAAAAAAGATATTATTTTTCCCATCTGAACCATTTGGCTTCAAAAAATATATAGATCTGTGCAGAAGGTTGCTGCGGATCGATGAACCTGGTTTTAATAAAATTTTTGTTCCGGGAAACGTAACGGAGTTGCTTCGGGTTCATTCCCGAAGTTTCGTAGAAAGCCCCATAAGTGCAATTGAAAGGATTATTTTCAACATCGTTGGTAAAAATGGAAAACAGGATCAGTCGTTTGGAGGATACATCCGGTTTTTCGTAACCAAAAAAGCGATGATCGCTTCGGATATCCGAATATAATGTGATCGAGCTATCTGAATAGGATATGCGTGGAATATTCCTGTGGCCATAAGAATATTTTACTGCAGCGGAATTTGCCTTATCCAGGCTATCAAGGTTTACCTGCGAAAATGCCCATCCGGGCAAGATCAACATGATATATATAAGTATGAGCTTCATAAAAGAACCCGGAATACGTGTGATGAGTTTATTACAAATTACGCTTTAAAATCTCTTGTTTGATTTCTTTTTGATTCCTGATGCACAGGATCAATATTGGCAGCAAAGCAATCGGAACGGCCGTGAGTGCTGAAAATCCTTTTTTAAAACTCAAGAATAAACTGCTGCAAAATAACAGCAATAACATGGCACCAAGTGCCGGCACAATTCCTTTGAGCATCTTGTCATTTTTGAGGAGTTCCTGATCGGTCATTTGGCTGATGTCTTTATTTTTCATGTAGGATGGTTGAAGGTATTCGTGAATGATTTTTTATATCTGAATGATAAGGGTTATGGTATGGAATAGATTTGCAATATAATTAAGTATTTATTGATCAGTGTATTAGAGCAAAATTTAATTTTGTACTTTTTGCCTATAATTAATATTATGTTAAGTAATACTTACTGCGGAATTCATTTAAATACATCCTTGCCAACCCATGGAAGATCATGTTGTAATTTTCGGCTCTTTTCTCCCATACTCCAACTCCCCGCTCAATTCCCCTATCGCCCAAAGCGCCATCGCATCCACCACTTTATACAGTCCTTTTCCTGATTCGCTGAGGCGGTAAGTTACATGTGGCGGTACAACCGGCCGTGCTTCACGGATGATGATACCGTCGGTCTCAAGTTGCTTTAACTGCTGGATCAACACTTTCTCCGTCACCGCCGGAATATTCCGCTTTAGTTCGCTGTAGCGTTTTTCGCCTTTGGACAGATGATAAATAATGATCGGTTTCCAATAACCACCTATTTTTTCCATCACATAAGTTACCGGGCATTGCTCCAGCGCATACCTTTTATTTTCCTGGATGGTCGATTGTTCTTTGATGGCTGTCATGATACATACTTTAGGGTAAGTACTTGTATAAAAGTAAGTACAAATATACCTTTGTTCCCGAACAATTAAAAAATAAAAAAATGAAGATCACAATTTCAGGTTCTTAGGTAACGTTGGGAAACCATTGACAACCAAATTAGTACAAGCCGGACACGATGTAAAGGTAATTTCTAGTTCTGCTGAACGCAAATCTGCCATCGAGGCTATGGGAGCAACAGCCGTCATCGGATCGGTAAGTGACAGCGCATTTCTAACCGGGGCGCTCGCAGGCGCTGACGCCGTATTTGCGATGACCCCACCCAATATGGGCGGCTCCAATGTGATCCGGAATACGGCAGCTGCGGGACAGGCATTCGCGGAGGCGATCCAAAATTCAGGTGTTAAACGTGTGGTGATGCTCAGCAGTATCGGCGCCCATCTTACATCAGGCAATGGCCCTATCGCTGCTATTCACCAGATTGAAAACCTGTACAATGACCTACAAGGCGTGTCGGTGACTTTTCTCCGTGCAGGGTTTTTCTACACTAATTATTACAACGATATTCCGTTGATCAAAGGCGCCGGCATCATCGGGGCCAATTATCCTGCAGATACCAAAATGCCATTGGTTCACCCGGTGGATATCGCAGCCGCTGCCGCGGAAGAATTGGTGAAATCCCCGGCGGGCAAAAATGTACGTTATATCATCAGCGACCTCCGCACTCCTGCCGATGCCGCCAGTTTATTAGGTCAGGCGATCGGTAAGGATGTTTTGCCGTGGATAGAATTTACCGACGAGCAATCTTTGGATGGCATGCAGAAAGCCGGGCTTCCGGAAGAGATCGCAGGTTTGTATACGGAAATGGGACAAGGTTTGCGAAGCGGAAAGATTTCGGCAGATTTGCTGGCGCAAAATGCAGCAGTGACGGGAAAGATAAAGCTGGAAGATTTCGCAAAAGAATTTGCAACTGCATTTTGATACATCGGAATGGATAATTTTATAATGGAAAATGGATAATGTTTCAATACGGGAAATTTTCAATGAACTTGGTAAGAATTCCGGCTTGAAACATTATCCATTATCAATTATCCATTATTTGATGAGTGGTAATAAAATCTTCTTCATCTTCAGGTTTCCTTCAGTTTTTACGCTGACATTTGCCATCGTAAAATTACATTACTGAATGAAACTCATCGTGCTTCTCCTCGCCTGTCTCTGTATTTCAGGCATCGCTTATTCCCAGGATCAAAAGAAAATCATTATCCAGGGAACTGTAGTTGACTCTACCAGCCATCGTCCCGTGGAATTCGCTACCATCACGCTTTTACCTAAAGGAAGCACAAAGCCACTCACAGGAACGATCACGGATGCTACCGGAAAATTTTCCATCGATGATGCGGTGCCAGGCCCGTTCTCGTTGGTGATCGAAAGTATCGGCCACCAGCCTTATACCATACCCGATTTTGTTATCGCAGCTTCTGAAAAGATCCGTGACCTTGGAACTGTTTCGTTGCGAAGCAGTGGAAAAACAATGGAAGCTGTGGTGGTAACCACTCAGGCAAAAGTGATCGAGAACAAGATCGACCGGATGGTTTTCAATGCAGAAAAAGATATCGGTTCGCAGACCGGAACCGCTTCTGATGTTTTAAAAAAAGTGCCGCAGGTATCTGTAGATGTGGATGGGAATGTACAGCTGGCGGGCAGCGGTGGTGTCCGGTTCCTGATCAATGGCAAACCATCAACGGCTTTCGGTAGCAGCATCACAGATGTGCTGCAATCTATTCCGGGAAGCCAGATAAAAAGCATTGAAGTCATCAGTAACCCGGGCGCAAAATATGATGCACAGGGAATGGGTGGTATTATCAATATCATTCTCAAAACCAGTAAGACCAAGGGTTATAATGGAAACCTGTCGCTCACCGGAGGAACCTTACAACAAAATGGCTCATTCAATTTTAATGTGCGCAACAATAATTTCGGCATGAATGCTTTTGTAAGCGGTAGCGCAAGATTGCCTGCCACGGTACTTGCTCATTCAGAAAGAAATACGGCAAACGGCACTACGATCGATTATCTTGAACAGGATAGCCGAAGCAGGTTTCATCGCCATGGATACCAGACCGGGCTTGGGTTTGACTGGACAGTGAAAAAATTTAATAGTTTCAGCGGGGCGGTAAGTTACAATCAATTCGGCAGCAAAGGAAACGGCACAACTTTTCAGCAACTGGATGTAGATAAAAATGGTGGGCCTGCGCCGGTTTTCACTCAGATCAACAGTCTGGCAAAGCCGAATTTTCACAACACGGATCTCAGTTTTAATTACAAAAGAACTTTTCCAAAAGAAGGGCGTGAATTTGATTTTGAAGTCAACAGCAGCATTGGCAACGGTAGCACAAAAACTTCCAATGAACAATACGATTACCCGCAATTGATATTGAACACGGGTTCACAAAGTAACAACCCCGGAAAAACTGTGTCCACGCAGCTTTCAGCAGATTACACCGAACCTGTCAGTGAAAAATTTGTAGCAGGGGTTGGTGCCAAGCTCAGCATCGATGATATCAACAGCAGCTCGGCTGGTTTGCAGTATGATGCTGCTACGAAAAGTTATGTGACGGATAATTCTTTGTCGAGCAATCTCCGGTATAATCAAAAAGTATATGCGGGTTATGCAGAACTGAGTTTTCCATTATTTGCAGGGATCAATGGAAAGGCAGGCGGCCGATTCGAACGCACAGAAATCACTGCATTCTTCTCTAATGCCCAGCAGCAGCGGGATGTGCCGGGTTACAACACATTTGTGCCTTCGTTTTATCTGAATAAAAAGATCAACGATCATCAATCTCTCACGCTGAGTTATTCTAAAAGGATCGAGCGCCCGGATTACAATGAATTGAACCCTTTTGTGAATACGGCCGATCCTAAAAACCTCTCTACCGGAAATCCAGATCTGGTTCCGGAAACCAGCAAACGTATTGCATTAAATTACAATATTGATTTTGGTAAAAAAGGCTCTGCTGGTGTAGGTATGTTTTATCGTGTGAACGAAAATGATATTCAATCCTATGCCATCTACTACCCTTCTTACACTGTCGGCGACAGCGTTTACACGAATGTGTCTGTTACAACGGATCAGAATATAGGCACGGAAAAAGATTTCGGGGCGAATTTTTTTGGTGATGCCCACCCTACTTCAAAGTTAGGTTTGCGGGGAAATTTTTTCATTTTCAGGAGGCATACCATTAACGTGATTGACAAAGGATTTGATGCTACAAGCTATTTTTGCCGTGTCAACCTGAATGTCACTTACCAGTTTGCTCCTACGCTTGTAGCGGAATATTTTCAGAATTTCAATTCACGCAGAAGGGAAGCACAAGGTACCAACCCGGCATTCATTTCTTACACTTTTGCGATACGCAAACAATTCTGGAATAAAAATGGAAGCATTGCACTTACCGCCAATAATTTCTTTGCAAAATATGTAGACCAGCGCACAAGGCTCTTCGGCCCGGGATATGACTTGGTAAGGCTTCGCCAGATACCTTTCCGTTCCATCGGCATCAATTTCGCCTGGAAATTCGGTAAGCTCGAATTCAAAAAGAATAACCGCGACGAAGGTAATCAGGTGCTGGAAGCGAACTAAATAGAACCACAGAGACAGGGAGAGCACAGAGTTTCACAGAGTTAAAAATTTATTTCCTTACTCTGTGAAACTCTGTGCTCTCCCTGTCTCTGTGGTTCAAAAAAAATGGCCACCCCGAAAGGCAGCCATTCTTCATTGAGTTCTCACACTATTTATTCTTCAGTCTTTTCTTCATCATCTTCGATGTTGTCTTCTTCTGTTTCATCGGTTGCATCTTCAGCATCCTCCAGTCCTTCCGGTGCCGGTACAACAGTTTCAGTAGATAATGATCCATCTTCCGCGACTACCACTGCTTCTTCTATTTCTTCTTCTTCCTGTTCGTCCAGTTTGGTAATTGCCGCGATAGAATCACCTTCATCTACTTTTATAAGACGAACCCCTTGCGTAGCACGGCTTTGCTCGCTGATGGCTTTCACCGCCATGCGAATAGTGATACCGCTTTCGCAAGTGATCATTAGATCTTCTTTTTCGGTTACATCCAGCAATCCAACCAGTCCACCGGTCTTGTCAGTGATCTTTATCGTACGTACCCCCTTACCACCACGGTTGGTGATGCGGTAGTTGGCTTCACCTGTTTCAGGATCGTCGAGGAAGGTACGTTTGCCATAACCTTTCTCACTCACCACCAACACAGTCCTGGTTTTATCTTCAGTATTTACCGTGATCATGCCCACCACTTCATCATTCTTTTCATCCACTTCAATACCGTATACACCAATACCACCACGGCCTGTCGCACGTACTTTGTTTTCAGGGAAACGAATAGCACGGCCACTCTTCACTGCCATCATGATCTCGCAATTTCCATCAGTCATACGGGCTGCAATCAGCTGATCACCTTCCCGGATCTCGATCGCATTGATACCACTCTGCCTTGGCCTGCTGAAATCTTTCAGTTTGGATTTATTGATGATACCTTGTTTGGTACACAATAATATGTAATGATTGTTGACGTATTCTTCGTCTTCAAAATTCTTCACATCAATGATCGCACGCACTTTATCATCCGGCGGGATCTGGATCATGTTCTGCAATGCACGTCCTTTGCTGGTACGGTCGCCTTCCGGTATCTGGTATACCTTCAGCCAGAAGCAACGGCCTTTTTCGGTAAAGATCATCAGCGTATGATGCGTGCTTGCTACGAACAAATGTTCGATAAAATCTTCCTGTCGGGTACTGCTGCCCTTCGCCCCGCGGCCACCACGGCGTTGCTGGCGATAATCCCTTGAAGAGGTACGTTTGATATAACCAAGATGAGAAATAGTTACTACTACATCTTCTTCTTCAATCAGGTCCAGCATATTGATCTCATCATCCGCGTATACGATCTCTGATTTACGCTCATCACCAAATTTAGCTTTCACTTCAGCCAGTTCATCTTTGATGATCTGGAAACGTAAACCTTCATTTGCAAGGATCTCTTTCAAACGTTCGATCAATTTCATGATCTCTGCATGTTCTTCACGGATCTTATCTATCTCCATACCGGTCAGACGTTGCAAACGCAGTTCCAACACAGCTTTCGACTGGATTTCACTCATGCCGAAATTACTCATCAACCCTTCATGTGCAATGATCGGCGTAGCACTTTCACGGATCAGTTTGATCACGGCATCGAGATTATCCAAAGCGATAATATATCCTTCCAAAATGTGGGCACGTTCTTCCGCTTTTTTCAATTCATATTTTGTACGGCGAACTACCACTTCATGCCTGAATTCGATGAACTCGGAGATAAGTTCTTTTATGTTCAGTATCTTCGGACGGCCTTTTACCAGCGCAACATTGTTGATACCGAAAGAAGTCTGCAGCTCGGAGTGTTTGAACAGCTGGTTAACGATCACCTGCGCCACGGCATCTTTTTTAAGCTCCACTACTATCCTCGTGCCTTCTTTATTATTACTTTCATTGTTTACATCGCTGATGCCTTCGATGACTTTATCGTTGATCAGATCACCGATCTTTTGCGTCAGCTGATCGCGATTCACCTGGTAAGGAATTTCAGTAATAACGATCTTTTCCCTGCCACGTGCATCCGTTTCGATGGTGGTTTTGCCGCGCAATACTACCCTTCCACGTCCTGTGAGCAAAGCCTGCTTTACGCCTTCGTAACCATAAATAACACCGCCGGTAGGGAAATCGGGTGCTTTTACATGTTTGATGAGTTCTTCCAGCTCTATATCGTTATTATCAATGTAGGCAACGCAACCGTCGATCACTTCACTGAGGTTGTGCGGCATCATATTCGTGGCCATACCTACCGCGATACCGCTGCTCCCATTCACCAGCAATTGTGGAATGCGGGTTGGCAAAACGGTCGGCTCTTTCAATGAATCATCAAAGTTCAGCTGATAATCGACCGTATCCTTATCGATATCCTCGATCATGGCTTCGGCAAATTTCTGCATACGAACCTCCGTATAACGCATGGCAGCCGGCATATCGCCATCCTGGCTACCGAAGTTACCTTGTCCGTCTATCAGTGTATAACGCATCGCCCATTCCTGGGCCATACGAACCATAGTGAAATAAATGGAAGAATCTCCATGCGGGTGATACTTACCCATTACCTCACCCACGATACGGGCAGATTTTTTATAAGGCCTGTTGCTGTAGTTGGCCAATTCCATCATACCGAACAACACTCGGCGGTGAACAGGTTTGAACCCATCACGAACATCCGGAAGTGCACGGCCAACGATCACACTCATGGAGTAATCGATGTAAAAAGTTTTCATTTGCTCCTCGATATTGACCGGTATTATCTTACCCCGGTTATTGAGGTTAGCTTCGTCGTTTATTTCGTTATTTTCCATATAATTTTCTAGGTGGCGAAAGTACCGAAAATAAGCCGTTTTTTGCTGTTAAAACAAGGCTGTTTTGAGGGATATTGTTCACATTTGTGGACAACTATTTCTAAACAAACAGGCTGTTCTGAAATAGAACAATACCTGTATCAAAAGCGGACACCAGGTACAATTTATAAATTCCTAAACATTTGATAATCAATGTTTAAACGTATCGGCACATGCTTTGGCAATGAATAGCTCTAATGTGTTGGGGATTTCATAAACAAAGCTGTCTTCCTCCATTTGCAGAAAATGACATAAAACTAATTCGATGTTCAAAAATTACTTCAATATCGCCCTCCGGAATCTGTGGAAAAACAAAGGCATTTCGGCCATCAATATCCTGGGGCTTTCCCTTGGGATTGCCACCTGCCTGCTGATCCTGCTTTTTGTACAGAAAGAACTGAGTTATGATCGTTTTAATGAAAAAGCTGATCGATTGTACCGGATCACTTTCGAGGGCAAAATGCAGGGCGGCGAAATAAGGGAAGCAAGTGTGATGCCGCCGGTGGCGCAAACGCTTAAAAATGATTATCCCGAAGTGGAAGAAGCTACCCGTTTGCAATTTTCAGGAACACCGAGGATAACCTACGGGGATAAAATTTTTACAGACAGGCTGGCTTATGCGGATTCAAATTTTTTCCAGGTATTCAGCCTTCCGCTCATCAAAGGAAATGCCGCTACGGCACTGGCTGAGCCCAACACGGTGATCATCACCACTACCCTTGCTGAAAAATATTTCGGCGATGCTGAACCTATCGGTAAAGTGATCACGCTGAAAGACCGCAATGCTTCGCTTACAGTGACCGGCATCATCCAAGAAGTGCCGGAAAATTCACATTTTCATGCTGATCTTTTTGCATCGATGTCAGGCCTTGCCGAAGCCCGTGACCAAAGCTGGATGACCTCTAATTTTTATACCTATGTCGTATTGAGAAAAGGCAGCGATCCGAAGCAACTGGAAAGTAAATTTCCGGCGATGATTGAAAAGTATATAGGGCCGCAATTGCAGCAGGGAATGGGTTTGACATTCGCAGAATTTAAAAATAAAGGCAACAGCCTTGGCTTCAATTTACAACCTCTCACCGACATTCATCTGCACTCCAACCTTACAGGTGATATGGAAGCTCCGGGTGATATAAAATATGTGTACATTTTCAGTGCCGTAGCGGTTTTCATGCTGCTCATAGCATGTATCAATTTCATGAACCTTTCTACCGCAAGCGCATCCAAAAGAGCCAAGGAAATAGGGGTACGCAAAGTGCTGGGTTCTGCAAAAAGCCAGTTGATCAAACAATTCCTGCTGGAGTCTTTGTTTGTTACAGGAATTGCTTTGCTGATCAGCATCGGATTAGTGTATTTTCTTTTGCCCCTCTTTAATCAACTGACCGGGCAACAACTTAAGTTTAATCTGACAGATCATCCATACACCCTTCCCCTGCTCATCGGATTCGGTTTATTTACCGGCATATTAGCCGGCAGTTACCCTGCTTTTTTCTTATCTTCTTTTCAGCCGGTAGCTGTATTAAAAGGTAAATTTTCAACCGGCAAAAAAACATCCGGCTTACGAAGCGGACTGGTGGTATTTCAGTTCATCATTTCCATCAGCCTTATCATCGGCACCACCGTGGTATTTAAACAACTTTCATTTATCCGGCATAAAGAATTGGGTTATAACAAAGATCAGGTGCTCGTGATAGAGCAAACGAATTGGCTGAATGCCAACCAGGATATTTTTCGAAGTTATTTACTACAGGACCCTGCTGTGCAAAGCGTTTCCATATCAGGTTATCTTCCGGCAGGAAATTCCAACGGCAATAATTTTATTTTATCTGCCGATAACAATTCACAGCAATTGGTGAAAACGCTTCGCTATGATGTAGACGAAAATTATATCCCTACCCTTGGAATAACGATGGTTAAGGGGAGGAATTTTTCTCCCGGTTTTGGAACGGATTCGACAGGTATCATCATCAATGAAGCCGCAGCAAAGAGTTTTGGCTGGACAGACGATCCGATGACACATACACTTTCGCACCAGGATAATGATGGTTCCAAACAGTCTTATCATGTGATCGGCGTGGTAAAAGATTTTCATTTCCGTTCGCTGCACGAAAGTATTTCACCGTTGGTGATGGTGATGGGTAAAGATTATGGAACAATGATCGTAAAAGTAAAAGCAGCAGACATCAATGCATTGCTGGGCAGGATACAAGCCAAATGGAAAGGCCTGCATGCTGAAGCGCCGTTCGCTTATTCATTTCTGGATGACCGTTTTAATAATACTTACAAAGCAGAGCAATACATTGGCCGCATCCTCGGTATTTTTGCAGGGCTGACGATCTTTGTGGCTTGTCTCGGGCTTTTCGGCCTGGCCACTTTTATGGCAGAACAACGAACCAAAGAAATAGGCATACGAAAAGTACTGGGTGCTGATGTAAGCGGATTGGTAGCGATGTTGTCGAAAGATTTTCTAAAGCTCGTACTGATCGCGTTTATCATTGCATCACCTATCGCCTGGTATGTGATGAACAGGTGGCTGCAGGAATTTGCATACCGTATCAGCATCAGTGTATGGGTGTTTGCGATCACGGCGTTTTTAGCGGCTGTGATCACTTTGCTGACGGTTTCTTTCCAGGCTTTGAGGTCTGCAAGGGCTAACCCGGTGAAGAGTTTGCGTTCCGAGTAAATAACCACAAAGACACTAAGTAACGAAGGTTCACAAGACAGAAAAAGTTACCATGCTTTTCTTTGTGATCCTTCGTGTTTTTGCGTCTTAGTGGTTCAACAAAATTCGCTTACTTTGCAAAAAATAAATTGCTTGAAAACAATCCTCCTCATCGGTGCCGGAAAATCCGCCACTGTGCTCATAGATTACCTGACAGACGAATCGGAAAAGAACAACTGGAAGTTCATCATAGCGGATGCGAACAAAGAACAGATCCTGCTCAAAACGAAGAATTCACGCTACGCGGAAGCGGTTCAGCTGGACATCAATAATGAAAAGCAGCGTTCAAAACTGATTGAAAAATCTCATATAGTTATATCTATGATGCCGCCGCACCTGCATTTCCTTGTGGCGAAAGATTGTGTGGAATACCGCAAGCATCTGTTGACAGCATCTTACCTTGATAAACAGATAAGCAGCCTGCGGGATGAGATCAATAACCGCAAATTATTATTCCTCTGCGAAATGGGCCTCGATCCGGGGATCGATCACATGAGCGCTTTATTGTTGCTGAATAAAATCAAATCCGAAGGTGGAGAAGTGGTATCATTCCGCAGCCATTGTGGGGGGCTGGTTGCGCCGGAAAGTGATGATAACCCTTGGCATTACAAGATCAGCTGGAATCCACGAAACGTAGTATTGGCGGGCAAAGCAGGAGCTGTATATAAAGAAAACAACAGCACGATCACGGAGAAATATGAAGAACTTTTCAGGACTGACAGGTCGATTGAAACCGGGGATAAAACCATCGGCTCTTTAAGTTATTATCCAAATCGCGACAGCCTTCCATACCTCGATCTTTATCAGCTTCATCATGTGGAAACTTTTGTACGCACCACCCTACGCTACCCTGATTTCATGGAAGGATGGAAATATATCATTTCGATGAACCTTACCGATGAAACGGTTTCTTATGAAAGTGATGGAAAAACACTGCAGGATTTTTTCACGACCTATGTTGGTGAAAGATCAGCAGGCCTTCCACCACTTGTGATCCGGCAACTGGAATTTTTAGGAATGAATGACCATGAAACATTCATCAACAAAGGGCTTTGCAGCGCCGCTGATGTATTGCAGCTTTCGCTGGAATCAAAACTGGTATTGCAACCGCACGACAAAGACCTTGTAGTGATGGTGCACGAAATTGAATATGTGAAGAATGGAGAAAAGAAATCACTCATCAGTTCATTGATCGTAAAAGGCGAGGATAGCATGAATACCGCAATGGCAAAAACAGTGGGGCTGCCGTTGGGGATCGCGGCAAAACTTATCCTTGAAGATAAATTGAAATTGAAAGGATTGCATATTCCTACCAGCGAAGCGATCTATATACCGGTGCTGGAGGAATTGGAAAAGCATGGGATTTGTTTTATAGAGAAGATAGTTAATGGATAATTGTACAATGGATAGTGGATAATGCTTCCAGTTGAAAATTCTTTCAGGTAATGAAAGATCAGCAACCCGAGGCATTATCCATTGATCAGTTATCCATTAAGCAATAATTTCTTCAGTTTCAATACACCTTCCGTTGCCGGTAATTCTATCACATGAATCGAACTGTCATTCACCGGTGGTATTTTTTTATCAATGATAAATTTGGGTACTGACGGCTCTACATAATCGATCAGTGATGCGGCGGGATATACCTGCAAAGATGTACCCACCACTACGAATATATCCGCTGTCAATACTATCTGCACGGCCCTTTCAATCATGGGCACTGGTTCTTCAAACCATACTATGTGCGGACGAAGCTGAGTTCCGTCTTTACCTTTATCGCCCACCTGAATATCACCTCTTATTTCAAAAACCTCCTGCGGCCGGCCGATGCTGTGCATTTTGAAAATTTCACCGTGAAGATGTACTACATTTTTTGAGCCACCACGTTCGTGCAGGTCATCTATATTTTGGGTGATGATGGTTACGTCGAAATCTTTCTCAAGGTCCGCCAGGCCAACGTGTGCTGCATTTGGCGAAGCTGCGGCAACATCGTGGCGGCGCATATTATAAAAGTCGAGCACCAATGCAGGATCTTTGATAAATGCCCGCGGTGTAGCCACATCCCGCACATCATAACCATTCCATAATCCATCGCTGTCGCGAAAAGTTTTCAATCCGCTTTCCGCACTTATCCCGGCTCCAGTCAGCACTACAAGATGTTTCTTTTTCATCTTCCAAATTAACCATTTTGCTGCTAAACTTTTGCAGGCTTTCCTTTTTTATAAAAGTACAATCCTGCAACTGCTACCAACACCAATGGCCATACGGAAACCAATCCTACAAATAAACCAGCTAACCAGCCTGCTCCTGAAGAAAATGCGGCTCCAACTTTACCCCAAAACGTAGGAGTAGCGTCAGGTTCCTTCAAGGCAGCTCCGCCTTTAAAAAATGTAAGATTGATGGTGCTGTAAGCCGCCTGATTGGTAAGAGATGCATACCTTCCTGCTGCAGATTCTATCTCTTCCTGGATACCATTGATCTCACCTTGTACCTGTAATACTTCTTCCATGTTTTTTGATTCTTTCAAAAAATCAAGATACTTCAGCCGCATCTGTTTCTTTGCTTCCAGCCTCGATCTTGTATCCACAATACTTCCCGTAACATCTTCGGTGCGGATACTTTTTTCAGTGATCACGGCATCGGTGCCGGGTAAAGCTGCCATCAGTTCATCAAAAAATTGCACCGGCACTTTAATAGCAAGAACCGCTTCTGACATGCCTTCTACCGTATTATTATCTTCCTGTGAAATATAAGCGCCATATTGTTTGAGTTTGTTATTCAATCCCTCGCCATATGATTTGAAATCTTTCACTTCCATTTTTACGGTAGCAGTCTTGATGATTTTTTTGGAGAAATCAGCTACAACAACGGGTGCTGACATTTTAGTTCCGCTGGTGGGTTGATTTGTTTGATTGGCAACAGGTGTCGTAGTATCAGCGGCTATCGGTTGCTGATCGTTAATGACGGGAATATCTTTATCTGCTATATTGTCTGATTGTTTTTTTTCAGAAGAAATAAGATCATTTGGAGATCTGGAATGCTCATTTGCGTTATGGCATGCAGCTAACAGCAGGAGCGAAATGATCGCTCCCAGAAAGGGTTTGAACTTAAACATAAAATTTGATTGAATTGTTAGTGATAAGATATAGGATGCATCCTTATCACATAATGCACAAACCCAGTAAAAAGTAACCCAATTAAATTACGAATTTTCAATTACGAATTACAAATTAACAATCTTAACGGAGAGGGATCGCTGATTAAAAGGGATAAAAACGATTGCACAGATTTTTTTCTGCCATGCAGAAAACATAAATGCAGTTTATAATTATTTGCACTTTCATTAAAAGCTGTAATAATTATAAACTGCATTTATGTTTTACGGAGTAAAACAATCTGTACAATCGCCTTCATCCCTTTTTTTAAATCTGTGATCTATCTATTCACTTCGATCACCTTCTTAATTCTTAATTCATGCCGGCCAATTCCATCACCACTTTCCATTCATCTTCTTTCACTGTGCCTACGGAAAGCCTGCCTAATCGTACGAGATCCATATTGGCCAGGCGTTTATCGGCTTTCACCTGTGCAAGTGTCACCGGATTTTTTAATTTTTTGAAAGGTTTCAGGTCCACTACTACCCATGCTTCATCAGTGGTGGTAGGATCCTGGTAAGCTTCTTTGGCTACTTTAGCGATGCCAACAATTTCTACTCCTTCATTGCTGTGATAAAACAACACTTCATCACCTTTTTGCATTGCCTTGAGATTATTGCGGGCTGCATAGTTGCGCACACCGTCCCAAAAAGTGATCTTATCCTTTACAAACTGATCCCAGCTGTATTTAAAAGGTTCTGATTTGACTAACCAATACGCCATAATTTGCTATTCTTTAATAAAATGTGAAAATACGAAAACCAAAACTAAACATCACTCGTAGTTGTAGGTAACCGTTCAAAAATAAAAACGATTATATGACAAACACACTCACACAATTCAACCTGCTCCTGTCAATGCCAGGAGGGTCTGAATGGATCCTGATAGTAGTAGTTTTACTGTTATTATTCGGAGGTAAAAAAATTCCTGAACTGATGAGAGGTATCGGAAAAGGAATGAGAGAATTCAAAGATGCCAAAGAATCTGTTTCTTCCGAAATAGAAAAAGGTATGACTACTCCACAACCAGAAGTACACACTACAAAATCGACATTGCCCGTTTAAATACATACCTGTAATTATCATTACAGGTTTTTTATTGATCCTCCTAATCAAATAATGATCCCGCAAAATCACCATTGACTTTTACCGTAAAAAACGGTACAGACAGAGGTTTGCCATAAACTCATCATTTTTCAATAAATATTCTACACACTAAAAATCATGTTATGAAAAGAGTACTCTCTTCTCCACCCCTGGAGGAAGCAACAACAATCTCACCGTACGGCAGGCAACGCCGGAATATGCTTAAAATATTCGGAGCGGGCGCAGCATTGATCACTATTGGTTCTGCATGTAGCAAGGATGACAATCCTGCCCCATCAGGCGGAGGCGTAAATCTTGGTTCTGGCGACGTAGGTATTCTCAACTACGCATATGCACTGGAACAATTGGAAGCGGCTTTTTATGAAAAAGTAGTTTCTTCTTTCTATACCGGCGCTACTGATCTTGAAAAGGCGTATCTGACAGAGATCCGCAATCACGAAGTTGGACACCGTGAATTCTTCAAGACAGCCATTACTGCAGCAGCTCCATCATCGATCATACCGGCATTGCAGGTTAATTTTTCATCGATCGACTTTACCAGCAGAGCAAGTGTATTAGGCACTGCAAAAGCATTTGAAGACCTTGGTGTGAGCGCTTACAATGGTGCAGGCCAATTGATCTCTACCACCGGAAGCGGCCCGACTTATCTTTTGCTGGCCGGAAAAATTGTTTCCGTAGAAGCAAGGCATGCGGCATTGATCGCTGATCTGCTGAGCAACGGAACCTTCGCTGCTGATGCAAATATGGATGCCAACGGTCTTGATATGGCACGTACACCGGCGCAGGTATTGGATATAGCAAAAACGTATATCACTACAGTTTTGGACGCAAGTAATTTACCATCTTAAAAACACTACATCATGAACTTAGATAATATAATCAACGAGATCGAAAAAGTAGACCCAGAGGTTTACGAAAGGTTTGATACCAGGCGTAAAGTGATGAAACAATTCGCGAACATCGGTAGCAAAATAGCTATGGCCGCTGTTCCTGTTGCACTTGCTTCTATGTTTCAGAAAGCATATGGACAAACACCCGACGAAGTGAACGGTGTGTTGAACTATGCTCTGACATTGGAATACCTGGAAGCAGAATTTTACACCAACATTGTGGGTTCACCGGGTTATCTTACCGCTCCGGCCGCTGCGCAAGGCGCACTGACCAACATCCGCAATGATGAAAACAAACACGTTGCTTTTCTGAAAAGTGTGCTTGGTTCGGCTGCTGTAGCAAAACCGACATTCGATTTTTCTGGAGGTAATGGTTCGGGTACCGGCCCATTTGCCGGTTATCTTGCAAACTATGATGTGCAGCTGGCAATGGCTCAAACATTTGAAGATACAGGTGTTCGTGCTTACAAGGGCCAGGCAGCTAACGTAAAATCAAACAGGGTTGCACTTACTTCCGCTTTAAGGATCCATTCTGTAGAAGCAAGGCATGCGGCACATATCCGCCAGATGCGTTATGCAAGAAACATGCTGATCCCTGGAGGACAGGTAGTTCGTCCATGGATTACGCTGGCGCAAAGCGGTATCGATACTGGTAATTCCGGTGTGAACGCTGCTATCCAGATGAGTTATGCCGGTGAAGATGTAACGACACAGGCAACTGTAAACATAGTAGGATTGGGTGGCGCATTCAATGACGCAGCAAATGCTTCCGCTGGTTTTGATGAACCATTGACCAAAGAACAAGTATTGGCAATCGTAGATGGATTTATAGTGTAGGAAATTGTGTGTTGAAGTTCTTGCTTTTACTGTAATGGTGGAAGCAGGAGCTTCAACTTACATTAAATAGCCTAAACTGGAGTTTCAGCCTACTCCCAGCCATTGGCCAATACATCAGCGATGTGAATCGTCTTGAGTGGCAACTGTTGTTTTTTGATCCGCCCATCAATTTGCATAAGGCAACTGAGGTCTGTAGAAATGATATATTCTGCGCCGGTATCAAGGGCGTTCTGGATCTTCTGATCGACCATAGCAATGGAGATAGGCTCAAATTTTACGGAGAATGTTCCGCCAAAGCCGCAACAGGTCTCATTATCTGTCATCTCAACAAGCTCAAGGCCTCTCACATTATCCAATAATTTCCTCGGGCCTTCTTTGATCCTGCATTCACGAAGAGCAGCACAACTATCGTGATAAGTAGCTTTTGCGTCCAGCGAAGCGCCATAATTCTCTATCTTCAAAACTTCTGTAAGGAATTCCGTAAATTCATATATTCTCTTACCCAGATCTTTTACCTGGTTATGGTTGGCAGCATTATCAAAAAGTTTCGGATAATAATTTCTCACAAATCCTACACAGCTTGCACTTGGAGCTACCACGTAATCAGCTCCCTCAAAATCTTTGACAAATTTGTTGGCAACAGCCCTTGATTCATCCAGAAAGCCGGCATTGAAAGCGGGTTGCCCACAGCAGGTCTGGTTGCTATTATACGACACATCACAGCATGCTTTTTCCAGCACTTTCACCATATTGAAAGCGGTCTCCGGGTAGAGCTGGTCGATGAAGCATGGTATGAATAACTGAACCTTCAAGTCAATAAAGAATTAAAAATTAAGAATGCAGGTTATGGAAGACTTTTGAATGATTGCGATAAAGCCATCATTTTTATTGCTGTTGCGGCAGCTTCTTCTCCTTTGTGGCCGTGGATTCCGCCGGTCCTTTCATCAGCCTGCTCCTGGGTATTTAAAGTAAGTACACCAAATATGGTTGGTACCGGTAGTTGCAGGTTTAGCTGCAGAATCCCATCGGTAACAAATCCGCTTACGTATTCAAAGTGTGGTGTACCGCCTCTTATCACGCAACCCAATGCGATAAATGCTGCGGGCCTTTCATCTATAGTGGAGTAATGATCCCAGTAATTTTTGATACCAAAAGGGATCTCGATCGCTCCCGGCACTTCAATTACTTTGTACCGAACTCCTTTTTCTTCCAATATCCTGATGCAGCCTTCCTGTAGTTTATCGATCACCGGAGCGTTCCATTCGGTTCGTACTATCACAACACAGGCATCCTTGTTGAGTTGGATGCCTGATGTATTAATGAGTTCGGATGTGCTTATTGCCATTCCTTATATTTTTCTTCTTAGTCTACAATACCGAGTTTAGCCAGGTATTTATCTACGTCGCCGTTTGCAACTGAAGTGCTCAACGGGTATTTTGTTTTCAACTGCTGAAACAATTCGATCGCATCTTTTGATTTACCGGTAGCTTCAGCATATGAAGCAGCTATCAGCAAAGCATCAGCGGAAACAGACGCATCTTTATCATTTACATTCGCTGCTTTCTTGTAATAAGAAAGTGCATCGTCTGTTTTCTTTTGCTCGGCATAAGCATGCCCGATCATCAGATAAGCTTTGCTTTCTACCTGGGTAGCGCCATGGCCTTCAAATTCTTTCAGGTATTTGATCGCTTTTTCAAAATCTTTAATATGCAGGTAAGTAGCGCCCACCATATAGTTAGCCCTGTTGCCAGCTTCCGTACCACCATAAGTTTTGATCACAGTCAACAGACCGGTGATCTTGTTTCCATCCACCACTCGTCCATTAATCAGAATATCAACGCTGTCTTTACTGAAACCAGTTGTTGCCATCTTATCAAAAATAGCTTCTGCAGCAAAAATGGCTTCGTTGCCTTTCAATTCATTCGGCTCTTTCACCAGTTTTTTATAACCAAACCATCCACCAACGATCAATATTACGGCTGAACCAGCAATGATGATCGGCTTGCTGTAGGAAGCCCAGAAATCTTTTTTTACTGTAACGGACTCTTCCGTTTCAGGAGTTACTACTACTTTGTTCTCTGACATTTTAATTTGTTATTAATTTTAGATACATGCCTGCAAATCACTTATTGTCAGGCAATTAGTTTTGGTATTTTAGTCAACTATATACGGGTAATCTTCCTGAACATAAACATCTTTCAATAGTTCATCATCGCTTGGCCATGGGCTTTCTTCAGCAAATTGAACGGCTTCTTCCACTTCAGCTTTTACGCGGTCGTTGATAGCTTCAATATCTGCATCCGAAACTTTGAAATCAGTCTGCAATACTTTCAATACGTGCTCGATCGGATCTTTTTCTTTGTATTCTTCCAATTCTTCTTTGGTACGGTACTTCTGCGGATCGCTCATACTGTGCCCTTTGTAACGGTAAGTTTTGATCTCCAATAAAGTTGGCCCGCCTTTTTCCCTTGCCCTTGTGGCAGCCCTCATTACGGCATTGTGCACGTCTTCCGGGCTCATTCCGTCAACAGTATCAGCAGGCATTTCGTAAGCATCGCCCATTTTATAGATATCCAGTGTCTTACTGGTACGGGCAACCGAAGTTCCCATTGCGTAGTGGTTGTTTTCACAGATGAATACTACCGGCAGATCCCATAACATTGCCATGTTGAAGGTTTCGTGGAGCATACCCTGCCTTGCAGCACCATCGCCGAAGAAACAAAGCGTTACATTATTGGTTCCACGATATTTTTCAGCAAAAGCCAATCCTGCGCCGGTACCGATCTGGGCACCAACGATACCATGCCCGCCGAAGAAATTCTCTTTCACACCAAAAAAGTGCATACTTCCACCCTTTCCTTTACTGCAACCGGTAGCTTTACCGTACAATTCAGCCATGCTGGATTTTGCCGAAATACCTTTGGCAATACCCAGGGCATGACAACGATAGGCGGTGATAAACTTATCATCAGGGTTGGTAGCCGTCATACAGCCTGCAGCCACAGCTTCCTGCCCGATATACAAGTGGCAAAAACCGCGGATCTTCTGCATTCCATATAACTGTCCTGTCTTTTCTTCGAACTTGCGTAACAACAGCATCAGTTCGTACCAATACAAATATGTTTCTTTAGAGAATTTTGTAGCCAATTGAAGAGAATTTTAGGCGGCAAAGATAAGGGAGAAATAGTGAATTGTGAATAGTCAATAGTGAAATCTTCGAAAATTGAGCGAATGTGTGAATATGTGAATAAGTCAATGGCATAGTGTGAGTTGAATAAAGCAAAATTCACTCAGGATTTGCTGAAGACCAGCATTGAATTGTATTCATCCATTGACCTATTCACCCATTGACCTATCTTGCAGGCCAATGCTCTACCTCCGCAAAATATCGATCACTCACTTCAAGAATTACGATCTTTCCTCATTTGATTTCAGCAGCAATGTGGTAGGGATATGCGGACTGAATGGAAAAGGAAAGACGAACCTGCTGGATGCGATCTATTACTGCTGTTTTACCAAAAGTTATTTTACCTCCACCGAACTGCTCAACATCGGCTTTGATAAGGAAGGTTTCCGGCTGGAAGGGCGTTTTGAAAAAAGCGGCGATCTGCAAAAAGTGATCTGCATCCATCGCGGCAGCGGAAAAAAAGAAATATCGCTGAATGACAGCGGATACGATAAGGTTTCCAGACATATCGGGTTACTTCCTTCCGTAATGATCGCCCCGGATGATATCGACATCATCATCGGCGGCAGCGAAGGCCGCCGAAAATACATCGACACCATTCTTTGTCAGTTGGATAATGATTACCTCCAACAGTTGATGACCTACAACAAAGTGCTGCAGCAACGCAATAGCCTGCTGAAACGTTTTGCGGAGCAGGGAAAAACTGATGAAGCTTTGCTGGATATCATTAATATGCAATTGTTTGCCCCCGGCAAATATGTATTTGAAAAAAGGAGATCATTTATCGAAGAACTCAAACCAGTCGTGCAGGAATTATATCACCGCCTGGCCAACAATGAGGAAATTGTTTTGGTGGATTATGAAAGCCGGCTTCTGGCAGAAACTTTTGAAGAAATTTTTCTTCGAAATAAAGATAAGGACAGGATATTGCAACGTACCAATGGCGGTATTCATAAAGATGACCTGCGCTTTGAACTCAATGGGCAACCATTCAAATCGATCGCTTCGCAAGGCCAGCGGAAGAGCCTGTTGTTTGCACTGAAACTGGCAGAATTTCAACTGATAAAAAAATACAAAGGTTTCAGTCCGATCTTACTCCTGGACGATGTGTTTGAAAAACTGGATGCGGCACGTATGCAGCAATTGTTACACTGGGTTTGTGTTGAAAATGAAGGGCAGGTTTTTATTACGGATACCCATAGAGAAAGGCTGGAAGGGGCGTTGAGAGAGATAGAAGTGGAGTTCCAGATAATAGAACTTTAGATGCTGGATACTGGATGCTGGATGCTGGTGGTCCATTATTATTTATACTTCTTCTGTTTATGAAAATATTAGCTTTAGACTTCTAATAATAACAAAGAAACCTCTAACCGTAGGTCCATCCAGCATCCAGCATCCAGTATCCAATATCTTCCCTACCTTTGCCCCCATGGGTGAAATTTCTTTCCAGGATGCGATGCAGCAATTTTTAAAAAACAGTCGTTTGAAGACCGGTGTCCAGGCTGTACAGATAGAAGAACTCTGGGAAAAGATCATGGGGAAAACGATCGCCAAATACACCGAAAAGATCCAGATCATCGGCACTACGCTTTTTATAACTTCCAGTGTTGCCCCGCTAAAAAATGAATTGCTGTATCAAAAAGACAAGATCATTGAAATGGTGAATGAGGCGTTGGGGGATAAGACGATCCGTGAAGTGGTGGTGAAGTGAATGGTGCCCGCCCGGCTGAACGCCGTTCGGACGGGAATCGTCAATAGTGAAACCATTGTACCGTTTACTTTGTTCGCCACGAATCTCTGCGAAAACCCTGCTCTCTTCCTTCTCTGCCGTTAAACTTCGCTTACATCTTCGCAATAATTCGTAATTCGTAATTCGTAATTTTTAATTCTTAATGGGCTTCACCGTATACCCCTCCTTCCTCAAAAGCTCGATCAGCCCTTGTTGCCCCACCAGGTGACCTGCTCCTACCGCCATAAAAATATTATCTTTTTTAAGAATTTTCTTTAACTGGTTCACCCAGTTTTTGTTGCGGTTGTACAACATCACATCGAGGTTTTCTTCCTGGGTCAGGTCGCTTCCGTTGAAGAGTTTTTCTATTTTACTTACCTGCTGGCTTTTGTATACATTCAGCATCGTATCAAAATTGAGCCGGTAAAGCGGAAGGCTGTCGATGGTCTTCAACAAACTTTTAGCCTGCACATCATACGGAATGCTATCAAATACGGAGGCCTGGAAAGCGATGGTTTCAAATCCTTTGATCTCTTTTTTATCCGCTTTTGCAATTTTCATCAATTCTTCCTCTACCCCGCTCATCGTTTTGCAAGGCATCATCTTAGGATAAAGAAAAGCTTCCAGGAAGGTAGGTTTCATGCGCTGCAGCAACATATCCGGTAATTGCATGCTGTCTTTAAAAAAAGAAATTACACGTTTATATTCAGCTTCGGTATAAAGATCTTTCAGTTTTTTGCCATCTTTCATGTTCATGTAAAACATGGCGCCCAGTGTATTCGCCGGGTCATCGAGATCCATTTCAAAATAGACTTCGTCTGCGTTTTTTATGGCCGTCTTCAGGTTATCGCTGAAATGAATATCCTCCTTACACATCAGGTGGAATGTGCCAAAAAGATGGCTGGGCGTATCGATCCCGTTGCCACTGATCTCCCACAATAAGGTATTATCATCCTTATTCTCCGGTAGAACCGATAAAGGTTTCGATGGTGTTTTTTGTGCGGTGCACGAATGAAGCAAGCCTGCAAAGAAGAGAAGGAAGATGTAACGCATACGCTAAAATAATAGTTATTACACTAATTAAACCGAATTACACGAATTGGTGAAAAATAAAGAACCTGCCAAAGGCAGGTTCTTACTCGCTAATTTGTGTAGTTCTCTTTAATCCGTGTAATAAAATCAAGCCCAAAGATTCGTCGGGTATTCCCCTGCTTCGATCAATTTATCCAGGCTCGCTTTCACTCCCGGGGCATCTTCTTTGTAAGTAACCCCAAACCACTGGGAAGATGTCGGGATCACTTTTATAGAACCGCCTTCTTCTTTGATAAAATGATCGGCGATGATCGGAATGAAAAATTCCGCTTTGAGGTTGTCCTTATTCTCTTTCGGGAAAACACTGAACAGGTTTTTTGTGCTTTCAAAAACCGACGGCTGAAAACACCAGAAGTTCATCGAAACGCTGGAATCTGCCGGCACTTCCACTTTTGCATCATTTTCTTCATAAACAATCTTATCGTCTTCTTTGTATATCTTCGTACGTTCTGTAATTGAAACAAGATTATTATCTGCATCTACCTGGCAAACCCCGCGACTTACCGTACCGTGTTCACTCAAGGTTTTTTCAAGGCGGTAACCGATGATCGAATAAGCGTTATTATCAGTTTTATTTAAAAATTCAGCAGCTTTCACAAAAGCATCTGCTCCATAAAAATCATCTGCATTGATCACCGCAAATGGCTCTTTTACCACATCAATGGCGCAAAGAACTGCATGGCCTGTACCCCATGGTTTGGTACGGTCAGCGGGCATATCAGCCGGATCTACAAACGAATCCATTTCCTGGTACACATATTCCACCGCGATCTTCCCTTTCAGTTTCGCATCGAATTGTGCTTTGAAATTTTCCGCAAAATCTTTACGGATAATGAACACCACTTTTCCAAATCCTGCACGAATGGCATCATAGATAGAATAATCCATGATCGTTTCGCCCGATGGGCCAAAACCTTCTGTCTGTTTCATGCTGCCGTAACGGCTGGCCATCCCTGCGGCCAAAATGAGTAATGTTGGTTGCATAAATAATAATCTATAATTAAATTAATATGGTCGAATTTTGTCGTTGCAAAAATAATGTAAACGAACTGTAATTCGGGCAATGCTTTTAGATACAAATAATATACCTTTTACAGAATTGCATAATGGATCTCTGGAAAAACACGGCGTCAAATTAATGGTCTGCAGGCTCGATCAGCTTCATCCGGTAGTCTCCGGTAACAAATTATTCAAACTGCATTATTTCCTGAAAACCGCTACAGCATCAACTCACAGCACATTGCTCACATTTGGCGGAGCTTATTCCAATCACCTGGTGGCTACCGCATTCGCCTGTCGTGAACTTGATCTGAAAAGTATCGGTATCGTGAGGGGCGAAGCTGCGGAGAATATTTCGCATACGCTTGCGCAATGTGTGGATTATGGAATGGAACTGCATTTTATTTCCCGGGAAGAATATAAAAATGTGGGCGAACCTGAATATGTTGCCAGACTTCATCAGCAATTTGGAGAGTTCACGTTGGTGCCCGAAGGTGGTTATCATCCATCCGGTGCCGCTGGTGCCGCGTTGATCATGGATATTGCTGAAAATAAACAAGCGACGCATATCTGCACCGCTGTAGGCACAGCTACTACCCTCGCCGGATTGATCATCAACAGCACTCCCGGCCAGGATATAATAGCAGTTCCCGTTTTGAAAAACCTCCATGACCTTCCGGAACGCATAGAATTCCTCACAGGCAATCTTCCACCAAAACGATTAACTGTCTGGGACGAATATCATTTTGGTGGCTACGCAAAAAAATCGCCGGCATTGATTGATTTCATAAATGATCTTTATCGTCAAAATAAAATCCCGACAGATATGGTTTACACAGCTAAAATGATGTATGCCGTGATGGATAAACTTGAGAAGGGCTATTTTAAAAAAGGAAGTACCGTGGTGTGCCTGCATACGGGCGGGCTTCAGGGAAATGATTCATTGCCGAAAAAAACGCTGATATATTAAAGTTCGGGTAACGTGTCGGTTTTCCCTGTATTAAACTTCCGGTTCGTTCCACGTAAACAATCAATAACCCGACCACCCGTCAACCGCAACTTTTTAACACTGCTTTATCTTTATGTTAATTTTAAAAGCTGATTGCACATTATATTTGTAGCCGGGCATCCATTTTACTATGAAGAGATATCTGTTGTTTTGTTTTTTTGTTATAGCTGCCATGCAATCCCGTGCACAAAGTATCCTGCCGGACATCACCGTAAAAAATATTGGCGGGAAGATCATCGTCAGCTGGTGGAATGAATATACGCTGCCCATATCGACTTTAAACATCCAGCGTTCCTACGACAGCCTCAAAAATTATAGTACCATCGGAAGTGTTCTGAGCCCTCAGAGCCTGGAAAACGGTTATTCTGATGCTAATCCTCCATATAACAAAATGTATTATCGTGTCTTCATTGTTTTTGAAGGCGGATCATATATCATCTCCAAACCGGTGAGGCCGGTAAAGGATCTTCCTGTTACTGTAGTTCAAACAGCTTCGGGCAAAGACAGCATCATCACTCCTGTGGAACGTTACCCCTGGCAGGTCAACCCTTTGCTGGATTCCAATATCGTATTACCTCCTTCAACAACTCCGGGCATTCCGGCCAAACCTTTGATCACTTATCCAAGCCGGAGAATATTTACGGCGAGAGATAATTCGGTGGTGATTCATTTGCCGGATGCACCGACAAAAAAATATACCGCGAAATTCTTTGATGAAAATGACCGCCAGATCTTTGAACTGAACAAACTTCCGGAAGAATATCTGATCATCGAAAAAGTAAATTTTGTCCGCTCAGGATGGTATCATTTTGAGATTTACGAAAGCGGGGAACTGGTGGAGAAGAATAAGTTTTTTGTACCAAAAGATTCGAAGAAACCGAATTAAGATTCGAGAGTATAATCACAGATTACAGCGGGATAAAGGCGATTGCACAGATTACTTTTTCACTGCGTGAAAAATAAAAATGCAGTTTATAAGACAGTTAACAACTTCGAGAAATTGATTGTCTTATAAACTGCATTTGAAATTTCCCGCTTGCGGGAAATGATCTGTGTAATCGCCTTTATCCTCTTGAAATCTGTGATCCTCCTGCCACATCATTAATCTTCATCTCAAATACCTTCTCGAAATTTCTCAAAATCTTTTGCTTCACTTCTTCAAAATCAACTTTATAACCCAGTTCTTTTTCCATTGAAGTCACCTGTTTATTCACAATTCCGCAGGGAATGATATGACTGAAATATTCCAGGTCGGTATTTACATTGAGTGCAAAACCATGCATGGTCACCCAGCGGCTGCAACGCACCCCGATCGCCGCGATCTTTCGCTCCTGCCCTTTGATACCCGCATCGATCCACACTCCCGTTTCGCCGGCGCTGCGTTCCCCTTTTATTCCATATTCGTCGATGGTAAGGATGAGGGCCTCTTCCATATTGCGCAGGTAACGGCCGATGTCGGTATAAAATTTCTCCAGATCAAGGATCGGGTAGCCAACAATTTGCTGAGGGCCATGGAAAGTGATATCACCGCCACGATTCGTATTAAAAAATGAGATATTCTTTTCCTTCAATTCTTCCTCGCTGAGCAATACATTTTCAATATGCCCGCTTTTGCCAAGCGTATACACTGGCTGATGCTCACAAAATAAAAAATAATGTTCTGTAGGCAATTCTGCCGGGATATAGGAAGGGTTGTTTTTCCTGGCTTCGGATTTTAATGAAACTGCCTGCTGGAGAAGGTTTTCCTGTAAATCCCAGGCTGCTTTGTAATCTATTATCCCCAAATCTTTATATATCACTTGCTGCTTATCCAATGGAAAGGTTTTAATTTGCAAAGATATGACACGGATTGCACGAATAGTGTCGCATGTTCAGTGAAGCCCTTCCATTTAAGTAAGGTTATCTTATTAAAACCTTCTTTAATCCGTGTGATCAGTGTAATTCGCCCAATTAGTGTAATAAAAAGAATATGGCAGAAGAAATAGAATTGAATGATGAACTTCCGGAGTCGGAGGAATTGTACGAACGCTTGTCGATGGTGATAGACCGTGGACAGGAACCGTTGCGTATCGATAAATTTTTGATGCAGCGCATTGAAGGTGCTACCAGGAACAAGATCCAGCAGGCCATTGAAGATGAAATGGTATTGGTAAATGAAAAACCAATCAAGAATAATTATAAGGTAAAGTCCGGTGATAAATTGGTCGTTTATGAAACGGCATCGCCTGAATCATCCGATATCATTCCGCAGGATATACCGCTGAACATCGTGTACGAAGACGATGACCTTTTTGTGATCGATAAGCCCGTCGGCATGGTGGTGCATCCCGGAAGCGGAAATCCTGACGGTACGCTCATCAACGCGGTGGCATATTATATCAAAACAAATTATCCGGAGATCGATGAAAGTGAATTGCCGCGTTACGGACTGGTTCATCGCATTGATAAAAATACCAGCGGTTTGCTGGTGATGGCCAAAAAGCAAAAGGTGATGAGTGACCTCGCCAAACAATTTTTCAATCATACCGTGCACAGAAGATATGTGGCGCTGGTGTGGGGGAATTTTGAAGAAGAACAGGGAACAATTGTGGCACATGTGGGCAGGCATCAGCGTTTCAGGAAATTGTTCACCACCTACCCTGATGGCGATCATGGAAAAGATGCGGTGACGCATTACAAAGTGCTGGAAAATTTCAATTACGTAACAATGGTGGAATGCAGGCTGGAGACCGGCCGCACGCACCAGATACGTGTGCACATGCAATCCATCGGGCATCCGTTATTCAATGATGATTTTTATGGTGGCGACCGCATAGTGAAAGGCACCATTTACACCAAATACAAACAATTCGTAGATAATTGTTTTGCTTTATGTCCACGCCAGGCGTTGCATGCAAAGGAATTAGGTTTTAAACATCCTGTTACTGGCAAAGACATGTTTTTTGAAAGCCCGATGCCGGAAGATATGTCTTCTGTGATTGAAAAATGGAGGAAATACAGCCAGTTTAAAAATGCGGAAGAGTAATTAATAATTAAGAATTAATAACTGTGGGAACATGCCTGTGGTGTGTTCTTTTTGATAATAAGTTTATGAAATATCTTATCTTCTTATTCCTTTTATTTTTATGCTTAGCAACCAGATCACAAACCATTATCCATCGCGATCCTGTTATCCAGCAGATGGTGAAGGAAATATCTTCGGATAGCCTTAAGGGTTATATCACATCACTGGTCAGTTTCGGGACCAGGAATACATTGAGTACACAAACAGATCCCAAAAGAGGGATTGGTGCGGCAAGAAATTATGTGTTGAAACAATTCAACCGTTTTGCTTTACAATCCGGCGGACGAATGAAAGCGTTCATTGATACCACTACCCTACAACCCGATAAAAAAAGAGTGGATATCACCCTGCTTTTAGGAAATGTTGTAGCCATACTAACGGGAACGGATACCAGCGATAAAAGAATTTTTCTCATCAGCGGACACCTGGACAACATGCGGAGCAGCGTAATGGATCGTACCGGTGATGCCCCGGGTGCGAATGACGATGCCAGCGGAACGGCAGCAGTACTGGAATGCGCCAGGGTCATGAGTAAAAGAAGTTTTTCCGCCACCATCATTTTCATTGCGGTGAGTGGAGAAGAACAGGGATTGCTGGGCGCATATTTCATGGCTAATAGATCAAAAGCCCAAAACCTGGATATCGAAGCCGTACTGAATAATGATATCATGGGAAGTAACAACAGCAACGAAACGAATATCATTAATAATACACAACTGCGGGTGTTCAGTGAAGGTTTGCCTGCATTTGAACTGGATAAAAACGCTAAAACCATCCGCCAGCTTGGATTGGAAAACGATGGTAAAAGCCGGCAACTGGCACGTTATGTGAAAGAAATTGCGGAGCGATATATCGACAATCTCGAAATGGTCATGATCTATCGCAACGATCGCTTTTTGCGTGGCGGCGATCATACACCTTATGTGGAAAATGGCTATGCCGCGGTGCGTATTACCGAAATGAATGAAAATTATTATCACCAGCACCAGGATGTGCGGAAAGAAAATGGCATCCAGTATGGCGACCTGATCGAGTTCATGGATTTTGAATATTTGCGTAAAAACACCGGCGCCAATCTGGCTAGCCTTGCTAATCTTGCCAAAGCACCGTCGATGCCTGTAGATGTAAAAATTGATGTGAAAAAATTAGGCAATACTTCATTCCTGTATTGGCTGGCACCCAAAACCGGACTGGTAAAAGGCTATTATGTGCTGGTCAGGGAAACCACCAGCGCCACCTGGCAGAAGAAAATATTCACGGCTGACCTGAGTATCACACTCCCTTATTCCAAAGACAATTATTTTTTCGCCGTGCAATCTGTGAATGCTGAAGGCAATGAAAGTTTACCGGTTGTTCCGGCCGTAGGCAGATAAAAATTATGGAAGATGTACCAATGCCCGACGGGCAGATCTTAATGGATCTTATTACTGTAACGATGCCTTTTGGAAAATACAAAGGCACTGTGCTGCGCCGCCTGCCAGTCAGTTATCTCGAATGGTTTTCTGCGAAAGGCTTTCCAAAAGGCAAGCTGGGCATGCAGTTGCAGACTTTGTATGAGATAAAACTAAATGGGTTGGAAGGATTATTGGATCAAATAAAATAATAGTAATCATGATAAAAAAATATTTTTATCTCTTTACCTTTCTTTTTATAATGGCCAAAGGGTATTGTCAGTCTGGTTTAGATAGTATTTCTTTCACTATCAAAGAATATAATGAGGAGCCTAAAAAATTTAATGAAGCGGATATCAATTTTCACATAGAAAATAATTCAGCAGACACACTCTTTTTCCTGATTTCTGATATTTTCATGAAAGCATTAAATCTCGATAAACCATCTGCCGACACTGTCAATCTAGAAAATTTTACGGATAAAATTGATGGGTATGTGTACCTCCCGGAAAGATTTGTTCTCCCGGGAACATATATAGATTTTTCTATCTCGTTACATAATATATTAGGGTTGCAAAATGGACACTGGATTGAAAAGTACTTCTTAAATTTAAAAAAAGGATCGAAAAAATACAAAACCCTGGAAACATCTTGGATCAGTATTCTTTATAAGTTGAATTACTAAAGCGGCAACTATAAAAGAGCCTGTCTCGCAAGACAGGCTCCGGCCTTTGGCCCAGATTATTTTTACGGAGAAGCCCGGTTACGCGATAATAACCGAAGGCGTCCATGATTTATCTGTAGACATGAATACCTCCTTTTTGTTTGGTGAATACTAAAAATAATCAACGATTTTTATTTGTACAAATATTTCTCATTTGAATATATACCTGATTTCTTTTCAAAATGAAGGAATCACCTTTCGCCATACAATTTGCTAAACAGTTGATTTTACATTAATATTGTCAGTAATATTCGCGTCAATATGAAAACGATCTTATTGCTCCTCCTGACTTTTTCAAGCTCCAGACTTTTTGCACAAAGAGACAAACTCGATGCTATCACTGAAAAGATCGTTGCTGAAGGCAAAACCCTGTATCGTTCGGAAATGGCTTCCTGGTATGGAACGGATATTTTTATGGAAAAACATCCTGATAAAGAAAATGGCGGTGGATATTTCTCCTACATAAAAGATGGTGTACCGACGTGCATATTTGTTTCAAGAGCTGAAACGCCGGTTGTAATTGCAGAAATTTCATTTGACAGTACCTATAATGTGAACACGGCAGTGATGAATACGAAAGAGAGGAATATGACGGGCATTGAAAAGGATTATTTTGAATTAAGAAAAAATGCGCTCGATGTTATCAATTCGGATACGCTCTTTCAGGTGTATAAAAACTCAAGCCTGAATATCATCCCGATCATCACCGGTAAAGAAAAAAAAGTTTACGTGATCACCGGCACAACCAGATCCGGCGTGGTGTTGCTGGGAAATGATTACCTGATAAATTTTGATAAGAATAATAAAGCTGTGAGCTCAAAAAAGATCCATCAGAATCTTATCCCCATCGATATTACTAAAGGAGATGATGTAAGTTCTATGCACTCACACCTTCCGGAGACCGGCGATTATATAACACCTACGGATATATGCACTTTGATGTTATATCAGCGATTCACAAAATGGAAAACGCATACGGTACTCTCAGAAAATTATGTGAGCTTTTGGGATGGCGAAAAGAATAACCTGGCGGTAATCACCAGGGAGGCGTATCAAAAGATCTATGAACATCAGGAAACAAAGGACTAGATAATCCTCATCATTCATATTACAAGGATATATTCCCTCATTTTAATTTCTTTCTAATAAGCCAGGCGGCCTTATTTACCGGATTTTTTTTTCATGACCAAACTTTCCATTCCGTTTTGTCGTACCTAAAAACGTAACAGATCATTTCTGGTACACATCTTTTCCCTTAATTTAAAAACGGTGTTATTATTGCTTCTGCGTTGTAATGAGACAATCTTATAAATATACAAGTGCAATTCTGCTGATAATATTATTCAGCCTGAAAATGGGTGCACAAGCCTGTTCATTAAATCCTGCCGTACAAAAATCACCGGTAGAACAGCAGGAAAGTAAGTCTGCAGAAGAGAATTCTCTTGAAAAATCAACGAATATTAAAAGCGATTTTATTCCGGCTAGTTTTCAAAAACATTTTTTAGAAACTACTATTTCCAATCCCCGCTTTTTTGTTATGGCAATGCATACCAGTCTTCCGGTACAATATTTTGCCATCCCTACTCCACCTCCATGGATTTGTTGATACACATCATTTGCTTTTATATTTTCTCCTGATGGTGCTGTAACACTACATTACAGGCCATTTCAAACTTTTAAAAAACACATCATGAAAACAATCTTTTCATTCTTTAGGGGTACGATCATCCCTGCAGTTCTATTTTCGGTTTTACTAATGGGTTGCGATAAAGACGATACTCCTTCAGTACCACAAAAACCGGATGTAAACTTTTTTGGACTTGGTATCAATAACAGGTTACTGGTTTTTAACGCTCAGAATACCGCAACACCTCAGACAACTCTTACCATCAGTGGGCTTCAGCCATCTGAGACTATTCTTGGAATTGATTTCCGTCCGAACACACGCCAGCTTTTCGGTATCGGGAGCAGCAGCCGTTTGTATATCATCAATACACAAACCGGTGCGGCAACAGCTGTTGGTGCCGGGCCTTTTACTCCGGCAATCAGCGGCACTTCAGTAGCATTTGATTTTAACCCTACTGTTGACCGTATCCGCCTGGTAACTTCTACCGGCCAAAACCTACGCCTTAATCCTGAAACTGGAACTGTAGCAGCTACTGACGGAACGATCAATGGCCCTGCCGCTGCATCTGTAAGTGCTGTTGCTTACACACAAAGCCGTGCCGGCGCCACAGGGACCATACTTTTTGATATTGATGTTACAGCGAATAAATTATATCGCCAGGATCCGCCAAATGCAGGAACATTAGTGGCAGTAGGTGATCTGGGAGTGGATGTTGTATCAGCCGGAGGTTTTGATATAAGTTCAGATAGTGCTTACGCTATGGCTTCCATGACCGTGGGTACACAAAACAGTTTATATACCATCAATCTTTCTTCCGGAGCAGCCACTAAAGTTGGTGACTTCAGCGAAGAGATCATCGGACTGGCGATACCAACCGATCCTGTCGGATACGCACTTACGACCAATAATGAATTGCAGGTCCTGAACCTGACGAGTGGCACAGCAATTTTTACTAAAACAATAACAGGTTTACAGACAGATGAAAATTTGCTGGGCATCGATATGCGTCCTGCTACAGGCCAGCTCTTCGGACTGGGCAGCACCAGCAGGTTGTATACGATCAATATCACTACTGGCGTAGCTACGCAAGTAGGTACAGGCACTTTCTCTACAGCGCTGGCCGGAACTGATTTTGGTTTTGATTTTAATCCTACTGTTGATCGTATTCGTGTGGTAAGCAATACCGGACAGAATCTTCGCCTGAATCCAATCGATGGTACGGTTGCCGGTGTTGATGGCGCTATCAATCCAGGCACATCGGTTATCACAGGTTCGGCTTATACCAATAATTTCCTCGGGGCAACTACAACTGTTTTGTTCAATATAGATTCTCAAACAGACAGGCTGGTGAAACAAGATCCGCCAAATGCCGGAACGATCGTTGATATCGGCGCATTGGGAATTAATATAGATGCAGCGAATGGCTTTGATATCGCCGGCGGTGCAACCGTAGGTTATGCAATATTCACCGTAGGTGGAAGTGCACGTTTGTATTCTGTAAATCTTGCTACCGGTGCAGCGGCACAAGGACCGCAGGTAAATGGATTGATCCGCGGATTCGCCATAGGATTAGGTTTATAGTAAATAGAGAAATCTTCAGAGTTTATTCTGATAGACAAAACTATTCTCCATAAAATAATTAGCATAAAAAAGGTTCATGAAATCATGAACCTTTTTTATGCTATATCAACAACATCAGAAAGACAAACACGTCAGAGATTTGACTATTCACTACCCTACGTTTGGCTTAACCTGTATCTCAATCTTTCCATTCAGGTAAACACGGTCTCCTTCATGTAATTCGATCTTTTTTCCATCTTTAGTGATGACTGTTCCATCTGTTTTTACAACAGTCCCATCACCCATGGTCATATCTTTACTCATCTTTGATGTCTTGTTGTTGGAAACGAAGATCATTTGCCCTGCCTGCATACTGACAAATTCTTTCATACTTGTATCAGCAGGTAATGTGATCTCTTTGGGTGCTGCGGTGATAGAGCCCGCCTGGGTTTGCGCATTTGTAGTTATTGCAGCCAGGAAAACGAAACTACTTACAAGAATTAATTTTACTGCTTTCATATCAATATTATTTTTGGTGATGTATACACCGGTTACAAAATTAAAAGAAGCGGTAAGGGAGTAATAGGATAACGCTTATAAAAAGTACAATAACTACGCCATTATACAATCAGTATAGAAATAAGGCTTCAGTAAGTGCACATAAAAAGGCCATGATTGATGATCAACCACGGCCAGTTTATTTTTCTTTATTCAGGAGGATTTACTATCCTAGTATTAGTTTGCTTTTGTTACATATTGGTCGATCCAGGCTGCTTCAGTGTCTTCGCCGTTTTTAGCAACGAATTCTTTACGTTCCTTTTCATAACGCCTTTCCCTTGCTTTTCCCAATACCGCTTTGATTTTATCTCTTCTTTCGGTATTTAATGCGGCCAATTGTGTTTGTTTATCTGTTTCAGACAAAGAAACATTATCGGTTACCATCTTAGCTTTATCATTGTAAGTCTGGTTGATATCCTTTACCTGCCTGCTTTGCAATGGGCCAAGGTTTGCTTTGCTTGCGATAAGGTCCCTGTTACGTTCTGCTTTCAAAGCATTTTCTTTTTGCATACTCGCAGACTTCCAGTTCTCTTTATTTACGCTGTCAATCTCTTTGAAACGTGTTTCTTTGAAAGCTACCCTTTCACTATCAAGACGAGCATCAGCCAGGCGGTCATTCTCGTGGCGAGCTGAATCGTAACGCATACGTTCCAGGCGCTCATCTTCAAATTTCTGTTGCCTTTCTTCTTCGAGTTTTGCAGCATTCGCCTTTGCTTTAGCTTCAGCGCTTATAGTTGTTTTTTTAGATTTTTTACCCTTTTTGGTTGTCTGGGCTTCAGCAGCAAACAAGCACATTGCAGCTGCACATAACAAGAATATTCTTTTCATAGTAAATTATTTTTTACACATTAACCAATATCCATGCCAAGACAGGAAAATGGGCAAAAAAAATATCTAAAAGGGGTCGAAACCATTGTGAATAAGTGGCTTACAGCACCAGTTGTTGGTAGAGCTTATTTAATGTTTCCATCGGATCTGCAGTAAATCCAGGATGCACTTTTGAAGATTGAAGTACTGTACTCCTGGTTGCGGTCAGCCAACGAAATCTTGATGGGAGATCGAGTAATGCTATGGGGCCTGCGTCTTTTTTACCTGCACAAATATGTTCAAATGCAAGGAGGTTATCTTTCAATTCTCCAAGGTCGATCTTATGGCAAAATGCACGGACGCGTTCTTCATTTACGGTAAAGCGTATCTGCAAAAATTTCATTTTTGGGCAATACAATATCACTCCTGCATTCAGGAATTCTTCGCGATCAACACGAGGCACAATGCGGATCACAGCATATTCAAATAAGAGATTCTCTGGCATGTTGCGCTCCTTTTACAAATGTTTCTGAGTTGGCCAATCTTGTTTCTAAAAAGCGGATGTATACATTCCGATGTTCTTCTATGGTAGCGAATGTAGTATCCGCAGCCAGCCACTCATCCGGTATTAATGCGGAAATGGCACGAATGGTATCACCATCGATCATTTTACGAAAGTGTTCATTCACTACATCCAACTCTGAGGCCTGCGGCAGGAGTACATGGTCTTTTACCAGCGCAAATGGCTGAACCGCTTTCTCCTCCCAATTTTGCCAGCTGTGATGAAAATATAATGCTGCACCATGATCGATCAGCCATAATTCTTTGTGCCACCAAAGCATATTAGTATTTCGAACGGTACGATCCATATTGATCAACAGGCAATCAAGCCATACAATTTGAGATGCAAGCAAAGGTTCGATGGTATTAACAGCAGGATCATAAGTGATGGAACCTGAAAGATAATGCAGGCCGAGATTAAGGCCATGACTGGCTTTCAACAGATCCTGTATTTCCTCATCGGGTTCTGTACGCCCAAAAGCCGTATCCAGATTGGTAAATACCAATTCGGGAATATGCAAACCCAATGCCCTTGCAATTTCTCCTCCGATGAGTTCAGCGATCAATGCTTTCACCCCCTGGCCCGCACCTTTGAATTTTATTACATATAAAAATTCATCATCCGCTTCCATGATCGCAGGCAGCGAACCACCCTCCCGAAGAGGCGTGACATAACGTGTAAGGTTCACGTTGCGAAGCTGAAACCCATTATAATCCATGATAAAATAATTGAGGACGAAATTAAAGAATAGAACGCAGATTTCTAAGATCATTATGATCAACACAGATAAGAACATGAATTATCATCATCATCGTAAAATCTGCGTACCAAAATTGGACCCAGATTCTTAAGATGATTAGGATCAAACACAGATAAGATCATGGTATATCCTAAGAATCATAAAAGTCCGTGTGCCATCACCGTGCCGCAGGCCGGGACTACAAAGGTTTATATTCAAATACCAGAACGGCATTCTCTTCCATACTCGCTTTTGAGCGTAACTCAAATCTTTGTTTGCCCGCTGTAACTACTACCAGGGCTGTATTTGGTGGTATGCTGCCAAGATTTTCGGCGTACATCGTGATCTCATGAATTTGTTTTCCTTCATCCAGGTCGATATTTAACTCAATCGCCTTCTCCGATAAACGTTGATGGCTGATCACCAAACGGCCATTATAAAATACCGAAACCGTATCATTATCCACCGTACCATTATCATACAATTTCAAATTAAGATGATTGGTGCTGATGCTTACCCTGCTCTGCTCCGATTTTTTCCGCAAATTCATTTGCCTTAAAATAGCAGAATTCGTTTCGGCAGGTTTGATCTGAACCGGCACCTGCACAGGCTTTGTTGGCAATACAGGTTCATGTTTTTCCGGCACCTTTACTTTTGCAAGCGGTTTTTCTACCGGTTTTATCACCGGTTTTACAACAGGCTTTGGTGTGGCAGGTTTTAAAGTGTTTTGTTTTTCAGGAACTTTATTTACCACAGGAGGAGTTGCCTGAACTTTTTTTACCAAAGGTTTTGGTGGATTTGTTTTATTGACTGAATTGGGAAAGCAGGGCGGCATGGAAGAAAATTTTCTTGGTGTGGAGGATACCCTTTTAATGATGAAGATATCTTCCTCATCAGAACTGCTTCCAAAAAAGGAGGAGAACAGGTCTTCGTGGATCCTCATAGCATGCAACGTATTTCTATTGTCACCTTCCTGGCGCCAAAGTTTTATCCGCATCAACACATGTGTACCGCTATTTTGAAGAAAGACGGTACCGAACATCAGTCCAAGATTTTTGGAATTATCATACCTGCCTTCCAATTTTGCACGGCAATAACTCGCAGGGTTCGAAATCACATAATCGTACGTAAATCCGCAAAGATCAAATCCCTGCTGCTGTACATTCACCTGTATGAAAGTGCCCCCGGTGCCGGTCATTACACCTTCCCAACTGCCTGTGATATTCTGAGCAGCAAGTTTTGTAGTGGTGAACAACAAAAGAAAGGAAAGGAACAACGAGTAGACAGCTTTCATGCAGGCGTATTTTACCGCAATATAACATGAAATAAAAAAGGAATAAATAGTGATTTGTTAAATCGGATGAGCGGGACTGGATGCTGGATGCTGGATAACAGATGTTGTATGCCGGATGCTTGTTACGGTATATTTTAGCAAAGGCGCTATACATTGAACTTATGTCAAAAATGCTTTACCTTCAATGTTGCTTAAGTTTAATCAAATGAAACAGTTACTGGTACTACTTATCATGTCTATATCCTGCCTCAATAGCCATGGACAGAATATTTCACGTGTCACGATCGGATCAAGAGGGGAATTGGAGAAGATCAGTTTCGGGCTGGATGAATATGTGATCGTGAATGTTTCCAAAGACGGGAATATCATCGACTGGGGTACCGATCATTATCTTGGCCGCATGGAAAATTACCAGGATAAAATGGAACCTTACACCGGCCGTGTTGAATATTATGGCCCCAATGACAATGAATCTTTCCGTGGTAAAATAAAATCGATCGGGCGAACTTATTTCACTTACTACGCTTCCTACGATTATGAACTGGTAAGGGGAAAATTGAAATCGATCGGCACATTGAATATGGATTATTACCAGGCTTATGAAAATGAAGCTTACAAGGGCAATCTTAAAAATATAGGCCAATCAATTCTTAACTGGTATGGCTCTTCGGAAAATGCCGGGCTTAAAGGTAAACTGCGTTCCTTCGGAAATACATTATTGAATTATTACGGATCTTTTGAAGATAAAGCCTACCAGGGAAAGATCAAATCAATCGGCCAGACAAATTTCACTTATTACTCTTCCCTGGACCGGATCGAATATCGCGGCTCCATGAAAACCGGATCCATGCTGGTCTTTGCCAACGGCATAAAATTTTATTGTAAGAATTAACCTCCCACGTGACCTTAATTATTAATTATTAATTGGTACGTATTCAAATACCAGCACAGCGTTCTCTTCCAGGCTGGCACTCGATCTCAGCTCATAGCGTTTATCCCCTGCCGTTATGACCACCAGTGCAGTATTGGGTGGTATGCCCCCAAGATTTTCTGCAAATAATGTGATCTCATGAACAGATGCTTTTTCATCCAAAGTAATATTGAGCTCCACGGCTTTTTCCGACAAACGCTGATGGCTCACTAATAGTCTTCCATTGTAAAATATCGAGATGGTATCGTTATCCACTACCCCGTTATCGTAAAGTTTGAGATTGATCTGGTTGGTATTGATCACCAGTTTACTTTGCGTAGTTTGTTTACGCACATTCATCTGTCGCAGAATGTCTATGGAGTCCGGAATCGGAACATTTATATTGTCAACTACCGGTGGCGGAGAATTTACCGTATCCACTTTCGGAGGATCATTTTTTTTGTTTTTATCTTTTGGAAAACAAGGCCGCATCCAGTGATGTATATCCGTTGTGCTGCTTTTTTTGATCAGGTAAGATGAAATCACCCCGATGCCAAGTAATTTCGTCATGAAGCCCTTTGGGCCTGCCTTTATCCAGAGTGTATCCCCTGTGAAAGGTTCCATCCACATCGTGATATTCATAAGGGTATGGCTTCCTGCATTTTCAAGAAAACTCTCGCCGGTGATGCTCCATCTTTTTTTTACAGGATCGAATGTGCCACTAAATACAGCCCGGCAATGATTATATGGACTGGCAAGAATATAATCATACGTGTAACCGCACAGCACGTTGTCTTTTTGTTCTATGTTTACTTGCAAAAACTCATCATCCATAATACCTTCCCAGGTACCATTGATAGTTTGCGCAAACAAATTTGCCGGGCAGAAAAAAAGAAAAATGATGAGATAAGGGCGCATGCCTATAAATTTAAGATAAAGGAACGAATTTGAAGCACGAATTTCACGAATGAATAAAATCGTAGTTGAATTCACGAAATTCGTGCTATAAACTTACTGGCATTTTTATTGATTCAGATTATTCACTTAAACCATTTATATGAAAAAAGTATTGATAGCGCTGGATTACGATCCTTCGGCTGAAAAAATAGCGGCCATCGGCCATTCCATCGCTAAAAGCCAGGGGGCGAAAGTTGTATTGCTGCACGTTGTAGCCGATGCGGCGTATTATTCGGATATGGCTTATTCGCCGATCATGGGTTTCAACGGCTTCATTTATCCAGGTATCGACGAGATGCTGGTGAAAGACCTGCTCCAAGAATCTCATAATTTCCTTGAACGTTCCAAAGAACATTTAGGAGATGACCAGATTGAAATATTGGTGAAGGAAGGAGATTTTGTGACTTCGATCTTAGATACAGCAAAAGAACAATCGGCAGACCTGCTGGTGATCGGAACGCACAGCCGCCGTGGACTCGACCGGTTGCTGAATGGCAGCATCGCCGAAAAAATCCTTCAACAATCGGATATTCCACTGTTCATTATTCCTAATAAAGAGTAAGAAACATTCAGCGAAAAGTGTTAATCAATATCTTCGTTGAAACAATGAGCCATGAAACGGTTAACACTTTTCTCTTTGATACTATTATCTTTTGTTGCCTGCAACCAGGGAAAAAAACAGACTACTCAAAATGCGGCGCCAGACACGGCTTTTGCATCCATGCTAAAGAATTATTACGACGAACGCATGGCACTCTATCCGCTGGAAGCCACCATGAACGGCGATACACGGTTTAATAACCTTCTACCGGCTGATTTTACGGATAGTTACCGGGCCAGGCTGAAAGAATTTTTTACCCGTTATCAGGCCAATCTTAAAAAATTCGACCGCTCAGGTCTGAATGAAAATGACTCAAAAAGTTATGATATTTTCGACTATGAAATGCAGACCAATCTTGAAGGACTCGATCTGCATTTTATGGGAAGCAGCATGTTGAATGATAACAGCTATCTGCCTTTCGACCAGTTTTATGGCCTTACTTTATTGATGGGACAAATGGGCGCAGGGACAGGAAACCAGCCATTCAAAACCATAAAAGACTATGAAGACTGGCAACAAAGAGCCAGCGCATTTCCGGCATGGGCCGATAGCGCCATCGTTTATTTAAAAAAAGGAATGGCTTCCGGTTATACTTTGCCGAAAGCGCTTGTAGTGAAAATGATCCCGCAGATGAAAGCGATGGTAACGGCTGATGCTACTAAAAGTATTTTTTACGAACCCTTGCGCTTGATGCCTTCCACTTTTTCTGCGGAAGAAAAAACAAAATTCACCACATCTTATTCAGCGTTGATCGCCACCAGACTTGTTCCGGCTTATAAAAAGCTAGCTGATTTCCTCCAGACAGAATACCTGCCTGTTGCAAGGACAACCACTGGTGTGAATGCATTGCCTGGTGGCGATGCTTATTACAAATACCTTGTAAAATATTGGACAACTACCAACAAAACTCCTGAAGAGATCTACCAGACCGGGCTTTCAGAAGTGAAGCGCATTCACGATGAGATGATCAGGATCAAAGAGCAGGTAAAATTCAATGGCGATCTCAATGCATTTTTCAATTTCATGCGTACGGATGAACAATTCATGCCGTACAAAACTGCTGAAGAAGTTTTGCAGGCGTTTCGCAACATCCGGGCGACGATTGATCCTAACCTGAAAAAAATGTTTACGCTGGTTCCAAAAACTCCTTTCGAGATCAGGCAAACCGAAGCTTTTCGGGCAGCCAGTGCCAGTGCCGAATATTATCCCGGTTTACCGGATGGTTCAAGGCCAGGGATCTTTTACATTCCATTGGTTGATCCGGCTAAATTCAACATCACCAGCGGAATGGAAAGCCTTTTTCTTCATGAAGCTATTCCCGGCCATCATTTCCAGATGAGCCTGCAAAGCGAAAACAAACAATTGCCCGAGTTCCGCAAATTCATCTGGTACGGTGCTTACGGTGAGGGTTATGCGCTTTATTGCGAAAGCCTTGGAAAAGAACTGGGATTGTACACCAATCCATATCAGCACATGGGTGCTTTGGGCGATGAAATGCACCGTGCCATCAGGCTGGTGGTAGATGTTGCGATGCATACAGGAAAAATGACCAGGGAAGAAGCCATTAAATATATGATGGATAATGAAGCCATCAGTGAAGATGGCGCCGTTGCTGAAATTGAGCGTTATATGGCACTGCCGGCGCAGGCGTTGAGTTACAAGACAGGCGCCCTCAAAATAAAAGAACTTCGTGACAGGTATTCTTCATTGCCCGGGTTTACACTGGCGGCTTTTCATACCGAATTGCTGAAAGATGGTTGCATGCCATTGGAGATATTGGAACGCTCTATGGATGAATGGGCCAAGACCTTGAAGAAATGATCTTTGTTAAAAAAATGATCTTTTAAGGGTTACCATTTGGAATCCCGGAAATTAAATACATAAATTGGCAATAAAACCCCGGAGGTTTTTGAGAACCTCCGGGGTTTATTGGCGTTCTTTACCTTAAATCCTGACTATGCATTTTTCTTTAAAGAAAAAATTACCGCAAGTTTTTCGCGGCATCCTTCTTTTATGCTTTTGTTCATTTAGTTTTGTTGCACGAAGCCAATCAGCTTATATCAAAAAGTATAAACCTTTGGCTAAGGAACTTTCAGCAGAATTTGGGATACCCGTTGCCGTTATACTGGGTGTTGCTATAGTGGAATCTTCATCGGGCACAAGCCGGAATACCAAATTGCTCAACAATCATTTTGGTATCATTGGAAAGAATACGGTACATAAAACAAAGGGCGTTAAGACACGGTATAAACAATATGCAACGTCAGAGGCTTCTTTCAGGGATTTTTGCCGTGTTATTTCACGAAAAAAATTTTACCCGAAACTGAAAGGAAATCCGAAATATCTTTTATGGCTGGACGCGATCAGCAAAACAGGATATTCGGAGGCGCCGGCGGTCTGGAAGAAAAGGATCGCGGGGGTGATACAGAAAAATAAATTGTAGTAGACAGATAGAATATTTTCAATGAACAGTAATTTTCGGGTAAGGAACTTCGTGCTAATCTCAGTGACCCTTTACCTCGTTTTATCCCTGGCAGCCAGTTATTTTAACTGGCCATATCTCCGAAGGGTAAACCTTATTGCCAACGTTTTGAAATCCGGAAACGCCGATTCCATAGAGGTTGCAGCGAATGCAGATACCACCGCCCCAATTATTATTGAAAAGACAGCTTCCAAAGATTTTAATTTATACAAGCGCGCCAAATTCATTACCAGTTTTAATAGTGACACTAACAAAGCATCACTTTATTCCTTCGTTCAAAAATTACATGAACTTAAATCAGGCAAAAAAAGGAAGATCCGCATCGGATATTTTGGAGACAGTATGATTGAGGGTGACCTTTTATCACAAACATTACGAAAATTGCTTCAGGAAGAATTTGGCGGTTCCGGTGTAGGATTTGTGCCGGTAAGCACCCCCAATGCAGGATCAAGGGCCACCGTGATCCATACATTTTCCAAAGGCTGGGATGATGAAAATTTCAAAGAAAATCCAAGGAAGGATAATCTTTATTTATCAGGCCATACTTTTCATGGAAGCAATGACTGGTTCAGGGTGAAAGATCAGACGGTGAAAGATTCTGCGGCCATTATTGAAAAAAGCCTGCTTTGCGGCGCATCTTCCAACGGAGTAAATATAGTCGTGGATGGCACTTCACAAACGATCAGGCCTACGGCGGTTTTCAACAGGATACCACTTCGTAATGACGGAGCAACTGCAATCAGGATCGAAATCAGCGACGAATCGTTACCTGTATATGGTGTAAGTTTTGAATCTGCATCGGGGATCATCGTCGACAATTTTACTTTCCGCGGTATAACCGGTGTTGAATATAACAAGATCGATAGTAATTTTCTGAAAGCCGTTTCTGAAGGCAATCCTTATGACCTGATCATTTTTCAATACGGCGTAAACCTGATGTTCCGGCCAAATGACATGAATTTTAACTGGTATGCAAAGATCGCTTTGCCGGCGATTAAAAAATTGAAAGGGTCATTTCCACAAGCGGATTTCCTGATGACCAGCACGGCGGACAGGGCGTTCAATTATGGCGGCGAATACAAATCGGCAGTCGGTATCGATACGCTGATAAAAGTGCAGGCATCCCTGGCGTATGAAACCGGTAGTTTCTTTTACAATCATTTTGAAACGATGGGCGGGCATGATGCGATCGTGCGCTGGGCGGCAGCCACCCCATCGCTGGCCAATAAGGATTATGTGCATCCCAATGCCCGAGGGGCCGATATTCTGGGGCATTATCTTTTTGAAGCCATCATGAATGATTATCACAAATTCAGCAATAAAAAATAAAGCGGTAACCGAACAATGCCAACATTCGACCTTCAAGCATTTTTAAAAGAATTTTTGTACGACCCCAAAAATCCACTGTTGTTTAACAACGGGTTTTTCGTATTCTTTTTCGCCGCTTTCATTTTCCTGTATTATGCTTTCAGAAATAATATAAAAACGAGACGATATATTTTCTGCGCATTCTCGCTTTACTTTTTTTACAAAGCCAGCGGCTTATTTGTAGGGTTGGTGATTGTTTCAGCCATCGTAGATTTTTTCTTGTCAAATGCCATTTACCGTCAGCGACATAAGGGAAAACGAACGGCCCTGCTGGTATTGAGCATTTTGTTCAACCTTGGCATGTTGTTTTATTTCAAGTACACCAACTTTTTCATTGCAGTAAGCAATGAAATGTTTCATGCTACATTCAACCCGATGAACATACTGCTGCCGGTTGGTATTTCGTTTTATACTTTTGAAAATCTCAGTTATACGATTGATGTTTATCGTGACGAATTAAAACCTGCAACTAAATTCAGTGATTATTTGCTGTTTCTCTCTTTCTTCCCGAAACTCGTGATGGGGCCGATTGTAAGGGCGCATGATTTTTTACCACAGATCAATGAACCGTACAAGATCACCGAAACAGATTTTGCCAAAGGGTTTTTCCTGATCATTTCAGGGATGTTTAAAAAACTGGTGATATCAGATTATCTCACGCTGAATTATGTGAATTATATTTTTGATGACCCCGGGCGTTATACCGGCCTCGAAAACCTCTTCGCCGTATATTGTTATGCAGCCGTGATCTACTGCGATTTCAGCGGGTATAGTGATGTCGCTTTGGGTATTGCAAGGTGGCTCGGCTTCAATATCCCGGTGAATTTCATGTCTCCTTACCAAAGCAGGAATATCACTGAATTCTGGCGGCGATGGCATATTTCGTTATCATCATGGCTGAGGGATTATTTGTATATTCCGATCGGTGGCAACAGGAATGGAACGATCGCCACTTACCTCTTTTCTGCGCTGTTTTTTGTCGGCGTATTTTTCAGCAGCCATTACCTTTTTTCTTTTTCGTACATCATTTCAGGAGCCATCACTTTAGGAATGGTTGTATTATTTCTGCTTCCCGCTTTGATCAAAAAAGACAAAGCCGGTGTTCCTGCCGGAATGAACCTGCTCACCACGATGTTGCTGGGCGGCTTCTGGCATGGCGCCAGCTGGAATTTCATCATATGGGGTGCGCTGCACGGCATCGCTTTGACGGTACATAAAATATGGATGCTGCTTACCGGTAAGGCATTGGCGAAAGTCAATAACCGTTGGTGGTACAATGCGATCGCCATCATCATCACTTTTCATTTTGTATGTTTCTGCTGGATATTCTTTAAAGCCAGTGACCTGCAGGCAGGCATGGTGATGATCAAACAGATCGTATATGATTTCAAACCTTCTGTTTGGAACGCATTCTTCAACAATTACAAACCTGTACTAGGCATGTTGCTGCTGGCCGGATTGCTGCATGCGATCCCTGATAGCCTGGCGGATAAAGTAATCGGTAAATTCAAAAGGGTTCCCCTGATCGCTTATATCGCTTTGTTCTTTGCGTTCCTGGTGGTGTATGGATATTTCAAATCGGCGGAGCAGGTGTTGCCGATATATCTCCAGTTTTAATTACACGAATTAAAACCGATTACACGAATTAGCGAAAATCCGTGTAATCAAAATCTATTTCTTTAAATAATATTCATTAAAACTTCTCAGCAAAACTTCCAGCAACAATGCGCCTTGCAACTGATACCCATCTTTTGTAAAATGTACTTTATCCGCCGCCATCAGCCCTTTCCTGATCCAGTTTCGCGAAGCGGAGTAACCTAATGTAATCCGGTACATATCCCATAAAGGAATATTTTGCCGGGAGGTATAGCTGTATAAAAAATCATTCAGCTGTTGCAATACTTTATTTGGCCGTCCTGCTCTGTAAGAATCGACTGCAGTTGTAATGAGAATAGAAGCATTGGGGGAAGCAACTTTTAATTTGCGAACAAAAGTTTCCACGGAATTACTGAAAGCAGCTTCATCAAAAACAGCCGATTGTGCTTCATTGGTGCCCAAAGAAATGATGTACAGATCGGCTTGCAGCGCCGGCAATTGTTTCCAGAAAAGCGGCGTGGCGTTGTATTGATCATAGCGTGCACCATTAACTCCGATACTGCTATACAATACACCCGAAAGATCGGTTTCGGCTACGGCGCCATAAAATGCCTGGTTTTGCCCGGTAGACAAAGAGTTCAGCGTAAAATCAGTTTCAGGATTTTGTAATAACACATTATGAAAACCGGGGATACTGTCGCCCTGCTGACTTCTGAGCGGCATGATATTACTACTATCGGTGCGCAATAACCAGCTTGAACCACTGTCGGTGAATATTTTCAGGTGCCTGAAAAACTGGGGTTGCCCTGCCGCATTATTTTCCAGGCGGATGGTGAAACTTGCCCCCGGGCGGTCGCTTTCCATGCAAAACCCCGATACGCCGCATTGATACCGGATATCCTGACGTGCCAGGCGATTGGAATGCCAGAAAGTATTGCCGGTGCTTTTGATATCAGGAGGAGCATTGGTGCGGGCTACCTGGTAAGCAAAGACCAATCCACGGCCGGCATTACCAAAAGCATCCTGGAGGCCGTTCCGCACAATGCCGGACATATAATCTGCCTGGATATGTGAATCGCCGATATGCACCACCCTCACCACTCCTTGGTTATCTTTTTGCATCAAAGCCAGCTTTCGGTAAAAACCATCCAGCCCATTACTATATATCCTGCTCGCAGAAAGATTCAGCGGAATACTCCTGCTGTTGGGAACGGGCGGAACAGCTACCTGCTGGCAAAAGCTGTTGATGCAACATAACATGGCAACGACAAAAAGTCCGTTCTTTCTTTTGTTCATTGTCGGGAAGATAAGGACAAATGCTGAATGGAGAAAGCTGAATGATCAGAAATGCGGCAGTTTTAACGGCTTCTTTGTAAGTTATTCAGACAAAGAAAAGTTGTAAACTCACTAAAGATCGACGTATTCAAATATCAGTATCTGTCACTCATCAGTTGTAACCACTGCCAAAGGAGCCTTTGCAGCCAATTCATTTGCAGTTTCCACCAAACTCACAAATTCTTTGCGATAACCTTCTTTATCTGTGCCTAATGCCTGGGATGCAATGGATAAAATAGAATTATACGTACTACTCCCTTTGAATGAACTATTACGGAGCAATAACCCGAAACCTGCGACAGCCGTGGCAAAGCGAAGGTTGTCTGAAGCTTTTGCAAATGCAACAGCTTTCTCTTTTACAGATTGTACGAGCAATTTACTGCTATTGTCATCTGGTTGTTTGTAACGGACTTTTATCGTTAATAGTTCGTTCGAAAATTTTCCGCGGAATGCTTCTTCATCGTATTCTTCGCGATAGCGCAGTGGATCTACCGGCGAAGTAAAAGGCATCATGTTGCCCGTAGGTATCACCTCATACAAAGCCGTCACGGTATGCCCTGATCCCAGGTCGCCGGCATCTTTTTTATCATTCTTAAAATCCTCTTTTGCCAGCATCCTGTTTTCGTAGCCTATCAGCCTGTAGCCGGATATCTTTGCAGGATTGAATTCAACCTGAAGTTTTACATCTTTCGCAATGGTAAATAACGTGCCGCCGAATTCGCTGATCAGCACTTTTTTAGCTTCGGCAATGCCATCAATATAAGCATGATTTCCATTTCCTTTATCTGCGAGTTCCTGCATCTTGTCGTCTTTGTAATTTCCCATCCCATATCCCAATACCGTCAGGAAGATCCCTTTTTCACGTTCAGTCTCAATCAGCCTCGACAGTTCGTCATTGCTGCTCGACCCTACGTTGAAGTCGCCATCGGTACAAAGTATGACACGGTTATTTCCTTTGGCCAGTTTGTTTTCAAAAGCGATCTTATACGCCAGTTGAATGCCTTGCCCGCCTGCGGTAGATCCTCCTGCGCTCAAGCCATCTATTGCTTTTTTAATTATTTCCTTATCTGCGCCGCTGGTGGCAGGCAGCACCAGCCCTGCATTCCCGGCATACACGACTATGGAAATCTTATCTTCTGCACGAAGGTTATCAGTCAGCATTTTCAGAGAGGATTGTACCAGCGGCAATTTATTTTCATCCTGCATCGAACCCGATACATCGATCAAAAAAACAAGGTTGCTGGGTGGTAATTTATCCAGTGCGATACGTTTACCCTGTAATCCTACCATCAATATTTTATGTTGCTTATTCCATGGGCATCCGCTGAACTCCGTACTGATCGAAAGGGGCTTTTCATCTTTCGGTTCGGGGTATTGATAAGAAAAATAATTGATCATCTCCTCTACTCTCACTGCACCCGCAGGCGGCAATTGTTTATTGTGGAGAAAGCGGCGCACATTGCTGTACGATGCTGCATCCACATCAATTGAAAAAGTGGACAGCGGCTCATCACCTACCCGGTGAAAATCGTTTTCACTGATAGAAGCGTACCCTTCCGTATTATAATTATCGTTGCTCCGCGAACCGTACATGGCTGAATAGCCCATAGAGTTTGTATTTCGGCTAATGCCCAGACTGGTAACCACCACTTCCTGCAACAATGCTTTGGAGCGTACCAATCCTACATTAATGACAGTCCTTCCGTTGATAAACAATTTCTGAGTTTCATAGCCAACACATGAAACAATGATATATTGACCAACATTGATAATGAATGTGTAACTGCCATCGTGTGCAGACAAAGTAACATTTTTTGTTCCCTCTTCTGTAATGCTTGCGAATGCAACCGGCAATCCCTGCTCGTTAGTGATCTTACCGGTAATGGTTGTCTTAAGCGGATGGGCAAAACATTGTATGGATAAAATAAATAAGGCGATAAATAAGAATGATCCTTTCATGGGTAAATTTTTTAAGGGATGTCAACAGGCCATGGTACAGGCATTTGCTGTGATAAGTTTGTTGACTGGTCACGATGGGTTATGGGATATTTTGATATAAGAAATTCTCTGCAGTTATTAATAAGTCATTTTTAATCTTCAAAAAGTTGCTTGTTAATTAAAAAAAAATTAAAGCTTTTTACGCATACAGGTTTTTAATTAACTTACACCGTTGACTTTTATTAAGAACATATCAACTACCGGAACTGACGAAGATCTCGTAGCCTTGTATAAGGCTGAGGGCGACATGCAGGTGCTGGCGGATCTTTACCAGCGATACATGGACCTGATCTATGGCGTTTGCCTGAAATACATGAAAGATCCGGAAGAGTCGAAAGATTGTGTACTGAGCATTTTTGAGGAGTTGGTCATCAAATTGAAAAAATACCCCGTAGATCATTTCAAAGCCTGGGTATACCAGCTTTCGAAGAACCATTGCCTGATGAAGTTGAGGAAAGTTAAAAATTTACCCCGTCATATAGATGCCGACCTTGTGCATTTGGAGGAAACTGTGCATCTGAACGCTGTGATGGAAAAAGAGCATCATTTCAGCATCATGGAGGATTGCATCAGTAAACTGGCAAAAGAGCAGCGGGAAGTGATCGAATTATTTTACTTAAAAGAAAAATGTTATAAAGAAATAGCCGGCACCACCGGCCTTGATCCAAACAAAGTAAGAAGTTTCATACAGAACGGAAGGCGCAACCTGAAGATATGTATGGATAAAACAATGGCAGCACAAGCGTAATGGCAAACGGGCATCAACATATTAATTACACTGCAGGGGATTTCGAACGTTATTACAACGGTTCGATGCCGGATGCGGAAATGTATGCGTTGGAAAAAGCTGCGCTGGAAGATCCCTTCCTGGCGGATGCCCTCGAAGGCTATGAATTTACGGCTACCCCATCGCAGGACATGCTTGAATTAGCATCACAAATACCACCGGCCAAAGAAGAAAAGAAAAAAGCTGTAGTGGCAGGATTCAAAACAGCCTGGTTACGTATTGCGGCAGTTTTGGTGCTTGTTTTTGGGATCGGATACATGGTCTTAAAAACTGACCGCAACAATGAACCTGTAAAAACGCTGGCAGCAAATGATACTAAAGCGTTGATTTCCCCGGCAGAAAATAATTTCAAGACATTACCTGCAGATACTACAACAACTGCAAATTCAATAATCGCCCATGACATCGCAACGGAGGATAAAGCTACTTTACCTTCTTCGAATGGAACTGTTCAGACGGTGACCACTACTTTCAAAAAAATGCCTGCAGCAGCGCCATCTAACGATTACGCTTACACGCCGCCTTCCCTGGCAGAGGATGCGAAACTCAGGCAACAGGAAAAAGATGCGAGCGTTGCAAAGGAAAAATCATCATCTGACTTGGTAAAAAGAATGTACCAGAAGCCCGAGCAAAAATATTTTCTCGAAGGAAAAGTGACGGATGATGATGGAAGCCCTGTTCCGTTTGCAACCATTAGTGGAAGTAACAACACCGTGACTACAAGTGACGTGAACGGAAATTTCAGCCTGCAATACCCGGATAGCCTGATGCTGGCGAATATTTCGGCGACAGGTTATGCTGCGGTAAACCAGAATTTCAATCTGAATACTCAGCAGAATATTACCCTTCGGAAAGAAAATAATAATTTATCCGAAGTGGTGGTGACCGCCGCTGGTGTACAGCGATCGAAAAAGGATCTGGGTTATTCTACAAAAGCTGTTCCATCGGATCAACTGCAGGGCAAGGTCAGCGGGCTGAATATTCAACCAGTAGATGGGATGGAAAGATATGATCAATATATCGACAGTGCCCGTAATCGTTCCCTTCCTGCAAAAGCCTCCCGTGGCGAAGTGGCGCTTTCTTTTAAGGTCAACAGAAAGGGCGAGCCGATTGCTATCAAGGTGGAAAAATCCCTTTCACCGGCACAGGATGCCGAGGCTACCCGCTTGTTGAAAGAAGGCCCTAAGTGGCAATATTCCCGCGGTCGACGTACTTCTAAAAGCTTTACTTTTTAGCCTTTTAGTAATAATCACGGGCAATAGTTTCTTGTTTTACTTGATGATTATCAAAACTCTACCGCAAACCTCGCTTGTTTGACCGCGGAAACTTGCTTCTTATATTTTTTTTGTTTAATATTACCGCTGACTTTTACCATAACTAATTTCCCTCAGCTGGCTGGTCTATGAGACGATTTTTACATCATCTTATTGTCGTTGTTATATACATATGTGTGTGTATGGAGGTACATGCGCAAAGTTGTGTACCTACCAACCTGAATCATACGGTAAAAACATTGCCCTGTAATGTGAATTGCACCAGCCTGAGTTTCCAGGTGCCCAATTTGAAAACCACGGATAATTATGTGGTGAATAGCATCCCCTATACTCCATTTCAATATATTGTCGCTACTGGTGGAACTGAGGATCCCAATCTTTATGATGATGATCAGTACAGCCAGACTTTCAATCTGCCATTCCCGTTTTGTTTTTATAATACCACCTATAATCAGGCAGTAATAGGGTCAAATGGATTGATAACTTTTGATATTACCAATTCGGGTGCAGATTGCGGGTACAGAATCCCTGATACCATACCCTATCCTTTAGGTAATGATCCTAATCTTGATTTTCCCAGATATTATCCTAAAGCCAGTATCATGGCTGTTTTTACGGATATTGACCCAAGTTTGGAGGTCAGCGTCCTGCCATGGCTACCACCGGATCCTGTAAGTATGCCGGATCGTAAAATACAATGGCGGGTTGAGGGCACCGCACCTTGTAGAAAATTTATTGTCAGCTATTTTCATATAGGAACGTTTTACTGGGATTACGAAGATGCCTGCCCTATTACACCTGCCTACATGAATACGTTTCAGATGGTGATGTATGAATCGACCGGGCTGATAGACATTTTCATAGAAAATAAAAATTGTGAACCGGCGACAGAACCCAATGCCATATTAGGGATACAAAACTTTGCCCGCAATCAGGGGATCGCTGCACCGGGCAAAAATGCCACTCCATGGACCGCACACAACGAAGGTTATCGGTTTACGCCAAGCGGTGTCACACCACTTTTTGTAAATTCCCAACTGCTGGATATGTCGGGAAATGTTTTGCAGACAGCCACTACTTCTGTGAGCACTCCCGGCATTCTTGATCTTAATTTTAATAATATCTGTCCTGCAGCGAATTCTCAGCAATATGTTGTTAAGACTGTTTACAATTCCTGCCCGTCCGGCACACAAATGATCAGCCTGGATACGGTAACAGTAAACAAGACAACGTTTCCTGCCAATGCAAACGCAACATCGGCGGGATGCACGTCCAACGCTACTATCACTGTTACTGCCAACGGCGTGGCCCCCTACACATTTGTATTGGATGGTTCTGCCACAAATTCTACAGGGATATTTAATGGCGTTGCCGCAGGCACACATAGTATCCTGGTTACGGATAACACCAATTGCACCAGCATAGCGACAGTAGTGGTAACAGCTAGTCCCAGCATCACTGCTACTGCCACTCCTACAGCTGCAAGTTGCCCGGGAGTAAATAACGGAGGTATAACGGTCACATCTAATGGAACTGCACCGATCACTTTTATCTTAGATGGTGTGACCACCAATACGACTGGTATATTCACCGGTGTTGCCGCCGGGCCGCACAGTATCAGCTATAGCGATGCAAACGGATGCTCCGGAACCACCACTGCAACAGTTACGGTTGGCCCCGCAATAACAGGAAATGCTACACCTGTTGCTACCTCCTGTAATAATGCACAAAACGGTTCCATCACTGTTACCAGCAATGGAGTAACACCGGTTACTTATATACTGGATGGCGGGACGACCAATACTACCGGTATTTTTACCGGAGTTGCGGCGGGGCCTCATACGATCACATTTACTGGTGCCAATGGCTGCCCGGGATCGGTCAGCACGGTAGTAGTAGCCGGTCCGGCATTAACCGGTACCGCTACCCCCACACCTACCTCATGTAATAATGCAACTAATGGAAGCATCAGCATGGTTTCCAATGGAATTGCTCCGGTGACATATGTGCTGGATGGAGCAACAAGTAATACGACGGGAATTTTTACTAATGTTTCAGCTGGTTTGCATACTGTTACTTTCACAGATTCAAGAGGCTGTACCGGAACTGCCAGCACGACTATAGTTGCCGGCCCTGCATTGACTGCCAATGGAAATCCCGTTGCGGCTTCCTGCCCGGGTATCAACAACGGCTCGTGGACGATCACGACGAATGGTGTAGCTCCGATAACTTTTGTATTGGATGGTTCTACCACCAATAGCACAGGTATTTTCCCTAATCTTTCCCCCGGATCACATACCATCACTTTTACAGATTCCAGGGGATGTACCGGAACGATTACCAGAACCGTAACCTCAGGAGCGGCCATCACTGCTACCGCAACTCCAACCGCGGCTGCCTGCCCCGGAATAAATAATGGAACCATCACCGTAACTTCAACCGGAGCTACCCCCGTAACTTATATTTTAGATGGAGGTACAACCAATACAACCGGCATTTTCAACGCTGTTGCCGCAGGCGCACATACGATCACATTTACTGATAACAACGGATGTACCGGTTCTGCAAACACGACCGTTACTTCCGGCGCTGCCATAACGGGAACGGCTACCCCAACAGCCACTTCCTGTAACAATGCAACCGACGGAACGATTTCCGCTACTTCCAATGGAGCTACTCCTGTGACATATGTATTAGATGGAGGCACAACCAATACTACCGGCATTTTCACCGGTGTTGCCGCAGGCCCTCATACGATCACTTTCACAGCAGTGAATGGTTGTACCGGATCTGCTACCGCAACGGTAGCTGCAGGGCCAGCACTTACTGCCAATGGAAACCCAACAACAGCGGCTTGTCCGGGTATCAACAATGCAACATGGACGGTTACTTCAAATGGTATTGCCCCGGTAACCTATATTCTTGATGGTGTAACAACAAATACTACCGGCGTATTCACTAATATTTCCGCAGGATCACATACCATCACTTTTACAGATTCAAGAGGGTGTACCGGCACTATCACCCGGACCGTTACTTCCGGCGCTGCCATAACGGGAACGGCTACCCCAACAGCCACTTCCTGTAACAATGCAACCGACGGAACGATTTCCGCTACTTCCAATGG
>Ga0247813_10000297_pt1 | contig 54583 bp, 66 predicted proteins | sample UWRJL169409C1_FD_180719 | JGI IMG/M metagenome (GOLD analysis project Ga0247813, IMG submission 180719) | Plant litter microbial communities from Arlington Agricultural Research Station in Wisconsin, United States - UWRJ-L169-409C-1 | ecosystem: Environmental > Terrestrial > Plant litter >... | reverse complement strand
GCGCACCTAAAGGGCCGAAGGTGCCCGCGCCTGACGCCAACGCGGGCAGCGGCGCGCGCCCACAGGGCGCTGGCTCAGCCGGCTCCCACGCGGGCCAAGAGGCCCAGCCAATCGGGGTCGTTGCGGGCGCTGCTGCGGGCGGGAATCAAGCTGCACCGTTGTCATGGTTTGATCGCAAGCGACTTTCGGGCAGCAAGCAGGAACAGGAGCCGCGTGTTGCGGGTAGAACTCCAACAGCACCGACGCAAGCGGCCGAAGATGATGCAACCGCAGCGCAGGGCGCTACGCGCCCACCGCTGGCCGCGTGCGCGCCAGGCGCAGATTGCGCGCCCACGGGACCGGCCGCTAAGAAATCGAACCTCGCAGCGCGCCTGGATGGCCCGGCCAGTGTCGCTATGGTTAAAGCCTCTGTCCTCCCAAATCGGGACTTCCTCATTACGCTTGGCACCAGCCTAGATGCGTCCTTGGACTTTGCGATTGATAGTACGCAGCCTGGCATCGTGAAAGCCACTTTGTCCCGTGATGTTTCGGGCGCTAACAGCCATGTGGTGCTCATGGAAAAGGGAACCGTTCTCACGGGCCAATCGGAGGGCGACTTACAACAAGGACAAGCCAGAATCTTCATTCGCTGGTTACGCGCCGAGACTCCAAACGGCGTAATCGTGGCGCTCAATTCGCCGTCTGCGGATTCTCTTGGCCGCGCCGGACTAGATGGATACGTAGATACGAAATTTAAAGATCGATTCGGCGCGGCGATTCTGATTAGCTTGATTAAAGATTCAACGAGTGCTCTCACGCAGCGTCAGAGCGGCGGGGGAACCTTCGTATTTGGGAATACCGCAAGCGCCGGGGATAAAGTGGTGGAAAAGAGCTTGGAAAGTAGTGCGAATATAGCGCCAGTGCTCACGAAAAATCAGGGCGAACACATTAACGTGATCGCCGCGTTTGACCTCGATTTTTCCACTGTATATAAATTGAAAGCGCGTAAAGAATGAGTGAAGAAAAACCAGCGGGACGCGACACAACACAGTCGCCTATATTGCGCCAGTTTCTCAAACCTATTCAAACATTTTTGAATGACGAACGCTACACCGGATTGGCAATTAATCGGCCCGGCGAAGTGTATTGCCGAACTCGCTCAACTTGGGATTATTATGCTGTGCCTGAATTGACATATGAGCACTGCGAACGGCTAGCGCAACTTGTTGCGAGCTTTAACGGCAAAACAAAAAGTCTTTTGTCCGGGCATATTTCCGGCATATTGCCGGACGGCGAGCGGGTGAACGTGGGATATCCTCCAGCGGTGCAAGCAAGGACGGTCAGTTTTGTCATCCGTAAATTTACCGATGAAGAAAAGACCGTCGAAGAATTAGAAGCTGACGGAACCTTTTCCCTCGCGACTGTTGCCGAAAAAGGAATCAAATCAGTTGAGCGGGATTTGTTACGGCTACGGGATCAGCACAGTTTCGCTGAATTTCTTCGCCTGGCGGTCGAGAGTAAGCAAACTATTATTATCTGCGGCGGAACTGGATCGGGCAAAACATACCTGACAAAGAGTTTAATTCGCTGCATTCCAGACGACGAAAGGCTCATTACTATTGAAGACGCCTGGGAGCTAAGATTGCAGCACCACAAAAATAAGGTGCACCTGTTTTTCTCGCGAGAGGAAAATAACGGCGTTATTGTGACCGCAAAAGAATCCCTCGCCGCCTGCTTGCGAATGGAGCCGTCGAGGATTTTGCTTGCTGAATTGCGCGGCGACGAAGCCTGGGAATTCATTAAGGCGGTAGGAACCGGCCACCCAGGCAGCATTTCTACTATCCACGCCAATAGCGCAGTTGAGGCTTTTGACCAAGCTTTGGCGCTCATTAAAGATAGCAAGACAGGTGCGCACCTTGATACAGAATTTATCAAGCGCCGCCTATACGCAACTATTGACATAGTTCTCTTTTACTCAGACCGTACATTGCGCGAAATCTATTATGATCCAGAGTTTAAACGAAAAAACATGGCTTAAAACTTCGGTAATTGGCTTCGGCATAATTGCTGTTATCTACCTGTGGGCGTATCTATCAGGTGGATTATTTCTTGTAGCACACAACAAGCCTTTTGCTAATTCCACCGGACTAACCCTTTACAAATATTGGTATTACTATCGCGAGGATAGGGCCACGATCATATGGCTGTATGTATGCGCTGGAGTGTCTTTCTTTGTCGTCGGCGGGCCGATTGCATACTTTTTCGCCCCCGCGAAACAGACGTTGTTCGGCACATCGCGATTTGCAAAAAATAGCGAAATTGAGGAAGCCGGTTTATTCGGCGACCTCGGCATTATTATCGGACAGATAGGAAAACGTTTCTTGATGTTTGCGGGGCAACAACACGTATTGGTGAAGGCTCCGACTCGTGGCGGTAAAGGCGTGGCAATCGTAATTCCAAACCTGCTTAACTTTCGCGATAGCGTAGTTTGCTTGGATATGAAACAGGAAAATCACGACATTACTAGCGGCTATCGTAAATGGCGCGGCCAAGATGTTTATCTTTTGAATCTCGCGGCGCGTGATTATCGTACGCACCGCTGGAACTGCTTAGGCTATATAAGCGATGATCCAAACTTCAGGATCGATGATATTCAAAAGATCGCTTTTATGTTTTTCCCCGATGTTCAAGGAACTGACCCGATCTGGACCGCTACGCCGCGCACTTTGTTCTTAGGCATCGTTTTAATGCTAATAGAGACGCCTGGGAAGCTTGTAACGATGGGGCAGGTTCGGCGCGAATCATTAGCGGACGGCGATGGAGCAGAGTATTTTGCGACATTGATTGCTGAACGAGCGGAACAGGACAGACCCTTTTCGCGGGCATGCATTAATGCACTTAATGCGTACATTTCCATTAAGGCCGACACAACCAGAACCGGCATTATTACTTCATTCCGTTCGAGACTTGAGCTTTGGGATAATCCCCTTATTGATGCTGCTACCTCAGCAAACGACTTCGATTTGCGTGAATTACGTAAAAAACGAATGAGTATCTATATCGGATTTACTCCCGATAATCTTGAACGTTTGCAAACGCTTATCAACCTATTTTTGCAGCAAACAATCGATCTAAATATACAGGAACTCCCGAGTAAAAATAAGTCGTTGAAATATAGTGTCCTTGGCGTATTTGATGAATTGACAGCTTTCGGCAAAATACCGATTTTATCGAAAGGCATTTCCTTTTTAGCCGCTTATGGTATCCGTGTTTTGACTATCGTACAGAGTCCGGGCCAGTTGACCGACGTATATGGGCAAGCAATGGCCGAAAACTATGGTGTTAATCATGCAGCGCAAATCATTTATGCACCGAAACGAACCGAATTCAAAGTAGCAGAAGAAATTTCAAATTGGCTTGGACAGAATACCGTTGATGGCGTCTCGCGCTCGAAAGGTAGTCAATGGTTTGGTAAAAAATCACCAACAGAAAGTACCTCCGATCAAAAGCGACAGCTAATGTTGCCTCAAGAAGTTATGGAGATTGGCGCAGCGAATGAAATCATTATTATGGAAAACGTGAAGCCTATTCGCGCTAAAAAAGCAATGTATTTCAAAAGCCCTGTGATGATGGATCGCCTAAAAGAAGTCTCGCCTAGCCTGGCTGCGCTCGGAAAGAAATTGCCGACACAAAAGCAACTTGAAGCCGCTTGGGAGGCGGGAGAACTACGCGCACCAGTTCCGCTTATAGACTTGGCTAAACATGAAGAAATAATTTCTTCACCTGAGAACACATATGTTCCGGTAAAGCGTGAGAACGACGACGAAAATAGCAGCGGCGGAAAAAAGATAGTTGAGCGCCCTGTTGCTGCTACGGACGTACTAAACCTCAAAGATATGCCACTGTCCGCGTTTGTCATTGATTTCTCAGGTATCGAAAAGCCGGTCGCTGGGCAACTAGATGAGGCGGGTCTAAAAGCCTATGCAGATAAATTGAGCCAGGCAGCAGGAATTTCTATTTAGACCGATTATGAAAAACGCACAACCAACGAAGTTTGTGTTAACGGAACGTAGGGACTGGCTGCGTTTCTTTGTCATAGATACTGTGGATATGTTTGCTCCGCAGCCAGTGGTCGAGAAAATTATTGGTAGGCCCGGAAACTTAGGCGAAGAGATTGATAAGGAATATTTTTCAATATTATCAATTGAGCTAGAGACAGTTGCGCGTGCGATTGTTCCCGTGATTTACGAAGCCATTGACGGGAGGTTTCTGCAAATCGTCGCAGCGTTTCAGTCCTTTGATTCCGCGTATGAGGAATTCGCTACTGATATCAAGCCTGGGCGAATGATTGTTGATGCATTGAAGGGCGATGACAAACCTATTATTTACGCTAAAAAAACGGATAAAAATCAGATCACTATCGACGGTATTGTTGTAAAATCCTATATTGACATTCGGCAACCAGTGATGAAATAAAAACATCATCTGATTATCTATCAAACTGAATACGGGCAGAACATGGCAAAGAAATTCGCAGATGATATTTTGGAGAATCCCCAAAAGGTGTTGGACGCAGTTCGCGGCGGCGAGATTGATCCAAATGCAAAGGAAAAGGGGATTCCGATTATATCGGCCGCAATCAACAACAACGACCTTGATCTGATTGCCGAATTGATCGAGCGCGGTGCAGATGTCAATGCGTATGCTACCCGGCCTGCGGCCGAGCGCGGTATGGCACCGATTCATTTCGCCAAATCGCCGGAAGCTGTTGCACTGCTCGCGCAGGCTAAGGTCGAAATTGATGCAGTATATAAGTCGGTAGACCATGCGTGGGGGATGCGTGGTGAAACTAAGTTGCATAGCGCGGCGATTAGTGGCGATGTGAAATTGGCTCAGGCGCTGAAGGCGGCTGGGGCGAATGCGGATATCCCATTTAGCAAAACGGAATATGAGTACGCGACTGATTCGCACGTCGCGTTGCCTGACCGTGTTACTCGTGGAACGCAGACGATCAATCAGCGCTTGCAAGCTGCACAGATTGCGATTGATCCCAAGAGCAGCCCGGATTATATCGATCCGGTTGCGCTACAGGCTGTCGCGGCAAGACGTGAAAAAGAAAACGCCGCCGCAATTGCGGAACTTCAGATAAATAAGATTGAATTGGTTGTCGGCCCTGAGAAAGTATTGTCGTCGGCTGCAAATTCGTGGGCGTCTAAAGTTCAGCCGAAGGAACCAGTTGTCGCGCCGTCCGATCTTTTGTCCGGCAAAGACAATAGCGTCGAGTCGGACGAGATATTTAAGTCCAGCGCTAAGCAGGGCGAATTGCCGCTCCCTGATAGCGTTAAGAATTATTATCTTCAGGTAGGAAAGAAATTTTATCAGCCGAACAACAAAGATTTGGTAGCGTTTGAAGATAAAGGTAGCGAGTTACATACGAAATCGGACAGCCCGAATATCGCGAAATCGTTGGTGTCTATCGCCCAATCGCGGGGTTGGGACGAGATTAAATCTACCGGGTCAGAAACATTCCGCCGCGCCGTTTGGATGGAAGCGGCGAAGTTGGGGATTCATGATCGCGGCTACAAACCCACTGAAATTGAATTGGCGGAATTGGCAAAAATTATTCCTAAGAACAAAGTGGAAAAGGTAACTGAATCGCAGCGTTTTCGCGGAGGCGAAAATACTCCCCAAGCTAAGCCGGAGAATGATCCTCAAAAATCGCAAGCGGATTCAAATGCCACAGCAAAGCCAACCCCAGCGGTCAACGCTCCAAAACAAGAAACGCCCGCTGATGCTGAGCGTAAGTCGGCAGCAGAATCGGCATCGGTTGTGGGTGGATCAAAGGAAACTAATGCTCCTGTGAGCGTGAAAACCGGTCTGGACGCGGCTGACGACCGGCATGCTCGCCAGGAACAGGCGGTGCAGGCGGCTATGGCTAAGGCCGCTGCGCGCCGCGCTGAGAAAGAGTCGGCCCAGCCTGGCGAACAGGTCGCGCCAAAGGCCGAAACGCTTGTGGCACATGGCGCTGCGCCGTACATGAACGATAAAGATAATTCTCCGTCCTATTTTGTTACGACGAAAGACGCGCAGGGAAATGAGCGTACGCGCTGGGGAGTTGATTTGCACCGGGCGGTTTCGCAAGCAGGAGCAAATGTCGGTGACGAAATCTCTTTCGCTAAAGCCGTTGACAAACACGTTGTTGTTAACCAAAACGTTCGGGATGAAAGCGGCGAAGTGGTCGGCAAAAAAACTATCGATACCATTCGCAATAAATGGGATATCGAAGTTGCAGAGGCGTTTCGCAACAACAGCATCGAGCAAGTGGTGAAGGATTATCCCCAAATGGCCGGTGCGGCGGCAATTCTTGCCGCATCGGAAAAACATGCTTCAGAACTCGCGCCGAATGAGAGAAAAGCGGTTCTGAATATGGTCCGCGAAAACATGGCGCGAGAAATCGAAAAAGGCGTTATCCCGACTGCAAACATTCGCGAGGAAAAAGAAGTGAAGAGAGAACGCACTAAAGAACAGCAACAAAATCAAGAACAAGAAAGGTCGATGTGACTATGAGCAAAACTATTATCCAAACCCTGATATTGGCTGCTCAAATAGCCTTCGGCATCGCGAGCGTATGTAATCCGGTGGCGGCGGCGATGCGTAGCGAATACACGGTGAAAGACGATAAATTTGGAATCAATGCGTACGTGTACGGGAAACGCACCGTTCTGGAATTTATTGAAGCGCCGAATTCGCTTGTCATCAAAGACAAACAAGGCTTAACCGTAAGCTATGAGCGCATCGGGGAACGGTTTTATCGCCTTGCTCGTCAGCTAGATAAATTCACTGCCACTGTTAACGGCGATGAAGTTCTGTTTGACGTGTACAAGCCGGAACAAATTGTTGTGCTGCCGCCTGTTGTGGCTGAACCGCTGGCGCAGCCAGTGGTTCAGCCTACGGCGTCGGCTGCTGCATTGGCGCCTGTGCCGGCTCCCGCTGCAAGCGCTCAAAGCAGCGCGCCTGGCTCTGCCGCAATTCCGGCGCAAGCGGCCAGCACCGATAAGCCTATGCCTGCTACGGCCCCGGAAAAGCCGCCTGTGGTTGCTTCGGCATCACCGTCGCTACCTAGCAGACTGGCGGTGCAGCCGGTCGATCTGGAGTCAGCTAAACCGGCTGCCCGCGTGTGGGAAGTCGAAGCGTCCGATTTGTCCGTGTACGCGGCGATTAAGCGCTGGACTCGCATCACCCAGGCGCAAGAAACGAAATGGCAACTTAGCTGGGAAATTCCAGTTGACTACCCTGTGACGATCACGGGTACTTATTCCGGCAACTTCGAAGAGGCGGTAGGAGACTTGCTGGAGGGTTACAGTAAAGCCGACTATCGCGCAAAAGTTTGCCTCTATTCAAACAATGTCGTGCGGGTAGTTCGCTTCCTTGGCACCGGCACCGAATGCGATTAATAAGGACACGTCTTAACATGAAGAACAATTCCAAACAAACCGCGATTATCATTCTGGCGATTAGCGCATTCCTTTCGGCATGCGCCACGAAAGGTACTCGCGACGCGGTTGACTTGTATCAAAGCAGCGAACGCGAAGCGGTGGAAAAGATCGCGATTGAAAAGAGCGCGAAATACGACCCGGATCGTGCAGGAACAGTTACTCGCGTGACGCACGCATATAACGGATCGAAAACTATCCCGTTGAAAAGCAGTCCGATCTTGCCGGAGCAATTCAATATGCTCAAAGCATTTCACTTTCCGGGTAAAGTGTTTTCGATTACGGAAGCAGCGGCACAAATTACCGAAGTAAGCGGGATTCAAGTTCGTATAGCGCAAGACATTCTCAAGGATTCGGGCAAGTTATCGGCCATTTATCTTGACGCAAATGCGACGACGGCCGGAATGCTCGATCAGATAACAGCCGTGGACGGCTTTAGTTGGGAATATAAAGATGGCGTGGTTTATATTTCCAAATTCATTACGCAAGAATACCGCATCAAATCGGTATTTGGATCGCGTAAGCATACGTACCGATCTGGCTCCACCGGAAATACGCAAGCTGCAACCTCGCAAGGTGCTGGCTCGTCCGCAGGCATGATTCAATCTGGTTTCACCTCGCAGACCGACATCGAAAATAAATCGGACGTGAATCCGATGGTGTCAATTGAGAATGCTGTGAAATCGGTTTTGACTAAGCCGGGCGGTACTGTTATCGCGACTGCGACAAACAGCTTAATCGTCACCGATACGGCAGAAGGCCAGCGCCGCGCCGCCGAAGTGATCGAGCGCGAAAATGAAATCATGACCCGCAATGTAACTTATCGGGTGCAGGTGTTTTCACTGACCGATGACGTTGCGAACGAAGGCAACTTCGATCTGCAAGCCATGATTCAAAATGCCTCTAAATATGGTATTACGGCGTCGTCGCCCGTGTCGCAAGTTTCGCAGAACGGCGGTGGCCTTAGTTACACCGTGTTGAGTGGCGGTAAGCCTGGCAGATTCGATGGCTCCAAAGCTGTATTGCAAGTGCTCGCGACACGCGGCAAAACTGCGACGGTCTATGACGTGAATGTGCCGACTCGCAATTTCGTCTCGACCCCGCTCAACCTTACGACGCAAATTCCTTACCTGGCCGCGACGACCCCAGCGCCAGCGAGCGGCACCGGCACCGCAGGCGGTACGCCAGGCCTGACCCTGGGGAATGCTGTTACCGGGTTCAAGATGGATTTCACATCTAATATTTTCGACAGTAATACCATTTCGCTGCAATTGGCTATTGGACTGGTCGACCTCATCGAAATCCGCAAGGTGTCTGCGGGGGCGAATCTTGGCTCTCTGGAAGCGCCTGTAACGACAGGTTTTGAATTGGCACCGGATTTGTTTTTGAAGCCATACGAAACAACGCTCATCACTGGCTATGAGCGCACGACGAATAAATATAGCCGCTCCGGCCTGGGCCAAGATTTGCCGCTTGCATTTGGCGGCGGCTCCATTACGTCCAGCGGTAAGAAAGAGAAGCTGTTTATTCTCATTACGCCAACTATCGTTTCTAACGCATATTAATCGCTATGGCTTCATTTCTGAAAAGTAACGCCAACACGGTGGCATTTGGACTCACTTGGACCCCAGCGGCTGAGAACAAGAAGTCTGCCGCCGCCTTCGCGAAACGTCGGCGCTTCAATTTTCAAATCGAAGTGCCGTACGGCAAGCGCTCCACATACGGTTTTGCGCAAAAATCGCCGGGGCTGAAAGGTAGAAAGAATTATCTTTCTTGCGCTGCGCTGTTCTTTTTTTGGTCAGCAGCATATGCGCGTGATACGGCGTCGGAATTGAACGGCATTAGCAGCGACTTTCTGCTCGCCTTCAGTTTTAAGGATGATTCGCACAAAGGGAGCAAACGACAAGTAGCTCTCATTGCTGTCGTCAATAACGAGATTTATCGCGATTTAGTTGTAGGCGAGCTAGATGCCGAAAAGACTATTAAAGAAATCAAGGACGAAACCGGCGCTGATTTCGAAATCTTTTCCAACATGCCGGAGCTTTTGCCCGAATCTACGCCTATTGACTTGCAAAAGCTATTGGCGGGGCAAGCTAAGAAGGCACAGATGACGGCCCTTAGCACGGTGAATTACTCGGCGCTCGCGGGTTTTACTCTCGGACTGGCAGCGATAGCGGGCGGCATCGCATATTGGTATTACTTGCAGGAGCAAGCCGAAGCCGAAAAAAGCGCCGCTCAAATTGATCCCATTGCAGCGTACCAAGCAAATATTTTGTCACTGACAAAGAATATCCACTTCTCCGGTCAAACTGCGGCCACGCAAATTTGGCCGAAAATCGGAGCAAGCGAATTAACATCTGTCGGCTGGAATTTGAGCCGAATTGATTGCTCTCGGTCGCAATGCAAAGAATCGTGGAAGCGGGGCAGCGGAACGAATGCCGACTTTGCGGCTGCGCATAAATCCTGCAACGTGTATTTTGTTGATGAAAATAACATAGAGTATGTTTGCAACATTAAGACTGTCGGCAGCGCATTAAATATTAAAACATTGCCCAGCAGCGAAGAATTTAATTTAAAATACATTTCCTTGAATCAACAATTATCGCCGTTGGCGTCGATAGCAAAAGTACAGTTCGCAATCGAAAAGCCAGTTGCTTTTGGCGTACCTGAACAGGTAACACTGGCCGATATTCCGGCAAAGACGGTGATGAGAAAAGGAAAGGTCAGTGTGAAAGCTCCGCTGGGGATGTATCCAGATATGTTTGCCGATCTTCCTGCAAATATGACGATTCAGCGGGTTGACATCAATTTGCAAGGCGGCGTGAGCGCGGCAAACGTTGTAACTGTTACAGGAGAATACTTTGTCAAATAAGAATTTTGTATTGGCTACCGCGCTCGTGGTGGCATTTATCTCGGCCAATTCCGTACAGGCGATGACTCTTGCCGACCTGGCGAAGTTGAATAGTGAGGCGATTCAGACCGAAGCTGAAATCGCATTGGCGAAAAAAAAGGATGAACTCGCTAAGCTGAAGCCAGTCGTTGTTCCTACGCAAAATACCTTGCCCGAACCGCCTAAGAAAAAAGAGAAAGACCCTCACTTTGAAATCGAAGGTATGGTTGTAAAAGCCATATTTGGCGATATCACCAATCAAAAAGCGCGGATGGAAATTAACGGTGCGACGATAACCCGGCGTCGCGGTGAGAATATCTATTCGTGGAAAGTGACGCGAATTACCGGCGATTTTGTCGTGTTGACCCACGAGGGCAAGACGGCGAAAGATACGATTGAGCAGGTTGTATATCTGACTGGCGTTGGACAGCAACTTGCAGTTGGCCGGGATGCACTTCGCCCGGCTGCAAGTACGCAGCCTGGACCTATCGCACCTATCGCTGTTGTTCCGGCACCGTCGCGTTAAGGAATTCCCATGATTCGCTCAATTCTCGCAAAACTGCGTTTCCCACTAGTTCCAGTGGCCCCGGCTGTTACCGCCACATTTGACGCTGGCGTTGTTGACGTTGGACATATTCCGGCGAATATTAAGGTTTGCGATACACCTAAAGATTTGCCGGAATATATCGCAATCATTTCGGCGCAAGTCGTTCCAGGCTTCAAAAAGAGTAAGAAAACGATTATTGAATTGCAGGAGAATCTTAGCGATAAGATTGTCGTATTGAAACTCAATAGTCGGTCATGCGCTATCGTTATGAGTATTGGCCTCTACCATCACGCCGAAAAGCAGCGTGTGATTTCGACTATCCGCACGGAACTGGAAGACGAAGGATACTCGCACAGCGTCATATATTGGAGCGAGCCGAATCTTGTCGCGAACTTGGGTAAATTAAAGCCGCAGAATGAAAAGGCGGCAGCAGAAGGCGAAAGCGATTTCAAAGCAAAAGTTGAGAATAGCGATAATCGGAAGCAATTTGTCAAAATGGTGACGACCGCTGTACGCCTGGAGGCTTCGGACATACACGTTGAAGTGAAACGAAAATCTGCGCTGGTTCGCTACACTATCGACAGCAAAATTTACCCCAGCCCGGATACTAAGAACGGCGAGCTTTTACGGGAAATTGCGTTTGATGCTGTGGCCCATGCGTTTATGTTCGGGCTGGATGAGGGATCGAACACTACTTCGCATTTCGATGATCGGCAGCAACACAGTTGCACGCTTACGCTGGATATTGACGGTCGCACCTTCAAATTGCGTATGCAATCGAATCCCACGATTCAAGGCAATGACCTTATTGCTCGGATTGCCCCGGCTGACGAAATACAGGATTACGGCACTTTGGCAGATTCTGGCTACGCTGCTGACCAATTGCAAATGCTACGGGATCACATTCCGAAGCGTGACGGTGTTATTTTGTTCGCCGGAATTCCAAATAGCGGCAAAACCACTTCGCTGATTCGTTGCTTGTTTGAAGTGCCAGAACGATCACATAAAAAAATCGTCGGCATTGAAGACCCGGTTGAATACGATTTGGATTTCCAAAGTAGCGCGACAATTCAAGCGTCGGTAGATGATAAAGCCGCTCGGCGGGCAGCATACGAACGTACGCTGGCATCCTGGCTGCGCGGAAACCCTCATGTGATAAATGCCGGCGAGGTCCGGGACGATGTAGCGGGGGAGAACATAGTAGCTGCGGCGCAGTTGGGCGTGAGTGTGTTAGGCACACTGCACGTCGGCAGCGCAATGGGCGTACTGCCCCGCCTGGAGGCAGCGCCGATCCGGTTGGATATGAAGACCCTGACATTGCCTGGCATCTTCAAGCTGATTGTTTGGCAAGCTCTCATTCCGAAAATTTGCGATGCGTGCGCTGTTCCATTCGCAAAGGCCAGCGCTTCCCAGCAAGAGCGCATGCGGGCGATTGGCAAGCGCTACGGTGTGTCTGTGGACAAGACGCGGTTTTACGGTCACGCCCCGGACTGTCCAGTTTGCCAAGGGCGCGGCCACAAGCGCCAAACTCTGGCCGCTGAATTCATCGAACCAAACGACCAGTTCAACGAAGCCATGCGACAAAATGCGGTGTATGAAGCTAAGCGCGTGTGGCTGGCGGAATCTGACGGCCGCTGGGATAGCGACAGTATGCGAGGCAAGCCAGCGTATGCCCATGCATTTAAGAAAATGCTTGACGGCACTATTGATGTCTCCGAATTGAGCGCATTTGGAAACGTTGATTCGTTCGATGTTAATTATTTCAGAATTACCCATAAAGGCGAATTTCGCGGAGGCGAAAATGTCAGCCACCTCCCGCACAAAGCGGAGATGGCAGCATGATTATTTCGCCAAAATCAAAATTCTTGGCGGCTCGAATGGGGTTTTACGTTGATCTGGCCGAAGCTATTAAGGACGGCTATTCAACAACTAGCTTTCTGGCCGACGCAATCCAATATTTCGAGTCCCGCAGAGATTCTATCGCTGCGATTTATCAAGAAATGTATGAACGATTAGATATGCCTGGCGCTCGGTTCAGTTCAATGTTTGTCGATTTAGTGCCGAACGACGATTTCATGATTATCTCGGCGCTGGATTCCGCCACAAACGAACAAAAGGTATTGGGTCTTCACTCACTTGCAGAGCGGGTTAAGTCGCTTTCCGCTATGCGCAATAAAATTCGCAGCGCATTTTCTGGTTTGCTGTTCATCTTGCCTATCCTTATTATTTTTATGGGAATTATGGCGGTGCAGGTTATCCCCGATCAGATTGAAATGCTTCCATTGGAAGAGTGGAACAAATTCCAAAAATCTTTTTATTTCCTCTGCATGGGCATGGTCAAATATTGGTACGTGGCGGCTGTGCTTATCGTTCTATTTTCGGTTTGGTATAAAAGAACATTTGAGAATTCTCGCGGTCCTGTGCGGAACTTTGTCAATCGCCTTTGGATAATTGGACTCCCGCATAAAGTTCATAGCGATATGGCGGCAGCACAGTTTATATCGGGTTTGGCCCGCCTGCTGAGGACGGATAAAGATTTGGTATCGGCGCTAAAGAAACAAAACGATTCGGCTTCAAAATTCTTGTCATGGCACATCGATGCGATATTGGCGAAGCTGGTGGACAATCTGGCCGATCCCAGCGCTGCCTTTAACACCGGATTGCTGAACGAGGAATTGCTTTATAGGATAAGCAATTACTCCAAGCGGAAAGAGGGCGATTTTATCTCTGGCCTGATTCGACTCGGAACTGAAAGCATGGAAAAGGTTTCAGCCACTGTAGATAAGTCAAGCGCAAAATTGCAGACTGCATCTTTAGTTCTAGGATTCGCATTAATTGCGTATACTTATGGCTCCTATATGTATATCAATTGGTCGGCGCAACGCTATATGAAGGAGCAAGCAACGCAAGCAGAAATCGGTAAGTAACTCATTATTCTCAATCGTCTAATATACACATTATGAAAACCATGAAAAATATCGCACAACGTAAAAAGCAAATCAACTTCTCGCGTAGCAAACAACGCGGTTTCGTCCTGCAAGAGTTGGCAATCGCGGTGGTCATCATCGCTGTCATCGGCACCGCAGCGTTTGCGGCTTATCGCGTGCTGAACTCCGACAACGCCGTCGATAACGAACGTGACGCCATTACCTCGGAAGTAACACGCGGGCTTGCTGCTACCGATACTCTGACCGACACCAGCACCGTTACTACAGCTTTGCTGATTGCCAATAATGTTTTCAAGCAGGGCGTCAGCGGGACGACTGTAAAAAATAAATTCAGCGGTCAAACCACCGTCGCGCCAGCGAGCACCGCATTCGGCACGAATGACGCTTTACAGTGGACGAAGACCGGGTACACATCAGAAGCGTGCACCGACGTTACACGCAAGATTCAAAGCCTGGCGTACAGCATTACCGTGAATGGCACGCCTGTTAAAACCGACACTACTGATTTTGATACGGCGGCGCTCGGCGGTGCGTGTAATAAGACGAATAATAATACTGTGGTGTATGTCACAGCACGCCGTTAATTTTATCCCGGTAATCCAATGAGAACTAATAAACTCCGACGATTCAAAGCGCGTAGGGAAGGCGGTTGGATGTTGCTTTCGCTTGTTCTTTCCCTGTCGATACTTTCTTTCGTCTACATTAGCGAAATGAAGCGCGAGCGGGACAAGCAGATTGACCGCAGTTTTGAATTGACGGGGCAGGGTATAGCCCGCGTCGGAAATGCTTTGAACAACGCGCTCAGTCGCGATTTCGATTCGTTTATTAATGCCGATCCGACGCCGGGCGCACCGTTGACAATTAAGTTCAAATCAGGTGCGGTCGATAAGACTGTAACGTTAGGTCATTGGGACACTCCGACTGTTGCCGAGCTGGCGCAATTGGAAGTGGGTTTGCCGCCGAATTTCAGCGGTAGCGCGCCTGGCGGCGGTGCATTCAGAATCATTGTTTCTAAGTCGCCGGTCGGCTGCGTGGGTAGTAACTGCAACATCGAAGGCTTGGCATACGTCACTGTCCCGGCACTCGTCGGCGGCAAGATCGATCAGGCGAGGGCGGGCATTGCCTTGCGCGCTATCGGGGTCGATGGCGCGACGACCACTGTAGCGTTGCCTGGCGTGCTGCAAGGCTATCGTGGTGGATGGAGCACGCCTAGTCCTGTGAATGCAGCCGGTATTTTGGCAATGCGGGCTGGGTATGGGGCTTCTGCCTGGTCGCCGTTCTTCAGGATCGACGGTACGAAACAAATGGCGGCCGATGCGAATATCGGCGGTCACGCCCTCGTCAATGCGAGCGAGCTTTTCACCACACTGAAAGCGGTTGGCGATCCATGTACCGACGTGGGGGCGGTCGCCGGTGGCACGGTGAACGGCAAAGGCGCTGCGTTTGTATGCCGCGACAGCACCTGGCAATTAGCTGGCGGAAAGACTGCTAATTTAGGCGATCCCTGTTCCCCGGAAGGCAGCTTAGCCACTGCGATTTCGACCGATGAAACACTGGTGTGCAAAAACGGCCAGTACATCAAGCTAATCAACATGCTGGCACGAAACATCGAAGTCAGCCGCACATTGGTCAAGGATGGCGACGTTGTTACGAAGCCGACGTGCGCAGCGGGCGGTACGCCTGACTATACCTTTAATCTTAATAATTTCTCAGTGGACGTAACCACCGCGCCGCCTAAGCAAGCGGTATATATCACGACCGCGAACGCTGGCGCAGCCTGGAATGTCATCCTTCGCTTGCGCGCCGATAACGGCACTGAAACCACTGGTAATACATATTCGCTAACAGCCATCATGCATTTGGAGTGCAAATATTAATTATGAAAGCATCTACGATTTTCTTTGCTGTCGCCACATTATTTATCAATGTCAAGACGCATGCTGCCGACGTGGATTCTGTGCGAAAACTTATTGAGCCAAAGCTTGGCGGCGACAAGGTTATCGAGGTTCGCCGTTTGACGGCAGGCTTATACGAGGTCGCTACAGAGCGAGATATTCTTTATACGGATAGCACAGCGAAATTTATTTTCGCCGGTACGCTCCTTGATGCCGGTACAAAGAAGAACCTGACTGAAGCCCGGCATTCAGAATTGAACAAGATCAGCTTTGCTGATTTGCCGTTAGGCGATGCCATTCGCACCGTGCATGGAAATGGTAAGCGAGTAGTCGCAATTTTTGAAGACCCAAATTGCGGCTATTGCAAGAAGCTGCGTCAGAATCTGGAAACTCTGAACGACGCGACTATTTACACATTCACATACAACATCTTCGGGGAGGATTCGCAGCAGAAATCTAAAAATATTTGGTGTTCGCCTGACCGCGCTAAAGCTTGGGACGACTGGATGCTGAGTAACAAAATTCCGGCCCAAGCTTCCGCATCGTGCGCTAGTCCGAATGAACGTAATTTGAAGCTGGGGGAGCGCATTCGCATTAAGGCTACGCCTACACTGATATTCGCTGACGGAACGCGCATTCCGGGAGCAATTGACGTGAAGGATATTGAAAACAAATTTATGACCATCAACGGAAACTAGAAGGAAAAATAAGAATGAGGAAATATCTTTGCTCGGCTGTATTTGTACTGCTTGCCTTCGCAGGCGGGTTTGCAAGCGCACAAAGTAGCGGCCAGGCGTCGCAGCCTAACGGTGGTTGCACTACCGCATTGGACCGTTGCGCGCCGGTCCCGACCCCGCAGGCTTGCCCTGTCGGCCAAAAGTGGTCGCTGGCGGGTTCCGGCATCGCCCATTGCGTCAATCTTGACCCGACGTGCACCGGCAATACTGAGCTTTATCACGACTATATGGGCAATCCGTCTTGCGTCGGTCCCGTGATAACCACGGAAGACCGCGATGTGGGTTGTGCGTCCGGCTACAGCGGCTATAAATCGCAAACCCGCTCCGTGTCTACTTATCCATCCGGTAAGGTCGTCTATGGGGCCTGGAAGACCGTTGACAATGAGTGCGTGAAAGATGATCCGCCGCCGCCGCCGCCTACGCCTACGTGCTCTAACGGGGCGTCAGACTATCCGGCATGCACGCCAACCGCCCCGCCTACTTGCTCCAACGGGGCAACGGACTACCCAACATGCTCGTCAAGCGGTGGCGGTGGCGGTGGTGGTGGTGGTGGTGGTGGTGGTTCGTGCAGCGCTAGCCAGGTATGGGATGGTAGTAGCTGCGTTAGCCGTTGTTCCGGCTCGGATACCTGGAATGGGTCTAGCTGCGTCAGCCAGCCAGCGACGTGCAGCACCTCGACCGTCACCAGTTCGGAAAACTGCCCGCTGGGACAGACCGGCTCGCTCACTTACAGCAGCGTGGTCGATTGCCATGGAACAGTGCTCAGCACGACGCAAACTGGTGGTTCCTGCCAGAGCGCGCCAGCGCCTGCACCATGCCCAGCGAGCTACTATAGCTGTTCGCCCTACAAGCCGGAGAATTGGAAGATGTACCAGAACACGTACGGCCCTGCTCCGGGCTGCAAGCTGACGACAACGTATCTCGGTTTCGTTACACCTGACTGGCCGATGTGCGGTAACGAAATTTAAAGGTCAGTGACCACAAAAAAAGCCGAGAATGTCTCGGCTTTTTTTTGCGCCTGGCCCGGCACATAGTCACATAAATCTATGCTGCAGGATGCAGCTTTGTTGTTCGTTCATCGCCCCGCGCAGCGCCCGCCAGATCCACCATAGACGCGGACAACTATGGTCGACCACGGCTTTGTGGCATCGAGTATAGTCGCATCCGACTATGGACGGCCGTCCACAGAAATTTCCTCGATCAGTTGGTGCGCTTAAACGCGCACAGCTTACAGGCCAAGCGACCATTGAACAGGTAATGTTCGGTATTACGTTTGCAGCGGCCACAGTAGCGCATAAATTTTCCCTGGCCTTACTTGTGATTGAAATAACTCAGCTTGCGAAGCACGCGTACCGAGTGAGGGTCAAACGCAGTCATCACCAACACGGCGAGCGTGAACAGCGAGAGAACCGGCTTCGCAAACGGCCACAGAACGGTTTCAAGCGTGTCGAAGCGACTGTCCGGCATGTACGTCCATACTAAGTAGTTCAGCACGCTCACGCAGGCTAAGGCAGCGCAAATGACGCACGCATGAATGACTGCTGACCGGCGAAAGAACAACGTCGTATTGAGCATGATTTTCCTTCCCTTAGCGCCAAGTCGATCCGGCATAGTCCTTAATGCCCCAATCCTCTGCCAACGCTGCCCAGATCGCGTCGCCGTTGTCAAAGTAGAGATGTACCTCCTTCGCCGGCATAAAGTCCATTTTCAAAACGGCCAAGCAATCGTCGAACAGCTCGTAATCGAGGCGTCGAAGGTCGGTCAAGTCGAACGGGAAACGATCACCGTTGTAAAGGTTCAGCAGAAACCGGGCGATCACGGACGATTGACCCGTATCACGCCGCGCCACTGGCAGCAACCGTCGCAATGCGGCCTCACCCTCCATGCGTATTGCCGGAAGCTTAGCCATGCGTGCATCGCGCTCGCGGGCCTGGGCCTGCATAGCGGACCGCATGCGGGCCTCCGCTTCCGGATCGGTTTGGCGAAGCACTCCAGGTTTATGTTCCATGTTTTGCCTTTAATCGTCTATGGTCAAGCAGTGCGCCGGACCTTCTCAATGACCAAGCCCCGCTCATGGCGGGGCAATGGGTGCGACTTGGCGTTTTCCGGTTATTTCGCGGTCGTTTTATCGGCAACCAAAAAAGCACGTTCCATTCGGTTTTCGATGATGGTCCCGACAACTAGAACAGCCGCACCTATCAGCCATTTGTACCAGCCTTCAATCAGGTAGATAGGCAATGTTGCCAACGCCATAGTCAGGGCGATTACGACGAGTTTCAATCCTGGCGATGCTTTCAGATTCATATAAATTTCCTCGATCAGACCAGCACGAAGCCCGACTTGCCAAATTCGAACTTTGGTAGCGTCCATTCGCACTTGAACTCTATGCCAGCAACCTGCTCCAAAATACCGTCGCGGCTGGAGTACGACATATTCATTTCTCCAACTTCCCTGACGACGGCTGCGGTGTCCAGTACCGATTTTTGCCCGCGCTCGACGTACCACTCCGTCAGATTTTCAAGTGCCGCCGCAACATGCGTCAGCGTCCAATCGCTTGCAGTTGGAAGAAGGTGTTTCGCCATTTCTGCGCCTGAGAATACTTGAATTGTCATGCTTACACCTTGTAAATGGTTTATACCGTTTTCGCCTCCGTGAAACCACGGCGGGATTTTCCGGCTTATTTGTGTTTGAGCAAACGAGCGATCAACGACGAAGTGACAAGCTCCGCGTCGCGCTCTCGCACCATTTGCAGCGCACCATCCTCCGAAAGCAATTTAGGATCGAGCGGAGCGAAGATGCCGATTGCCGCCGCGAGCGCCATGACCACACCTGACACTGCGTACATAGCCATATCGGAACTGGCGAGGTTACTCCAGGCAGGGAGGCCAAATTCGGGCGCTGCAAAGTGAAGACCAATCGCGCCAAGATACACAGCGGCGACACTCAATAACCGCTCAGATCGCGACAGAACGTAGGCTGTGCCGATCATGGCAAATGCCCCAACAATAAACACCGGGAGCACTGGCAATCCGGACAGCCCTGCTACAACGATTGCCGCAATAATTGCGTAGATCATTATTATTTCCTTTTTTGATAGAGGTAACACTTATAGTCATATTCGACTATATCGGCCGCGCCTGGCTACATAGCTAATTTTATCTATGCTGGCCATGCCCAAGGTGGCTAATCGACAAACCGTTTTGCTGCTTCTCCAGGTGTGGCGAGGTCGTCGTAAAGGGCATCAAGCAGCGCGGGTTTTGCCTCTACCAACGATTGCGCGTCCGATCGGCAAAAGCCCTTATGCTCGATTGCTAGTAGTACCGCTTCTTCCCACTGGATACGAGTTACGGTAGCCGGTGTCATTGGATTTTTATTTTTCATTAGGAATTCCCGGATTGGAGAAAAAAAGGGGCCGTAGCCCCTTGGTGTAATGAAGTTTAGCTTATTTCATGCCGGTGACAAACGACCACTGTTTAGTGATCGCGGCTCCACTGGCTGAACCCGCAAACACAACATCGTAGGTGGTATTGGGCTTGAATGGCACCTTGCCGCTCACATGAGCTTCATTGGTCGACAAAGTGTGCGTCGGATCGTTCGCGCTGGTAATTAGACGGACATCGAGCGGGGTAGCCTGGCCGTGCTCGGTGACGGTGAAAGTGGTCACGGTCAGCGTTTTACCGGCAGCAACGAATACGCTTACTGGCGAAGTCGTATTGGTTGGCAATTGCGCGGTCGGGACATCAGCGAATGGACTTGGACTTTCCAGACCCATGCTCAGCGGAACATTGCTGTCTTGGTTCATCGGGACAGTGGTGACGAAATCGGAAGCATTGTTCTGCTTGGTACGGCGCCCCAAGTCGATGATAGTAGGCGTGAAGCTGCCCTGCACGTAGCCGGCTACGCCCACATCGGTAATCGCCTGATCCAGCATCACCGAGCGATGCAAGATCGTATTAAACAGGTCGTCAACAGCGGCCACGCCAGGCACGCCGATAGCCATCACTTCGCCAGCCTCGACGCTACCGTAGCCCGCTTTGACGGCACGGTCGGAAGGCGATGCGGCGTAGTACGAAGGCAGAGCCGGGTTTTCGATATGATCGAAGGAGTTATTGGCGACCGAATACGCCAGGTGCGACTTAGTGGCAATGTCCAGCGCGGCATCCTGCTTCAACAGACCGAAGCCATATTTCTGACGCAATTCATTCAGCCTGGCGAATGCCGGAAGTTCGACGGAACCGGCCGCGTAAGTCGGCGTCGGAACCGTGAGTTGCAGACTAGCGGGGGTGATCGGGTTCGTGACAGGCGGCGGCGTGACAACAGGCGGAACGGTCGTACCACCGTTACTAGCAGTCGAACCACCACCACCACCACCGCAAGCGGTCAACACAGCAGCGGCGGCAACACTCAGAACAAATGCGGAAATAGTTTTCATGTTTTCTCTTCAGTATAAAAGGGTAGGGACGGTGGCATTTCAGTACCAGTGAATTTAATCACCATGAACAAAGTATATCTGAACATCAGCCTGTTGTAAAGCCTTTTCACTATACAACAGAGAATTTATAATTTCCCTGCGGAAATGTAAGATTCTAAAGGAAATCGGGGTTAAGGGTTCAGGTTGCGGGAGGTTTTGCTTGCTTTTTTGTTTTGGATTGCAAGGGTGGGCGCACGCCATCCCGTGTTTGTAAAATCGGTTTTAATGGGACGAGGCTGGCGGTACGATCAAAGAAGCGGGGGCGCAGGGGAGGGCAAGAGGTCGTGGAATAAATAGAGAGCAAAGTGAACGGTTTATGCCGCGAAAGCCGCTTGCCAGAAACAAGCCGCTGCTACGCTGATCGAACTAAGCCAACCACGGCCATAAAACCGATTTCGGGAACCCGTGACCGCATGTTTAATTAAATGGTTTCGCCCCCGCGAAACCATTCTCTTACAACTCCAAATCGGGTTTCCTTTGTTGCTGAATTTGCTTCTCTTGCGTAGGTTTTAGCTCGGCCACTTTCGATTTCGCCGGAGCCTTTGCCTGGGTAGCTGTTGGCTTTGTTGTGTACTCCGCTCGCAAGCGTTCTTTGGTTTCCTGCAACAACGTTTTAGGCGCAGGCATCTTCTCAACAAACCCTGTTATTTTAGCGGCCAGTTCGGCGTCCGCTAAAGGGATTACAGACTGTCTAGCTCCCTTTGCACTTGGGCCTCTTGTTCTTTCTGAAGCTGCATTAACGCTAAATCCCGACCGTCGCATGTGATGATCGGGTCCGCTGTTGCCTCCCATACTAATTGATGCGTTTTCGTGCACCAGCAACGAAGGTATGACTGATTTGTGTACCACATGGACAGAGGGCAAGTCTCGCACGCTGGGGTGGGGTCCGGGCGCTGCTCCTTCGCCAGCTTGTGCAAAATCGGGCTTATATAAACCGGCAACTCTACGTTGGATTCCGGCGAACTCTTGTCTTGGTCTGTCGTAGTCTGGTCGTTCATTATTATTCCTAAAATTAACTGGTGAAACGTCATCGCGCAAACTCGTTGCGATATTGCGCCAAGCTTGACGTACCTTATTCTGTCTATCTAAAATTTTTGCTTCCCATGGTTTAACGGGTATCGGAATATTAGAATTTTCCGAAACCAATTCCTCGACAGCCTCGCGCACCAAACCCGCCTTCACTTTAGGTACACGCGGAGGGTGGCTTTTATCCCCAGCCTCGATATGATGAACGATAAGATTCTCTGCCTTCTTCACCACGCCGCGAACCTCACGGGGGGTCGCCTCTGCATCTATTCCGCGCTTCCTTAAATTAAGCGCGAATCCTTCACGAAACTCTTGCAAGTCGTCCCTATCAACCTCCAGCCGCTTGCCGTTGAATCCAACCATTTTAATTGAAGTGTGCACATGAGGATGCGGCTGGTCAGTGTGCAAAGCAAAAACATACTCATGGTTATGCGAAAATCGATCCTTTAGAAAATCTCGGACAGATTCTCTTACATCTTCGGGAGGTGTTCCGGGAGGCATAGAAAAAAACAAGTGCATCGTGTCACGCTGATTTTTATGCCGTTTCACGTCCGCGAAATCGGCACTCCAAGCGCTCGCCAAATCTTTGATGTCTTCTTTAGTCAACAAGTCACCGCGCTCATTCTCAATCTCTAGTTTCCAATTGCGCGAAATATATTTTATATGCGCCGCAGGACGCCCTATACCCTTCCCATATCCGGTAATTTTAACCATCACTTCCGCAGAACCGCCCGCAACACGTTGCGCTTTAGCTCGCGCATGACTCGACCGGAGTTTTTGGGTTGAGTTCCTTTTCTTTCGCCCACCAACTTGGAAGACCTCGGCAAAACTCTTGTCAGCGGCCGACATTATAAGTCTTCCTCGCCCCAGCTCTGGAGCGAAACGCGCACGATCCGTCTTATAGCTAATCTATTCGCATTGAGAGATTCACGTAATGCAGCCAAATCGTTTTGGCGAATCGCGCTCTCGTCGCCTGGACGTTCATTAAGCGCCCGCGCAATCTGATTAATATTACGTCCTATTGCTGCCAATTCCCTTTGACTGGCGTGCAATGCCCCAAGTTCATTGTGCGACATAACAGGCTCACGAAGGAGGGCGGTCGTAGTCAAACCCGCCAACCAAGCATTTATCGTCATGCCCTTCGCCTTCGCACGCCTGGCCGCAGTACGCTTTAAGAAGCTAGGCATACGAAATGTGACCCGCTCGGATTCTTGCGACGGAATTTCATTTTTGGATTCTGCACCACCTGGCGAAAGGTTTTCAATTTTTTCAAGCACCAATTGCCGTAACAATTGGGCTTCCGTTTGATGAGATCGAGTTGCGAGAGATATAAACAATTGCTTTATATCTTCGTCAACAGTGGTTTTTAAAGTAGGCATCTGAAAATTCAAGTCTAATGTGTTAGGGCCATTTTGGCACCAGAAACCGTATCCTGCCCTCGTTCAACTTCCCCTATCTTATCATGAGTCTGTCGGTAAGGAAACTTTGCAACCGCATAGCAATTGCGTAGCGTTTGCCAACCTATTGCGTAGCAACACATAGCATCGCCAGAGCGATGCAAAAGCTTCGAAATAGCAATGACTTTGCGACAACACAGCAAATTCTCTTCAAGAGTCGAGTTTGCAAAGCAAAAAGGCTTGACGATGCCAGAGTAGCGAAAGATAATCACATTGCTTTGCAGTAACACAAGGATAGCTATGTCGGATGAAAAAATCGCGGATGAACTTCTTAGTTTAGCTACAGGAACGAAGTCCAGAACAAAAATGGGGAGGCTGCGGGATTTATTCGATGTGATCGAAACCGCAATGCAAGCGGGGGTGAACAGGCAGACGATTATTGCAACGCTGGCGAGCGGCGGGCTGGAAATGACGATACCCGTTTTCGATAACGCGATGAGTCGAATTAGAAAGAATCGCCAAACAAAACCAAATTCGCCGCCAGTAGGGGCGAAGCTTGGCGCGCAGCGGGTCAGTAAGGTTGAAGCGCAAAAAGTGGGAACCGAACCTGCAAAAGATTCGCCGTTGGAAAATAGCGACGCAAAGAAAGACTTGATTAACGCGATTCATGACGAACCAGACTTGGTACGTCTTGCCAGGATCGCACAGGAAGCAAGAAAAGGAAAAAATAGATGAAAGTTGCTGTACTCAATCTTAGTGGTAATGTGGGCAAAACCGTTGTCGCTAATATGCTGCTGACTCCCCGAATTCCGGGCATGGCCGGAAAGCAGGCATACGAATTTGACCTGACGAATTCCGGTGGCGAACAGAACGGCGCAGACGTTATGAAAGTTTCTGCTAAATCGTTCATGAATGTTATTGGCGATATTATGCTGGAAGATGACGCCGTGCTTGACATCGGCGCATCACAAGTAGAAACCGTGCTACTCGCGCTTCAAGAATACAACAATAGTCACGAAGAAATTGACTACTTTGTTGTTCCGGTTACTGCTGACATAAAAATCCAGAACGATACAGTTCGCACGATCAATGCTTTGAAAGCGCTCGGCGTACCAAAAGAGCGAATCCTTTTGTTGCCGAATAAATGCGACAATCAGAAAAACGCTTTGCCTATCGAAGAAGTTTTTCAATTCTTCCATGGGCTTTCGATTGCCGAAGATAGCTTCGTGTTGAATTTCGATGCCGCCATTTATTACAATGATTTCTTCGAGAAAGTAAAAGGCATGGATACGACGTTGGCCCAAATGTTGGCCGACGATACCGACTATCGCGCTCTGCGCAAGTCGGCGCATAAGGCCGGTGATTCGGAAGCATCCTTTAAATATCTTCGCTTGCATGAATTACAGGGACTCGCTCCGGGCGTCAATGCGCATTTGGATTCTGTTTTTAAATCACTTTTCCAATAAGGGTTTTTCGTGACCAATCAGAAAGAGCGGGCGAGTGCACCACTTAATTCGCGAGAATTGTTTATCGCGGAAATGCTTGGTGATATCGACCAAATGCTCGATAAGGTTGAAGACTGCAAGCTTGCGCTCACTCAAACATTAGAGGCTGTTGATGCTGGTAGCGACCGCTATCGGCAAGCCATTATTGAGTTCACCGAACAGGCCAAACAAGATATTGCGGCTGCGGTTAATCGTGAATTTGCTAAGACCAATGAACAAGAGCGCGCTGCCATGCAAGAGGCCGCTCGCCTGGCGTTCCGCTCCGAAGCCTCGGACAGAGCGCATGATTTGGCGCGGGTTCTTCAGAATCTTTGTGCCGATATGGAACAATTAAGGTTGACTCGGTTCAAAGAAAGCGCGATTATTGCGGCGGCATCATCGGTTTTAACAAGCTTGGTTGTGGTGTTCGTTTTGCGGCACCTCTAAAACCTCAAGAGAATATTTAAATTGGGAATAACTAATGGAACTGACCGGAAAATCACGTAAAGAATTGCTGGAACTTCGTAGCGCTATTGACGCGCAATTGGAAGTCCTTCAAAACGAGGAATTCAGCAGCGCTGTCGAAGAAATTAAAAGTATCTCGCAGCGTGTCGGAATCCCGGTGCAGGAACTGGTCGCGGCGATTTCCGCTGGTCAGCGCAAGTCGGCCAAACCTGCGGTAAAAAACAGCGTCCCTCCGCGTTACCGCGACCCAGCTAACGCCGAACATCTGTGGACCGGCCGGGGCCGTAAGCCAAAATGGGTGGAACAATGGCTGAATGAAAATAAGCCATTGGAAGACTTGCTCATTAAGGATTAATCCGGTAACAAAATTTCTCGCCCTCCTCATTGGAGGGCGATTTCCGTTAACGGTTGCTTGCATTTTCGCGTAGGCGAAAGGATGAATGGTGAATAAAGTTAAAGTGGCTATAGCCACACTGTTTTTGGTAGGCGCAGCAGCGGCGCGAGCGCAGTTTCCGGTATCCGGTGGGCCTTCCAATCTTGGCGCGGAGGTCACGACCATCTCGGATTCTATTTCGTTGCAATTATCAATCGCGAAGCTCTATCCTCGATATCCGACGATCGTTTTTAGTCAAGTCACAATGGTCCCTTACCTGGCTGGGCGATTGGCAGGGGGAGTGATGGTGCCTGGTCGTGAATGGCACGGGACGGTGATTTTACGGTCGGATGAGGGCGATTGCCTGAAGGTGGTTCGGGACAATTTCAAACTGGCGACGCTTGAGGGCATCCAATTGCCCAGCTTCAAAGGCGTAGAGGTTTCTGTGGGTTGCCCGACGCGAGTGGGCAACTAGATCAACGGGGAAGCTCATGCTTGAACACGAAGTTCGAATTCCCTTTAAGGGCACGCTTACGAAGAAAAAGCTTTTGCGGCTGTTGGACGATATGCCCGATGACACGCCAATTCGTATCGTGACCAAGATTACGTCTGCAAATCGCGCCGTAGCAATTGCCGTACACGGCGGCGACGATGATGTGTACCTGTCTCTCGCGCCTACGGCTGAGTACATCGAGGCCATAGGCTGCACACTAACGGCATACTGTGCAGATTAACGATATAAACGGTATAAACGATTTACACCATTTTCGTTGTATTGGTACTTAGGGCGCGGGTTGCGCAACAAAGGAAATTAATGTTTACGCAAGAAGAATTGGCGAACTCGATGCAACAACTGGATACGCCAGAACAGATTGCAGTCCTTGAGGATCTAATCAAAGAACACGGAATCAACGCGGAGACAGCGGACGTTGTTGCTGTCTTTATGATGGGTGTGCTTCTCGATCTGGACGGCGGCGAGTATCCAGCAGACTTAATAAAGCGGGCCACGGCTATTGCAACCGGCATTCGTGAGTTCAACGAAATCCGTTTTGGCGCGTCGAATGGCGCATAAGCTGTTGCATCAGCAAACGGCGTGTAGTGTTGCGTCAGAATTTGCGCTTGGCGCTATGAGGCTCGTCGGAAATCAGCGCGGAAAACGCAACACCAGCTAACTACCGTCCCTTCGTTAAATTTATCTTATGTTAAGTCGCACTATTGAATCGCGAGCGATACAAAATGAAAGTAATTGAAACTGTCCTTCTGCGATTGTGCATCGCTGCGGCCCTAGCCGCTGTCATATTTATTCCACTTGTTCGCTTGGTCGGACCACCTGAAATTCTGAGCGCATATGTGCGGCACCTGGATATGAAATGACCCACACTTTATTTGCTCGAATTGGCGGCGATCAGTGGTACGCAATACCGCCCGCGTTGGAACTAGCATTTCGCGAAGCTGGTGCGGACGTTTGCACCGCCAGCGAATTGCCCAGCGCAAAACCCAGATCAGACGCGCTCGGCGTCACTGAGCCGGCCAGCAGCCGGTAACTTGAAAGACCGCCTAGTAGCGGAAAAATCCATGACATCAAAAATATTCCTCCCTCAGCCAAAGATTCATCATGCCACCTACGAGGCGCTACGTTTGAATCAACACGACGATCTTGCCAATCTGTGGGTCGCTGGCCATCCAGGCGGCGTTCGCAGTACGGCACAGGTCGGCGCGGCCAAGGCCGTAAGTTCTTCGCCGATCATTCCGAAAGAATTTCCATGACGTACATTTTGCGCATTTTTTTCTACGCCCTCGGTCTGTGCCTCTTGATCTGCGCCTATGCGTTGAATCCAGCCACGGCGGCATTCCGAGACTTGCTTGTCATCCTACATGCTGGTGATTTTTGGCAGGCTGTCGGCCTTGCCTTCCTGACGCTCATTGGGGCCGATCTGGTTTTGTCTGGTAAATGGGCGGCATTTGCTCACGCGACGCATGGCCTTTCACGTCGCAAAAATCTGCTTCAAGAAAAGTAGAGGCCGATATGAGTACGATTCATTACATTTCAGCAGACGGCTCAACGCGGACCGAAGCTGCGACGGCCGCACCAGACGTTGGCTCCTGCGAACTCTACCTGGGCGGTGATCGTGAATGGGTTCATGTGCTGTTCAAGGGTAAGCGCACAAGGATGCTTGTCAATGAAAACGGCATTGCGTTGGGGTTGCCTATCAACGCGGAGGCAACGGAAATTTACCACGCCTGGCCGCGCAGCAAAGGGATGGACGTTACAGGTCGTCACATTCATGGCAATGCTATTTTGCTAGAGGGCATTGAGTAAAAAAAACGAACCGGCGTCGGTGCTGAGGCGGTCGAAGCAGCGTTGTTAAAATCATGGAACCAAAGTAAGGAAAATATGAGCACAAATTTTAAAGCTACATCAGCGTTTGTTTCGGCAGGACGTTTCACAACGCTTCTTTTGGCGTCAACTTCTTTATGCGTGGCAGTACAGATTTCAGGATGCGCGAAAACGGATGAACAGCAGGTAAATTTAGAAGCTCGCGCAAAAAAGCGGGCAAGGGACGTTGATACTGCGGCACGCCTACAATCAGCCGCATTCGCGTTTGACTCCTTTGCAAAATACTATGGTTGCGCACCCGGTATGCTTGCGGACGTGTTGGCGCGTCCTACGGCGTCGCGCTTGAAAGAGCTGGGATGCGGACGGGTTGAGCCTGACGTGACCAATGACGGGAATTTTCTCCCGAAGACAGCGCCATACAGCGCAAAAGATATGAGCGGTTTTGAGGTGACAAAACGCTGGGACGGCCTAGTGGTTTTAACCTGGTCGCTTGATATACCGAATGGAAAGCCCGTTACGTGGGAATGCGGAATTCTAGATGCTAAAAATTTTGCTTGCCCTACCTTGACTTTCTAATTATTTCTTTCGCTAGCTCGCTAGCTAAAAGACAATCATAGTCGGGTATAACTATGGTCGACGCCATCGGCCGCGCCGCTAGCGATCAAGTCCTCGTTGTTTGGGTAGGGTTTGTTCTTGCTGTGCCTGGTCGATGGCTTTGGGTAGCGCTGCGGCGTTCTCGCGGATTGTAGGCGCAGGCGTCTTCCCGCGCTCGATGGCGGCAACAAGATTTTGTCGTGCGGCGTCAATCACGGTGCGTTGCTCGGCTTGCCCGAGTCCACTTTCTTTCACCTGTCGATCAACTATCGCCATTGCAGCGTAAGCACCGGCAAGGTGGGGGAATTTTTTTAATGCCTGCTCAGCGCCCTCCCCTTTAAACGCGGCTGCAGCGTCTAAATCAGACTGCTTGCGTACTGCGTCACTGACAATCTCTTTTAATGGCTTAGCGGCGGCGTAGTGGCGTACAAAGTGCATGTACGCCTCGTACTCTCTCCGGTCTTCCGTCAAGGCGGCGCGGGTCTGGTCAAGGCCCGGATACAATCTGCTGAAAATTTCCTTGTCCCGTGCGATGTACAGGGTATCGCGGGCGTCGGCGCTGTTCGCGGTTTGCGCCCAATCCAGCTTAAACCCGCTTTCCTTGGCAAGCTGCGAAGTGAAGGCGCGCAGAGTGCGGCTGTTCCCTTCGTTATAGGGGTGGAGATAGTCAAGGTCCGCATACAGCTTCCCCATGCGCTCCGAGAACTCGGCGGCGGCAAGGTTCTTTAGACTTTCGGGCTTGCTGAATGGGGCCAATGCTGTATCAAGCTTTTCCGCTAGGTCGGCACTGTCCGCATAAGGGACAACATATTTGCGTTGGCTCTCTAGTGCGCGGTGCTTGCTGAAGTTTTGGGATCGATGTTCACCTGGGCGGTGGGATGGCAAATCTTGAAAAATTCTGCGGTGAACTTCGTTGAGGTGGGCAGCATCGAATTTCCCTTGAACCGGTTGAGCTGCTAACTCTTGCATCCGGTGTGAGGTCAATGCCGCCTCTAGGGCGTCGCTAACCTTTTCAGCCATGCGCGTACAGGTCTTTAATCAATATCAGCTTTTCATCCAGCGTCAATTTACCATCGATGTATTGCTGGTCCCACTCGGCCACTTGTGGATCGACGGTGAAGCCTTCCAAGGCAATGCTTGCGTTCGCCTGCCGGACAGCTTCGGCACGCGAGGCGCGTTCGTCTACGCTGATTTTCGGAAGATAAGCGAGATTGCCTGGCGTAACTTGGCGTGCTCGTTCCAGTTTTCGCGGAGGCGAAATTGCGGTCTGAAAATGCGTCAACATAGAAATCTCCTATTTGCCATCAAAGCGACTGCACCATCTCTTGCGGAGACAGGTGCATCAACATTAAATCATACGCCCACATGAACACGAATGCTGCAAAACTTATCAAACTGAAGCCCCATAGCAACTTAGGCATTGGCGAAACAAAATACGCGATGATGGCAGCTAGAAGCCCGCCACCGCCTACAAATTTGCAGACCACCGCCACGGGGAACCGGAGCCAGTACAGCACCAAAAAAACAGGTAGCCGCATAGCGCCTAAAACGCCTCGCAATGCCCCGATGGCAATCGCGCCAGCCTTCAGGCGACGACGCGAAACGGGGATTGCAAAAGGCGCAGCACGCACACCTTTACTCTCTTCACCACCTGGAAACTTAACGATTTGTCCCATGACTTCCTCGCCTTAATTGGATACCTACATTATACCAATATTTTCTTTGTATAGCCTATTTGCCTTACAAAAAAACGCAAAATTTGCTACAATATAGCTATGGTTAAGTCACCACCACAGAGGAAAAAATGTCTAACTTCGCAACGTTCGTAACCCCAAAAACTGAAAAAATCAAAGACCTCCTGAGTTCGGAAAAATACGCCCAGGCAAACAGAAATGACATATCTGTCTTTATGATGTCGGGCCGCGTTCAAACCCAGTTCGACAATGACAGGTGGGATTTAGTCGTGCGGGCGCTTTCGGAAGCGGACGCACGGGCAATTTGGGATGATTATTTTAGCGACCGCCCTTTTCCGAAGGGACCTAGACTTGGCCGCTGCCTCAATCTCTCGGCAATTGAAGGTTCTGGCGCAATCTTCCCGCCGGATTTGTATACGCTATAAGGAGCTTACGGAACATGGGTGACTACGTTGAGCGGAACCGTCTATGGTTGAGTCCGCTGATAATTTGTTTGATGTTAAGCATGACGCCAGATCTTCTGACAAATATTGGTCCGACTGCTTCGCTGCCCAATTGGATTAATGCAGTCAGTTTAATACTGGCAGGCTTGGCAGGCTTCGCGGCTGGGATTGGTGCCGTCTTTACAAGGACGACCTCCGCAGAGGTGGTCCGCTACCTGAGTTGCGCTTGTGCGTTTGCGGGCATAATCGTCGCGATTTTCAAATAGCCAGCATTCTAGGGAATTTATGAAGCAGATTACTAAAACAATTTACTGGGTAATCGCACTGCTATGGGTTGCTCTCGTGAGCTATGTGATCTGGAAATGCATCGAAAATTGCCTCCCCCTCCAAGATGGACCGTTAATATCGTATTTCAGCGTATACGTAATATTCTGTATGGGTGTCGTGGGTATAATCCAAGCGCTGAATGTTGCATCTTGCGTCACAGCATGGATTATGGGTGAACAAGTGCCCAAGCAGCGCTGATCTGCTCAAGAAAAATCGGCGTAAGCCCCGCACCGGCCGGAAGCCGAAAACTTTAGCGGACGTACCCAAAACAATGAAGCTTATACACAAAATTCGCGAATATCTATCCGCAATAGAATTTGAGAAAATCAGCATGGGTTCACTCTTCATGGCTGGTGTAATTGTATTCATACCGATATATTTTTTTGTGCGGTCACTTATGGCTTGATAGGAAAAATCGTGTTGAAAGCTAGGTTCAAAAGCAAAATAGATACTGTCGCTTGAACGGCCACCGGCAAAAACACACCAATCCCCTTCCCTGCTAAGCCACGCTGAGTTCGCAACACTGGGACACGACATAGCGACATACTGTGCTTGCCCCACAGTTTCATCGTGGGGTGAGCCGGTAGGGGCGACAGCCCCGTATCCCGGCGAACACATGGCGCGCACCCCAACATGCCACCCTACCAAGGGACACGGTTTAAAAGGCGCTCACAGCGTCGCATATAGCGCCTGCGGCGCGGTTTGACGTTAAATGTGGGGGGATCGTCAGTCTATCGACAAAGGGTTTTCGCGCCAGCGAAAACAAGCCCCCTGCCCTACTATAGATGTCTTCGTCTATGCCGGCCATAATGCGCTGTGAGATCGAGCATAGACGAAAACAGCTATGCTGCAGCAGGCGCCTCAGCCGCCTCACTTTTGCGCCGCCAGGCGCGGCCTTTATCTGACTGAGGGTTTTCGTTTTCGATGATGATCGAAAACGCATTGTGGCTGTATTTTTGCGCACGGCCTGCCTGGCCGAGTAACCGGGCCGTGCGCGCCCTACCCTGTCGCCTTTGGCGACCTGTTCCGGCCGAAAATCAATGCTACTGCCCCAAGCGCAAAGCGCCCCTCGCGGGGCGCTTTCGCCTTATGCTGCCGCCAGCATGAACGGTTCTTCTTCCGCCTCAATCAGCATTGCATTCAGGCTCTTTGCCAAGTGATAGGAAACGCCCTCAATTTTTGGATAGATAACCGACTGGCCTAAGCCCTCGTGGGCGATGGTGTCGGACAGGTCGCCCACGTTACCCAGTAATGCGACAGGAATCGATTTCGCAGCCGCATGTTCAAGCGGTGTAGGCAAACGCAGCAAATCCGGGTTGACAGGGTGTTGCAGCTTGCAATCTGTGCTCCTGTTTTTGGAAATTCCTTTGGTCAGCGTGCCGATGCTAGTATCGTCGGCGGTGAAGATTTGCATGGCAAAATTCTTACCCGCTGCGGCATCGCGAACCGCTTTTTCCTTCAGCCCGTTCATAGGTTTCCAGCGTGGGTCGTCCAGTGCGACATCTTCCAGAATGTCGGCAAGCTTGCGCTCGATCTTGGTCGGCCGCTCGATGTCATCAAACGAAAATTTAATTCCCTTGGTCACGCCAACGATAACTCCGCGCTTACGGTTCTCAAGCGCGTTCCAGTCTGCGCCGGATTCAATAGAAACGTGTACGTCATAGCCCAAGTCCTTCATCATGCCGTAGATAATGTCCATCGATGCGCTGGACAGGTAGGGAACGACGTTTTCCAGTGACCACGATACAGGATTTGTCCTCGCAACGACGGCGATAAAAGCCACTACCAAATGCCCAACTTCAATATGCGATTCAGCATGGGCAAGCTTGCGTTTTGCGCGACCAGCAAGAGAAGCGCCCGAGCACGGCATGCCTGCTGAGAGGTGGTCACATTGGCCGATGGCGCGCATTACATACTCGTCAAAAGCGAATTCTTGCATCTTGCCTTGCAGCGCTATAGTTTTCCCTGTGAACGTGCGGCCGACGTTGATTGCGTGGTCTAGCAGGTCGGCGCGAATTTCGTTTGCAAACTTCAATTCCGACGCGATGCCTGCCCGTGCGAACCCCGCAGCCGTTGCGTCATCCATTACGCCCATGCCGTGCGCCAAGCTGCCCAATTGCAGCGGCTCGCCTGCGCGCAGTTTCGCGGCCACACGGGCAACACGTTCGCGGGCGCGCAGTTCGCTCGCTTCAGGCAAGATGTAAATTTCGCCGGTTTTATAGACCACGCGCACATGCTCCAGCCCCTCAAATGCAGACAATGCCTCGGCGCTATTCAGGTCGATTACAGGAATGGATTTTTCACGTTTGACCTTCTCCACCACGCCACGGCGACCCGTTGGCGACGCCTTAAACATCAAGCCATTTTCAATGCGGATCACTTCGTAGCGAGTACGAGGGGAGAAACCGGAGCGGGCAAGCATATTACCTTCCAGCCAAAGGCGCGGCGCACCACGGTTCATACCAATACTGTGAATCGTTACGTCCATGAAAATTCCTTTCAAAAGCGGTTTTGCGAGTATCGGGTTACATAGATCAAGGAAGCGGGAATCGTAAGGTTTTGTGTTTTGAAGATGCCTTACTGCCTCTGTTTCTATGTATCGGTTCACATGAGTGTCGTCGCGGTATGGCTGGCAAAATCAAGTGCGGGAGGCTGTGCAAGGGGCAAACCGGAGGCCGCAGCTAAGGGAGCCGCTTTGCGGCGAGTCTGAACGGGTGAGGATTTGAGCGTAAGCGACCCTTGCAGAGCCGATGCACTTGATTACGGTTTTGCCAGTCAGCGGCGAGATTCATGTGTACGCGATAGAAACCTACAGTGCATCGGCAAACACAGCGCGCAAGCGCTGCCGTGAGCGCCTGGGCGCTCTCTGGTTGGGCCGTTGGGTTAGTGGGATTGTAGGGAAGGGCGGCTTTTCGCCCTTGTCCGCAGGACGGAGCGAATAGCGACCCCGGAATGAGCACGGCCCGAAGGGCAACCCCCAGCCGTTGACTTTCCGGGGTAAAAGCAAACTTATTTTTCGACATTTGCTCTTATGGAATCAGCAGGACTATGTATCGCGGAGCCTCGCATTTTATCAAGTTCCTTTTTTAATTCGGCGCTATTTCCAGAAGAGTATGCGGGCCAAGGCGCAAACGCCTCGTCCATATCCCCAAGCACCAAATTATTCGGACAACGCCAGCGCAATGCGTCAGCATCTTCCCGAACCAAAAGATAGGGCGCATCACAAGAGACTCCTACCGGCCGACCGACCTCGGTTGCAAGAATTCCCGATTTACTACCGTCGCCCCAAAAAATCAGGTGATCGACGGCGGCGAAACTAAGGTAGCAATACGCGGCCACTGCTAAAAGCCATATGGAGTTTTTAAACTTCAGTGCGATGAGGGTATGAATAACTGAACCCAGCACACCAGCAAACAGAAGCAGCACAGCTGGTCGAGGCAATCCGAAAGGGTGTGGTGCTGCGTGTGAGGATGAGGCAAGAAAACCAATCACAATAGCGAACGACAACACCACCGACGACAGGAAAGCCCCCAAAAGCAGCCTCGGCGGCACAGTACGTTTAGCTGTCGCTGCCTGGCCGGAAGCGACAGCGGACCGCGCAGGCTCCGACCATGACTCAAAGTACCCGAGTAGCCCCCACATTCCGAGCAGGACGCAAAATAGCGACGTAACCATAAAAATCATTTAAAACTCCTTCGTATAAAAATCAGCGCACCCGTACTGTGTCGGGGTAGTGGACGTGGTAGCTATCTGCCGGGCATTGGCAAAGGCCGCACTTCGCGCCCGCTTCCTGCATTTCGCGCATATACGCAAACGATTCGCTGTCTGTCCTGAAAGACGCAGCAGGAAATCCCCCTGCGATAGACGGATAGACCGTAACCGGTCGTTGGCTAATTTCTTGAACCTGACGCATACGCACCTCTTATTTTCGCGGAGGCGAAAATTCACCTCCTTGCCGCAAAGCGGCCACTTCACCGCTCAAAGCCAAAGCGCCTTGGCGCTCTGGCTACCTACCGACTAAGATTAAAGCTAGGCTCCGTCACTGCCAAAACGCGCCCGAACCGCTCACGCGCACGCAAGCGCGAAAGAACACGGCGCGCAAGGCGCTTGTACTCGCTCCCCCCATCGGGATGGTCGGGCGATACAATTTTGTTGAGGCCGCGAGTCATGGCCTTTGCTCGTTTTGAATATTGCGCTGCCTGGTGGTAATCGTAAATACGCATATTAACCTTTGTCACTTGGAAATAATGTACCGACAGAGGGGCGCTGTACGCCCCCCGCGTCAAAATTACTTGCCTAAAACAGTCGGATAGATGCCCGCGTATCGGGCGTAATCGTAGCCCTCTGGATTGACAACAAAACTTGCCCGGCCCGGCGCTTGGACCCACATGACAACGCTATAAGATTGCGCTCTCCACAGGCTTAGTTCGGCGGCGGTCATTTGCCAAATTTCTTCTATTTCGCGGCCTGGGTCGTAGTCGCTTGCCGAACCGCCAGAAAATCCGGCGAAGAATTCCGGGCGGGAGTCCATCAGGGTGCGGACAAAAACGTCGTATTGCTGCGCACTGAGGGTTACGATTTTGCCGACCTTGCATTCTGTTGCTCGCCAATTTGGGCGCTCAATCCATTTGGTGCGGTCCCAAATTTGTTCGCCAAATTCGGGTTTGCTGCATTCGCGAATGTATTCGGCCAGTGAGCCGTTTTTGTTCAAAGCGGCGAATTTAGCGATGATTCGCTGTCCCAAAAAAACGATGGGCTGGACTTCGCTGGTGATGAGAGTACGCAGGCGGGCCGCATCGGCGGCGCGCTCTATGGCCGCTGCGGCGATAGCTTGGGCTTCGGCTTCGGCACGTTCGGCGGCTGCAATTTCCGGGAAATACTTCGCGAAAGCGCAGTCGGTCAAGGCGGATTTTGCATAGTCCGCGTTGGCGTAGCCGGTATAAGAATGATTGCGATTGATGCTAACGTGGATTTCCATCAACGCGCCGTCCTCTGCGTAGCGGGCGTATACACGGTCAAAATCACCTGCCAAAGCCATCACTTCGTCTACTGTAACCGGGCCTTTATTGGTGCTGGTATCCATGTCGTCGTACTTGTAGGAAGTAATGACGACGCATTGTTTGAGCGCATCGGTAATTGCCTTGATTTGATTGCGGCGGATGGTTTTGGGTTGCATTTCAAATTCCTTCACGGCTACGTTGATTTGAGGATTTTTTACAGGTGAATCGTTCGTCCACCATGTAGCTATTGTAACGGAATCACACAACGTTGTAAAGTCTTTTTACTATACAACAGGGAGGGAAATACTTTCGCGGAGGCGAAAAAAAACCCGCATGAAAGCGGGTTAGGCGTTGGGGGATATAGCGATTTATTATCGCGGGCGCTTTAATTCAGCCTGCAATGCTTCGACCTGGCCGCGCAGAGTTGCCGCCTCGACTGTCGCCGCTTCGGCTCGCTGCCTGGCTGCTACTGTCTCCGATTCAAGGGCTTTAATGGTCTTCTCCAGTGTACTAATTTGCTTGCCTTTGTCCTTGTTGGCGGTGGTAAGAAGATCAATTTTCCCGCCGTATTCCGTTCTAAGATGCTTTAGGCTTTCATCTTTTTTCGCAAGCACCGCCAGCAGTTCGCGATTAAATTCGCGCTCGGTTTCCAGTTGTATTTGATACATGCCGAAAACTTCGGAAGTGGGCGCAGCAGCGGGCAGGCTCAGCGGAGGCGCGGGGCAGGCGTTCGGGGCGTCGCCAGGCGGCGTCGCTGCGGCCACGCTTAATGCCGCACGCCAAATCTCTTGCATGGCTGCTTGCAAGCCTGGCGGAACGTCCAACAAAGCAGGGGAGGGTAATTGATTTTCCATAGCCATATCCGCAAAACAATGCCGTTATTCTTCACTCTTTACAGCGTCGGCCTGCTCAGCCTCGGCGTTCTCCAGTTCGCGGGCCTTAGCCTTACGGCGAAACTCTTTGATGAACAACACGCGGTCGCCCTTGAAGAACAAAGCCGGGTTTGTCCAGTAGCTTACAGGGTCTTTCGGATACAAAAATTTCTTCTCGATCAATTCTTTAAGGCCACGTTGAAAAGTCTTTTCAGACATACCAACATTGCGCCCTTCGATACCTTCGCCAAACCAATAGAGGTTTACATGATCGGCAAAACCTCTGCTCATCGGGGTCCGCTGGTACTGGTCAAGAACAACCTTAAAAACGCTCTGCGCAGTCTTGCTCAATTCATAAGTTGCGCCCACGCCAGCAGCAAAAACCTTTACAAACTCGGCGTCGTCGCGTTCTTCGATTTGATGAATTGCAGCCACGCCGGAGACTTCGCCGGTCGCTGGGTTAAGCAATTCTTCACCGCGCCCCGACTTTACGAAGCGCTTCTTTGTCTGAATCTCTTGAGGGTCCACTAAAGGATTAAGAGTTGGCGAATACGCAAGCTTACGCAGGTTTATGGAAGACACTTTCTATGCTCCTTTTGTCTTTAAGATAGACATAGTATAGCCGATCTAAAGACAAAAAACAACGCAAAACTGTCTTTCAATAGACAGAAATAGCGGAATCGGTGGTTATTTGATGAAAATTTGGTGTAAAAATGGTGGAAGTACAACATTAAAGCGGACATTGAGCAGAGCAAAAACCACGTCAAATTTGCTTTAATTTGGTATAATGAACAACGGTTGCGCAATGGAAATTCGATCTTGAAAGACAAAAAACCACCTAAATTTGTCTCGACATTAGACACTGGATTTCCAAACGAAAGACAAAAAAGGGGGGTTTTTTGTCTCCAGCGGAGACAAAGTGTTTCGCCCCGAAAGACAAAAAAGCTGTGTTTTTTGTCTTTCAAGCGGCGTAAACTGTCTTTGCCGAGCCGTTAACTGTCTCGACAACGCCGTTAACTGTCTCGACAACGCCGTTAACTGTCTCGGACCCCTAGCATCCATGCGGGTTTGCGGGCTTCCCTTCTTACTCTATGTTAATGCGCTCTCTCGGCGTACCGGAACCGCTGCCGTGATTTCCTCCGCGCTCTCGCTTGGCTTGCGACCGATTCGCCAGGGCGAATCGCTACGCCCGGCTACCTTTGCAACCCGATAAATCAAAACCCTGAACCCCGGCCCGCGCCCGCCGCTGGCCCGAATCCCTTTTATGCTAAACCTTGCTGAAGTAGATTTGTCCGGGACGTTTCAGAGTGCCATGCGGTGCGTAGCCCCGGCAGCGTAAGCTGTCGGGGTGAGCCGGTAGGGGCGTCAGCCCCGTATCCCGGCGAACACATGGCGCGATGTGGAGGTGCATGCATACCTTTTTCGGGGCGCTCCAGCCCCGCATTTATGCTTTTTCTGTAGTTTCCTTGGGTTACTGGATTTACTCTCGCGAAGCGAGAGATTGTGGGGTTCCTTGGGGTACTAGATTTACTCTCGCGAAGCGAGAGGCGGGCGTAGCCCGCGGCGGAAATCGCGAAAAACTGCCGGCGCGCAGACGCGCCGGGCGCGGGCGACCTAATGGCCCGCAAAGGCCACAGGAGGCCGCTGGAGGCGCGAACGCGCTCCGGGCTAGGCGCGGACCCGCGAGCACGCGAAAGCGCCCCCTGCGGGCGCTGAATGGCCCTGCGTGGCATCCTCGGAATGCCTCACAGGGCGCATAGGAGGCCCGCTGCGCCGCCTGACGCATCCATTGCCCCTAGGCGTGCGCGGCGGGGTAAAAGCCGCGCCAGCGCGGCATACGCCCCGCTGCTGGCGCCTTTGATCTTCCCTGCGTGCGGCCGTCATAGATGTCATTGTCTATGCTGGCCATGGCTGCAATTCCCGCCTGGCTGCGCCGCTGATTTCGGGCGCATCCGCCTTCGGCGTTTTGCGTTGACAACATAGCTGAATCTGTCTATGCTGCAGGATTCAAATGAGAAAGGGTGCATGTTGAGTTACCTCGGCTCTAAAGCGGCCAGCGGCGCTTATCAAGCGATCATCGCCAGCATGCCGCCCCACGATACCTATATCGAAACGCACCTCGGGAGTGGTGCGGTTATGGCCCGCAAAGCGCCAGCGGCGCGCAGTATCGGCCTGGACTTGGACAAGGACATTCTGGCCGCATTCCCGGAGAGGCCATCTTTGGAATTGATCTGCGCCGATGCTGTTGGCTATTTGCGGGGGTTTGACTATGCGGGGGCTGGCCGAGTGTTGGTGTATGCCGACCCGCCGTATCTACACAGCACGCGCACATCGCGCAAGCGCTATAAATACGAGTACACAGAGGCCGACCATGCGGCGCTGCTTTACCAGTTGCGAGAACTGGCGGCGGGTGGCGTCGACGTGATCCTCTCGGGCTACCCTTCGGACCTATATAACGATCTGCTGCCGGATTGGCGAACGATGGAGTTTCAAGTAATGACGCGGGGCGGGCCGAGAACTGAAAAGCTGTGGATGAGCTTTTCTAACGAGGCAGCGCATTGGTCATCTTACGCGGGTGTGAATTTTACCGATCGACAACGGATCAAACGCAAGGCTGCGCGCTGGGCCGAAAACTACAAGGCATTGCCGCCAGGCGAGCGCCTGGCGGTACTCGCCGCGCTGCTGGCGGTTAATCCTGACTAAATCCAGCCAATGAAATAGCAGTTGCCGCCGTAACAATTGCGGATTGTCCGGCCTGCCAGAAGGCCCAACCGGCATTTGCAGCCGATGTGCGGTACGAACCATCTGCCGAAGGGTTATCGACCTCGCTTGGAGGAACAGGGCTTGCGCCGCTGCGCACGAAAGCCTCGAAGGCTTCACGCTGAAGTTTCTTGTTCACGTCGTCGCGCTCCTTGGATCGAGCATAGATAGGGGTGTCTATGGCGGGGGAAGGGGTGATATAATGTCAGCGGAAGCAGGGACAATCATTTGCCCTGCCTACGTTGATTTTTTGGCCCGAAACGATTATTCGTTTTCGGGCTTTTTTCTTTGCCGCTTACTTTTTGCTGGCTGTTCGGAGGCGGCCGACGTTTCCGCGCCTGGTGGGGCTTTTGCAGCAACGGTAGCGCGAAGCTGCGCAGCAAGGTCTGTCGGCGCACACAACGTTACGCACTCCCAGCCTGGCGGCACTTCAAGCGCGCTCGCGGCTGCTGAAATTCTACGTGCTTCTTGATAGCTCTCAAGAAAGCCCCGCACAGTCTGCGCGGCGTCCGATACTGCGGCGCGGGTCCAGTTGAATTGCACTGCGATGGCTGCGCCTGTCTTTCCCTCTACCAAATATTGATATGCTGCAAGCTTGCGCTCATCAGATACGTTTTTCAGGAAAGGGGTGATAGCGTCAAAATCGGCCTTTGATATTAATTCTTTCTTTCTTGGCATCGCCAAAATCCTAGCTACTTGAGGGTTTACAAAGCGATAGGGCGCTACATAGCGCCCTTCTGAGGTGTTACTTCTCTTCAAACGGCGCATTGGATAACAACTCAAGCGCGAAGAACACTACGCCCAAAAATATCAAGGCCAAAGGAGCTAACGCCAACAGGTGCAGGCAGAAAAACGCAATACTGCGGTGAGTGGTTTCAAACGCCTGGGTTCCAAAGCTACGCATCGCGAAGAAGAAGAGATAGTATGCCACCAAACCCACAATGCCGACGAGGACAAGACGCCCTTGTGAAAGAATTTTTTTGGCAGGCTGCACTATCCTTGCGTCTGAATTTTGGCAATACACGCATGCGGCCCATGCGGCCACCGAAGCGGAAAGCGTAGCGCCCGCAATGGAAAACCAGACGGAAAGCCCTCCTAACGACAGGGCGCGCATGGTGGCTCCCCAGCAAGTATCAAAGAGCGCGAATACGCCATTTACGATGAATTCCAGATTTTCGACCACCACGCCCATGACGTAGAGTAATGCCACCAGCGCGCAGACCGACATCGCGACATTTCGAAAACAGTTGAGCGGGGAGGGGGAAGGTAAGGTATCCTGTTCGACGGCCATGTTTTCAATCTCTCACTAGGTTGAATTCGGGAAAATTGGGGCGACGCGCCAACGTCGCCCCAATTGCCATTTAGGCTTTGACTGCGCCCAGCACGTTCAAGGCGTCGAATTTTTTCACGTTGGAATCGGCACCGTGCATGAATGCCACCATTGCGAAAGCGCCGTGGCCTTCAGTCGAAAACAGCCCTTTGCGCAGATTTTCGATCACGGTACGAGCCGAGTTCGTCGCCTGCTTCCCGGCGTCATAGAAATCATTGAGCCAGCCAACCATCTGCTCGCGCTGGCCCTTTTCCAGCGTTTCGAGCAACATCTTGGGACTGCTGCCACTCTCAAAGATCAGCGAGTAAGCACGGTCCAGAGCATCGATAGGGCCGAACACTGTCGGGCGTTGATCGCCTGAGCCCAGCGGCTTGAAAGGCCACAAAACGCCGCCCTCCGTTTCGCTGTCGTCACCCTCTTTTTTCGCCCCCGCGAAATTGGTCACGGCCGGTACGCCTGGGAGTTGCTGGGTCAGGTCTTTAGCCGTCGCCTTCTCCCCGCCCATAGTTTTGTTTGCCTTCTCCTTCGCTGGCTTGACCTGATTTTTCGCGCTCTTGGAGATATCGCGGGCGTCTTCTTTGCCGCGAGTCGCTTTCAGCTTTTCGACCGTCTTTTTCGCCAGCGCCGGGTCTTTCTTCTCAACCTGCTTCAAATCCCCGATAACTTCCATATCGTTTGTGATGCCTTCGGTAATCAGGCGCTCCGTTTCTGGCGGCAGCGACAGCATGCCGAGAATCTTCGATACCCATGCTGGGCTTTTTTGGTATTTGATGCATACGGCGTCAACGCTGCCCAAGTCGGCCAAGTCTTTCTTAACCTGATTTGCTTCTTCCAGCATCGAGAGATTCAGGCGGTGAATGTTCTCGATCATTTGCAGCTCTTGCGCTTCTTCCACAGTCATAACGCGGATGAAGGCAGGAATGGTTTCTTTCTCGGCGCGGGTGCTGCCGATGTAACGCCGTTCGCCAGCGACCAAATCATAGTCATATGCCGGGTCATCATCGATGGGGCGCAGCAGCACAGGGGTGATTACGCCCTTGGCCTTGATGGATGCGGTCATTTCATCCATGGTGCTTTCGCCTACGCGCTCAAACTCTTTGCGCACTTGGTCTTTGACGCGGATACGATTCAGCGGAACATGGGCAAACGTATCGCCCTCGGACATCAGATCGCCCATACCTTGGCCGATGACGTTGCCCAAATCCGCGTAAGCGTTCTTCTTGACTGGCTTGTTGCCCTTGGCTGCTGCGATGTTTTTTACGTTACCCATATTAGATCACTCCCAAATTCTTCAGAATAAAATTGCAAGCCACTTTCCATTCGCGGGCGGCGGTAAGATGCCCCGCGCCTTTGGTGCCGATCCAAACCGGCTTTCTCCGGGCAATCGACTGTTTAACCGATGCGCGCTCGTACAGCACATGCGGCAAAATAGCGTTGCCGTATTGGTTGCGCAGGAAGTCCAGCCCTTCTGCTTCCTCCGGGCTTTTCGGATTCACTTTAGAAGGCAGCATGCCCATAACGCGAAGCTTGGTATTCAAGCCTTTCGTCTTAATAGCGTTGATGTAACCCCACAGTTTCGCAAGACCAGCCATTTCCAGCAGACCGACAGACACAGGGCAGATAACAACAGTTGCGGCGATCAGCGCAGCCGCTACACGCTCATTCAGCGCGCCTGGCGTATCGATCAGCACCAGTTCGTACCCGTGGACTTCAACCAGCTTGCGCAGGTTGTCCGCGAAATTCTTGCGATTTTCAGGCGTCGCGCCGTCCCATTCGCCATCAGCGCGGATAATTGCGGTGGTGTCGTCCAGCACTTCCGGTTGCAGATTGGAAGGCAGTTCGGTTTCGTACAGATGCTTCGACAGCAAGCCGGGCGCAGCGCCGGCAACGCGAGGATGCAGCAACGACAGACTTCCTTGCTTATCGTCGTCAACCAGCAGCAGGCGTTTCTTTTCAACACGCGCCGCCTCGCCAACGTGGTAGGTGGTCACTGTCTTGGACTGACCGCCTTTCTGATTCACAGTCGCCATGATTTGCGCTGCCATAGCTCGCTTTTGCATCTGACTTACTCCCTATATGTGTCTGCCTGGTAAGAGGCGCTACGTTGATTTGGTCACTGACCGCGCCATGTAGACGCGGCCTGTATTTTTGTTAGGATTTCTTCGGCGAAAGGTACTTGATTTCCTCGGCCACGAAATTGAACTCAAACGATTTTTTGCCGTCGCCCAAGTCACGCGAATTGTTTTTCATGTAGCCCCCCACCGCAATGGCGCTGCCGGTGGAAAGGTACTGGTGAGCATTGGCGCCAATGTCGCCCCATGCGGTGACGCGGAAAAACGTGGTTTCCTCTTTGCCGTTAATCTTTTCATTAACTGCGATGTCGAGGGTTACGACGGTTTTGTTATCGTTGCCGACGATGCGCGAGGACGGATCACGGGTCAGATTGCCGATGAGGAAAAATTTGTTCGAAATGCTCATTTCTTACTCCAATATCAAGTTTAGATTATGCCCTTGATAGGCACGTTTTTAGAAGAACGACGACGACTGGCGATGAAATTCAATCAGCAGCGCCGGACCTGCCATCACACAGGCGGCAATCGCGCCACCTACAAATTGCTTCAGAGCTTTCATTTGACACTCCTACGTTGATAACTACATTTTTAGATTCTGGCGACTTCGTTTTCGATCACCATGTAGCTATTATAGGAGGAATACACCACGTTGTAAAGCCTTTTTACTATACAACAGCAAATTATTTTTACCGCCCGCCGCGCCGCCTGGCAGCACGCCACAACCACGGCAACCGGCAATCCCCTTCCTGCTAAACCGCGCTGAGCTTGCAGAACCGGGACACGTCATAGCGACATGTTGTGCTTGCCCCACGGCTTTATCGTGGGGTGAGCCGGTAGGGGCGACAGCCCCGTATCCCGGCGAACACATGGCGCGCACCACAGACCGCACCCAATCGAATCCGCTGTTGCTTCTAAAGCAAGGAAGGCGTTGCGTGGACGTACGCCAGCCAATTTTTCGCCTCCGCGAAAAGATACCGGGTTTTGGGTTAGTGGGATTGTAGGGAAGGGCGGCATTTTGCCCTTGTCCGCAGGACGGAGCGAATAGCGACCCCGGAAGGAGCGCGGCCCGAAGGGCAACCCCAAGAATTTCGCAATAATTGCCACCGAGAACCTTTTATAGCATATTTGGCACTTTCCGTAAAGCAAAATAATAGTAATTGCTCCCCATTGCCGTGCGGCAAAACATGATATATTGCAACCCACGTTGTCAATTAGAATTACTAGCAAAAATAATACATTTGCCCCGCCTCCAATATTAAATTTAACCGATAGCAGCAGTATGGATTTTGATGTCTCAGCCAAAGAATTTAAGGATTTTGAAACGGTAGCCAAAGAGTGCGCTCCTTGGGTCAACCACAAAACCCTTGCGGCCATCGTGCGCCGAGAATCGTCGTTCAGACAGTTCGTTATAAATATCAATTACGACTCCCAAGGTAAGAGGGGGTACGTTCTCGCAAGACAGCCCAAAAACGAAGAAGAAGCCGTAGTCACTGCGCGAAACCTGATTAAAAACGGGTACAACATCGATGTCGGACTAACCGGCGTCAATTCCAGCAACTTTGGGAAGTACAGGCTTGTTGTCGAGGATTCATTTAATGTCTGCAAAAATTTAGCTGTTGGCGGATCAATTATTTATTGGAATTTTATCGAAGCACTCAAATTGACGCCGCATGATGAACAGAAAGCCTTAAAAGTAGGACTGTCGATGTACAACACCGGCTCAAAAACACGGGGATTTGAAAACGGTTATGTTCAGAAAATTATTGACAGTGCAAGTATGAAAGTTCCGGAAATTAAATTCAAGTTTTAAATCAAAGGAGTGGCATAGTGAACCTTGTAATTATCGAATCGCCCGGTAAGGTCAAAAAGCTCAAGAGCATCTTAGGGGATGATTGGGAGATTGTTCCGAGCTACGGTCACATTCGCGATTTGCCCTCAAATGAAATGGGAATTGTCGCACCGGATTTCATTCCGTCGTATGAATTAAGTGAGAAAGGAACAGCCGTCGTAGCGAAAATCAAACGATTGGCGAGCAAGGCGAGCGCCATATATTTTGCGACCGACCCTGACCGCGAAGGCGAGGCGATTAGCTGGCACCTTGAGCAAGAAATTAAGCCGAAATCATATCTGCGCGTCGCCTGGGGCGAAGTCACCGCAGGAAAAGTAAAGACTGCGCTTCAAAATCCCCGAGTGATTGATCGTCTTTTAGTCGCGGGTCAAGAAACGCGCCGCAATGCCGATAGGCTTGTCGGCTATATGGTTAGTGGGCCAATTAGCCGTATCGCGGGCGAAACATTGTCTGCTGGACGTGTCCAATCGCCAGCGGTCAAGATTATCGTATTGCGTGAGCGCGCAATTGCAGCCTTTAAAAAAGTACAGCATTTCGGCGCTGCAATTCAATTCTTAAACGGCGATGGAAGCCGCTGGATTGCAGAGTGGCAGACCAAACCGTTTGTTACGGCGAGCAATCCTTATATGCTCGATAGCGCTTTCGCGGAATCTGTTTCGACCATCAGCGAAGTTAAGGTGATTGATTATGATGAAAGCGTTTCTCGGCGTGCACCTCCTGCCCCTTTTATTACCGCGACGCTTCAGCAAGCCGCGAGTGTGGCATTGGGTTTCGAGCCGGATAAAACAATGGAATTGGCACAAGCGTTATTTGATAACGGCCACATCACTTACCACCGTACCGACAATCCCAATGTCTCCGAAGAGTCATTAGGCGATATTTACGAGGCAGCATTGGTTATTGGTATTCCAATGGCCGATGAGCCTAGAACGTTTGAGGCCAGTGAGGGCGCACAGGTTGGCCACCCTGCCACTACACCGACTCATTGGGAAGCTGAAGTAGCAGGGGAGACGGACGAACAGCGGGCGCTTTATCGCTTGATTCGGCTGCGCGCCATAGCGTCCCAACTGGCCGATGCACGCTACACCGTGCGTAGCGTGATCCTTGAAGGGACAGAGCAAGGGTCCGGCAAGACTGTGCGCTTTGTCGCCAGCGGCCGTACTCTCATCGATGCTGGATGGCGCGGCCTGGTTAAGAAGGATCAGACCGAGGATGAAGCAGGCGAGGGCGAGGAAGGCGCGGATAACGCCGCGAATGAGTCGGACAACCCGATACCTGAACTCGCCGTAGGCGAGGTTCTGAAGCCAGTGGACGGCAAATTGATGGCGAAGGCTACCAAGGCACCGAAACGCTTCACGCTGGCGGCTCTCATCGCTGAGCTAGAGCGGTTGGGTATCGGTCGCCCTGCGACATATGCCTCGATCATGAAAGGCATTCTGGACCGTGGCTATGTGATTAAGAAAGCGCGCCATGTTGTTCCATTACCGAAGGGTGAAATGTTGGTCAGCCTCTTGGATGGCAATTTCACCTTTATGGATTTCAATTACACGAAATCTATTGAACAGAAAATAGATTTGGTAAGCAAAGGCGAAATCGCTTACCGCGAAGTGATGAACGAAGTTCACGATGACTTGATTCGCGAAATTGCAGAGTTTGAATCCAAAACCAAACCGCGAGTGGCTTGTCCAAAGTGCGAAGCGGCAATGCGACGGATTGAAGGCAAACGGGGATATTTTTGGGGCTGCACCAATCACCCCGATTGCGCATTCATTTACGAGGATAAAGACGGCGAGCCGGTCAAACGCGCACCACTTGAACTGTCCGAACACGTATGCCCCAAGTGCAGTTCTGCACTGGTGAACATAAAACAAGCGGCAGCGCCCGGCAAGGTCGCATTCAATTTCTGGGTGTGTTCCGGTAAAAAGATTGGATGCAAAAATAAATATCCTGATAGGAATGGCGTCCCGGCGTTGCCGGCCAAGTAACTATATTCGCGGATTTAGTTAAATGAATGAAACTGGTGTTAAAATTAATTGCCGCGAGGAATCGTGCGGAATTACACTGATTGGAGAAAGCGAATTGCTTGCTCTAACCGATTGCGGCGTCTCCAAGAATGTAGCAATAGAAATCAGGCAACAAAGAAATGCGAAATATCAAATTGTTTTAGACGTATCGTGGAAAGAGGAGGAATTGTGTCTCGGCACAACAAGGAAGACGCCGAGAAATTTTGTCAGTTTGGATACTTTGATTGGGTATCTAAAGCGTTTCAACCATATCAGCAGTATCACTTTAAAGTTGTACGACTCGGAGAGAAAAGCATGAATGCACGCAAGGAATTGGAAAAAAAACAGGCGATCAAATTCGCAATCGCTATGGCTATCGTATTTTTGGCGATTGGTCCAGAACTTGCCATGGCCGCGCCGTGGGACGGCATGGGTACTAAGGTTTTGTCGATATTGAATAATGGCCTGACACGCACCGCCGCAATTATTGCCGTTATCGCCTGCGGCATCGCTGGCTTTGCAGGTAAATTGTCCTGGGACTGGGCAATTAAAATCGTGGTGGGTATGGTGCTGGTATTCGGCGCTGCACCTATCGTTGACTTTTTGATTGCTGGCGCACAGGGCTAAGCTATGGACTACGGCGACGAAGAACTTATTTCGGAGCCGTTGTTCGTCGGTTTGACACGACCAGCAACGCTATTAGGGATTCCGTACATGGCCTGCGTATGCAATGTCATGGCTGTTGCGATTATTTTTCTCGCTTTTGGAAACCCATTATTTTTATCTTTTGCCGTGCCGGTGCACGGTATCCTTTACGCGATAAGCGCCGACGATCCGGGCCGGTTCAACGCATTGTATGTGTGGACGATTACTGTGGGCGTTTGTCAGAACCGTTTTTTTTGGAAGGCTGCAAGTTTCTCCCCACTCCCAAAAAAGAAACGGTTTGAATGATTTAATTTTCGCCTCCGCGAAAAACGAATGGAGTAATTCATGGGCGCATCGCTGCCAAACGAAAGTGTGTCAAAGAGAGAGATTGATGCCAGCCGGTTCATTCCGTATGGCAATCAAGTAACGACGAACACCGTTGCACTAAAAGAGGGCGGTTACTGTCAAACCATTCGCCTGCAGGGCGCGGCCCATGAAAGCGCCGACAACAAGGACATTAACAACTGGCACGCGCAGTTGAATATGTGGTTGCGAAACCTGGCTTCGCCAAACATCGCGGTGTGGACGCATGTCGTTCGGCGCGAATACAGCGAGTATCCAGCCGGAGAATTTGAGAACGATTTTGCCCGGCGTCTGAATGCAAAATACCGCGAGCGCATGGTTGCGCGTAGCCTTCTCATTAACGAACTCTATGTGACTGTCATCTATCGGCCTGAGCCGGTGAAGGTGTTAAGTCTCATGAGTAAGCTGATACCGAAGTCGATGGAGGCGCGTCGCCATGAACAAGAAAAGCACTTAGAAATGATCGACGAGGCTGCAAATTCTTGCATGGCGTCGCTCGATCGGTACGACCCTGAATTGCTTGGCGTATATGAACACAACGGACAGAAATTTACGGAAATAGGGGAATTCTTCGGCTTCCTCATAAACGGCGAATGGCGGCGCGTCCCGCTGGCACGCTCGCAATTGTGCGACATCCTGACGGTGAACCGTCCGTTCTTCGGCAACGCTGGCGTGATGGGCTATCAGCGCGTCACAGAACCGCTCTACAGCGCGGTAATTGGCATTGCAGAGTATCCGAATTTGACCCGGCCTGAATGCCTGGATGACTTGTTGGGCGTGCCGTTTGAATTCGTTTTGGCGCAGTCATTCACGTTCCTGTCGAAGCAGGTAGGGGTGGGCAGGATGCGGCGGCAGAAAGCGCGCCTGGATAACGCGGGCGACGTGGCTGAAAGCCAAGTCGAGGAAATCGCGGAGGCGCTTGACGGTCTTGTCTCGAACGAATTCGCGTATGGCGTACATCACCTGGCGCTCACGATTAAGTCTGACGACAAGGAAGACTTAAAAGATTGCGTCAGCCTGGCCGGGACCATCTTGGGGGATGCAAGCATCGTTTGGGCGCAAGAGGACGAGGGGTTGATGGGAGCGTTCTATTCGATGTTGCCAGGCAATTTCTCCTATCGCACGCGGCTGGCCGAAATTACGTCCCGCAATTTCGCCTGCTTCGCAAATTACCATAATTATCCAATCGGCCATATCCGAAAAAATCAATGGGGCAACGCAGTAACAATGTTCTTAACATCGTCCGGCGCTCCGTATTTCTTCAATTTCCACAAAGGGGAAGAAGGTAACGAGGCAAAGCGAGCGGCCGCACTGGACCCGAATCACAAGGATTTGGCGAATTTTGTGTGCTTCGGTAATTCGGGCGGTGGTAAGACCGTACTGGAGATGTTTTTGCTGTCTCAGACGATGAAGTTCAGCGACTTGGGCGCGACTACGCTTTCGGCCATCGTCTACGACAAAGACCTCGGTGCGAGCGTCGCCGTCCGTGCGCTGGGCGGCCGATATTTTGCATTGAAAAATGGCGTGCCGACTGGCTGGCAACCTTTGCAAATGACGCCAAGCAAAGATAACTTGGTTCTCGTTGAATCGCTGCTGAAAGAATGTATCCATCGGGACAATATGCCCCTTTCTCCGCGACAGGAAAGTGACTTATCGAAAGCGCTAGCTGCGGTGATGAATGAGGACATGCCGATTGAAAATCGGCGCATCGCTTCATTGCTTGAATTCTTCGACGCGCATGATGAAGACGGTTTGTACTCGCGCCTGCATCGGTGGTCGATGTACGGTGAAAACGGATGGGTATTCGATAACCCGGAAGATACCCTGTCATTTGAGGGTACAAACATCATCGGTATTGATGTAACCGCTTTTCTGAAAAATGCAGAGATTCGATCACCATGCATTTCTTATCTCTTCCATCGGCAGAATCAAATTCTCGATGGTCGTCGGGTTCCAATCTTCATGGATGAATTCGGCCAGCTCGTCAAGACGAAGCCATTTGAGGATATGACCGAAGATAAACTTGTGACTATCCGTAAATTGGATGGCTTCTTGGGAATGTTTACTCAATTCCCAAAACAGATCACCAGTACGAAAGTCGGCGCAGCAATTATCAGTCAAACTGCAACGAAAATCTTCCTGCCGAATAAGGACGCAGATTACGACGACTACGTTGTTGACCTCAAATTATCCGTCAAAGAGTTTCTTCTGATTAAACAAGGTATGGACCCCAAGGCGCATGAGTTCCTGATTAAGCAAGGCGGTAACTCGGTTGTAGCTCGCCTGGACCTGAAAGGTTTTGACGATGAATTAGCCGTGTTGTCGGGCAACGCTTATACGGCTGGCCTAACAGAGCGCCTAATTGAAAAAGTCGGTAACGATCCTAAAATCTGGCTTCCATTGTTCCATAAAATACGTAAAGGTGAATTAGATGAATCTCAAGTTTAAGATATTGTCGGCAATTTTGATGGTGTGTTTGGCACAATCCGCATTTGCCCAATGGGCGGTAATCGACGGCGCAAATCTCGCGAACTCCGCGAAGCAGGTTGCGGCATGGTCGAAACAGTTTAAGCAAATGCAGGATCAATTTACCCAGCAAAAGGCCGCTTTCGATAGCATGAACGGCAGTCGTGGTATGGCAAATCTCGTTAATAACCCGGCGCTGCGGGGATACCTCCCCGCCGATTATCAGAAAATCCTCAATTCCGGTTACGGAAGTTCTGCGAATATCCGTGAAACGTATAAGCGGTATGGCGTGGAAAATACCCGGCTCGATCAGAAAGGGGACGCCGCGACATATTTTAACCAATCGGCCAATCAGGCCGCAATTAACCGCGCTACGGCGGAAGAAGGATATCGTCAAGCGAGTAATCGATTCGCTGATATCCAAGTGCTCTTGGACAAAGTCAATAATTCCCCCGATCCGAAGGCAATCGCTGATTTGCAAGCTCGCATCCAAGCCGAGCAAGCAATGCTTCAAAATGAAAACGCGAAACTTGCGATGATGGCGCAGCTTGCGCAGGCGCAAAAAGACTTGCAGGCGCAGCAGGCGACGGAAATCCGTATGAAGTCCTCGCAGGGAAATATCCCACGCTTTTAAATTGCATTATGCCTCGGCACATGCGATAGGAAAATAATATATGTCTTCAGATTTTCACTTTTATACCGATATCTTTAATCAGATAAACAATGCTGTAGAAACATATGTGACCGATGTTGCGACGAATGTTATCGCTGCTATCACGCCAGCAGTTATGACTTTTGTGACGCTCTACGTCATCATGTGGGGATGGTCGGTCATACGTGGAACGATCAATGAATTAGTTTTAGATTCATTCGCAAGACTAATTCGCATATGCTTGATTACATCGTTGGCGTTGAGTATCGGAAATTATAATTCCTACATTGTTGAATTTCTTTGGAAATCGCCTGAAGCAATGGCGAGTGTGATTGTCGGGAATAAATCGAATTCAGCACAAAATATTCAGTACCTCGATACTCAAATGAGTACGATATATGATTTTGGTGACGCCTATTACCAAAAAGCACAGGCTACCTCTTCCTACGGAATTCCTGACCTTGGCCTGTTGGGACTAGCCTATTTGATCTGGTTTATTGGCCTTGCGACCACCGGATATGCGGCGTTCCTACTGGTTATAACAAAGCTGGTCCTTGCTGCGTTTTTGGGGATCGGACCACTTTGCGTATGCTTCATGATTTTTGAGACTACGAAAAAATTGTTTGAGGGATGGTTAGGGCAAATACTGACTGCAACATTTCTGACAATATTAACGGCCGCTATCCTCCGACTGGTAATGTCTATTTTGGAGTCATATTTGAAAGCAGCGAACAAGTCCGAGTTCGCACTTGATCCCAATATTGCAGCAGCATTGCCCGCGATTGTTCTTTGCGTAATTTCAGTTTTGGTACTGCTCCAATTACCTTCTATTGCTGCGGGCCTGGGCGGTGGAGTAGCTATCAATACTTTGAATGCGGCTGGGTGGGCCTATGACAAGCTTCGTGGGACGGCTGGTAAGGCGAAGGACATTGCCAGTGGCAAGGCGTTAAGCGATGCACGAGGCGCAAGGCGCGCTAAAGACGTTAATAAGAAATGGGCCGCTCGAAATCCGGGTGTGGCCGCACGATCCGCAAGCGCGATATCAAAGAGAATTTCAGCCCGTCGGTCCAATAAGGTGCGCAAAGCAGGATAACCGACTTACATCGCATCCGATAGCAAAAGCATTATATTTGCTATCCATATCTTAATTACAAATTCCAAAACTAAATTTCCTTCCGTCAATATGTGATATATTGACGGATATTATTTCTATACTTAATCATCATGCGAATTATTATCATAATGCTCTTTACCGCAGCTTTAAGCGGTTGTGCAAGTAAGGGCTTGAAGAAGCCCGCCGGTTGTTCAGGTGAATTCCGGCCGATCAATGGTATCAGCACTGCTGCAACGGCTGTCGAAGCAGCCGACATTAAATGCTAAAAGGGAAAGTTTAAAATGGCGATTGGACTCGGCAATAGTAAGCTCTCGGAAGACACGGTAGAAGAGATCAAAGGCGCGGCGGATGGCGAATATTTCGCGGAGGCGAAAAAGTGGGAAATCTTGGCTGCAAAGATGAAGGACGATAGCGTAAAGCGATCGACATGGTTCGCTATCGCAGGGGGCATTGTCGGCGTACTCGGCATTCTTAGCGCTACAGTTCAAGCCATGAAAGAACCGCCGCTGCCTGCGATCCTTCGTGTAAATGACTCTAACGGCACGGTCGATGTCGTTAGCCGTATTACGGATGGAAAAACCACATATGAGGAAGCGCTGAATAAAGCGTTCGCCCAAAAATATGTCAGATATCGCGAATCGTATTCTCGCCCCCTGGCCGAAGAGTATTACAACGCAGTCGGTCTATTGTCGTCTTCGGCTGAACAGCAAGAGTACGCGAAATGGTTTAGCCCAAAAAATCCGAATTCGCCATTGAACTTGTACGGTGATACGGCAAAGGTAAAGTTGCGTATGAAAGGTACGACCTTTATCAATCCTAAAGTTGCGCTGGTACGGTATCTTCGCTGTGAGCAAAGGGGAGGCGACGGAATTAAAATTTCTGACCACTCAGCCACGGTGACATTCACATATACAGCCGCTCCAATGAGTGAAAAGGACCGCGAAATTAATCCGCTCGGATATCAAGTGACGGATTACCGCACCGATAAAGATTCCGTCTCTGATACCAGTGGGGAAAATGCTTGTGACGACCGTAAGAGCAATTCCAAGTAAGGGCGCGCTCGTGAAAAAAATACTCGCCCTTATGCTTATAGCGCCGGTGTTAGCTTTCGCAGCCACCACGCCTAAGCGCGGAGAATTTGACGACCACGTTCGCGTTGTGGATTACAACGCAAACAACGTCGTCAATATTACGACGTATTTCGGAACGTCAACGCTTGTAACGTTTTCGGACGAAGAAGAAATAATTGATAAAAATTTTGGCGATGAATATGCGTGGACATATCGAAAGGGCGAAAACTATTTCTGGATTCAGCCGAAGGAAAAACACGCCGATACGAATTTCACCGTAATTACCAAAGTTGGTAACAAGAAACGAATATATCATTTCGCGCTCTTGGTCGCGAATCTTCCCGAAAGCGATTCCGCAGGCTGGAATAATGCGAATCTCGTTTTTTCGCTTGGATTCAATTATCCAGATAAGGCCGTCGAGAAAATAATTACTGTCGCTCGTGAAAAAGACGTTGAACGCGAGAAGACCATTGTTAAGAAAAAATTGACCTTGCGAAATCAGAATAAGCAAGGGATGAATTTCGATTATTGGGCGGCTGGCTCTGAATTGATAACGCCGACCAGCGCCAAAGATGACGGTCATTTTATGTATCTCACGTTTGGCAATAATCGCGACATTCCTAGTTTTTTTGAGATTGCCGAGGATGGCGAAGAATCAACCATTAAGACCAGTGTTCAAGACAACACTGTTGTAGTAGAAAAAATGGTGCGGAGGCTCGTTCTCCGAAAGGGAAACGAAGTTGTTTGCATAGTGAATAAATCGTTTGACCCGAACGATTTGCTAGACAACGAGACGAAAACTGTGTCGCCTGAAATTGAACGTGTTTTAGTAGAAGGTCAGGAATGAAACTCTTTGGAATAATTGGAAAAAAGGCTAAGCCAGTATCAAAGAAACCAGCCAAGCCGCAAGAGGAATTGGACGGTGGGATTCCATCCGTCAATAAAAAATCTGGCGGCAGCAATCTTATTACGATAGGTGGTTTCGGCTTAGCTATCGTCTTCGCTGTAGTCGTACTTTATATGAATAGCGATGGAAAGAAAAAAGAGCCAGGAGGGCAGTTACAAAAGAAGGAAACTGCTGTAGTACCGCAAGCCGTTAAAAATGAAATGCCTGATCTTGATTTAAAGCCCGACGCGCCAGAGCCAATTGAAGTAAGCGCACCTAAAGGGCCGAAGGTGCCCGCGCCTGACGCCAACGCGGGCAGCGGCGCGCGCCCACAGGGCGCTGGCTCAGCCGGCTCCCACGCGGGCCAAGAGGCCCAGCCAATCGGGGTCGTTGCGGCGCT
>Ga0247813_10000296_pt1 | contig 54627 bp, 45 predicted proteins | sample UWRJL169409C1_FD_180719 | JGI IMG/M metagenome (GOLD analysis project Ga0247813, IMG submission 180719) | Plant litter microbial communities from Arlington Agricultural Research Station in Wisconsin, United States - UWRJ-L169-409C-1 | ecosystem: Environmental > Terrestrial > Plant litter >... | reverse complement strand
ACGACGTGATGCTAATACTCGTCTGCCGTTAGCTGTTGCCATTCTTTCGCGGAAGCCGTGTTTGTTTCTTCTCTTTCTTTGCGAAGGTTGGTATGTTCTTTTCATGACTGTATATTATCTTATTATAATTTCAAAATTAAGAGGTGCAAATATAAAGCGATTTCTCTACAATTGCAAGTCTGTTTAATTATTATTTTTCTATTCGAAAATCAAATGTAGTAATTCTTTTTAAAATGTAGCCCCGCCTACGCTTCAAGCCCGAAAAAATCGGGGCTTTCTCGCTAAAGTCGGGTTTAATAAAAACTGTTCCTGCTACTATTTAAAGTTGCATATTGCCTATAAACCCAAAGCGGCTTTTAATTTCACATAGCCCGTTTTACTCACAGGCAGCCAAATATCCGATTTAAGCAGCACGACATAACTATCTTTTTCTTTCAATTCTATTTTAGTTACCTGGGCTAAATTTATTATGTAAGAACGATGTATGCGTATAAACTGGCCAGCATCTAGCGTTTGTTCGAAATAAGCCATGGTTTTATTTTTATAAAACGCCCCATCAGTAGTACTTAATTTCACATAGTCATCATCAGCTTCTAAATAATTAATATCGGCAACAGGGATAATCTTAATAACTCCATCTTTTTTAACTACTACCCTATTATTTTGTGCCGGACTTTTCGCCGCCGCATCCAAAACAGCTTCAGTATTTTCGCTTTGATTTAATCTCGCAGGTAATTTCTGAATAGCCAGATCGAAACGGGTTTTATCAATAGGTTTCAACAAATAATCAACAGCGTTTACCTCAAAGGCCTTTATTGCAAACTCATCAAAAGCAGTAGTAAAAATTACAGCTGGCTTGTCCTCAACCAATTCGAGCATTTCAAAACCACTTATTTTAGGCATTTGAATATCAAGAAAAATTAAATCTGGCTTATACTGTGTAATTGCTTTTAGGCCTTCAAAACCATCGCAGCACTCTGCAACAATTTCTATTTCTTTATGTTCAGAAAGATAATATTTTACAATATCTCTTGCTAAAGGCTCATCATCAATTAATATAGTCCTGATCATTTTTTTGAGGAATTTTTAGGGTTGTAATATATAAATTATTTGCCTCAATTTCTGTCTGCAATAAATGTGGATTTGCAAACAACAGATATAATCTTCGTTTAATAGCAGTTAAACCAAATCCAGTTCCACCTGTAGCTTTCATCTCTGGGTCGAAGGGGTTTTGCACTCGTAGGTTTAAAATGTCTTGTTCAACCGTAACATCAATTTTAATGGTTATACCGGCCGATGTATTATAAAGGCCGAATTTTATTGCATTTTCTACAATTGGCTGCAGTAATGTACCAGGTAAACAAAGGTTTAAAGTTTCATCATCTACATTAACTTCAATTTTTAATCTATGGCTAAAACGTACTTTTTCAATATCTAAATAGAGTTGAATGTATTCCATTTCTTCCTCCACAGAAACCCATAATTCGTCATCACGTTTTAGTGTACCACGTAAAAAGGATGCTAATTTAGTAATCATTACGCCTGCTTCTTTTGGATTCACCATAGTTAAAGCAAAAACAGAATTTAAACTATTAAATAAGAAGTGTGGCTGTAGTTGATGTCTTAATTTATTCAGTTCAGCTTCTTTAGCCAAGCTTTGTGCAGTTAAAAGTCGGGTTTGAGTTTCAGATTGTTCTTCTAAGCGGTACCATAAAATGTTTGCCAAGGCACACCAACCCAAACACATGAAAGAGATTAGGCCCCGAAAGGCGAATGAGAAATTATAAAAATCCAGATAATTCTTAAAATCTGTAAACACATAACCCAAACTATACTTTGCTGCATAAATTATTACGAAGGTTAAAGCAAGTGTAACAACCAAAACATAAAGAATTCGTTCATTTTTAGGCTGATAGTAGCCCAGCATATTGCTGATACTCACACAGGCAATTGCCAGTAAAGCATTATTAATAACACTATCTGTAAAAGATATCATCCACGAAAAATTTACCACATAATGAAGTCCTACTCCACATAGTATAGTCCACGCTATGGCAAATCCGAGGGATGTTTTTTGAATTTGCGGGACTGATAACGGTCTTGTTGTCAAAACTTATGAGTTTAGTTTAGGTAAAGTTTCTATTCGGTATTCTAAATTTTCAGATAAGCTTCAATCGATTTCATTTCCAAATCTTCGAACTTATCTCTAACCCATCTTCAGTTTCACATATTTGGCAATTATTTGTTGTACTACCTCAATTGCAGTTGACTCCAATTATTGCTAAAAGCTTTTAATTTCTATGCCTCCGAACATTACTGTTCCATCAATTATTAAAGTTTTCTGAACTTCTCCAGTCGGAATTAAATGACCTCTTTTATCTTCGATACTTCCAAATATCGGAGTTACATTCGCTTTGATAATCCAGTTTTGTGGAACTACTAATTTCACGCCTCCAAACACTGCAGTAACATCGAATGTGGCGCTATCATTAAAATCTGCCTGCGTTAAATTAACGTCAGCACCTCCAAAAACAACTGTTATATCTCCGCCCTTTAAATTTTTAGAATATATTATTTGGTTACTTCCGCCAAAAACGGCAGTTGCTTCAACAAAATCCTGGCTATTTGCGTTTTTATCTTGAACTGGATTTGTGCTTTCCGTACCAGAGCCAAAATTATCAGCAAGTCGATTTCTTCTTCTAAATCTTAAATCACCTTTTGGTTTAAAGATTAAATAGCCCCCTAAAATTACCAAGCCTATTCCTAAGGCATATTTCGAAGCATCAAAATCTAACCCTGTTATATCGTCGATGGTAAAATAACTTCCAATTAATACCATAATTAACCAACCAGCACCTTTAAAATTACGTCTGGCTCCAACAAAAAGGCCAATTACAATTAAAAGTGTGTGCCAGCTAAACACCCAATGCGGAACATCGAAGCCAACATTATCTAAAAGAAATGCGAGACCGATGAAAACAATTACCAAACCACTGATCATTCTGCCAGAACGGTTATTGGTTACATTATTATTATTTGAATTTTCCATTTGTGCAATTATTAATAACCAAAAATATCCATAATGTAGCACTACATATATATGTATACTCTAAAAAACAGCTAAAAGGCGGTGAGTTGCTAAATTTCATCGGTGAAAAATATTTTAGTATTTTGACAGCATGAAATTTTTAGCATTACTACTTTTCTCATTTATCTCTGCCAACCTGTATGCTCAGGATATCAAGAGCAATTATAAAATTTACGATGTAAAAAAACAGAAGCTTATTGCTGTCGATGATATAATCGCGGATATGGATAAAGCTGATGTTCTATTTTTTGGCGAAGAACATAATGACTCGGTTGGACATTATTTAGAAGTAGAAATTTTCAAGAAATTAAGCGAAAAATATCCTCAAAAAACAGCCTTAACGTTGGAAATGTTTCATACTGATATCCAACCTGTTGTTGATGAATACCTGGCTGGTTTGATCTCAGAAAAGAATTTTATAAAAGAAGGAAGAGCCTGGCCAAACTATAAAGATTACAGACCTTTAGTTGAATATGCAAAAGAGCATAAAATTGATGTAATTGGAGCTAATGCCGCCACAAGATATAGTAATGCCGTTACTAAAAATGGCTTAGAAGCTTTAAAAAACTTTCCAAAAACCGCTCTATCATTTCTACCTCCTTTACCAATCGATACTGCTACTGGCAGATATAATGAGAAATTTACCGATTTATTGGGCGGGCACAGTATGGGCGCCATGAAGGTTTATCAAACGCAAAACTTTTGGGATGCAACAATGGCCTGGTCTATAAATAAGTTTAGCAAGCTTCACAAAGGCTTTAAAATTCTCCAGTTAAACGGGCGCTTTCATAGCGATGAAAAACTTGGCACACTGGCTAAACTTCAAAAATACTCCCCTAAACTGCAAATTCTAAACATTTCATCCTTCTCTGATGAAAATTTTGATAATCCTGAATGGGATAAATTTAAAAATTTAGGCGATTACATTATCATCACCAATCCAAAAATTAAAAGAAGTTTTTAGCAAAAAAAATCCGCTGGCAACAATAACCAGCGGATTTTTTATTTTATGCTTTAGTTTTAAGCAAATCTCTTATTTCTGTTAAAAGAATTTCTTCTTTTGTTGGTACTGGCGGAGCAGTAGGTGCAGCCGCTTCTTTCTTCTTCAAGTTGTTTGCAGCCTTAATAATTAAAAAAAGCACCAAAGCAACAATAATAAATGAGATTACCTGTGATAAAAAGTTTCCATACTTAATTGCTGTTCCAGCAATAGTAAGTTTACTTAAATCCTCCAAACCAGCAGCTTTTAATGCAGGGCCCAGTACGGCAGGCGTAATAATATCTTCAACTAAAGAGCTAACAATTTTACCAAATGCAGCTCCGATAATTACACCGACAGCTAAATCAAGTACATTTCCTTTAACTGCAAAATCTTTAAATTCTTTTATAAATCCCATGTTGTTTAATGTTTATTTGTAACGAAATTAATAAACAAAAGTCTAAAAACAAACCCAATTCGCATTATTTAAACCAAATTCTATGTTGCTTTGATATTAATTCTAAGAAATATCTGAGATGATTTGTTTATTTTTGCTCCAATTCTTTATATAATATGCTAAAGCAACACCTACAACAAAAATTATTACAAAAATTATCTCCTCAGCAAATACAATTTATAAAGTTGTTGCAGGTGCCAACCGTTGCTTTAGATACCCGAGTAAAAGAAGAACTTGAAGAAAATCCAGCGCTTGAAGATCCAAGCTTAATGACTGCAGAAGAGCCTAAGGGTGAATATGATGATTTAAACGATGGACCTGATGATTACGAAAAATCATCAGATGATAATAGCACAGATGAGTTTAATGTAGATGATTATCTGCAAGACGACAATACCAACGATTATAGTACAAATTATAATAATGGTGATGATGATGAGGAGAAAAAAGAAACTCCAATAGCTATTGAAAGTACTTTTTTCGAAAGCCTTCAGGAACAACTTGATTTAATTCCATTATCTGATCAAGATTTCATCGTTGGTAAACAAATTATTGGAAGTTTGGATGATGATGGTTATTTACGTCGTCCGTTAAGCTCTATGATTGATGATTTGGCATTTTCTCAAAATGTTATGGTTGAAGAGGAAGATGTTTTAGAAATGCTGAGGCTAATTCAAAGTTTTGATCCTCCAGGTATTGGCGCCAGAGATTTAAAAGAATGTTTATTAATTCAATTAAAAAGGAAAGATGCCAGCAACCCGATTATAGTTAAAGCTATGAACGTGGTTGAAAACTACCTTGATGAATTTACCCGCAAACACTACGATAAATTAGAGAAAAGCTTAGGTTTAGATAGCGAAGAGCTTAAAGAGGTTGTAAACGAAATTCTTCGCCTCAACCCAAAACCAGGCGATGCAAATCAGGTTACAACTAAACAAATGCAAATTATTCCTGATTTCCATATCAGCAATAACGATGGTATATTGATTTTGACGCTAAACTCTAAAAATGCACCAGAGCTTAAGGTAAGTCGTTCTTACCAGGAAATGTTCGAACATTACGATAAAGCTTCGGCAAAAGATAAAAAACTTAAAGAAGCCGTTCAGTTTGTTAAGCAAAAGCTAGATTCTGCGAAATGGTTTATCGACGCCATTAAACAAAGACAACAAACTTTGCTTAAAACCATGAATGCAATTATGCATTATCAGTACGAATATTTTTTAACTGCTGATGAACGTAAAATGCGCCCAATGATTTTAAAAGACATTGCAGATAAAATCGATATGGATATTTCTACCGTATCAAGGGTAGCAAACTCTAAATATGTTCAAACTGAATTTGGTACGTTTTTATTAAAATCTTTCTTTTCTGAGGCGATTCAAACCGAGAATGGTGAAGAAGTTTCGAATAAAGAGGTTAAAAAAATCCTTGAAGATTGTATTGGAAATGAAGATAAGCGTAAGCCCCTTGCCGATGAAAAGCTTACAGAGATTTTAAAAGAACGCGGTTATAACATTGCCAGAAGAACAGTTGCAAAATATCGCGAGCAAATGAATATTCCAGTAGCAAGATTGAGAAAAGAGCTTTAACTAGTTTTTTGGATTATTAGTTGTTTAGCTTTCAATAAAACTAACGACCGAGCATTGCCCAACCCAATTACCACATTTTAATATAAGAAGGCACTTTGTAGATATTGTTTAGCAATAAGCCTAATACAATTTCGTGGCTGCCGTTACTAACTGTATTCAAATCTGAAGTTGTAAAATCGTAAGAATATGTTAAGTTAACCATTTTGCCAATGTTAAAACCTGCCATTGCAGAAAAAGAATCATCTTTGCGGTAGCTTCCACCTAACCATATTTTATCTTTGAAGGCTATTTTCATGTTTAAATCTACCGATACTGGTGATGGCTGTACGTATTTTACCATAATTGAAGGAATTGCAGCAATCTGATCATCCAAAAAGAATTTATAACCAGCTGTAGCAAAGTAATGAGGAACCTCTTTTCCTGTATTATATGCATCAGAATTGGTAAAACTTAATTTTTGCGATAAAACTTGCTGTGCAGATAAGCCTGCAAAAACCCTTGCCCCATATAACCAAATTCCAACACTTAAATCTGGCCTTAACTGGTTTACTATAGTATTTGAAATTGCAGGATCTACTTGTGTATCAGGAAAAGTGAGTGAATTTACATCGAGCTTAATACTCGAAACCCCTGCAGCTGCACCAACTGATAAATTAAAATCGTTACTTAACTGCAAATGGTAAGCGTATGTAACATTTGCATCAATTCTGGATAACGGACCAGCCTTATCCTGAACAACCGTTACACCCATGCCATGATGTGCAGGAGATGAAGTATAATTCTGCGTATAATTTCTATCCATTGGGTTTCCTGTTTGTTCTGGAAACGAGGTTAGTGCATTACTCCATAACTGGTTATCGCCTAAAGCCCAATGCGCAGAAACAAAAGACGTTTGAGGAGCATCATTTATTCCAGCCCATTGCTTTCTAAAGCCAGCTTTAAAATCAATATAGTTTTCGATACCAGATAAAGCGGGATTTAACAAATACTGATTAAAAATATACTGTGTATACTGTGGCTTTTGCTGCGAAAAAGCATTAAATGAGATAAATAGCGCAATTACTAAGATGTATCTTTTCAATTTTTTATCTGATTATGGTTAGCGGGCCAGTTACAGTTTTTCTACCGTTTCTTGGATTGATAATATAGTAATAAACTCCAACAGGTAATGGTTCATTTTTAAAATTTCCATCAAAAGGAACCTTATATCCGTTACTAAAGAATACCCTTGTACCGTTGCGGTTAAAAACTTCAATTGTTGCATTTGGGTAACTCTCCAGGTATTTTACAGTCCAGAAGTCGTTAACCCCATCTCCGTTAGGCGTAAATGAATTTGGAGGCACCAATGCCTGCAAAACTTTTACTGTAATTAATGTTGTTACCGTACATCCTTCAGCCGTTGTTACGAGCAGCGAATAATCGGTATCCTTTTCTGGAAACGCTACTGGATTTAGGATATTATCATGATCCAATCCCACTGAAGGACTCCATTTGTAAGTTAAGCCAGCGCCTTCTGCAACCGCAGGAATTGTTACCTGACCACCAGATAGAATATATAGCGTTTGACCAGCATCAGCAGTAGGCGATTTATAAACATTAATAGTTTTACTTATTGATGTAGAGCAACCATTGGAAGCCAAAAAAGTATATGTGATTATATGCATACCAACATTTACGTTTTTAGGATTAAAATTACCTTCTGCATCAACTCCCTCTCCAACGTAAGTACCACTTCCTAAAATTCCTGTTGTTTCTTTTGCCTGATTTATAACCACCGAACCATCATTCTGGCACGCAGATGGAATATCTGTAAATTCTAAAATTGGTACTGGTTTAAGTGTTATATCTTTCTTAGTTTCTTCAAAACATGATTCTCCGGAATACGCCAATAACCGAATGGTATAATTTTTAGTTAAGTTACCTCCGAAAACGGGATAGGTCAAAGGAATATCATCAGCAGTTGGGTATGTTATCGTTTCAAATACTTCTGGTGCATTTACATAATCTTTGTAAATAACAATCTTCGTAATTTTACCAAAAAATGCAACCGATGAATTATTTATTATAACATTTTGACTGCTGCACAGATTATCTATGTTTTGAATAGAAAAATCTGCCTTTTGAACAGCACCATTTACGACAAATTTCTGCGTTTTGGTAGTAACGCACCCATTAGCGTTTGTTATTTTTAAAGTAACGATATAATCGCCAAATTTTATGTACTTGTGCTTTCCATCTTTATCCGTAGAGGTATTCGGATTAATTGCCGTAGAACTTGCAGCATCTCCAAAATCCCATTCGTAAGTAAAAGCGCCCGAACCACCTGTTGCATCTATAGATTTATTAACAAATACTGCAAATGCATCTGTTAAACAAACATCAGGCATAGAGAAATCGGCCACAGGCAAAATGGTAACGGTTACATTTTTTGTAAAAGCTGTACTAATGCAACCTTCGGCCGATGTTGTAATTAAGGAAATAACAAATGTGCCTTGGGCAGCATATTGATGAATAAATGGTATTCCATCCGTTTTATCAACTTTAGTTCCATCACCAAAATCCCAGGTCCATTTCACAATCTTGTTAGTTGTTTTCAAGCTGCTAACAGTAGATTGATCTGTGATTAAATAATCGGTATTAGTACAAGTGTTACTTGTTGATGAAAATTTTGAAACTGGCAAGGGAAATATTTGAACTGTTTTTGTAACTACATTAGAGTAACAACCTGTACCCGCCTTAACCGACAAACTTACCGTATAGGAACCTTCGTTAGCATACAGATGTTTAGAATTTTGCTCAGTAGAGTTTGAACCATCTCCAAAATCCCACAGCCAGTTAGTTACCGCAAAATCAGTAGTATTTGATAAACTTTTATCAGTAAATGCAATATCAGATTTTGCACAACTGGTTGAAGCAGTTTCGAAAGCAGCAGTGGGTAAATCATAAATATTAAAAATATAATTGGTTTCCAAATCACCACTTTGGCAGTTTGTTGCATTATTTGGAACATGCGCCACTACGTTTAAGTGATATTCACCTGTAGTAGTGTAAGTTTTATTAATTGGATATTTATAAACGTATATAGTTTGCCCATTAACCGTTTTAATTTCGGGAATAGGGTTTAATGTAATATCCGATCTTCCGTTATCTAAAGTCCAGGTAATTTTGTCTGCTTGATATGGAAAATTGATTTTAAAATCAATCGCTTGACCAACACATCCATTAGGACTTTCTTCCTTTTTTACTTCATCTACCACGGTTAAATAGTTATTTGAAGAAAGATTTGTTCCAGCAGAATAAGCATAAGATTCTGCTTGTCCAAAACCATAAGCTGTGGCATTAAAGCCATCGTCAGCTGTTAATGTTAAACTCCTAAAAGTCGAATTATTTGTGGTACCAGTTATAGGAATCTGGTTATAAGAATATTGAGTATTGCCAGGAATTGTAACCCAAGGAGTAGTTGGTGCAGCTCCATCTATTTTAAAGCTCGAAGCTTTCTTAGTTAACATTAATACGTTAATATATCTTTCTGTAATTGTTTGAAGAGTAGAAGAAAAAACGGTGACCATTTTTATATTGAATTCTACTGGATTTAACATCACCATTTCAGGATCGCCCGTAATATTTCCCCCAGAAACAGAAGAACATGCTTGGGTTAATGAGTATTGAGCTACACTGATTAATTTATCTGAATTGATAAACGTGGGTTCTGTTAATTGATCACTCTCGATAAACTGACCTTTGTTTACAGTATAAGTTTGCCCGTTGTAAGTAACTTTTGTATTATCTTCTTGGGCTAATATTCTTAAAATATACCTTCGATTTGGAAACGGAACCACTCCGTAATTTTTACCCCAACTTACTGTTGGATATAATTGCTGATACAATGGGTCTTGAGATCCTGTACAATAAATACTTAATGCAGATGAACCCGAAAATGCAGCAAATCTTTTGCAAGATGAAGTTGTAGTATTGGTTTCTACAAAAACACCAGTTAAATCGGCATTTCCATCCATATATTCGTAAGCATCACCAGCCTTTTTTAAAGTGATCGGTAAGCTAGTCCCATCCTTTCGATGTAGTATTAAATCTGTATTATCTTCAACAGCCACCAAAACCAAAAAATTATTCCCCTGACCAGATTGCGTATAGTTCATGGAATAATAATTTTGACCTAAGGTTTCAAACGGTAAAATTAACGAGGCGGCTGATCGTGCCCCAGCGTAAATATGTGTATAAACCGAAACTTTTGGTTTTCCATCGCTTACTTTTATGTGAATACCACGATTAGCTAACAGTTGGTTTGCTTCATCTGGTAAGCCAGTATTATATTGAGAAATATACGCCTCTGCCCAAGTAACCTTAAATTCTATGGCTGTATTTGCAGGAATAATTTTCGTTTCAGAATAATTACGACAACTTACCGTAACCTCTGATATAGATTTAGACGTAACAAACACTGATAACTCAGCATGGCTAGAAAGTGATGTCCCCGAATTCCCACTAGCTACGTGTGTAGGAAAGATCGACCAAAAATCTGTTCCTTCATTAGAAACATTTTGCCCAAAAACTTTATAAGGATGCAGAAAGCAAACAACAATAAAAACTAATAGAATAGCCCTTTTCATTGTTATTAACTTAATTCAGAAATAGTTTGCATTTTTAATAATATAGAAAGGCAATATACTACTAAAGAATATACAACAAAAGGCAACATCAAAAAATTAACACTTTTTTAAACAATAAATTTTATTTCGTGTAAAAATCTAAGGGGTTGGTGTAAAATTATTTTCGAAAATTAATAAAATTTTAATGTTTGGGTTATTACACAATATTCACAAAACGCTCTTCAAGCAGAACAACACCCCTATTCTGCTGATGAATATTTAGTATAACCATCCCGATTTATTTTTGCTTACACCCTAAGTGTCTTAACACTTAAACTAAATGCGTATTTATGAATGCTTATAAAAATTTAATCGAGAAAATTTACCCAGCAAGATTTGGAGAGAAAACTGATGTTCAGTTTTACTTAGCAATGGAAACGGCTTACTTCAGAATGCAAAAACTAGAAACCACAAATGATTTTATACTATATAATTATAGGAATACATTCTTTTTTCTGAAAAGACATATTTGTAATGCAATTCAGGATGGAACAAGAAGGGTTATTTACGATTTAAACGAATCAGACAAGAAATGTCTAGATGCTTTTATTGAGAAACTAAACGGCTCATTTTATGATAAAATTGAATTAGATGAGATATTAGATAATGTAAATTCAATTTTATCCAATTATAATTTAACCAAAAATCCTGATGAATTTAAAGAGTATGGCTTTAGAGCTATAGCTTAGTTGCCGCTATCATCGGCCTCTTCTTTATCTTTATATTTTTCGGAAAAAGCTTTTGCTCTTGAATCTGCAGATACATCATTTTCATCTTCAGGTTCAAGATTTTCATCTAGCCTATCATTCCAATTATCTAAACCACTTTCGGCTTTAGTATCATTATTGGGGCGAATATTTTTGGGTAATTCCATTTTTCTTATATCTTAGAATAAGAACATCATTACCAAATAATTGTTTTTAATTATTTTACAGGAGGTTCGTCTTTAGCATCTTTAAATTCTTTAACGCTTCTGCCTATTCCCTTCATTAATTCTGGTAATTTTTTACCACCAAAAATTAAAATAACAACAACTCCAATTAAAATAATTTCTATAATCGACATGAGATATTTTTGATGTAATATACGTTAAAAGAACAATAGTGTTTTCAATATAAACAAAATTAAACCAGCAACGCATTCAATGTTCTAACTTTTACTTTAGGAACTGCCCCATATCTCATAAATTCTGAAAAACCTTTTAACTGTTTAATAGCCTTAATGGCCTCGTAACCTTCAAAAGTGCTTCTAATTTTGTTCAACAACATCGTATCTGTTTTAAACATATCACTTTCTTCTAAAATTCCTTTCGTCAAAAAGGTTTTTATTAATTCAGCCATTTTGCCGTTCGCGTATAAATGTAATGGTAGTTTAAAAACCTCATCGTTTAATTTTTTAAAAGTTTCATTTATCCATAAAGCTTCATTTTCGGCACTTACAGCAATCTGCCCATCTTTTAAAATTACAGCATTTAAAAATTCCTTTGCTCTTTGTCTTGATATGATTCCTGCGTAAACCCCATCACGTAATGTGTAATCCAAACGATCGGCACATAATGCAGGAAGCGGTTGTTCTAAAATGTTAAATGTTCCAAAAACAATTTGATTAACACTATAACCATACTTTAGTAACACATCAGGAATTTCAGATTTATATAAAATTTCGGCAAATACCTTTTCGTGATAGTCTTCATCTGAATTTTCGAAAACATAATCTCCAACATGAGAAAACGCAGTGTGTGAAACATCGTGCAGTAAGCCTGCAATTTGTTCAAGTTCAGAACCACCAAGTTTCCTAATCAACATCATTACTCCAATTGCATGTTCCAATCTCGAATGGCAAATATCAGGATTTACCAAATAAATGGCACCACTTTGGTGTACACCCGCTAATCGCTTCAATGCATCAGTAGCTAAAATATCTTCAAATACTTGAGGCAACTCTGCTTTGCCATATAAAAAATCATTTACCTGTATCATTTCGCCTCCTTAATGCTATAAAAAATCAATAAACAATATTACTAAATAATTTAGCTTAAAGAAAATTTAAATATCCACAACTAATCAAATAAGCTAAATAAATTAGCTAACAATTAACTTTCAAATATTTTGAAAATGATTATTACAATACAATGATTAACAAAACTTACTTATAAAAAACAAGCATTTGATATAAACGTTATAATTGTAAAAAAGATGTATATGGCAACTGCTCAGCAAATACGTAAAGCTTATCTCGATTATGTTTTAACAAACAACGAGAAACCTAAATCAGTTTATAGTTTCGTTAAAAAACTTAAAATTACCGAGGCAGAATTTTATCAATTTTATGCTTCCTTCGAAAGTATAGAAAAAAATATTTGGTTCGAATTAACTTTTGAAACCATTACCAAAATTAAGGAACAAGAAGTCTGGTTTCAATATTCATCAAGAGAAAAAATACTTTCATTTTTCTATAGCTATGTAGAAAACCTTAAGAATGAGCGCAGTTTTATTATTTATAGCTTAAAAAACTTTAAAGGCAAGTTTTCTACACCAAATGTACTTGCAGGCGTAAAGCCAATTTTCGAAAATTTTGCTGAAGAAATTATTAATGATGGTTTGGAAAGCGGAGAACTTGCAGAGCGTAAATTTTTGAGCAAAAGATATAAGGATGCTTTATGGATTCAATTTGCATTTATACTGAATTTTTGGGTTAATGATGATAGCGATGGCTTTGAAAAAACAGATGAAGCTATAGAAAAAGGCATTAATGTTACTTTCGATTTGTTCCAACATTCTCCTATCGATAATTTGTTTGAATACGGAAAGTTTTTAAGCAGAAATGGTAAGTTTAAAGAAAGCATGGGTTTATAAAACTAAATGAAAGAGCAAAAAAGTATTCCAGTTACAAAGGCAGAACGTTCGGCAAAATTTGTTAAAACAGGTTTTCAAATTGGCGGCAATTACATAAAACATTATTCAAAAAAATTGTTCAATCCAGATTTGGATCGGGAACAGTTAAACGAAGATAATGCCACGGATATTTATAAATCGTTAAGCGAACTTAAAGGAAGTGCATTAAAAATTGCACAGATGTTAAGTATGGATAAAAATATTCTACCAAAATCTTACGTAGATAAATTTACGCAATCGCAATACAACGCTCCACCACTTTCAGGACCGCTTATTGTAAGAACATTTACCAAAAGCTTCGGTAAAACGCCAGAAAACATCTACGATAGTTTTAACCTTAGCTCTACAAATGCGGCTTCAATTGGCCAGGTTCATCAAGCTACTTTAAATGGTAAAAAATTAGCCGTTAAAATACAATATCCTGGCGTTGGCGATAGTATTTCTTCTGATTTAAAACTTGTAAAACCTTTTGCATTCCGCCTGCTTGGCATGTCGGAAAGAGAATTAAATATTTATATTAAAGAAGTAGAAGAAAGATTACTCGAAGAAACCGATTACGAATTAGAAGTTAAACGCTCCATAGAATTTTCAGAAGCTTGCAAAAACCTTGATAATGTTGTTTTCCCGACTTATTATCCAGAACTATCAGGAAAAAGAATTATTTCTATGGATTGGATTGAAGGTTTACACCTGAAAGAGTTTTTAAAAACGAATCCATCACAAGAATTAAGAAATAAAATAGGACAAGCTTTATGGGATTTTTATAATTTCCAACAGCACGAATTAAGGGCTGTACACGCCGATCCTCATCCAGGAAATTTTATGATTACACCTGAGGAAAAGCTAGGGGTTATCGATTTTGGTTGCATTAAAGAAATGCCTGAAGATTTCTACAATCCGTTTTTCTCTTTAATTTCTACAGATGTTATTCAGGATAAAGCCAAAACAATTGATGCTTTTAGAAAACTAGATATGATTCATACTGATGATACGCCTACTCAAATTGAGTTCTATTATAAATCGTATAAAGAAATGATCGAACTTTTCGCTAAGCCTTATATTAATGCGTCGTTTGATTTTAGCAAAAATGAATTTTTCGAGAAATTATATGAGTATGGTGAAAAAATAGCTAAAATGCCCGAATTTAAACAAGCAAGAGGAGTTAAACATTTTATTTATGTAAATCGTACAAACTTTGGTTTATATACAATTTTACACGATTTGAAAGCAACTGTTAAAACGGATACATTTAAGCCTTCTCTCTAATTATTCTGCATTTTTTTTCACAACATCAACCATATGTTCAATATCGAATGGTTTTTGAATAAAATCATCAGCTTTGCTTTCTTCTGCAATTTGAGGTAACTCGTTTGATGTTGAAGTTAAAATCGCCGATATATCTTCCGTTTCTGGATTAGATTTTAGCTCTTTAATTATTTTCGAGCCTTTTTTAGTCCCTTTAATGTGATCATCTATAACCACAACGTCAGGTTCTATTTCATCAATTTTTTCTATTGGCTCGGTTGTTAAAGAAGATGTCACTTCAAATCCTTCATCATCCAACACCTGATCCATAATTTCCAAAATATCCTTGTTATCCTGAACAAGAACAACCTTTTTCTTCATATCAACTAATCGACTAATTTCTTCTAAAGATAAGAAAAAGAACAATAATGAAGTAAATACTATTATTCTTTAAAAAATCCTGCACCAGTTCGTCAGGTTTAAAATCCCGTTCGTCGATTAGTTACATACGCTTGTATAAAAACACGAATTACCCTGCAACGTTTTTTAGTTCTCGGCGTCTTATCTACAAAACCACCACAAAAAACATAAATAACTAATTAACAAATAATTATAAACAAAAGCATTATGAAAACCTCAATCAAAACCTTAATCGCAACATCATTAACTGCTATCGTTTTAACTACTTCGATTTTCGCAGCAAGCGCAAAAAATACTGAAAAGAAACCAATAACAACTTCGGTCCCTGCTTCATTTAAAAGAGTATCAGTTAAAGGAAATGTAGAAGTTACCTTTGTACAAAGACAAAATGATGGTATAAATTATACCGATGATAACACTGGAAAAGCAAAAATTACTCAGGAAGGTGATATTTTACGAATCAGTTCTACTGATAAAGAAGTATGTAAATTAATTGTTTATGTAAATGATATTTACCGTATTGAAGCCTCAGAAAATGCTGTTGTAAGAAGTAGTGGTAAGTTGAAAGCTAGATTTTTACAAATATTTTTAAAAGGTAATGCACATGCAGATATTAATTCTGTAACCGAGGGTTTGTACACCGTTATAGATGATAATGCCGAATTAAAATTAAGTGGCGCGACTGATAACCACACTTTAACAATGGGTAAAACGCCTAAGTTAACAATTGATAGATTTGCAGCTTTGAAAACAAATATAAGTGCAAAAGAAGCAAATGAAAATGAAATAGCTGCATTAATAAAATAATCAACTCAGCATATAGATTAAAAGCGATGGATTTCTTCATCGCTTTTTTTATTTTAAAAAATGGATAAAACTCAAACTTCAGTCTTTCTTCAGAATTATAAAGTATTTTGCAAAAATTCCTAATCAAATGACCAAATTATTTAAAGGTAGATTTGCTATTCTATTTGCATTTCTTACTTATTTTCTATCCTTTTCATTTCTAATCAGAACAATTCTTTTAATAGAATCGCTAAGTAAACACATTGACTTTAAAGTATTAGAAATTGTAAGGATTTATATTACAGGTCTATTTTTTGATATTGGATCAGGATTATTGATTACCATTTTTTATGCGCTATATCTTCTTATCATTCCAAATAAATTTTATACAAAAAAATGGAACATAATATTTAATTGGGTAACCTTGTTTCTATTTGTACTAATAACTTTGTTTTCCTTTTTTGCTGAATTAACCTTTTGGCAGGAATTTGAAAGCCGTTTCAATTTTATAGCCGTAGATTATTTAATTTACACTTACGAGGTTGTTCAAAATATAAACGAATCTTATCCATTACCTCTTTTAATTACTGGCATGCTCCTACTTGCTGTAGTAATTATGTATTTGTTTTATAAACTAAATATCTTCAAAAACAGCCTTAATGCTAACACACCGTTTAACAAAAGAATAATAATTTCTTCAACACTAATTATATCTACTATTATATTTAGTTTGTTTGTTAAAAATAGCTGGGCAGAAAATGGTAACAACCGATATGCTAACGAATTAAGTAAAGCTGGAACTTATTCATTTTTTGCTGCCTTTAAAAACAACGAATTAAACTATACCGATTTCTATAAGTTAATTAGCAGTAAAGAAGCATTTACTTTAGTAAGAAACGAATTAAAAGAAACTGGAGTTGTTTTCTCTAAAGATGAATTCTCAATAAAAAGAGAGATAACAAATGATTCTAGCCGAGCTTATAAGCCAAATCTAATAATGATTACGGTGGAAAGTTTAAGCGCTGATTTTATGCAAAAATATGGAAATAAAGAGCATATAACGCCCGAATTAGATAGTCTTGCAAATCACAGCGTTTTCTTTAGCGATATGTACGCAACTGGAACAAGAACTGTTCGTGGTATGGAAGCTTTAACACTTTGCATTCCGCCTACGCCAGGAAGCAGTATAGTTAGAAGAATGGATAATGAGCATCTTTTTACAGTTGGCCATGTTTTTAAAGAAAAAGGCTATACCAATACTTTCTTTTACGGTGGCGATGGCTATTTTGATAACATGAATCACTTTTTCGGCAATAACGGATACAATATTGTAGATAGGGGCAGAAAATTATTAGATGAAACCTACGATGGCTATAGAACCTTAATTAAAGATAATGAAGTTACCTTCGAAAATGCGTGGGGAATCTGCGATGAAGATATTTTTAATGTGGTTTTAAAAGATGCCGATGAAAAGTTTAAGGCAAACAAATTGTTTAATAATTTCATAATGACCACTTCGAACCACAGGCCATACACCTTCCCCGATCATAAAATCAATTTACCTTCGGGAACGAGAGCAGCTGCAGTAAGATATACCGATTATGCAATTGGCAATTTTATAAAGAAAATTAAAGCAAAACCTTGGTTTAAAAATACTGTCATTATTATCGTGGCAGACCATTGCGCAAGTAGCGCAGGTAAAAACGAAATAGATGTTTCTAAATATCAAATTCCCTGTATGATTCTGAATCTTAAAAATACAACTGATATGAATATTGATAAAATGACTTCTCAAATTGATCTCTTCCCAACATTATGGAGTTTATTAGGATGGAAATATACCAGCAGTTTTTACGGTAAGAATGTACTGGATAAAGATTATAAGCCAAGGGTTGTTTTAGGTACTTATCAAAAACTGGTTTACATGAGTGGCGATAGTCTCGTGATTTTAAGTCCGCATAGAAAAGTTGACACCTACATTTACAATAAAGCTAAAAACGAGCAAACAAAAGCAAGTTTTCCTAAAGCGTTAACCGATCAGGCTATTGCAAATTACCAAACCGCTTTCGATATTTTTAAAGACGGAAAATTAAGGTATTAGATTTTATAGTCTGTAAGGTTTAAAGACTTTACAGACTATAAAATTAATTTAAGTTCATGCTTAAATCCTGAGCTTTAGCTTGCGCTAACTCTTTCTTTTTGGTTTTGCTGAGATATTTAACGCCAACTCTTAGTGCTTTCAAACCAGAAACACCTTGTAGTTCTTCTAAATCCAACTGCTCCAAATCATCATTTAAATAACCTTGATCTTGCAAATATTTGATGTACTCAATATATTCTTTAGCTTCATCGGCATTAAAATAAACCATTGCAATCTTGTTAGGCTGCGTTAAACGTTCGGTAGTTCCTTTTATAAGTACTTTATCAATTCGTTTTTTTACAACCTCATATCTAATATTATAAGCACCTTCAACATCAAAACGACGCTCATCATTTCTAAAGCTAATATCTATCGAATTTGAATGAATAAATACCAGTTGAGTGGTTTCTAAAGGCCTTGGCATTTCGCCGATTAAACTTTTAGATAAACGAGCAATTTCGACCATTGATGTTAACTGCCACAAACGGATATTCTTTAAATACAATAAATCGAAGGGCTTATTCGGTGCAATATCCTGACCAATGTAAATATCATATTCAACACCATCGGTTCGAAATTTGGCGAAATAGCATGGATATGAAGTTTGAAGATTTTGTTGTGCAGTTTCTAAATACTGACTTACCTCCATATTGATTAGTTGCATCGAAACTTCCAGTTTCCTCCTATTTTCGTAAGCTAAACCTGTTTCTGGTAATATTTCTGCAAAATAATCATCAACAATTTCTGCCGCCTCTGGATGATTTACTTTTATAACAGAGAAGAAAGGATAAACCTCGGCTGCTAAAAATTCGTTTAACAGCATTTCCTCATTACTCGAAGCAACATTGCTTATTCGAACAATCCAGTCGTTACAGTTAAAAATTAATTTATCAATAAGCTCCAGGTAAACGAATTTTCTTAAACCTTTTAAAGTTTTAATAATGTTCAATAAATGAACATGCATATCTTCTTTTAAAGCCTGATTACGCTCAACCGTAGAATTACGAATATCAATTGCACCAAATAATGGATACATATTTTTAAACGTAATGGTATCAATTTGCTTATGCTTTTTGTTCTCTTTATTCTGTTGGATAAAATGCCATACAGCTTCATTAAATTTCCACTGCACCGACGGTTGTAAAGCGGTAAACTTATCCATCAAAACAGCATCCATTTTGGCATTAAATTCTTCTATACTATATTGAAATAACTGTCCAATAAGTGGCATAGCAGGACGTAATCTTGATAAGATTTTATCATCGACAATTATTTCCTGGTTTGAGTAAACTTCTAAAACCCCTGCCAGCTGTGTATTATAGTAGATTGGCAGTACCGAGTAAGAACAAACGCCAGCTGCTTTTAAAACCCTCAAAAAAGGATCTTTAGCCATTTGGTCTTCATTAATCGAACTCACAAAAATCGGACGAGGATCTTCTTTGTATTTATCAACCAATGAATAAAAAACTTCTTCTTCTAAGTTTGATGCTTTTGCCGAATTGATAAGCATACTTTGCGAAAAGTCTTGATTATCAAAAACCAGTTTATTATTAACGGTTAAAAATGGCATTAAACCAAACTCTATATTACCATTTCTGCTTAATGTTTTTAAAGCCTGAATAACATGGTTGTAAGCCTCTGTTTGATAATTATGATCAACTAAAGCATTTCTAATGCCATCAATTGCATGTTGCAAAGTAACATCAGTTATAGAAATTACACTAAAACCTTCGAAGGTGAAATTCTTTAAAGATAACTCTTTAAATAAATACTCCATTTCGGTACCTTCCTGAAAGTGTTTTGCTAATTCTTCAAAATTAAGCTCAGGTAAATCGCCCTTATGTTGGATATCAATAAACTGTGTGTCGTTTTGGATATTATAATAAGAGGTTAAATTATTTTCAGGATTAACATGAGCGTAAATAATCTCATTCTTTAATACGGAAGTGAAATTGTAAAATCTATCCAGTATTAAATTATAAATAAATTTGATTTGTTTTTTTTCAGAAGGTTCATTATCCTGACTAACTTTTGATTTAGGATCATGATCTTTGAAAAATTGATAAAATGCATTGGTACTGAAGAAAATCTCATCAGGAACTGGGGTGCTTAAGGCCCAGAACATTTCATTCTCATTTGCCATTAAAGGTGTAAGAATGGTGAATATTAATTCTAATGTTTCTTTATGCTTTGCTAATTCTTGTGTGGTTATATTGCCGAGCAGATCATTTTCCTTCTCGATTTTTTCCAATAAGAATCTATAAAACTCCGATTTAACAGTTTTTTCGGTTTTCAATCTGTTTTTCAGATAATTCACTAGGGGTCTGAAAGACAAGTTTGATTTTACCTGACAACCAATACATTCATTTTTATGAATCTTTATTACATTGGTATTCATGAGTATATGTTTATTATAGACGTAAAATTTAATGGTAACTAAAAAATATTATTTATTAGCTACAAAAGTACAAACAGTAAATATGATAAATAGTCTGCTAAACGTAATACTATTTTTACAATCATCATATTAAAATACGCTCAAAAACTAATTTTAGTTTTAAAAAGCTCAACTTTCTTACTCCTCTTTATTCTAATATCTAAAATTTAAAGATACATAAGGGTACCATCCATCAGTAGAATGGCCCATTACAAAACGAACAACTGTTAAGGATGCTGGCGCAAAATAAACACCACCACCTACACCGTGATGCCATGCGTTTGAAGAATCGTTATTGCTCCAAACACGGCCAACATCGTAAAAACCAAGTAAGCCAACTTGCCCTGGAAGAACATAGCTAACCAAATCGCCTAGCTTTGCCCTTAATTCTAAATTGTTATAAAAACTATGATCGCCTGCAAACCTGAACTGACGGTAACCAAGTAAATTACCCTGACCACCAAGAAATTGCGATTGATAGAAAGCTGGTTTACCAACTGTTACACCTCCACCAAAACGATCGGCCAGTATAAATGCTTTTCTACCATCTAAGTTTTTGTACAAGGCAATACTTGCCGTAAACTGACCGAATGAGTTTGAATATTTATTTATTCCTTTATAACCCGTAAGTTTAAAATCAACGTAGCTACCTAAAGTTGGCAACAAGTCGTTATCGCGGGTATTATTAACAAAGTTTACAAAAGCACCAGCATACATCTTTTCATTGCGGATGGTTAAGCTATCATAAGAATGTAATTGCGCCGTTTGAGTAATAAAACGACCGTCATTATCTTCCTGATTATATTTATAATACTGAATAGAAGGACCAATACTCAAAGTAGATTTAGGTCTGCGCCATCTTAAAGCCGCATCTACCTGATACAAATTGAATCTAGCTCTATAATACCTAATGTCGTCACCATGCTCATCGAAAGCGGTTTCATTGCCTACTCCAAAGAAATTTTGAGTGTTATTGGGTGCAAAAGCATCAGCCTTGATTGTAAAATCTGCCTTTCCTAAAGCCTTAAGCCATTCGCCCTTATAATTAAATCTAAATGCTTTTGAAGAAAACGAATGCAAGAATGAAACAGTCTGCGAATTACCGTAAGGTTGTTTTCTAAAACCAGGATTGGTTTGCTTATAAATTAAGCCTAGCAATATCCCATCGTCGTTATTATAGCCTGCATTTAACAGCCACGAACTTCTGCGATACATATCTTTTGGAATATAGCTAAAGTTTGAGGTATCATTAGAAATAATTTTCCTGATTTTATTAGCGTCTTCTCCATTGTAAGTTGCTTTATCAGTTCTACCGTAAAGCTTTACCAAGCCGTTACTATTTGCAAAATCGTAAACCTTTTCACCTTTACCACCGATTATTCTGATTTTAATATTCGAATTTTTGTTATCCAATATTAAGCTATCGTTACCATTGTGCATATAAACCCTAAGCTCCTTGGTTACTTTCGGATCGAAAGTTCGGTTAAAAAGTGTTTCTTTAATATTCCCTTCCTTGGAAATTTTATTGATTTTAACATTTAAACCCTTATCCGATGCATCTGTTATCTGAATTAACTCATTTTTATTGGTTACCTCAATATCTACAATACGATTAAAGAAATGATAATAATCATTCATCAACTTTGGTAATTCTTTAATTCTCGAGCGCATTTGAGCAAGCAAGGCATCGTGATGTAAAGAATAACTGGGCTCAGGAAGTTTACGTAATGCCTTTTCAAAAACATCATCATTATACTTAGAACAAAAATCGGCTACAATCTTATCCCATTCTTCTTCCCCAATATTTGCTGTCCAACGACTGCTAATCTCTCTTCCCTCCCACAAAAACCAATTGATATCCTTAATTTTTCGTTCGTAACCTTGCATCATCGGCAATAATGAAGACGACTGTGTGTAGCGCTGTAAGGCACCATCTGATCGGAAAAACACTTGATCCCGATCTCTTGGTACTGGTGTATAGTGCGAACCTCCATCTTTTTTAGTTTCTTTCCAACGCCATTGATCTTCATGCCTGTCCCAATCGCCAAGTAAAACATCCAATGCTCTTGCCTTAACCCAGCCAGGCCCATCTAAAGTATTGTCGTTATCATCGGTTAATTTTTTATCCATCTTCGGAGAACTGTCCGACTCGCCCACGGGCTCACGCTCCTCCAAAAGGCATAAAGTATTAGCAAAGGCAGATTCATATTCACCCAAATTATCATCAGGAGAAACCCAGCCAATTATGGGATTACTATGTGCAATTCCTGCGGCTTTAGCCAGTTCGGGTACAACAAGAGCCGAAAACGGATGCTGTGCACTCATATTATCTTTAATAATATCTTTTGCAAAAGTTTCTCTTAAGGCGGCAGGCAATAAAACCTCTGGAAATTTCTCTACGCTTCGTAAAGCGTATTCTTTGCCGTTTTTATCTTCTAACCTTAACGATCTCGATTGATTACCACCACCACGCTGAGTTGCTTTTAATCCGCCAGCAATTTCAGAAATTCTAAGCACTGGAACTTTTGTTTTTTCGGCATACTCCTTACGGTAATTTTCGCCAAAAACATATCTGTGGAAACGTCCCACACTATCGTATTCTGGTTTTACACTCACCATAATGCTATCTGCAGTAATAACCTTATCACGAGCCTTAATTTTTTGGCTTATAGTTTCAAACTTCTTGGTATAACTGTAAACCCGTTTAACACCTGTATCGGCATAAACATAATATTCGTAACGCATATCGTTATTCATTAACTGATCTGCAACTACGTAACCTTGCTCCATTTCGTGAAACAAAGAGGTTTTACCCTTTTTATTTGGCGATATCTTAGAGCCCGAGCCACTAATAATCTGTAACTGCTTACCTTTGATAAGCTGTAATCCATGTTCATGACCAGCCACGTATGTAACGTTTGGATAATCGCCAAAAACACCATTAACCGACTTAATCATATCTTTATAGGCAGGATGATTTAAATCTTCGGGGCTTAATAAAGTAGAACGTAAAAACGGATAAACAGAACCCAAAACAGGCATTGGGATATATAAATTCTTATTTAACGAGGTTAAAGGAAAAAAGTGATTCCTTAAATTGAAATAACCACCATGTGGCCCATAACTTTGAAAAGGATGATGAGAAGCTAACAGAATAATCTTATTCTTATTTTTCTCTAGCAAATCTTCCATTTTCACTAATACCTCATCCTTAGTACGGCATTCGCATTCTCCGTTGGGATTCGATTTATTGTAGGGAAATAACCACCATTCGCTATCATATGCAATTATGGTTAATTTATCGGTAAGGTTTATTGCAACTGGATCAGGGCAACCATTTTCAGGAATAAGCTTTAACAAAGGATCGTTCTGTGCTTTTAAATAATCATCCTGAGCTTTTATTTTGGCCAAACCTTTCGGACCTGATTTATCCCAGTCGTGGTTGCCTGGAACAAAATATACAGCAGCTCCTTTTTCACGCATAGGTGCGAACTGAGATTGCAATATCTTTTTAGTTTCTTCCTCTTCGAGGCTGCCTGGTAATCCCATTCCTGTTGGATAAATGTTATCACCAAGGTAAACTACAGTAGTTTTTTTAGGAATAATTTGCTTTGCTGCATTTTTTAAATCCTGCATTTGCCCTGGATTCATTTCTCCCGCATCGCCAAACAAAATGACACGATACTTTACATCATTTTGAGCAAAAGCTGCAAAACTTACCAGTGTAAAAAAAATTGATAGCGTAAAATTTTTAGTCATAGTGTTGGTTTAAAACGGTTTCCAAACTGGAATTGTTAAAAGGTATTATATATTCAAAAGTGGCATTGAGTTCGTAAAAAACTTAAAAATTCCCTACTAACTCAACACGATAAAATTTACGTTTAATAAAACGTTAATCATTATTTTTTAAGTTTAAACTGCAAAATATTACCTGCAGCTAAAGTTCCTCCTTCGTTTGATATGTAAAGGTTGTTATCCTTATCAAAAGCAATTCCCTCTGGTTGATTAAAATTACCACCTTTTAGCGGATATGCTGCTTTAATTTTGAAATTTTCATCAGTAACAACCAATAATTTATTAACTGAAGACAGAATGTACCACTCATTTGTGCGCTGATTTTTGGCTAAAGCAGAAGGCTTAAATTTCACTTTTTTCTCTCCACTTAATGCTTCAATTTCTTTAAAAGCCAGATTAAAAGTACCTGCTGGTTTTAATGTGTTATCAGCCGCAAAATCGAATGCATAAATACTTGTTGCTTTATTCTGTTCATCAGCTTTGCTGCCTTTTGTTAATATATAAATTTTACCAGCTTTTTCGTCGGCGGCCAGTCCTTCATATTCAGCTTTCGGTACTATACCTTTTAGTTTAACCACATTAAGAGCTTCAGCTTTATTTAGTTCCGACATTGGAAACATATGCAATTCGCCATTACTTTTAAGCACGATAATCTGTTCCTTGATTATTGTTAAATCTTCATAATCTCCTTTACCGCCAAACTTGGTAAATTTAGATTCTTTGTCATTTAAGCCAAGATAAAACAAATCTCCATCCTCATCTTGGATTGCAAAAACTTGTTTTGGATCCCCATTATGAAACACAATTCCAGAAATTTCGAACAGATTATGAGGCATATTGTACTTTACTGGATTTTCTAAATCGTAGGGTAAACTTGTTTTTTCGACCGCTGCTCCTTTATCTGTTTCTGTTTCAGATTTTGCTTCATCATGTTTTTCGTTTACACACGAAATGAAGAAAAACGCCATAACTAGAATTATAAGTGCAGAAGATATTTGCTTTTTTAAGTTTCTCATCGGATAAAAATTAAGATTGATTTTTTAAAAATTCGTATATAGCGTGCTGTGATGCAATAAGTGTTCCATCCTTTTCAACAGGAACATTATTCATATTTTCATCAATACGCACAGCTTGTAGGTTATCGCGTAATTGAATATTAATAATCTCCAAAATCTCTTTCTTTATTTTCTCATCATAAATTGGAAAGCAAACCTCTATCCTTCTATAAATATTTCGGTTCATCCAATCGGCAGAACCTAAGTACACATCCTGCTTACCCAAATTATGAAATATAAAAACACGGCCGTGTTCTAAATATCGATCCACAATTCTGATAATTTTAATATTTTCACTCATTCCATCAACACCAGGAATTAAGCGACAAATACTACGCACAAGCATGGTAATTTTTACGCCTGCCTGCGATGCTTGATAAAGTTTATCTATTAAAATTTTTTCTTCGAGATTATTAAGTTTAATTGTAATTGAAGCTTCTCGCCCTGCCTTTGCATACTCAATTTCGCGATCGATAAGCGCCAGAAATTTGGTTTGTAAATTAAATTGAGCAACCAGGATATGTTCAAACTTTATTAAATCGGGCGATGATGGTTTTACTCTTTTAGCCAGAAAAATAAATAATAACTCTATTTCTCGCAAAATGGCTTTGTTAGCTGTCATTAAAATATGATCGGTATAAAAAGCCGCCGTACTTTCGTTAAAGTTCCCAGTTGCAAGTAAACCAGTATAGGTTGTTCTATCGCCAATTTTTCTTTTTACCAAAGCAACTTTAGCATGAACTTTTAAGGCGGTAACACTGTAAACAATTTCCACCCCTTTTTCTTTCATTTTCTTGGCCCACTTAATATTATTTGCCTCGTCGAACCTTGCCTTTAACTCTACTAAAACAAATACTTTTTTACCATTTTTTGCAGCACTGATTAATGCATTAATAATTTTAGAATCGCTGGCGACACGGTAAATTGTCAGGTAAATTTCCTTAACATCTGGATCAATTGCCGCCTCATTAAAAAATCTTAATACACTATCGTAACTTTGATAAGGTGTATGAATAATGATATCATTTTTCTCGATGGCTTGCGTTAAGGTGCCATTAACAACATCAGTATTACATATTTTTGGCCACGATTGATTGGACAGCCCTGGTTTGTTGACAGGAAAACTCATCAAATCTTTAAGATTATGGTATTGTCCACCTTCGACCATATTGGCCTTTTTAAGACTAAAAAGTTTTTTCAATAGAGCTAAAACGTTTTCTGGAATGCCTGGTTGATGAAGAAATCTTGTAGCCAGGCCCGAATCGCGTTTTAAAAGCTGTGCTTCTAACTGATCTGATAAATTTCCAGAATATTCATCCTTTAAATCAATTTCTGCATCACGGGTAATTTTAAAACTAAAGCAGCCTGTAATTTCCTCATTCTTAAAAACAGAATCGAGATTAAAACGCACAATATCATCTAAAAAAACTATAAATATTTTGTCTTCGTGCTCAATTTTATAAAACCTGGGTAACTCGTTCGAAGGAATATTCAGAATAACCGTTTTTTCGATTTTACCTTGCTTTAAAGTAATCAGGAAATAAAGCTCATTATTCGATGGAAAGAAATCTGTGTTTTCTTCAACATAAACAGGTTGCATAAAAGCCAAAACCTGACTTAAAAAATATCTGTTTATTTGTTGTTTAATTTCATTGGGAAAAACATCACCATAAAGCAAGTAGATGTTATTTTCTTTTAATTGCGGAATAATATGTTGTTTTAAAGCCTTTCCATAACGCTGCTGCTGATCGGAAATTAAATTGTTTGCGCTGTTTAATAAATCCGCTTCAATATGAATATCGTTATCTGTTTTACCGCTCAGTTTCTCAAGAGCCAAAAGAACAGGCATCCTTACCCGATAAAACTCATCCAGATTGGAAGAAAATATAGATAAAAATTTAATGCGTTCTAAAAGCGGAACAGCTTCCCTTTCGGCTTCCATTAAAATGCGCTCGTTAAATTTAAGCCAGCTTAAATCTCTGTTAAACAGCCTGGTTTCTACTAATTCTTCCATTAAAGTTTACCGTAAGCTGCATAAGCAACAACAAATGCTAAAACCGCAGCAATAAGACCGAACATAAAGATATTATAAGCCAACCTAATTAATTTATACTTTCGACCTAAAACCACACCTTGTGAGTACACATCAGTAATTAAGGTGCCGTATAAAAAGTCTTTATCGTTCATTACCTTTAGCATACCATCTGTATATGCTGGTAACGACATTTTATAAAAATTGCCAAAAAACAACAGATTTACCTTTTTGTTATCCATATCTTCTGGCGTAAAAATTCCTTGCGGGATGGATGGACGAGTTGATAAAATTGACACCACCACACAGGTTAAACTAACCATCAATAAAATAAAAGTCGGGATGATTAAATTTCCATGATCTTCCAGTCTTCTTAAAAGTAAGCTCACAATTAAAGATAGCATGATGGAATTAACAGTTATCAATATATGCGCCTTATTATCAGCCATATCGCTTAATCGCTGGTTATTTGCCGAAGTAATTCTAAACATGGTTTCAATTCCCTTATCAGGTTTATCGTCTTTACCTTTTTTGTCTTTTTTACCTTTAGTATTTTCTACCTCCTGCGATAAATTAGTATGTAAAGCGGGCTGAACAAAGTTAATCTGCTCATCATTTTTCGATAACTTACTTTTTATCTTTTCAATATTTTTCGATTTTTGATCGTTAAGCAATAGCTGAGCATAATCGGTATGGTAATGCTGAGATTCTAAAAACTGAATATCATTTATCCGCCAATCGTTTTTACTGATGTCTTTATTGTAAATTAACTCAGCCTCTTTGTGCATTAATTTGCCTTTTACCCTAAAATCCGTAGTTCCAAGATGAAAAAGATCTGCATCACAGAGGATGTTTTCTAATAAATTTTTGGGCTTTTGAGGAATTTTGGTACTTAAAATCGCGTTAGAAACTTTTTCCCTGATGGCTTCGTCAACACCAAGGTTTTTTAAATAATCACTAGCCATTTCAGCACCCTTTATTTCGTGATGGAATACATCTACAAAATAACCTGTATCGTGAAACCAGGCTGCAACAGTTACCACAAAGAAATCTTCGTTATTTAATTGATAATGATTGGCTATTTCTTGTGCGGCTTTTACAACATCATTAGTATGCTGAAAGTTGTGGTAAACCAGCCTTGAATCGTGATGAGTGTTAAAATAATCGTTAACATGCTTTTCTACATCAATTTGTAGTTGCTTATAATCCATGGGGGGTGTTGCTAAAATATAAATCTAATTTGGAAATATTTTCCAGATAAAAAACAAGCTGATTGCGTTTATTGTTATAAAATTACATTAATTTTCATAAAATGATTCACGCTAGCGATAACTAATTAAATTCTGTTTATTCATTATTAATGTTATCTATAATGTACGAATTGGGTTTTTGTTTTTAAAAATCGTCAAATAACTGAAAATGAATTGGAAACAATTTATTTGAAATTTTAATGAAAAACTTTTTCCGAATTTGAATGCAATTTTGTAACATTGCACTCGCAAAAAACAAATGTTTTTTCAGGGCCTATAGCTCAGTTGGTTAGAGTAGAAGACTCATAATCTTTTGGTCGCTGGTTCGAGCCCAGCTGGGCCCACAACCCTTCAGTGAAAACTGGAGGGTTTTTTTATGCGCTAAAGTGGCGTATATACCGTTTAAAGGTTATATGTAATTCTGACTTTAGATTTTTAAGGTGGTTAGGCTTTGCAAATGCACCTAATTCAATGCCTGTAATTCCTTTACGGTAATACAGCTTATCTTCTTTTCCTTTTTCATCACAGTTAAATATAATAGCTTTTATTGGATTAGTTTTTTTATTTCAGCTGATGATAAAAATATTGTCAATCAGGCAAAAAAATAACTTTCTGTTTTTAATCATAAAATGCTCCCGCTTGGAGATCAATTATAAAAAAAGAGCCACATTGCTGTAGCTCCTTATAGTGTAAGGTGCGAGATTGCCCCCAACCAACTCAAATTTCGGATCGGTGTTAATCAAATAATCGCCAAAGGTATTTTTAATGATTTTTGGCGATTATTACTCAATTAAGCCGTTGCAGTAAGTGTAGTTCCAGAAACGGTTAATGGATAAACTTTCAATGCACTCGTTGTTCCGCCGTCATTTGGTTGTGCTAAAATGCTTCCTGTAGTTGTGTATCTCGAACTATGCAAGCTGCATTGAATGTAATTGTTAGCTTGTATAAAACCTAGCGAGCCGCCCTGATGTGGGCATGTAGCTTGCGTAGCTGCAAAGGAAGTGGTTGCATTTCCGCTCGCAGTACGAATAAACAAAATTCCACTGAGTACTAAAGAAGAACCAATTGCAAGCAACTGACTATTTAAATCAACACTTACAGTAGAACCTGGCGGTATTGTGCCACCACCTGGGTTTGTCGGTCCTGGTGCATCACTTTTTTTTCCGCAAGATGAGAAACAACTACCTGTACAAGCCAGCGCTACGCCTAGCCCCAAAGATTTAAGAAATTCATTACGTTCCATAATTTGTTTTGTTAGTAAATTTTAGATTGAATATTTTTATCCTTCGATTTAAATAATGTGAAGTTTCTAGAAATAGTAAAGCCAAAGCGAACCCCGCCTTTTCGCCACGATTTTTGGGTATCGGGAACAAAGCTGTTCTCCGAAATATATTCCGAATTCATGAAATTAAGAGAGAATACATGCCCGCCAGTTTCAATTTCCAGTCCTACTCCCAAAGGGTTATAAAACTGCTGGGCTAAATTAGTTGGTCGATTTAAACCGTTTACCAACGTATAATCTGCAATAAATGATAGGCGTTTCGTTAGTTTTAAACGCCCTGCAAAACCTATACTAAAAAGATTTTCAGGATCCCTGGCTTCTGTTGTGTTTTTTCTAAGGAGAACAGCTGGCGCCACTTGTAATGAAATTCGTTGTGTAATTTTTCTTGAAAGAATGGGTTGAAGAAAGTAGGAAAAACGATTGCCATAACTGGAGAATTCATTTGTTGTAAAGGGTGCTCTGGCTATCCAGCCCATTTGTGCTAACAGGGTAACATTTAATGGAAAGCTATGGCTACTGCCTCCATTTTGCTCAAATAATTTATACTTAAGAAAGCCATTATAAAGTTCATCATGCTTACTTCGCCCAATACTCACCGTTAATTTATCGGTAATACCGTAATCGAAGCCGATAAACAAATCGGTGGCAACATCTAAACCATAAAGCGTGTGTGCACTCCCAAATTCACCTCCAATATCTCCAAAATGATGACGAATACGCATATCCAGATCATGCTTTTTTTGAGTTTCAATAGAATGTGATAACACAATCCTTGTAGATTTAAAGGCTGGGTTCTGAATTTTGAACGCGTTACTATCAGTTACCGATTTTAATAATGAATCTGCTGATTGCGCATAAATGTTTGTTGCTAAAAGACAAACAAAGCTTATTAAAGTAAAAGTTCGTAACATATATTTAGGGTTTAGAATTTAGGTTTCCGCTTACTTTTACACTGATGATCTTGGCGATTTTAGTAAAAACTAAAGTTGGTATTTTGATATTATGATCAACACAGGCTACATCGAAGGCAGATGAAATGGTTGCAGAGCCATCTTTAATTAGGATCTTCGCTAAAATAGTTCGCGGTTTGCTTAAACCATGTATGGTAAGTGTGCCTTTTGCTGTTACCGCATATTCAGCATTTTTAGTCCAATCGATATTGGGAGATATCGTCCCTTTAAATGCTGCCACAGGATATTGATCACTTTCCATGTAGTTTTCATTAAAATGCTCCTGCATAAGTTTCTTTTCAAACTCAAAGCTTTTGATGGGCACCTGAAATGCAAATTCACCACTTTTCGAAATCAAAACAGCAGAAGTTTTATCGCTCGAGGCTTTAATATCTTCGATTGGTGTTGAAGAAAAAAACGAGGTTTTAACATTCGCCGAAACAAAATTTTGGGCATTGGCCGCTATGCATCGCATTAAAAAAAACACGACCAATAAGATTGCCATTACTGTATTTTTAGCTTTCATGTTTTAGAAATTAGTTTAGTTAGTTAAATGATATAGGATTAGATTTTTCATAGCTATCCGCTTTTGTTATGCGCAACGCTGAATAATGAGGTCGATCAGCAATGCCGATCGACCAAACCACACTTACCTAACCCCCATATTTTTAAGGCAATGGAGCGATTAAAGATGTTGGAGTTAGTACAGGCCAAAATCCTGGCGCAGCTCCAATACTTACACCCTTATTATCTCCCCGCTTTGCATCCTGAGAAAAATAATAAAGTGGCCAGCCTTTATAAGTCATTTGTTTCTTGCCAAACACATCAATAACGCTGATCAAATCTTTTGTAATTACCGATGGTAAAACCTTAGTATCGATTTCGTAAACTGGCCAAATACTGTTATTACTCAAATCTGCTTTAGTAAATGTGTTTTTATTGTTTTTATCAGGGGAAAATGAATAAAGAGTTCTGCCAGCAGCATCAGTAAAATACTTTGTATTGCCAGTTCCTTCTACATACAAAGAAGTGTACGATTTGCCATTTGAACCAATTAACTGGGCATTAGCAAGCATCAAAGAATAATCGGGTTTGGCTACAAACCAAATGCCGCCTACCCCATCACCCTTTGTATCACCCGATGCGACATCACTCGCATAATAATAGAGTGGATAACCTTTGTAAGTGCTCTGCTTTTTACCATCGGCCCGAGTAATTTCACTCACTTGCGACTTATCTAAATTCAAATCGGTACTTGCATCTGCCGAATAATACAAGGGCCAAACCGCTTCGCATCCTCCTGTACAATTTGCGGTTCCGTTCACATCGTTTGCGAAAAAGTAAAGTGTTTTCCCTTCTTTATCCGTAAGTAATGATCCGAACTGAGCATTGGTAAAAAGTTGAATTCCTTTCTTTTCGACAACAGGCTCATCAATTACTGATTTTTTACACGAAGTAATTAATATAATGGCCAGGCAAGTCGTAACAATCAGGTATTTTTTTAGGTAGCTTATCATAAGATTTTGTTTTAGGTTTTAGTATCTTTATTTGTCATCATTACGCACCTTAAATGAAAATGGTTGCTCCCTATTGCGAAGTTTTTTCTCTATTAAAAAAATATTATTATGCAGGCAACCTTTCGCCTGTGGCTATCGTAATGTATGCTGAAAGGAGAATCTGTGACCACTAATCGCGATAGTGAACATCTTATAAAAGAGTATATCGAAGGCTGCCGTAGAAATGATAGAAATAGTCAAAAAGCACTATATAAACATTTCTATAGCTTTGCTATGGGTATTTGTTTGCGTTATGCAAATAATAGGTTGGATGCTGCAGGGATATTAAACGATAGCTTTTTCAAAGCATTTAAAAACATTTCGAAATACGAATCATCCAAAGCATTTCTGCCTTGGCTTGGTAGAATTGTGACTAATACCGCCATCGATTTTTACCGAAGTAACCTGAAGTTTGCAGGCCATATGGATATCGATGATATTGAAGGCCCCGCACAAGTTACAATGGTATATGAAAAACTCGCTTACGAAGACTTAATAAATCTGGTACAGAATTTAAGTCCAGCTTACCGAACGGTTTTTAACCTTTTTGCCATAGATGGAAATAGTCACGAAGAAATCTCCGAATTACTAAATATTTCTATAGGAACATCAAAATCAAATCTTTTTAAGGCCAGATTAAAATTACAGGAAATGATAAAAGCCTTGGAAGAAAAAAGTTATAAAATTCTGCCTGCAGACGATCATACAAATTTTGTTCAGGTTAGATTAAGCACAAATATGTAATGAAAGCGCATAATGATATAGATAAGTTATTTAAGGATGGTTTAGGGAAACCCGATATTCCTTTTAATGAACTTGACTGGGAAGAGTTAGACAAACAATTGCATCCTAAGCCAAAACGCAGAATAGTGCCGTTTTTTTGGTGGTCAACCGCAGCTGGAATTGCAGCTACGTTAATAGTTATTTTTCTATTGCCAGGTAAAAATAATAGATTATCTGTGCCTGCTATCGTTAAACAAAAAAGCAAATACAATCAAAAAAGCACACCTGTAAATACTGATTCTAAAGTTGAAAAAAGTAATGAATTGCCTAAACCAATTGTAATAACAAATGATAAAACCAGTTTAAGCGTACAGACTAAAAAAACTGATTATAAACGTACTACCAAAAGTATTAATATTCTTCCAAAGGAAAATCTAATCCAAAGTATTGCCCAGAATAATATATTACCTGTTTTACCCAAATCAAGTATTGAATTTGAAGATGGTAAAAGTTCAATTACTTTTTCAAAACAAACTATTAATACAAATTTAGCTTTACAAAAAGCGAATAACAGCGTTATCAAAACCACTAAAACCAAACCTGGATTTGTATTGGCAATTATTGCAGCTCCGGATTTAACAGGTATTCAAAAATCGGGAAGAAGCAGTTTAAGTGGCGGTATTGGTATTGAAGCAACCTTAATGCTTACCAAAAGACTAAGTATTACTACGGGTGCAGCTTATGCCAAAAAAATATATGATTCTGATTTTAGCTTATATAACCCGAAATCTAATTATGTATTTAAAAACCAACCCTTAAATATCCATGCCAATTGCGATGTACTGGATATACCATTAAATGTAAACTATAAAATTTCAGGAAATAACCGAAACGCTCTGATATTAAGCACAGGATTATCGACTTATTTAATGCTCAAGGAAGATTATTACTATTCTTATGAAACTCCAAACTCAAAATGGCCACAATCATACGAAGTCAAAAATGAGAACCAACATTATTTAGGCATTGCAAACATCGGGGTAACTTTTCAGCGTAAAATAAATAGCAGACTGAGCTTGGGTATTACGCCATTTGCTAAAATTCCATTAACAAATATTGGCTACGGAAATTCTAGGTTGTCATCAACAGGTGTTGCAGTTTCTGTAAATATGACTAATCTATTTTCAAAGAAAGAAAACCCATCAATGCCAAAATAATAAAATTTAAAACATCCCGAATGGTGATTTTGAAGGACTATTTCTTTAGTGATTGGCTCAGATGAACTACAATTCGAAAACTCTACTTGATTTCAGTTTCATCAAGCAATAATATTTGTAGTGCGTTAATCTGTACAATATAATTCACCTCTGCATTCCTTTTGTAATCCTCCTCGGATAAGTAAAGAAACTAACCTTCCAGTCTATTTGAATTTCGAGCAGAAAAAAGCCCTTAAAATGCGTACTTTTGCAGCCGAAATGATTTCAATAAATAATTTAACATTCCTGATTGGCTCGAGAGCCTTATACGATGAGGCAAACTGGCACATTAAACCTGGAGATAGAGCAGGTTTAATTGGCGCCAATGGAACAGGAAAATCCACACTATTAAAAATAATTGTAGGCGAATACGCACCAAGTTCGGGTACGGTTTCCATGTCTAAAGACTTGAAAATTGGTTACTTAAACCAGGATTTACTTTCTTACGATTCGCACCATAGCATTTTGCATGTAGCAATGGAGGCTTTTGAACGCCAAAATCAACTACATGATGAAATAGAAGAACTGCTTAAAAAAATCGAAACGGATTATAGTGAAGAGGTTTTATATAAACTGAGTGATAAACAGCAAGAATTTGAGGCTTTGGATGGTTACAACATCGAATACAGAGCGAATGAAATTTTAGCAGGTTTAGGTTTCAGCACTGCAGATCAACACCGCCCTTTAAATACTTTTTCGGGAGGTTGGCGAATGCGTGTAATGCTGGCAAAAATCCTTTTACAAGATCCTGATATTTTATTACTTGATGAGCCGACCAACCACATGGATTTACCTTCGATTAAATGGTTGGAAAACTATTTGGCGAGTTTTGAAGGTGCCATTGTAATTGTATCTCACGATAGGTATTTCTTAGATAAAATTGTTAACCGTACAGTTGAATCCCGTAAAGGTAAATTAACGGTTTACGCAGGTAACTACAGTTTTTATGTAGAAGAAAAAGCTTTACGTGGCGAAATCCAAAAAGGTGAATTTAAAAACCAGCAAGCTAAAATTAAACAGGAAGAACGTTTAATCGAGCGATTTAAGGCTAAAGCATCTAAAGCAAAAATGGCGCAATCGCGTATGAAAGCTTTAGATAAAATGGAGCGAATCGACGATGTTGATGATGATAACCCGACGGTAAACTTCAGTTTTAAATTTACTAAGCCATCTGGCCGTCACGTTGTTCGTATTGAGCACGCAACTAAACATTATCCGAATGTACACATTTTGGAAGATGCCGAAGCGGTAATCGAAAAAGGCGATAAAATTGCTTTAATTGGAGCCAATGGTAAAGGTAAATCTACTTTGTTAAGAATGATTGCTGGTACCGAAAAATTTGATGGTTTCTGCGAAACGGGTCATAATGTAACCACCACTTTCTTTGCACAGCACCAGTTAGAATCGTTGCATCTGGAGAATTCTATTTTAGAAGAATTACAGGCTTTTGCACCTAAACATAGCGATACCGAACTTCGTAGTATTTTAGGTTGTTTCCTGTTCACGGGCGATGATGTTTTCAAGAAAATAAAAGTGCTTTCTGGTGGCGAAAAATCTCGTGTGGCTTTAGCGAAATCGTTAACTACCGATTCAAACTTCCTGATTCTGGATGAGCCGACCAACCACTTGGATATCCAGTCGGTTAACATCTTGATTCAGGCTTTAGAGCAATTTGAAGGTACATTTATTGCAGTATCTCACGATAGGTATTTCTTAGATAATGTAGCCAACAAAATCTGGTTTATCGAAGGCGAAAAAATTAAACAATATCCTGGTACTTACGAAGAATACGAGGAATGGAATAGCAAACGTGAGGTTCCGATTGCAAAGCCTATCCCGATAAAAATACCAGAAAAAGCAAAAGAACAACCGAAAGTTGTTGCGCCTAATACAGCCAATCAGTTAAAAAAGCTGAATGATGAATTAAAAAAGGTAGAAACTTTAATCTCTGATTTGGAAACCTCGGTTAAAAATATCGAAACAGAATTGGCCGATGAAAATGTTTACTCGAAGGCCGATAAATTAGCTGAAGCAAATAAACGTTATTTAGCCGCAAAACAAGATTTAGATAACAGCCAGACTAAATGGGAAACTTTAGCTGCTGAAATTATGGAATTGGAAGGTTAAGAAATTACTTTATGGAGAAGCCGATTTTTTTCTCGGCTCTGGCAATATTATAATATTGGAGCCGCAGATTTTTTCTGCGGCTTTTTTATGATTTATTTTTTGTCAATGAAATACGTAATGTATACAAACGAATAATATCCCGTGTAATCTGCGTTTCCGTTGCACTATTTGAGTTCATTCTTGGCTACACAAGCACGGAAGATGCAGAAATTTATCTCTGATAATAAGCACTCAAAGGCAAATCTTTTAAAATTGCATAATACTATGTACTTTTAGTCATGCAAAAACTAATCGCTGTATTACTATTCATCTTCCCTATCCTAACCTTTGCCCAAAACGATAAAGCCTTTACCAACGAAAACAAAGTTTATCTCCCAAATATTAAAACTGTTTTATGTTTTAACAGTAATAAAGAGCAAAGTATTCCCGTAATTATGCTCAACTCAACAGAAACCATTACCTTTTCTTTTGATGATTTATTGGCTGGAACTAAGAATTACTGGTACACGGTAGAGCATTGTACTTCAGATTGGCAAACCTCAAAAATTACAAGTATCGATTACCTGGATGGCTTTAGTGATGATAGAATAATTAATTACCATTATTCATCAAACACAACCAGAAAATATACCCACTATGAGCTAAACCTGCCTAACACACAGGTTAAACCAAAAATTGGCGGTAACTATATTCTAAAGGTTTATTTAAACGGAGATAAAAACCAACCCGTAATATCGCAACGGTTTTATGTACTGGATAGTCAGATCGCTATTGCCGCAGAAATTACAAATTCTTTACAGGTTGCTGATCGAAATTCTAAGCAGAAAATAAATTTCACCTTAAATCACAGCACGCCAATACCAAATCCTTATCAGGATTTGAAAGCTGTTGTAATGCAAAATTTCAATTCAAATACAGTGCAGCTCAACACTCGTCCTTCATTTGTTCGCCCAAATCAATTGGTTTATAATGATATCAATACAAATGATTTTTGGGGAGATAATGAATTCAGAAAATTCGATACCAGAAGTTTACGTTTTAAGGGCGATAATGTAAAGGATATTTATCGGGATAATGAATCTGTTAATGTGATTCTTTTTCAGGATATTTCAAGAAACACTGGAACCTTCGCCAACCAACTTGACGAAAATGGGAACTTCTTTATCCGCAATACCGATGGCCGCGATGATAAAACCGAAGCAGAGTATATGGGTGTGCTCTTTATGTTAAATTCTGCTCCTCCTACCGCCGATGGCGATGCTTACGTAGTGGGCCGCTTTAATAACTACACACTTGGCAAAGAAAATAAATTGGTTTACGATGCCAATCGAAAACAATTTTACGGCAATATTTTACTGAAACAGGGATTATACGATTATGAATATGTCTGGTTCGATAAAACATCAAAAAACACAGAAACAAAACCCTTTGAAGGCTCTTTCTTTCAAACGGAAAATACTTATCAGATTTTTGTTTATTACCGTAAACCTGGAGCAAGATGGGATACCTTGGTTGGTTTTACTAATCTATCAAATCGGATAACTGATAAAAGATAATCCTGAAACCTAATCTTTTTGTTACAAAATTTTTCTTCCTTTTAAAACATACTTATTAAATTAGTAATACGATTTAGCGATATAAAAAAGCTACCAAATCTGCACTAACCAATATCTATGTTAAAAAAAATAACTGCACTTGCTTTTTTATGCTTGCCGCTAAGCTATGTACAAGCCCAAACAAAATCTTACACTCAAAATATAGAAGGAACTTCTTTAAAATTCGAAATGTTAGCCATTCCTTCAGGAACTTTCGATATGGGAAGCAATACTGGCGCTAACGACGAAAAACCAGTGCATAAGGTTAAGGTTGATGCCTTTTACATGGGCAAACACGAAGTTACCTGGAACTTGTTTGAACCTTTCCTTTATCGCGATTACGAACTTAAAGCCAGTAACGGAAAAATACCAGCAAATGTAGACGCCGTAACAAGGCCAACAAAACCATATCTCGATATGACCTTTGGAATGGGTAAAGACAATCAGCCCGCCATTGCAATGACCCAATACAACGCCATACAATTTTGTAAGTGGCTTTATGCTCGTACAGGTGTTTTTTATCGCTTGCCTACCGAAGCCGAATGGGAATATGCCTGTAGAGCTGGTAGTAAATCTAAATATTCCTTTGGTGATGATGAAAGCAAGTTAAAAGAATATGCCTGGTATAAGGAAAATAGCGAAAATAAAACACATCAGGTAGGCCAGAAAAAACCAAATGCATGGGGTTTATATGATATGCATGGTAATGTCGCCGAATGGACTTACGACCAATACTTAGAAGATTTTTACACCAGGCAAAAAGATAAAATTGCTCAAAACCCTGTCGCAGTTCCCGATAAACTCTACCCAAATAGTGTAAGAGGCGGTTCTTACGATGAAACTGGCGATAAACTTACTGCTTCAGTTCGTTTAGCTTCAAATCCATCGTGGAAACAGTTAGACCCTCAAATTCCAAAAAGCAACTGGTGGTTTCCTGAAGCGCCTTTTGTTGGATTAAGATTGGTTCGTCCTGCTACGCCTCCATCGAAAGAAGAAATTGAAGCTTACTACAACAAAAAGCCCATATCAGATTATTAACCTAAACCAAATAAAACCATATATGAAAAAGCCTATCCTCACCCAGCAGCAACGCAGGGAATTTTTAAAAACCTCGGCACTTCTTGCTGGCGGGACAATGTTAAGCACTATTCCATTGGTAGGCGCCTATGCATCGGGCTCTGATACCATAAAAATTGCTTTAATTGGTTGCGGCGACCGTGGTACAGGTGCGGCATTTCAGGCTTTAAGCACAAAATACAACATAAAATTAGTTGCAATGGCTGATGCTTTTCAAGATAGAATCGATAAAAGCTACGAAGCACTTTCAAGTAAATTTTCTGCCAAAATGGATGTGCCTAAAGAACGTCAGTTCGTAGGCTTCGATGCTTATAAACAAGCAATTCCGCTTGCAGATGTAGTTTTATTGGTTACGCCTCCAGGTTTCAGACCTATACATTTTGAAGAAGCTGTTAAACAGAATAAACAGATTTTTATGGAGAAACCTGTTGCTGTTGATGCGCCTGGAATTAGAAAAGTATTGGCTGCTGCAGAGGAAGCTAAAAAGAAAAAATTAAACGTTGTTGTAGGTTTGCAACGAAGATATCAAACCAACTATCGCGAAGCGATGAAACGCATTAACGATGGTGCCATCGGCGATATTATGTCGGGTCAGGTATATTGGAACAGCGGTGGTGTTTGGGTAAATCCTCGTAAAACTGGTCAAACAGAAATGGAATATCAAATGCGAAACTGGTATTATTTTAACTGGTTATGTGGCGATCATATCGTAGAGCAACACGTCCACAACATCGATATTGCAAACTGGATTAAAAATGCACATCCAGTTTCTGTTCAGGGCACAGGCAGCAGAGCCTGGAGAACGGGGAAAGATTATGGCGAGATTTACGATAATCACTCTATCGAACTCACTTATGCTGATGGTGCAGTAATCCACAGCCAATGCCGTCACTTCGAGGGCATAAGTAACCGTGTTGACGAATCCTTTATGGGTACAAAAGGCAAAATTTATTTATCTGGCAGCAACCAGGCCGTTATGAAAGATTACAGCGGCAAAGAACTATACAATCACAATACAAAAGGAAATGCAAATCCTTATCAAACCGAACATGATGAACTTTTTGAAGCCATTTCTAAAGGTGAATATAAGTTTAACAATGTAGAATACGCTGCAACCAGTACCTTTACTTCTATTATTGGCCGCTATGCAACCTATTCTGGTGAAACCATAAAATGGGATGAAGCTTTAGCAGCAGATAATAGCTTATTCCCCGAAAAACTTGCATGGGATGCAATGCCTAAATTATTGCCCGATGCAAATGGCTTATATCCATACGCAATGCCTGGAAAAACTAAAGTGATATAATGCGCTTACTCCTATTTTTTATTTGTCTGATCACCGTAACATCGTTTTCCATTTCGAAAGAAATTAGGAAATATGAGTTAGCAGGACAAGCACAGGGCACAGATTACACCATAACATACTTTGCAACCGATAGTTTGGTTAGCAAAACAGACATCGATAATCTATTAAATAAAATAGATTTATCGATGTCTCTTTACAAGAAAAATTCATTAATTAACCAGTTTAACAATGCGAATAAATCAATCAAAACCGATAAGTTTATTCGTGATGTTTTAAAACGAAGTTTTGAAATAAATACCGATACAAAAGGATTATTCGATATTACGGTTGCGCCTTTAGTTCAGGCATGGGGTTTCGGCCCAAAAGAAACCCGACAAGAGCCAGATAGCACAACAATTAAACGCATTTTGAAATGTGTTGGCATGCAAAACCTTTTGTTTAAAGGCGATATGCTTCTTAAATCAAAATCTTGCATAAATATCGATTTAAACGGCATCGCACAAGGTTACAGTGTAGATTTAATTGCCGAATATTTAGAGCAAAAGGGTTTAAAACAATATGTTGCCGAACTCGGTGGCGAAATAAGAGTATCTGGACCAAAGCCAAATGGCGAATCGATAAAGATTGGTATCGAGGGACCAGGAGACCACGGTACACCAACCATCAGACACATTGCAGCAATAAACAGTGGTGCAATAACAACGTCAGGTAATTATCGTAAATTTCACCAAAGTGGCACAAAAACCATATCACATTTAATCAATCCGAAAACAGGTTATCCATTAAACAACGAAATGATCAGTGTTACTGTTTATGCTAATGATGCCATTACTGCCGATGGATATGATAATAGTTTAATGTCGATGCATATTAACGAAGCCATTAATTTTGTTGAAAAACGAAAAAACCTGGAAGCATATTTTGTTTATAAGAATCAACAAGGGAAAATTGTTGATACCTTGACCTCAGGTTTCAAAAAATTAATTATTCCCGAAAATCAGTTTAAAAACCAAACAGATGAAAAGAAGTGAATTCATTAAAAGTACTTTGCTAACTGCAGGTGCAATAACTACATCAGGTGGCTTATCAAGCGCACTGGCTTCAGAAAACAACAATCTCTTAGCAGGTGATAAAACTTTCAACATGGATTATGCCCCTCATCAGGGTATGTTCGAAAACCATGGCGGTAAAAGCTTTTTAGATCAGATTCAGTTTATGTATGATAAGGGCTTTCGCTCAATCGAAGATAACGGCTACTTAAACAGGCCAGTAGATGAACAAGAAAAAATTGGAAGTTTACTTACTAAACTCGGAATGAGAATGGGCGTTTTTGTTGTAGATGGTGGCGATAATTGGAAAACTTCACTTACAACAGGTAAAAAGGAATTTAAAGATAAATTTATCGAAACCTGCAAAAAATCAGTTGAAGCTGCAAAACGCTGTAACGCAAAATGGCTGACCGTTGTACCTGGCTTTTACGAACGTAAATTACCTTATGGAAACCAGTTTGCCAACGTTATTGATGCCATGCGTGCAGGAGCTGAAATTTTAGAACCACACGGACTAATTATGGTATTAGAAACCTTAAGTGATACACCTGAGCTTTTCTTACAGAAAACAAACGAAACTTATGCTGTCTGTAAAGCCGTTCAAAGTCCATCGTGTAAAATACTTTACGATATTTACCACATGCAACGTACTGAAGGCGATTTAATTAAAACGATGGAACGTTGCTGGGATGAAATTGCATATATCCAAATTGGTGATAACCCAGGCAGAAAAGAACCAGGAACAGGCGAAATAAACTATAAAAATCTTTTTAAATGGCTACACACCAAAGGTTACAAAGGCGTAATGGGTATGGAACATGGAAATTCGCGAAGCGGAAAAGATGGCGAACTTGCCGTAATTAAAGCATATCGAGAAGCGGATAACTTTTTAACTTAGAGAGAGGTGTCAAATTTTAAAATCTGTTATGCTGAGCTTGTGGAAAGTCTATTTTGGCACTTCGACAAGCTCAGCATAATAAAATGAATTTGTAAATTATGCTCGAACAGCCTCATTTTCCGATCTAACTATAGAAAAAAATCAACTACTCCCCTTTCAACACCCAAACCGAAACGCTCCCAGCATTACAATGAAACTCAGCCCAGCCATTCTCATCAATAACAAGTTCCCCTTCTCTGTTACCTAAGGCATCAATAAAGGTTTTGCCAGCAAATTTCTTACCTATTTCCATTTCCTTATATCCTTCTTCACCAGTACTCATTAAAACCGCTAAACCACTATTTTCATGCTCATCATCCCCTTCGCGTGTCCACCCCACACAATTACCATGATCAAAGTGCTCACGTTGTAAACCATAAGCAAGGCTGGCTCTAATTTTACTCATTGTTATAACATCAGGAATTATTGCCAAATCGATGTGTACATCTTCTCCAGCTTCATTCTTATCATCATAAATTCCACCATAAATATCGGGGAAGAATAAACAAGGAATTCCCTGCTCACGCAAAAGAATCATCGCGTAAGCAAGTGGTCTAAACCAAAACTCAACATACGATTCTAAAGCCTGCAAGGGTTGAGAATCATGATTATCGACAAAAGTTACAGCCAGTTCAGGATTTATCTGTACCAGCGTTTTATCGAAAATGGTTCTCATATCAAACTCACTATCATCCTGGCTTGCCAGATAAAAATTATGGTGCAACAAAGAATCAAAAATCTGTGTTCTTCCATCGGTAATTTGAATATATTCAAGCTGCCCCTCAATATCTACCACATTCCAATCCTCGGCCACCACAAAAAATTTGCGGTTATATTTAGTATTTAAATGATCAAGCCACTCAATAATAAAATCTGGATTAATATGTTTAACGGCATCCAACCGAAAACCATCCACTTTTGTGGTTTCAACTACCCACTCTCCCCAGTATTTCAACTCATCAATTACAGCCTTATTTCTATAATCAATATCGTTAAACATCAAATAATCATAATTGCCAAGTTCGGTAGATGGTACCTTCTCAAAACCTTCACCCAAATAATTTTGAATAGAATAAATAGCAGTTTGCTTTAAATCTTCAGCCCAATCTACCCCACTAAAACACATGTGATCCCAAATAAATTCAGAATATTTCCCCTGTCTTCCAGGAAAAGTAAACTTCGTCCAGGCTTCAATTTCGAATACATCACTGGTAAATTCTTCCCTATTATCTGGATTTACAGTTCTAACCTTAATCTTTTCCAATTCATCACCACCAGCCTTGTGGTTAAAAACAATATCAGCAAGCGCACTAATTCCATTATCGTGCAAGGCATCAATAGCATTAATGTACTCATCTTTATGGCCATACTTGGTGTTAACTGCACCTTTTTGGTCAAATTCGCCTAAATCAAACAAATCGTAAACGGCATAACCAACATCGTAAGCAGCATTGTTCGATTTATAAGCTGGCGGTAACCAAGCCATTGTAACCCCAATTTCCTTTAAATGAGCAGCCTCTGCTGCTACTTTAGTCCACAAATTTTGTTCTTCGTTATAATACCAATGGAAAAATTGGATGATGGTTTGATTCTGCATTAATTTATTTTTTATGCTAAGATAACATGATACCCATGCAATTGTTTTTTCAAAATGTAAGCCTTGAGTAAATAGATTTTAAAAAATATTAGCAAATTTAAGCCACATAATATTCGGTAACATCAGCCCCGCTTTCGCTTATAGTCCTCGCTTCGCTGTGGGCTATTCCGCTCAATCGGGTTTATTTAGCATAAGCCTGTGCTTTAAGCCTTTCTAAATCTTAATTTAATACCATTATAACCCACATTTTATTTACTTTTGCGCTCTATTATGAGTTTGAAAAAGAAATTTGCCAGAGAGAGTTTTACGATAATGAACGAATTGGTATTACCAAATGATACCAACACGTTAAATAATTTGATGGGAGGTCGTTTACTCCACTGGATGGATATTGCAGCAGCAATTTCAGCTCAAAAACACTGTAACCGCATTGTTGTTACTGCATCAGTTGATAATGTTTCATTTAAACACCCTATAAAACTTGGCGACGTAATCACAATCGAAGCTAAAGTAACCCGTGCTTTTAATACCTCTGTAGAAGTACGTTTAGATGTTTGGGCCGAAAATATTCCAAGTGGTGCCCGCCAAAAAAGTAACGAAGCTTACTACACTTTCGTAGCCGTCGATCAAAGTGCACGCACCATTCCTGTACCTGAATTAGTTCCCGAAACAGAAGAAGAAACCGAGCTTTTTGATGGTGCACTGCGCCGCAGGCAGTTACGTTTAGTTTTAGGTGGCAAAATGAGTCCAGATGATGCAAGCGAGCTTAAAGCCTTGTTCTTTAAACCGTAACTTTTACATAAAACTTCTTGTTGCTTAATATGTTTGTTTTATTTTAGCGGCTTACCATACGCTGTAAATATGACAACATATACCATACTTATTATTTTAAGCGGATTAGTAATATTCTCCTATCTGTTTGATTTAGTGGCCAGTAAAACTAAAATACCATCGGTATTACTTTTACTGCTGCTTGGGATAGGCCTTCGTTTTTTGGTTGATTACCTGAAAATTCAAACCTTCAACTTTTTATCCATATTACCGACACTGGGTACGGTTGGTTTAATTTTAATAGTTTTCGAAGGCTCTTTAGAACTTAAATACGAACGCGAGAAGAACAAAGTTATCAAGACGGCATTTCTATCAGCGTTAACCATTTTGCTCGGAACCATAACGATAATTACCCTAATTATATATCAGATTACGCACAAGGATTTATATACCTGTATAGCAAATGCCATACCTTTTAGTGTAATCAGTTCTGCAATTGCCATTCCATCGGCCGCAGCTTTAGGCAAACAGGATAGAGAATTTGTAATTTACGAATCCTCCTTTTCTGATATCCTGGCCATTATTATTTTCAATTTTGCCATTGCCAATCATTCTATTACCACATCAGCATTTATCGGTTTGGGTTTAAGCACTTTTCTTATTATTCTGCTTTCGGCTATTGCCTGTGTGGTTTTGCTTTATATTATGGGGCGGTTAGTACATCACATTAAGTTCTTCCTAATTATTTCGATATTGATTTTAGTTTACGCAATCGGCCAGTCTTACCACCTATCCTCTTTAGTTTTAATTTTAAGCACAGGTTTATTTCTAAACAATGCAGATACAATTCAAAATGCCTGGTTTAGAGGCGTATTTATCTACAAGAACTTAACAGCCGATTTGTCTCAGCTTTATCAATTATCAGCAGAAAGTGCTTTTATTTTAAGAACCTTTTTCTTTGTTATTTTTGGCTTTACCATGAATTTAAATGAGCTGAACGACAAGCCTGTTCTAGCCAATGGCTTTTTTATATTAGTTACCATCTACGCCATGCGTTTTGTTTTCCTTAGATTCTTTAAAAATGGAACAATTACCCCTATTCTGTACATTGCACCGCGTGGATTAATTAGTATATTACTTTACTTTAATCTACCTGCATCGCTTAAAATACCCGAAGTTGGTCCATCGTTCCTATTCCTGGTCGTATTAGGAACCAGTATTATAATGACTTTAGGAATAACCCTCACCAAAAGTAAAAAAGAGGAAATACCATTAATTTAAATAATTTGAAATTTTCAAATAAGTAGAAATGAGAGCAATTAGCTCCCCATTTCTAAAATCTTATCAAACTCTTCGGCTTTTAAAGGCATAACCGATAAACGGCCCTGGCGAACCAATGAAATATCTTTAAGGCTTTCTTCTGCTTTTATTTGCTCTAAAGAAACAGGGTTTTTAAGCGATTCTACTGGTGCTAAATCTACAACGACCCAGTTTTTATCATCTGTAGTAGGGTCTTGATAAGATTCTTTAACAACCTTGGCCACACCAACCACATTCTTACCTTCGTTACTGTGGTAAAAAAGAACTAAATCTCCTTCACGCATATCACGGAGATTGTTGCGGGCCTGATAATTACGAACGCCATCCCAAAATGTACGACCATCTTCATTAAATTTCTCCCAGCTATATTTAAAAGGTTCTGATTTGACTAACCAATGATTCATTATTTTAATTGTTTAAAGGACTTTAAAAGTTTTTTTTAATCGATCGTTGACAAAACCGTTGACAAAAACGCTAACAATCCCGTGCACATCTCCCCAAGGCGTACGATTCAAACCTTAGAAATTTATAGGAATATGAAAGCAAGTAATGCCAAACCACAGTCCGAAAATCATTTCATAAAGGAATGGAACGGAACCGAGTTCAATCTTTCGATCCCAGCAAAAATAACACATTCCAACAAACCTTTTATATATTTTTATTGGCCGAATCCAGACAATTATGCCACTATAGAAAGGGCAAGGAAAGGTGGCATCGGCGGGATAAAAGATACACGGATCTCTATTAAGAAAAAGGCGGTCGTTATCAAGTGAAAAGGAGTAATTTTCATCGAGATTAAATGGTTTATCCTTTATTCTAAAACAACCTTAAGCTTATCGGTACTAAGCCTTGCCTTAAGCCATTTTGCCATCTTGTTTTTATCCGAATCCGACATCGTCGCATTAAAAGTTGCTGTAAACTGAAGAGCGGTATCTCTTTTAAGGGTATCAGTATTAATGATAACTGTATTGGCTAAGCTATAACTCTTTATAGCTGGAAATAAACTCCTGACTTCCTCACGTATGTCGGGAATGCTGGTCTCATTCTTGTTCGAAGACACAACCTTTTTAGCGAGCGAATCGCGGTTGAATACATCCTCCATAATACTGGCTTTGATCTGTGAAAAGTCTACATTTGCCCTGGCATCCAGTCCCTGGCGAATAATGAGTTCTGTACCTTTAAGTTTATAGGTGGATAATTTAGAACGGATGCTGTCAACAGTTGATTTTGGCAGTTCCGAACCAATTAAAAGTAAATCAATTTCCTTTGAATTCCTGGAATACTTAAAACTTTTATTTACTACCTGGGTATTCCTGAAATTAAACTCCTCCCGAATAAATCGCTGTGCGCTGTTTTCAAAGATACTTTTTTGTACTATTCCATAAGCGAGATAAATGCTCGGCAGAACGGTTACCAAAACGGTGATAAGAATATATCTCGATACCTTTTTCTCTGTATTTCTGTCCTCAAAATACTTTTTATTGAATTTAAGAAACCGGACGATCAGGTAGGTGGAAATGCAAATGAACAAGCTGTTAATGAAAAAGAGATAAATTGCCCCAGCGAAGAAAAGCAGGTTGCCCGAGGCAAGCCCAAATCCAGCGGTACAAAGCGGCGGCATCAGAGCGGTTGCGATGGCTACCCCAGGGATGACATTGCTTTTTTCTTTTCTTGTCACCGCTATTGCTCCAGCCAGGCCACCAACAAAGGCGATAAATACATCCCATATAGAAGGCGTTGTCCTGGCCAGCAGTTCACTCTGCGCATCATGCAATGGCGTGATGTAAAAGTAAAGTGTTGAAGTAGCGATACTGATAAGTGTCGCAATCAGCAGGTTTCTTCCGCCCTGTCTTACCAGTGCAAGGTCGTTGGTTCCAATACCCAACCCAATCCCGATGATTGGCCCCATGAGCGGGGAGATGAGCATTGCCCCTATAATTACGGCAGTCGAGTTCACATTCAGACCTATCGATGCGATAAATATCGCAAAAATAAGCGTCCATAAGCTTGGACCGACAAAAACCGTATTGGCCTTTATTGCCGTCGCAACCTCTTCTTCATTGGCCTTATCGAGGTGCAGGTTGAACCTGCGCTGAAAAAATAATCTAATATAAGCGCCCAGTCCTGATTCGTGTTCTTTCATAAAACTATTTTTTTAATCCAATTTGATTCTTTGCAGTTCCTCTTAATAACAAGGTTCCCAATATGCCAGCCAGCACAGAGGCAATCAGTATCCCATACTTAGCCTGTTCAACATATTGCGGATTTGAAAAGGCAAGGCCGCTAATAAAAAGCGACATGGTAAAGCCTATTCCGGCAAGCAGCGCAACCCCAATCATGTGTTTAAAACGACTGACAGGGGCTATTATTTTTTCTATTGGGCTTTTCGGTAAAGGATTCATTACATGAACTTTTTATAATATTACAAATTGCTAAAATACCGATTTAGTCCGATTATAGTATCTTAAAGGATTTAACTTATCAATTGTTAGTTTCATTCAATCGTTCTAAATCTTTGCTGTCGATATTTCCACGTTAAATTTCTTTAAGATTAAAATTAATAAACAACTTTATTTTGACCGACTTTGACTCCGATGTAAAGAATCGAAACTTAAAAGCTTCAGCGAAGGTTTCATGCCAAAATGGAATCACTGGGTGTCGAAATTGACTGTGCCAATAAAAAAGATTTAATCAGGCATTTTATTAGTGTTCCAGGGACATTATATTAAACTGTCTCAAACACCCCTTCAAAATGTCCTTTTATAACCGCGTAAATGTTATACATCCAGCTTAGATTTGATTAACCACCAGAACAAAAATATGAAAACCAAAATACTCACCACTACCCTATTTCTGATCACATGCATAATGGGCGCAAAAGCCCAGATCACCTCCCCCGAGATAGTAAAGGAATGGCAAAGATCGAAAGCTTATACCAGAGAATATTTAGAGGCTATGCCAGAAGCCGGCTACAGCCTAAAACCAACTCCTGAGATGCGTACCTTCGCCCAGCAGATGCTACATCTAGCTGACGCAAACAATGGTCTTGGCGCATTGGCCATTGGAACCAAAGCCCCGTCTGCCCCGGGAGAACTTGAAAAGTCCTCAGACCATTCCAAGGCAAATGTCATCAAGATCGTTATGGCCAGTTATGACTTTGTAATCAGTGGAGCGGGAAAGATGACAACTGCCCAATTGAATGAAAAGATAAAACTTTTTGACAAGTTCGAGATGAACAGGCAGACTGCGCTTGAAAAGGTAATGGAACATCAGGCCCACCACAGGGGACAGACCACCGTGTACCTTAGGCTGGCAAAAGTAACCCCTCCACAAGAACAATTGTTCTAGCAAAATCTATGAAATTACTGCTTACTTCCGCCGGGATCAGTAACCAACCTGAATATTTACCTCCGTTCCCCAATTTGTTGCCGCCACATCGAATAGTACAATCCACGTCTAGCAAGAAGAGATTCGTGCGAACCTACCTCAGATATCTTCCCCTTTTCGAGTACATATATGGTGTCCGCATGCATAATGGTCGAAAGCCTATGCGCAATCAAAATGGTCATTTGCTCCCGTCTATCAGATATATTACGGATCGTCTTGGAAATCTCCTCTTCAGTAATGGAATCAAGTGCAGAAGTTGCCTCGTCAAATATCAAAAGCCGGGGATTTCTGAGCAGTGCCCTTGCTATGGAAATCCGCTGTTTTTCACCACCTGAAAGCTTCATCCCATTCTCTCCCAAAACCGTATTAATGCCATTCGCTGCTTTAGCAATCAGGTTTGTGGCAGATGCTTTCTGGAGGGCCTTAAGAATGTCCTCATCACTAGCGGCAGGATTTACAAATAACATATTATCTTTGATAGATCCGGCATAAAGCTGGGTTTCCTGAGTGACAAAGCCGATTTGTCGACGAAGCGGATTATAGCGTACTTTTCTGGATGAAATTCCATTAAACGAAATCTCACCTTCGTTTGGAGCATATAGCCCCACCAACAATTTAACTAACGTTGATTTTCCCGAACCAGATGGACCGACAAATGCCGCAGTTTGGCCATTACTAATAGAGAAGGATAGATTATCTATCGCATTATATGAGGCTGTTTTGTGGCGAAAAACTACTTTGCTAAATTCTAAGGTTTCCAAGCTGGCCACCTCGACAGAATTCTCTGGACGGGTTTCGACGGGCTTTTTCATTAGCGTATCGAAAGTGTTAAGTGAGGTATCTGCCTCCCTGTACAGAATGATCATATTGCCCAGATCCTGCAAGGGCGTAAAAATAGCGCTTGATATAAACTGCATGGCTATCAGCTCACCAGTACTGAGAATATTCCTGAATATCAGCCACAACAAAATAAAGAGCACCGATTGCTTAAGCAAAATCAAAAGTCCCCCCTGCAAAAAAGAGAGCGTGCTCACTTTTTTGGCCTTCAGCATTTCCAGATCAAAAATCCGTTTAGTCTGCTCATTGAGCCTTCGGATTTCCGCAAAGGTGAGGCCAAGACTTTTAACCAGTTCAATATTACGTAGGCTTTCGGTAATAATTCCTGCCTGATTATCGGCCTGTCTGTTAATTGATCTTTGAATAAACTTTATTTTCTTGGATACCAAGCCAGTAAGCGATCCCAGAACAAGCACACCGATAAAGAAAACCGGCACCAGTAGCCAATTTTTGTTGATGCTGTACCATAAAAGAAAAGCGACCCCAACAAGGGAGGAGAAGAGAATATTGATAAAAGCGTTAATAAAGCGCTCCGCATCAGTTTTTACTTTTTGAAGCACAGAAAGCGTTGCTCCACTCCTATTTTCCTCAAACTCCTGAAAGGTCAACCTTAGGGTCTGTTTCAATCCGTCGTTGAAAATGTTCATGCCAAAGCTGGCAACGGCTCTGCGGGTAAGAAATTCCTGAACAGATTTGCACATTCTGGAGAGTAAGGCAATTCCCAAGGCAATCAACAGCCAATATATAACCTGCGAAACGAGCGCTCGCTGACTCAGCCCATATTTATTAGTAGAATAATCGTCGATAATCTTTCCAAAAATAACAGGATCAAGCAAACTTAAAAGCTGCGCAGTTGCGGCGAGGACAAGGGATAAAATAATTAACCATTTATGCGGGAGAAGATATTTAACAAGTATTTTCATGTTTTTAAAAAAAAACTATTTCTTAATCAACGTCTAAAACGCTTAATGGTTTGGGTCCTTTTTTAAGATAAAGCCATTACCCTCTTTAAACTTTGTCAGACCAATATCGACTCCGTCTCTAATCTTTTGATAAAAAAAATGGATCGTCGAGTAGTGTCAGGAGATTGCTGCTAGCAATTGTAAAAAATGCGATTTCGAATTTGAATGTGGATGGCTGCACACTCACATCTTGATTCTGTATCATTAACCCATCTATAATTTTCCAAAAACTAAATTTATACATTTACAGATATGATGATAAATACAATATATTCAAGGAACGACACGTTAAGCATTGTTTTTGTAGGATAGGGATTCAGTAAAATCCTAAATCTTGTATTCATAAGCTATAATCCGTTCCTTAGCTATCTTTATAATTTATACGATGCGTAAGAAAGTCGATCATATCCCTGTTAACACGCTGCCTGAAGAAAGCAGCCGAGGAATCATGTTGTTGCGGGAAACATTTAACGGATCACCCAATTCCGAACAAGTAGAACGGTCTCACCGGGATGGCGGCTATACGTTCATTATTCAGGAAAAAGGAAGAACCATCATTGAAATTGATTTCCAGACTCATTATATCCAGGCGCCTGCTATTACTTTTATTCATCCTCATCAGGTGCACAGGGTTTTGGCATTCGAAGATGCTATGATTACTACATGGATAATAACAGAAGAAAACCTCCTCCAGGAGTATTTAAGGCTGCTAGAAAGTATTGCGCCCGTGAACGAATTGCCAGTTAATCTGGAAACACTTGCTGTCCTCACGGAAACTGCAACATTATGCATGACACTGTCTGAAAAGAAAACTGAAGTACTTTACCATTCTATTTTAAAGGAAAGTATTAATACGTTGGTTGCATTGATCCTCTCACAATACCTCGCATTATCTAAATCAGCTGAGCATCATACCCGATCTGAGGATATTACAAAGGAGTTTAAAACCTTATTGGAAAATCATTATAATTCAACTAAAAATCCATCTGAATATGCCTCCCGATTAAATATATCGCCTTCATATTTGAATGAATGCGTTAAGGCAACTACCGGAAAGTCCGTTTCCTCCCACATTCATCAGCGCGTGATATTGGAAGCTAAGCGCTTGCTTTATCATTCAGGAAAATCTGTAAAAGAGATATCTGGTGAATTAGGCTACGATGATTATTCCTATTTTACACGGCTGTTCACTAAGGTGGTTGGCATAGCACCAATTACTTTCGCGACAAAAACCGCGAATAGTCCTACATTTCCAGGCTCTTGTCATTGTATGCAGTTAATTTCGAGCGTTTCTTTGTGATTATAAAAATACACAATGGAAAAGATACAAATACCAGAGCTATTGGTTCATAAAAATATTGCTATAATAGGTGGTGGCCCAGGTGGCCTTACACTTGCCAGGCTTTTGCAGCTTAAAGGAATACAAGTTAAAGTTTATGAACGAGACCACAGCCAGGCAGCACGTGTGCAAGGCGCAATTGTTGACTTGCATTTTGAATCTGGCCTGAAAGCAATGGAAGCGACTGGGCTGATGGAGGCTTTCAAAGCGAACTACATGCCGGATGCAGATAAATATCGCATACTAGATCCGCAGGGAAATATTTTGTTAGATGAAGGGAACCAGTCAGGCAAGTCACAATTTGGTAATCCACAATTCAGGCCTGAGATAGACAGAGGTGCACTGAGAGATCTGTTGATAGACGGGTTGCTGCCGCATACCATAGTATGGGACAGCCAATTCGTCAGCATGAAAGAAGTGGACAAAAGGTGGGAAATGCAATTTAAGAATGGAACTACCGCTGTGGCAGATATAGTTATCGGATCAGACGGTTACCGCTCCCTGATTCGCCCTTATCTTACTGACGTTAAAGCAATATATTCGGGTGCTACAATTATCCAGGGCGAAATCGAACAGCCAGAAACAGCTTGCCCGGAATTTTACCAGTTAGTTAATCAGGCGAACCTGATGGCGATGGGGAACGGAGCTACCTTAGCTGTACAACCGCGTGGCGATGGCGGCTTGACGTTTTATGCTGCCTCAATGTACCCGGAAAACTGGATAAAGGATAGTGGGATTGATTTTAATAATACAAAAAAAGTTCAAGACTACCTTATCGATCATTACAACAATTGGAACCCTGTTTTTTTCAGCTTATTTGAAGCTTGCCAACACTTTGTTCCCCGGCCACTGAATTATTTTCCTCTGGAAAATAGGTGGGAGACCAAAGCTAACATTACGCTTATTGGTGATGCCGCACACCTGATGCCACCCAATGGCGAGGGTGTTAATTTGGCTATGCTTGATGCCTTAAACCTATCAACTTGTTTGACTAATACAGACTTTACAAACCTTAATGACGCCATTGCAGCTTATGAAATGATCATGTTTGAAAGGGCAGCGCCATTGTGTAAAGAAACCATTGAAGGTATAAGTGACTTTGCAGCGCCGACGGAAGAATCTATACAGGACTTAATTAAAATGCTTAGCTAAAATTTCAAAAGTTTGATTTTCAGAATTATCTTTGCCCAAAGTGGATAAACCGCAAGTGGATGTCTCCCATCTCGCCTGAACTAAAATTTTTATTAAATCATTAATTATCTTGCAATTATAAATTTGGCAATATGGGGTCAAATAGATTGGATTATCCAGAGTATAAAAGCAATTGGCAAAAAATTTTGAGTGACAAAACCGTTGAAGAAATTGACATAAGGCAATCCCGCCGCAAAAAGTTGGCAAAGCTACGACTTGACAAACCAATGATTCATCTAAAGTAATTTAAGCCACCAATTAAGGTTTTAACTCCTCTTTGGAAAACGTTAAATAGAGTATTTGATGAGAAACTATTAATCTCAAAAGATTTATGCACACTTACAGCCTCTTACCATCTTAATACCTGCTTTACCTGATAGAATACCGACACTTATTTACCATTCAGCTTTTTAATCAAATCCGTTTCATCTTTACGATATGGCGTTCCATCCTGATTAAAAATTTCATGAAACCATTCTATTGGCTCACTACCATCTGCCAATGGCGTATCCCAGGCATATTTTGTATTGG